>Ga0116227_10001419_pt1 | contig 53229 bp, 46 predicted proteins | sample S1TSphgellanicum_FD_89693 | JGI IMG/M metagenome (GOLD analysis project Ga0116227, IMG submission 89693) | Host-associated microbial communities from peat moss isolated from Minnesota, USA - S1T2_Fb - Sphagnum magellanicum MG | ecosystem: Host-associated > Plants > Peat moss > Unclassified... | reverse complement strand
CATCCAAGGTGAACATTCGTCCATTCCTTTCCCCTTTTGCAATCAATTTGCCTTGGTTCTTCATGTCTTCCACAAAACATCCATTTGGGTTAAATGTCACTTGTAAACCTTGTTCCACCATTTGACCTACGGAGACCAAATGTTTTGTTATGGTTGGAACATGAAGTACATATTTTAAATACTTTGTTTACCCATCTTGCATGGACAATGGCACCTTGTTAATTTGTGTGATGGGATGTGTAATATCATCACCAGTTTCCACAAACCCTAATGTCTTCAAATCCTTTGTGTCTCTAAACCATTCTCCATGACTAAACATGTGGTTTGAAGCTCCAGAATCCACATACCAAACATTGTTATCTAATACACCTCTTATCATTGTATCTGCCATGTGCTACCTCACAAATAGTTGCACATCACCTTGATTACTAGTTGATGCATAATTCCCTTCTTGTAGATTTCCATTTCGTGCATCATGTTCCCTTTGATAACAATTCTTTGCCATGTGCCCAAGTTTCCTATAGTAGTAACAATTTGAGTCGTTATTTGGTTATTGACCTCAATGACTTTCATCACGACCTCCAGGACCTCCACGACTTCCTCAACTTCCTCTTCTTCCAAAGTTTCCTCGTCCACCTCCATGAACTTGACCTTCATGTTGATGATGTCCATGCGAGCTTTCGTGTCAACCTCGAAATGAGGTTTTACTACCTCTACCTCTACCTCTATTAATAACTGAGTAGAAAGCACTTTCTTGTGATCCTCCATTGGATAAAGTACCAATAATTTTCATCTTTTCACTTATAAGTAGTGTTATTAAGTCTTGGAAATTGGGAAATGTTTCTTAAACTGCAATTGAAGTACGAAACTAGCTATAGTCTTTTCCAAGTCCATTCAAAGTGATGACCATTAGATCTTCATCATCTACAGGGGCTCCTATAGATGCAAGAACATCGAGAAGGTTTTTCACCTTTGTAGAATAGTCACTGATGTTCATCTTGTTTTTTTGTAGGTTATGCAACTCTTGTGTATTGGTGCTATACATTTTCACCAATGTATCCCAAGCTTGTTTGGGTGATTTTGCATTTTGAATATGCACAGTCATGGAATCAGACACATTCATGGAAAGCTAATACAAGACTTTCCTTGCTTTTTCATGTTAAATTTTATTAGCTTGAATTTGTTGTTGTGTGGGGTTTTCTAGAAAAATAGGTTTTTTCTCATCACTAGTTATGAATTCCCAGTAGCCTTTCCCCATCAAAAAATTTCATAATCCTAAATTTCCACATTCAGAAATTATTTTTATTTAATTTCTCAATTACAATTTGAGAAAGACCATCCGCCATCTCTTAAGGCAACACTCAATGTCTTCTTAGGGTTTCACAAATGTTTTTAATTCTTTCCTTGGGTTTCTAGGATTAGGATTAGGGTTTTCCTTCGTTAGGTTTCTAAGATTAGGGTTAGGGTTAGGGTTAGGGTTAGGGTTGAACAAGATGGACCTTGCATATGTATGTAAGTTTTGAGTATTATACAAAATTTTATACTATGCATAGATTTTACATATATGTACATATTTCGTATAATATTTCGTATGGTATTAAGTACATGATTATATATCACACTTTTGTATGAAGGTCTTGATAATGTATTTGCGCTTCCCAATCTTCAAACTCCTTCCTTCAAGTTCTCCCAAGTTGTATTTGCTCCACTTCAAAAATTTGTTTTGATGTCTTCTCAAAACAAACTTCTGTCACAACAACTTTGCAAAGCTACATCGCTCACATATGACCTTGTATCAATCTGAAATTTTGGTGAAACATGAACAACTATGTCTAATATTGTCTCTCAAACTTTCAGCTCATTTAACTTCATAAAATGAGAGATCTTGCTACTTCCTTGAAATCACCTCAAACTGGGAACTGAACACAAAATGACTTACAACTCGCTCTCAGCAACTCCAAAATCCTTGAGATTTTGGGAGACACATTAAATATATGTTTTTTATATCTTCTCAAAATGTCAGCTCTATTAATGATGACCACAAGGAGATATCACTTTCAAAAGAAACTGACTTCAAAATTGAGACAGAAACTTTAGATGTTTAGATCTCACTCATATAGATCCAAATGACATGAAATTTCAATCACAAATATATTCCTTTATGATCTATAAGATCTCAAAGTTGTAGATCCAAAAATGCTCAAACAAAGGAAATATGACCAAAAAACCAAATTTGGCACAAAGTCTTCAACGGCTCATAACTCTCACAAAACATATTTTTTTCTTTTGAAAATTTGAGAATAGAAGCGTCTTATAGTCTTTTATAATCTTTTCGAATTTCACTTTAGGATCTTTTCATAGTAGATGTAGATCTAGATTTAAAGATTTGACTTCCACAACTATTAATATGTTGATCTCCTTTCACTTCTTTTCTTTTCTTTTCTTTCTCTTCACATTCTTTCCTTTCCATTTCTCTTTTGCGCTTGAAAAATTCCTATGATATTACTAGAGACTTTCTAGCTCTAGATCTGTTTCAACTTTCTCACCAAATAACCTAAACTCTGATACTAGGTTAACAAATAGGAGATCTACTCAAGTGCAAAGATAAGTCTTTATTGAAAGTAAACTATAACATGATGCTCACAACACGAAACATAACATCAAGAACACTTCAAGGTTCTTGTCACATGAAATACACAAACTTGTGCAATTAAGAAAAGAGAGTTAAATCATCAACACCAAGGTATTTAACTAAAAGACCAAACCACAAATAACCAAACTAATATAAGTAAAGAAAGTGATTCAACCTTGTGAAAGTAACCTAATTACTTTCCTACTTTAGTAATCAATGAAACCCAACTAATTGAGCTTGAATTTTCAATATTGCTTTGGTCATGAGTCCAAGGCTAGGGTTGCTACAAAAGGATCTAAGGTTTATTTGGGTAAGAGAAACATAATGTATGTCATTAATAAACAATTGATAGCTAATGCATTTGGTGTCTATCAAAATCGGTATTTTGAGGATCCCAAAGAACAAGTGACCAAAACATTTGCACAAGAATTGTTGTTCAAACATGATATCAAACCTCCATACACCAATGTAGACTAATGGAATGTTAGAACGTGTAAACTATGAATTATTATTCAATACCCTATAGTTATATCTGTGATTTACCAAAGGGAGAAGTTGAATTACATGAGCAACAAGAATGCATTAACACTCATGAAAATAAAGGAGGAAATTGAAATAGATTAGGCATAAATTATGTTCAATAATTTGTGTAGTGAATTGGATAGATGGACAAGGATGAAGGAGAAAATGCAAATAGGGGGAAAGTAGGAAGATTAGAAATAAATTTGTCATTTGGCTTTGGTTTTGGAAAGATTGTTTAGATACATGCTTTAAGAGGATTATGAGGCTACAATGAAAAAAACAACAAAAACTCATAAAAAGTCCAAGAGGTCTAAGGAGGAATTATAGCAGGTTTTAGATAGTAGGAGGGGAGCAACAAGGGGATTTCCAGGATTTTTACAAAAAATAAATAATAGATTTGAGGTTAGAGAAGGATTAAAACAATGGAGAAAGTCAAGAGAGGATGCAAGACCTTAGAAAGTCATGTGTGGAAATACCAAACCAATAAAAATTATAGCTCCACAAACAGTAACCAAACATATTCCATCCAAACCACATAAGGATCATAACTCAAAACATCACTAAGAAAGGAAGGAGTAGTTGCAACAAATTAAATCATAAAAAAATAGATCACTTCAAGTGACAACAACACTACAAAAGCAACATGAATAGATGTAATATGATGTAATGGACGATTTGTATGATTTTCATGCCCAAATGAAGGTCCATGAGGAGGCTCCAATTGTAGTACATGTCACACAACCACAGATAGAACAACAATAGCCACATCCATATCAAGAACCACAAATGGTTGTATTAAGACAAATATTTAATGATTTTAGACCACTTGCCATAGTGTTACCACACAATAGACCAAGATTAGTAGAAGGGAAAATGTTGGACATGGATATGGGCTTACAAATGAAGGACAAGGGAATGTCATCAGAAGATGTTTGGAAGGAGGAGACTCAACATGGTTTGACACCTAAATTTGTAGAAAAGTCGGCAAAGGAAGTGCTCGAAAATAACAAGATTGTTGAGATGTTTCAAGCAATGGCAACTGTGAGTATGAAGATGGGTAATTTGGGTCTAGAAGTTCAGTCTTTAAAAACTAGGTTAACGGTAGTGGAGGGGGAAAACAAGGATTGTTGAAGCAAATGAAGCAATAGCAAGTAGGATATGAGGAATACATATAATGAATAACAAATTGGGAAAAAAAAAAGGAAACAAAGGAGAGAGTCAATGTAAAAATACTAAAGCTAGCCATAAAAAATAAAGAGTTAAAAAGGAGGATGGTGGAATGGATAGCTTTAGGAACCAAAGAAGAAAGAGGAGGCATGGAATGATGTAGACCATGCATATCAGAAGGCATTAATAAAGTATAAGCATAAGATTGAAGGCTTGGAAAGAGAGAGGGAATTGTGGTTGCAAGAACATGATACTAGAAATCAAACCATGGAAAAAATGATGGTACAAATTTTACAAATGAAAAACATGATTTCAAGAGAGGAGTTCCATAGATAGAATACAGAGCAAGAGAAGGAACAAGTAGTCATAAAGATGAATGATTTAAAAAAGGAGATGGTTAAAACCAAGTCAAAGTTGGATGACTTGGTGGAGAAAAACAAGGATTTGGATCCATCATATGTCAACAATAGATTGGAAGAATACAATGAGCTGATACAATATTATTCCATACTGTGCACCAAACAACAGATGGATGATTCCAATGTTGAACTCGATGAGTGGTGGGAGTTGGCAGAAACTTAGTTCAAGGAAGAGATGTAGAGAAATTTGGTTGCACATAGAAGGGATGAGGACATTTATAGATGACATCTATATGTTTTTTTAAAAACCTTTCTAGATTTTATATATCACAATCCAAATAGCTCAGAACCATCTAATCTAATACAAGAGGTGGAGGAAGCTAAATGCAATGGAACAATCAAGGAAAAACAAATAGAAGAACTACAAAATTTGAAAGGAGGAGGCCAAGATACTCCAACTATGGTAGCTGAAGAGCAAGCACAAAAAGTTTCACAATAGGAGGTTAAAATAAATACTGATGATATTGGCACATAAGGAGTTAATTGAAGGTGTGGAGTAGGTGGTGGAACACACACAAGAACAAAACCAACAAGGTAAAGTAACGCCTATTTGAAATTTCAATTATTCAAGAGATTGTAGAAGTTGAGGGCCATACAAGACCACATATTGAGGGGCACGTAAAAATACTAGCAATTCAAAAAGAACATATCAAGCCACAAATGGCTGACACAATGATATGAAAAGCAAGAATTTTTTTTATTGAAGCGGAGGGGGGGTAATGTTACCTAATGAATGGAACAAATTCAACAAGACAATGATTAGTTAGTGAAGGACAGGGATGTAACAAGGCAGTTGATAAGCTTGTTAGGGCTATTTAGATTGTTGGTCATTTAATTTTGAATTATTTTTGGAGGGAAGAAAATTTAGGAGGTAGTTTTGGAATTTGTTGGAGTTAGAAGATTATTTTTGTATACACACAACAAAGTTATATTAGAGTTGCTACAATTAAAGTAAAGACAAGTGATGACATTTAAAGTTTTATTGGTATTGGAAAAACCATAAATTTTTCATGTTTTCAATTGTGATTTTTACTTTTAATTTTATAGATGTTGATATGTTCAATTTTGAATATAAAGAGAGGTGTGAAATTAGTAAGGAAACAATGAATAGATATTATGGAATGTTATGTTTCTTCCAATGTAAAATCGAACTTTGACCACAAGTTTGGTTTAAATTAAGAATGAACAAGAACTTGGAAATAATAAACAACAACTGTGATGATATCATTGTTATTTTTTAAATCTACATAATTATTTTGAATAATGAAAAAATAAGATTGTAAGTGTGGAAATGATCATTGGAAGTAGAATTTGTACTATTTTAAGTAGGTAGAAAGTAATTCAAGGGTAGAATTTGGCCCTACCATAAGCATTAGGTTTTATAGTTTTAAAATTAAACTTTGTGCAACAAAATTTGTATTTCAATTTCTACATTTGAAAATACTACAAAAAAAAAACACAAATTTAATACATTATAAATTGTAATAATAGTCCTACTATTTACATACATACACAAATCAATACAACAAAATCATTATCATTTTCATTATTTCAACAATAATTGAACAACATTGGTTCAAAACATAATCAAAAGAAAAATTCATAATAGTTTTCATCTCCAAGTTCCTCTTCTTCTTTCTCCTATATCTCTAAAATCTATTTTTGTAATAATAATCCCTTCTCTCAATCCTCCTCATGATCATCTTCATGGAAGAAAATTAATTCCCTCCAAAAACATAATTCAAACCTTTTTTCAATCCTAATCAATCCATAATGGTAATACAAATCCTAATTAGTTCAAAACCATAGTACAATCTTAATTAGCCCTTAACATTACCCCCTTGTATTTTGGATTTTGTCCTTGAAATCCTATAATTACAAAGCATAAAAAGTAAACTTGCTAATATACTAATTTCATCCCATTCTATACTTGGGGTTCCATCCACATACAACTATATTGATCCTTGCATCCCCTTGTTATCCATTACTTGTTGAGTTTGTTGTTATTGTTCTTCCATCCAAGTTAGGTATGACCATTGTCCTCCTCTTCCTTTATATAAACTTTAACAACAATTGTTCTTTCATAATCTACAAATACATTAGTTGTTGTTATTGTCATGTATTCTACATATATGGGTTCTATAGACAAGGATTGTTTTCACTATTATACATGAACCTCTTCTTCAACATGTAAGTGTTGGAATGACTTTTTGTTAGGCTATTACTTCTACTACTTCTAAGGCAACATCCTTCATTTTGCCTCCTTTCATTTCCACAAGAGGTGTTGATGTTTTTCCTTCTATACCTACAAGTTCATAGTTAGGACCCACTTCATGTTCATCCACAATAGGACTATATGCCCTATGTTACATAGTGTATGGCAATGATAAAACAAGGTAGAACATAATCAAGATCTATTGGTAGATATTCAACAAAGGCAAAATGTAGATGGTTAATGAGTTGGATAAGATGAAGACATCTCATTAGTTGAGGATTCAAATTACTTTTGGAGGGGGAGGATTTAGCATGTAATTTTAGAGGTTGATGATTCTTGGGAAAATTGTTTTTTTACATAGAGAAAACTTAAAAAGTTGTTGGAGATCAATTTTATTTTATTTTATTTTATTTTGGCATAAATCATCCAAGCATGGAATAATTATGAATTGTCATCCATGGAGAAGAGGGTGATATGTTGTTCTTCATCCATATATAAGAAAGGTATGAAAATTTTCATCCACTCACATTGAGGTTATGTGGTTACTTTCAAACCTCTAAACAAAAGGTTATGTCTGGTAACCAGCATCGTCTTTGGTTACCTAGTCCTTATGTCTTATGACTCTTGCGTATTGGGTTAGCAAGTTGTTAGTAGGTAGGTAGTAAAACCAACACTTACCTATTTATAAATTATAAACCCTCTAGCTACCTAGTAGTTACCTATTTTCTACCTATCTACCTATATATGAGACCTATTTTCCTACATAATTGGTTACGAAGGTGAAACCAAATATTGATTTAGTTGAAGTTCATCCACAACTGAGTAATAACGGGCATCAAGAGACACATAAACATAGAAACATAGGGCCATTTGAACTCCTAGAAATAAATAATAGATTGTAAGATGAACATGAAACCTTGAACTGAAACATGACCTTGATAGAGAAACATGGCCTTGATACTAAAACATGACATATATAGAAACATAAAATTGAACCATGAAATTTATTAAAATACTATAAATATGAAGGAAGCAAAAAACCCAATTGAAAAATAGAAATTTAGATAGACACATTATCTTTGGTCCCAAAGGTTAAACCATGTGGAAGTAAAATACAATGTTGGAACATATTGAAATAGCTATGAAAATATGTTGGCAGCAAGTTTCAATATCCACTTCCACATCAGAACAATGTTCCTTATTACCACACTTGTCCATGTACTAACTAAAGTATTTTACAACTAAATATCCACATTCCCATGCTCCACTTATTTGGGCAATGGGACATGTACAATTGGCTTGATGCCAATAACTGCCGACTTGTTAGAATTGTGTGGTATGCCTTTTGTGTAAGACCACCCAAGTGCTACACACTTCACAAATTGATTCACCTTCCATGTATTGTGATATCCAAAAATAGAATCAAAGTGTAATGTGTAGTGGAGTTCCAATATGAAAAGAGACCAATGGCTTTACTCATTGTATGGAAGCACCAAAGTGTTTTCCAACTTGTTTGTATGACAAAGGTTTCTAACACCCCATTAAGTAATCTTTTCTCATGCATTATGTTTGTCTATGCACATAAGATCTAATACTCGCGTAGTCCAATTGTGTATAATGTAGTAACATTTCTAAGTAATGGGTTTTTCCAATTGTAACATAAATTGTAAATAAAAGTCTAGCAAAATGCCCCATAGTTCCCCTTGCTAATATAACAATGCTTTGAAATCATTGTCCTCTAGCCAAAGATGAATCTCCCTCTTTACATCACCCCCAAATAATAGCACATAATTGTAAAGTTCATCCTTAGTTTATGTTTTAACCTTGCACATAGTTGTAGATTAGTGTCGAGGTCCTCAATTTTTTTCTTACAACAAATTTTTTCTCTATTTTCATGTTTTAGTAGTTTTATGTTCCATGTATCCATGTATTTGGAATAATGAAGATGTATGTTTTTGTCTATCTTTGTTTCTATGTATCTATGTATCTTTAATGTAATGGTTTTATGTATAGGTTTCAATGTTCCTTTAGATCTAGGTTTCTAATGATGCTATGTTTCTACAACTATATGTTTCATTGAATGTATGTTTCAAGTACATAGATGGTCATACCTTGCAGTCTTGAAAAGCTCAAGCAACTTGAAAAAATAGAAAAATGTTATTAGGAGATGTATGAAAAAAGGGAAAAAAATGGAGAAAGACATAGTTGAATTAGGAACTTGCCGTTTGGCTTTCATGAAGCGAACAAACCACTGGTCATTTTTAGGTGGAGGCACCAACATAGAATAAAGTTTTTCTTTCGACAATGGTAGTGAAACTTCACTATCAAAACTTGAAGAACTTTTTATGACTATATCCCTTTTCTTCACAAGTGATTTCCTTGTTATTTTAGCATCGGCTTTCATTTTCCTAGTTTTTGCCTTTAATTCTTTATGCATTTGTGTTTGGGCTTTATGTTCCGTAACATCTATATCCTTTGAAATGTTCTTGATAACCTAATTAGGTGTTGCACAACTTGGGGTACCTTCTCCAAGTCCTTGTTGAAGAATGTGAAACATAGTTTGGGCTAGCATCATTGCATTCACTATTGGGTCAATGGTCCCATTTTCATCAACATATGTGTTTGACCATGGTATATTTCCATGTATTGTGTCCTTTGGAAGCAAGATGCCGACTTGATCAGGTTCTAATGGCTTTGATTTGTGTGATCTTATTTGATTCCCATGTTAATTTCTAAAACATAATCCCCATGATGCTATCCCATAACTTAATTTAGATCATGTATTGTCGAAAGTTGTTGAACAAGTTGATAAAAGGCATTGAATGTCTAACTAGTTTTGACATCCACTTCTTTGATTAAGGCAAAGTTGATTTTTATTTCCGAAGCATGGAAATCATATGATGCATGAACAATTATGCCTTCAACCCAATCCTTAACATCTTCATGATATTTCTTTGAAACATGATCAATTTCATCAGCACCCAACATGAGTCGAAGTTGTTCTTGGGTCCAACTCAAAACTAATAGGAACTAACATGCCAAATTGTTTGAGTTTGTCTTAGTTTGTGTTGAAATCTTGCAAAGCTTTCATGGTTTCATCAACATTCATTACTTAGATTGGAATCAAGACTTGATTCTCCAAAACATGGACGACATTTGCTTCTTTGAGAACTGAAATGTGAACCTCTGAAACATGTATATTTGAAATGTGAACCTTTGAAACCTATGTATTTGAAATGTGAACCTTCAAAACCTAAATATTCGAAACCTAAACCTTTAAAACTTAGACCTCTAAAATTTCAATGTTCAAAACTTGAGATTTTCAAGCTTGAACTTCCAAAATGTCAACCTTCAAAAATTCGAATTTCTTTATATCAAAAAGATGATGGTCTTTCACTTGTAAAACATCATTAGGGATCACTAAAACTTGAAGTGTGACTTCCAAAACATGATGATTCATTGGCGAGATGTGATTCAAGGTATTCACATCTACCATATCTGTATATGTTTTCACCACATCTTCTAGGTTACTCTCTATTTCAAATGTTTTGTGATGTGAGTTTTTTGTTTTTTGACCTACTCCTTGTTTGAACTCTCTTTTGGTTGGATCAAATCTGCTTCATTTTTTTCACAAACTTAGATGCCCTATCCAATGGCCACGAAGTTGGATGGTGCTTGCAAGGATAACATTGTTGGAGCACCTTCAATTGTAAGGTGAATGAGGAATAAAGAAACATGTTTTTGTTATACCACCTTGTCCAAGGCAAACATAGCTTTGTGGGGGAGATTAGTTAAAACATTTGGAACTTGGAGGCACACCCCAATGCACATTTATCCATCCCATGTCTATGTCCTCATGACATCAAAAATATTTCCTTATGTTTAGAAATGAAGCTTCTCCTTGTTCCTCATTTGTTTGCTCCCAAATTTCTTAGAACAATGCAATATCTTTGTGCACCATATCCTTTACTACCTTAATCTATATAGTAGCAAAAAAAACATCTTGAATAGATTAGCTGATGGTGACATGAACCTTTCATACATGGCCGTTATTTTTTCGTCCCTTCCCCCAAATAAAAGGTGACCATCTTGCTTTAATATATCGACAGCTTTTTGCCAAGCACAATAATATTCCACTTTCCTCGTCTTTCTAATGGATGCCATGTTAACACCTTAGAGTGGGCATGCACAATTAACATTCTTATCAAACAAATGCTATAAACAAAAACTTTTACTAGCCAAACTTCCCAAGGAACATTCTTAAAAGGTGTTTTCCTTTGTAGAAGGTTACATGCAATTATTTTAGCCTCCTTGGAAGAATGCGACCAAGGGAGCTCAGGCCTCTCTGTCATATGTAAACATTGGTCATTATTAATAATATGCCATAAAAGATTTCAATCCCATTTTATAACCTCAATTTTTCTTGCATTGGCCATATCAAACTCTTTGAGGCGTTTAACAACAAAGCTAAACCTTTGTTGTCTTAAGTTATCTTTGTGTTCATTTTTCGCCTCATTGAACCATTGTAGGCATTTTTGATACTTTAGAAACTCATGAAAGGAATTGGCTAATGATTGTTTGTCGCCAACTTCTAAAAGGTCCATTGTTTGGGAGACTGAAGCAGCAACCTCATCTCCATGTTTAGCCTGCATTCAACCCAACAATGAAAATTGTATTAACATATACATAACAAACATATGAAAAATACAAAAAATGAATAAGAAGTAACAATTAACATGTTACTTAAATCAAGATTCTATGTTATTCAACCAACTTTGTTGAAACATGTTATAGGCATGTTTCGGGGTATTCGTGGGGTGATAGAAACATGGCACCACCATGTTTCAAAAGACATGGAGTGGTTTTGTTTTGGGGAATTAAAGCATCTACCATGACACCTACTGAAAACTTAATAATGGAAAAGAACAAAAAAAACCTAAAAAGAACATGGATGTGAAACATAATGTGAATGAATATACTAGAGATGAATCTTTAACCTTCAATGATGTTGAAACACCAGTGATGGAAAATTTAAAACACGCATATGTATCCGAAATATAGATATGGCATGAAGGTTGAACTAAGTGATTGAAGTGACTATAAAATGCATATGTTCAAAATCATATGTAAATGTGAATGTATTACAATGGATCAATATGGTGAGAGTAACTAAGTACCACTTTGTTTCCTTGCATGAAGTTTTTGAATGTGCAATAGGAAACAATGTTGAAGTTTGAATCATGAACAAGGGTACCCAAAGTCTTTGCAAATTCTTTTTTATTTTGCGATTCCAATCCCAATTGATAAAATTGCATTACAATAGATGCCAAATACCTAGTGTTTTTATAAATTTTCCAAGAAACACTAATTTGCATTTTGAGAGTTCCTGAAACACAATATCAACCTCTCACAAGGCTTTGTTCTCGTAAAACACCCTATCAAGCTCTATTTTTTCTTCCTATCCCCATCATCTCCATTTGGTTTTTTGGGAGTTGATGTTAGGGTGTGCAATTCCTTTATGTTGGTACCCATATTTCTTGATGGTGAAGTTTTATTCAAAACCTTTGTCTATTTTGACTCCTCACTTTTCAAATCATGATCTAAATGTAGAGACCTTAGCAGGTAAATGCATTTGGAGATGAAACATATTATACCACAAAAACACACCAATTAAAACTTATTAAAACATGGCAATTAGCACCACTGAAACATGGTTATTAAAAATCGCTAGCTTTTATTCTAGGTTTGTTTACTATGATAGTTAAACATGATCATGTCCACGGACGAATGATGAAATTTCCCTAGATGTGTTTCGAAACATGATAATTGACAAAGAATTTTGTAATTTGTCATTGAAACATAAACTTACCTACTGATATCATAACATGTTTCTTTGGAAAGTGATAGAATGTTGAAACATGGAATCTTATTCGTTGATTGAAACATGATATTTTTGTTGAAAAAACCTAAAACTTTTGAAATTTTGGGGACCAAAAGCTAACTCATTATATCAAAATATGTTTCACATGAATTGATATGGGCTATTTTTCAATTGAACACTAGAAATTAAACAAATATTTTACGAGCATTTTACAATTGTTAAATTGAATCTTGTCGAAACTTAAGGAAACATTACAATGTTGTATATTCAAACAAAGAAGGTGTGATCCAATGCCACTATGTTGCAATTTCTCTTAAATGATAGGTTCCAACAAAATGGGGCACTCAAGTATCCTCTCTAACTTTGAAATTTGTTTGACTAATTGGCCTCCATGTTTTGTGCGACATTTCTTATAGACAAAGATTTGTGTGTATAGTTGTATTTAATATAACATGGGAACATGTGAATTAATTTGAAATTAATCCAATGAATAAAAAATTAATAAAAGCACTCATTAACATTATAATGCTTGCTTTTAAGTAGTAAAAAAAATTGTAAATGGATTTCATTTTTTTTTAAATGACTTTTTTTGCCAAATGTTTAACATGAACCTTAATAAAATAGTATGAAGAAAATTTTAAATTTTTTTGAAGATTTTTTCAAAAATATTTCAAAAATATTCTAAGAATATTTCCCCAAAAGTAGTCACAAAAGTAGTCAAAAAGCAAATAGGTGTGGCTCATGTTATCCTATTTACATCCAAACCTTTTACTTGTGAAGAATTTTCTAATGCATTTTCCAAGTATGGTTTCAACTTTGAAATTGGTGATTAGATAATAAAGTTATTCGTAAACTTACGAAAAAATGGTGTTGCAACCCCCTATTTGGTCACATGAGGGATGAGATTTCAAAACATAAGAAAAAAAATACACTAGGCTTCAACAAGGTATGCAATTGAGTCTAACAATAAATTTGGTGTTAACTTAGTATACCTTGTGTAACAAAAAATAAGGGCATAACAAGTTTCAAAATACCCACTGATTATGGATCAGCAATGCAACATTAGCTATGTATACAAAACATGCAAATCATAAATTCATCCAACAAACTCATAAAGGTGTCCAAATTTATAAAAGATATGTTCTAATTTTGTGAAATCTACTAAATATAGTGGTCAGACTGTTTCAACTTCATTCTCTTTAGCATTAATTGACCATATTTGCACATCATAAGTTTTTCTCACTTCCAAACCACCCATAACATAAATAGTTGTAACAAAATATCCCAATATAACATTCACAACACCCACACTAGAACATCCCACATAGATCCAAATTAATAGATGAAAACTACAATTCAATAAAGACGGATGAAGTTCAAAAATTGTAATGTAGAAATCCCAACTATCCTGCATGCAAACTTTAGGAAGTTTGACAAATATAGCCACAATGCCCATGCTGGAACAACCCAATAGAACCCAAATGAACAAATTAAGCTCACATTCAAAGGTCCCAAATTGTTGAATACTCTCTTCCTTCAAACAAGATACTTAAACCACCCCAACATAATGCCCATTCATGCAAACTCCTTTGCCAGGATGGTAGCTCACACAATCTTTAAGTCTTTCATCATCCCCTTCATCATGGACCTAGGTCTGTAATAGTACACATCATTAGAGGTCTATAGCATAAAAGAAAGAACTATCATCACCTCCCTAGAAAAACAAAATTTGTTCTTATTTCTGGCATTCATCCCTTCAACACTAGTCTAACACCCCAAAAACTCAAAATACAAATCCCACACAACATAGGTAAAAATCCAAAAACACCTAGCTACACAAAGCGCTTGACATCCTTGCTGCTTAAGTTCTACAACCATCCCATCTTCATTGATGTCCAAACAAAAAATCCTCATAGCCACCTTGCTCCACACACAACATGTCCAGAGTGGGCACCAAAAAAAATTCAAGCGTCGTTGATCATAAACACTCACAAGTCCATAACCTGCAAAAGAACAAACAAGCACAAAGACAGAAACCACACATCTCACACATTGCTTCCCATCACCATCAACCGTCAAGAATTTGTCATCTTGCTTTCGGTGTTGATGTGATGTTTCATCCACCTCGGTTTCCATCCCTAGATTTTTCATCACACCTGTCCTTTCTTGTCTTGAACGCCTTCAACCAATCACTGCTGCTGCTAAGTGTACTGTAGAAAATGTTCTCGACATTGGTGCATTTAATCCTGAGTCTCAGTATTTCATACCCTTATTTAATAAAATTTTATGACTTTGGGGACAACAGCCAGGAGGGGATGAAGCATCAATAGAGGGCTGTAACTCAGGCCCAACAGGACATGACTTTACGGATAACTCTAATATGTAAAATTTTTCCATCTTATATATTAATGCGATTACAGGTCAAAACTAGTTCTGTGATTTTTTAGAACCATCAATGAAGGGTCCACTTACCCAGACCCTATGGATCAGTTCTTTAGCTGAAAAAATCAGGAACTGCCTAACATAAGATTGAACTTTGGACCTGAATAAGAGCAGCTCCACCCATGCTCAGTATGTGACCCTGCATCAATATTTCTCACAACCAAGATTACTTATTTACTTTTTTCCCAAACTTGTCCATAAGACTGAAACTGGGTCTGCAAAAGCAGGGAGTCTACTAATTGCAACCTACCTGGACCAATCAAACCATCCAGTCAATCAAAACACTATGTAAGCATTTTTCTGGCCTCTCTCTGAATGTTTCACAAAACGAAATGGACTTGGATATTGACAATTCCTGAGCTTAAGTTATATCACAATGGCATTTAGTTTTTTGAAGACTTTTCACTATTTTGTTAATTTTCTTGGATGAATGTGGCTTTTTCAGCAAAAATTCACCACATTGCAAAATCACAAAATTGAAGAAAACACATGCATCACATTGGCCATGAAAGAAAGCAAATACAAGACATCACAATGCCTGTTGTGCATGAATTGAAGCAGTCACTTTACTGGGAAATGTTCAAAAATCTAGAAAGTATGCTCAAAATTAAAGAAACTTTCACATTCTCATTGACCAACCTTCACATTAGAGGCATGGGCTCCATAGTATATATTGTTTTCAGGGTTGCTTCTTGCACCTATCATTCTCCTCCAGCGTTTTTTCTGTGGTGAAATTTCACACAATAAAAAATGGGGCCTTCAACTTGTACTAATGAATTTTTGAAAACCAATTCCCCAAATTCGTCATATTTCAAGCCAAAAAAGAAAAGTTGAAATCACCATATTTAGATCTAGGCAGTAAACCTACCTCACAAAATTGAAAGAAGAGAAAAAACTTGTGCTCCTCACATGAATATTGGAGGGCAATAAAAGAGAACTCAAAAGAAGTGCTTGTTAATTAATTTAGCATTTTATTAAAAAAACCATGAAAAGATCCCATCACAAAGAAGGAAGAAATCTAAATTTTCAGTCCCTTTTGAATCCAAATTCTCAAGAGAAAAATGTGTTGGTCAAATGAAAAGATATTTTAAAATTAGCTCCATTGAGTTGAAAGGAAAAATAAAAATTCACCCAATATTTTAAACCACTACTAATTAATTTCTACCATAGACCATACGAGCAACCAAAAATCCATGAATTTTGTGTAAGTGTTTTTGTTTTAAAAAAATGGTCTGCCTCCTTTTCAGGCTTCCTTTCCCAAATTTGGGGGTAAATTGACCACCGAATCTCCTCCCCTATGGAGTTCATCAAAATACACATTAACCTAGGAAACATGGAATCCTTCAGGAAATGCTTTTCTTTAGTCCTTAGTTTTCTTAGTAATGGGGGAGAAAAGAAGGTTAGAAGCTTCTTTCTAAGAAAAAAGCCAATTTCCTCTCTAACACATGATTGAGGTAACTCACCCTTGGTCATTGTTGGGATCCCACAACTAAACTGACTGGTTTGAAGTTTATCATATTGATTTCAATTTGATCCCATGAATTGAAATTTTTAAATGGGAGTATAATTTTAAAACATTCTTGTAAATGATTGGATGTTCCAAATGCATTCACAAATAAAATAAAAAATATTTTTAGTTAGTTGAGGATGTGCTATATTGACCCAATTTTATCAATTGTTCAATTAGACATAAGTTTACAACAGAATTTCACATTATGATTGGCATTTTTTGGTGCAAAATTTTGCCAAAATGAAAAAAAAAAAAAGGATAAAAAGGTACTATTTTGTTGTGGATCCAAATTTTTTTAAGGTGTATAAAAAATCTATCATATTGTTGACCTTTTTGTTTTTTAAAAAAATATTTTTTATCCTTTTGTTCAACATTTTTACTAATCTTGTTTCAGCATCAACATGGACACAAAATGAATCATATTGATGTTTCTAGATATAGAGTGGTCTATGGTATCATATTTCAAAATATGATAAATTTGAATTCATCAATGTGTATGGGGATCAAAATACAAGGTACAACTAAGGATGACATCTAGGACTATTTCCATTTCATCCTAGGTACTACACCTTGAAAAATTTGGACCTTCACAACATTCCCATTTTTTTATAAAATCACCAAACTTTGAAAAAAAATTGAAAAAATTTCCTCACATTTGAACTTTGATCTTTATTTGGTAGTAGCTTTTAAACTATTTAAATAGGTTCTAAAGACTAGTTGCCATTTAATGCAAAATCCCTCTTGGGATGCTAGCCAATGATACAACATCAAAAAATTGAAAAACAAATCATTGATTCTAATGTTGCATACTCCATTTTTAATTAAAGACATTATTTTGAATTTATAACCCAAAAAATTACGTTTTAATTTTTGAATTAATGTATGTTTTGAAATAAAAAATCAAAGAAAACCCAACTAAATGTAATTATGAAATTATATTAAAGTAAATTGAATATAGTCATGAAATTAAAAATGTGTAATTACATATGTAAATTAATTATAAGCATAAGCACTAACTTGTGGCTTTCATAATCAATAATATACTATGTTGCATGACCTGGTGGCCACCAAAACAAATACTATTTTCATAAGATATAGATTTCAAACCTACTAATACATTTACGTACAAGCAAACCTAAAAATGCATTTATCTACAAGTAGCAATTTTGGATCCATAGACAATTATATTGCAGTTGCTAGATTGGCATGGTGTCCCTTGTCTAATAGTCAAATAATTGAGTTTATTGTTGTCATAAATGGGAACACTAATGCTTAGTTTCAAATAACTCCTAGAAACTATTGATACATGTGATATAGAGTTGATAATACTAAGAGTTTCATAATATAATTATAGCCTAAAAGTGAATAGAAATGACCCAAGTTGAGAGGTTTAATCACCCTAAATGGATTATAAATGCATTTTAATGTTCCATCAAATTGATATGAATTCTTTTGAAAAGTCATAATTTTTGCCACATTTGTTAAGCTTTGATTTCTTGCACATGTCATATATCCACCATCATTCCCCTCCATGAGACACAATGTGTATGCTGATGCTATTTTTGGGGAATTTTCAATGACATTGTCATCTATTTAACAATAAACTTTTTGAAACATATTTTAAAATAACATTCATGTATAAAATGATCACAAATTTGTTAAATTTGGTGGCCACTAGGTGGAGTTCATCCCATCATCAAGTTGTTTAAAGTTTTGTTTTAAATTAATTTAATTTCTATTTATTGAGATATGTGATTAAACATGTGAAATCCATTTCATGAAATGACATAATAATCCATGTATGATTGCAGAGTCAAAACAAACATTTGTGACTTACATGACTATAGTTGAATTAGATATTTATGACCTACATGATTACAATCAAGTCACTTTTGTTGCTTTGATCATGATATATACAACTCTTCTTTTTTTTCTTATTCTTTTTGGCATATATCATGACAACAATCATGCCACATTGCCATGACCACATTGAATGTAATCATATACCTATATGTCATGGCAAAAGTGATTGAAGTCTTGATTGACTTTAGAGTCATGTAGCCATTGACCTATTTTTTTGTGATAGTGGTTAATGGATCAAACAAGAAATTTGGCAAGTAATTTTTTGTTTGAATCCAATCAATTAGATCTAAATAAAAGTTTCTTCCCAATATTGGTTCATGATGAGAAATTCTCTTTAAGAGTTTTGAAATTTTGAAATTTTGACTTTTTATGCCTTTTACCAAATAAATTATGTTTGCAAAAGTGCACATATTGATTGTAAAAATTCAAAACACACCCAACATGAGATTATGAATGAAACTGAAATTGGTGGCCATAGTTTTCAGAGCATCAAAAAATGTATTAAATGATAATGCTCATGTTTGTAGTGCCATTATCATGCACATAATCATGGCATCACTACACATGTGACAGACTTATGACAAATCTTCCAAACCTTGAATTATTCCTAAATTGATTCCATTTGACAAAAACTAGGCACTGAGTCAAGGTTTCTCTGCTGTATTTTTACATGCCTAAGAACATTATCTTTTCACTGAAATTATCATTTTTCTAAAATATAACATTCTGACTCTAATTATATTATATTTTTCATTCAACTTTCACAAATTAAAATCATATAACATGCAAGTCTATAGTATCCAGAATGTTTAATCAAAGTTGAGGATAGTCATAATTTTGGATTAAAATTTCAATCCTTTTAGTGACCATGATTGTCAATATGCCCAACTTGCAGCACCAATAGTTCACCTTATCTAGTAGCTACATGTGATCAATAGCTAGCCAAGTGGTTACTAATTAGACAATTAAAAAGAAACCAATTTAGATATTTACCAGTCAAGGTTGCAACCATTAGACGGTAGAACTCATTGGGTCCAAGGATGTCAAATTTCACACTAATTCATGAAAATTCACAAACCTAATATGATTCAAGATGGACATCATTTATCAAAATTTATTTTGAAAAATTGATTCATATCCACAATGTGCATCCATCATTGACCTTTAATCCAATTGTCATGGTCACATTCATATTTTAGATGGCATTTTTGCAATGTGCAATCTCACATCATGTGATCACATTTATCCATTGGGATCTGCAGCATTCTTTCCCCTGAAAATGCATATGATGGGATCACATGCCTCTATTGAAATTCTTTTTGTTGGTTTCATCCATTACACTTGCCATCTATTCATTTAATATCCATCCATCAACCTAGATTTCATGAAATAAGGTTGAAAGAACCATGATGCTGAAAGAGCCAGCATGCTAAAAGTTGTCATTTAGGAGTGCCCTCATCAAGAAGGGAAAATTTTGTTTGGACCTAAGGCATCAGAAATCAAATGAAGCAGTAAAGTGCAATGCAAACTAGCCTGCAATTATTACATATCCGATTTCTCCGTTTGAACTTTACCACAAGATATGAACTTGGTCAAGTCAAATGCTATGAAGCTTATAGTGCAAAATGGTACATTAGAGAGAGGTTCAAATTGGCATATATTAAATATTTTCCATGGAGAAGCCCAATCCATAAAGTCCAAGAGTGTAAAAAGGAGTCTGATAAGCATCAATGATCTGTAATTGTCAATCAGCAGAGATTCTGCCCTGCACCCTAAAACCTACTTATTAGGATAAACTGCTCTTTCAAATGCATGCACATATAATAACATCAAGGCGAGGTCTAGGACAATTTCTCCAAAGTTCAGGACAAACATTTATGTGACTGAATCTCTCCCAAGTAGTGGAATCGTGTCAGATAATGGCCATTGCACTCAAACCTAGCTCACAGCCATGGGTTACTCAACCAGGTCCTCTCAAAGGTCATAGTTTGTCATTTTGTTTCTAATTTGAAGACAATGTTCAACTTGCACATGTTAAGCATATTGCTAACGTTTATTTTGAGTCAGAATCAAAAATTATTATTTTTTCAAATGATGTGTTTTTTTTTTCATATAATGTAGAGAGCACAAAGAACAATAGTAAAATAAGCATGTTTATTGCGATGAGGGGTACTTGATTATATTTTAAATATATAAATAATTCAAATTACAAAAAAAAAAACTTCAAATTGAAAAAGTCGAATTTTAATTATTAAATTAAGTGCTTATCAATGAAGCTAAAAATGCAGATGAGCTGTTGAAAGAGGTTGAGTGGAGGAAAAATAAATATAGCACTAACTAGCCTCTTTTATTTATGAGGATTCCCCCACACAAAATGGTTAAACAAAATGTTTAAACCAAACCAGTGTTGGTCTGATATAATGTAGGCTTGTGCCTAGCGTTGAGGACCTTAAAAAGCTGGTATGACCTAAAGCCAATATCAGCAGTGTACCAATATCAACTTGGTAGGGACCTGAGCTAATACTGAGTTTATACTTATATCAATTTCAATACCAGGTATATACCATCATGCAGCATGCCATCCAAAAATCAGTCTTAGACATCCAATACCAGGATCAGGCTGTCGTCAGAGTATTTAAAAATGACCCAATACCAAGACCAAGCTGACCTATGATGTTTTTTACAAAAATTCCCATGTGATACCAAGGTTGGTATATTGAAAAGTTGATACAATACCAACACTCCTCATTACCTTAAAACATAAGAAGAGTAGTGATCAACTGATCATCATGAGCTCATCAAATATACAGCCAAAAATGTGAAGTCAAATTATATCAACTGTACAGTACACATTACAAAGCCAAAATTAATCATGCAGCTAACAAATGCATGATTCATGATCATATCATGGTTCTGCACATCCTGATTTCCAACAACAACAACAAAAAACACAAAACAAAAGAATGATCTGTACTGTGGTTTAGGGTTTACTGTAAACTTGTCCATCAGAGGAAGACTTGCTGCAGCAGTTGCATGTGATGCAGCAGCAGCAGGAGGAGGGCCGTGGCGCAGATCATCAGGTGTGCAGAGCAGCCAGTAACATGAGTTCTCCGGAATATAAAACAGGGATTACTCTGTGTGATTCTTTTAGATCAGCTAGGGAATTGTAGTCTGTTGCTGATTAGTCTGTAAATTCTCCCTTCAAAAATTCCCCAATAGGTACCTGAGCACCAACATCATGCAGCTCTTGCATTCTGCAAATCAAGAGCTCCACCAAACCCAGGTACCAAATACCATATAGCTTGCATCGCCACAGCAGTTCCACAGTCCTTGTACACATATATACAAATACAGAGAGAGCCGAAAGAGACACAGAGGGCCGACAGAGAGAGATTGGCTGTTGTCGTGAGCTGTAGCTTGTGGATGATCATCATATCAATCTACTGAAGGAGAAACCGATGGAGAAGAAGAAAAAAGATCAATTGAAGTGGTGACGATCATGTCGTGCAGATCACCTATGATGCTAGGGGACAAAAAGGAGGAAGGGTGGATGTTCACCAACTGCTGCTGATGATGTTACTGAACAAATTGAGAAAAGTGGAGAGCTGAGAATGTGATTCCTTCCGCAAGAGGAGGAAACATGTGGAAGAGATTATCGGCCGTGAGCATTCTCCTGGGAAGTGGATGTCGGTGGTGGTGGTGGCGGCGGTGAGGTAGTAGCCGAGCTTGGATCATGCGGGTGGCTGCCAGATGCTGCAGCTGGAGGTTGAAACTCGACTTTAATGTCATGACCCTCATGCTGCTTATATCGTGATGATCTGCAGTCGCAGTTCGCATGATGGTTGCAGCAGGCGGAAGTGGAGATCATATCTGGATCTGACTGGTATCTGTACAGCGTTTCCTGCAATGTGGGTTGATCGATACTAGTGTCGAGCTGTTGGAGCTGGCTGGATTGTCGTTCATGCTCTGCTCCAGCATTGATGGGGCTGTTGCTCTGATGTTGAGCTATTGCTAACTGATGATGATCCGGGCTTGCTGCAGCGCTGTGATGATGAGTAGTACCACCACTGCCACCTTGTCCATGAGAAGCTGCCGGATGAGCTCTAGATTGAGGCGAGTGTAAACTTCCTGAGTCGACATCGTGGATATTGTTGCCTGAAAGCTGCATGTGTTCTTGAACCGCCTGACCTGCTGCACCCTGCAAGCTGGCCAAGTTGAAGCTCCCGCCTGTACCCTCGATCACACTTCCCGGTCCTCCAGAGCTGCCCATCGGGTTCATGTTCAAGCTCTTGCAGGTACCTGAGAATTGTAACATGTTGTTAAATGTTGCAGGTCCCTGCAAGCTTTCGAACACGGAAGAATGCTGGTTGAGAAAGTCGGAATGCGACGACCCCGGCTGCATTGATCCAAAGCTGGTTCCTGGGAAGAACGTCTGGCCGTATCCACCTGCAGCTACTGGCAAGATGTTGAACTGAGAATTCGAGATGTGGTCGGATTGGAGCGATTGGAGCTGATCGGCTTGGAATGATCCGAACTGGCCTTGAAGCTGAGTGCCACTAGCTGCAGCACCCACTAAACTCGGCAGATTCAAGGCGTGCGCGGGACTGGGACGCTTGCTATCGGATGCTACAGCTGTTGCCTGCCCACTGGAAGCTCCGTGTTTCGATAAGCTGCCAATATGTTGTCCTGATCCCACCGAAAGATTTGACTGCATGAAGCTGCCGCCGTCTAGAGGCGATCGCTGCTCCAAACCATACGGGGATGATCCTTGCGCCAAGTGATCTTGTCCAAAAGCATTTCCGGAAGTGGCACCACGTGATGAAAGCTGGGTGTTGAAAGTTCCATAGCTAGTTCCGAGCGATGGGCGAGCCTGCGAAAAGCTGCTGCCAGGTACCTGCATCATCTGGTCTGCATCTCGCGGGAAGCTGCTCACCGTGTTGCCTCCTTGCAGGGAGGAGCGAGTATTGTCTGGAAGTAAATTAGCGGATGCTGCTCCCCCTACTGCTGCAGTGGGCTGTGCCAAAAGGCCTTGCCAGCTTTGCTGGAAGTTGCTTCCAGCCGAACCTGATGAGTGCAAGAAGAAGTTTGCAGCAGCAGGCGGAGGAACAGCAGCAGGCACTGATGGGGTTGAAACACCAGCTGCTGCTGAGCTATATCTCTGAAGGTTCAAACCCGCGGCTTGCGATGCTTGATCTCTTTGTTGAGCGAACTGGCCAGTAAATCTGCTGAAACTCCCGGGAGTATGTGCAGCTGCAGCAGCTGCAGAGTTGTTCTGTGCTGAAAGCCTGCTCGCAGTACAAAACACAGTGGCAACATCAGAGACTGTCACCAAAACAAAAGCTCATCTCGCACGGTCAGACGCGATGTCCATCCCGAAGCTTGTTACTTCAATCCATGCCCAAAACATAGGCATGCAAAGGGATGGAATGGGAACTGTGGACCATGCAAGAGGAATGAAAATTCTGTAAACGACCAGCTGCCCCTGCAGCATGTCACCAGGTTTGCTTCGACGGCGCTCCTGCTTAAGCGGGTCCTTCAAACCCTAAAACCTTGACATGTTCTGCACCGGGGGGGAGAGCATGAGGAATTCATGCAAAATATGTTGTAGCCTACGAGGGAAGCATCCCTGTTGAGCCAGAGAAAGAGAGACCAACATCGAGCACGGCAAACTTGTGAGACTTACATCCACGAAGAGAAAGCCGCAGGCTGCTGTTGCATGACCAGCTGTCGAGCGTGCATGTACTGTTCCCGTTCTCTCTCTGCAAAATCCGACACAGCAAACGGCCCCATGAGGCCCACACACAAACGGTCAGAACGCTCTCCAACGGTCTTCTGCAAACAACAACAAGCTTATGCTCATGTGACTGCTCTTGGAGACTGTTTCCGGGTGCAGCGACTGGCATCACCTCGCAGCAATGGGTCCCGCAGAAATTCTAAGCGCCGTCGAAGATCATGAAACTATATATTCTTCACTCGACAAACCCTTGGGTCACAAAAGGTTCGAAGGATTCTAAAAGAACAAGCTTGTTGTATACTAGATCATGCCGGAAGAATTTCCTTGCCATGAGAAAACAAAACACGCAAACAACTACCAAACAACTACCAGAAATTAGGTTGTGTGATGATCTAGTGCAGTGCGCATCACCTTGACGATGCCGGTTCATGTGTCCACCCAACGCTTGGGACTTCGCAAACTTCATAGGACAAAACCTGCATTCGTAAGGCTTCGTAATATCCTCCTCTGCTCCCTCATGATGATCAAGCTGCTTTCTCTTCCGCTTCTCTGTGCCAAACCAGATGGCACCCAACAATCAAGCAGTTCAATTCTTCTTCTTCTTCATTTCTTCTTCTTACATCATGAGCACTTGCTCATGATTCTAGTCTGCATACATACAAGCTAATTGCGTCAAACTCAACACAAGCTAATCACAAAACCCCTCGGATCGATCGTCCCCCAAAACTAACTTCTTGCCAGGAGGACGTATAAGAATGTTGCACTGCACATTCGATTATACAATATGCTCTATGAACCCGGACAAGTCATGGTTTTTTGCATCAGCACTGAACTCCATGCAAGTTCTCGAACTCGCAACAGCAGTTGCATGATGAACAATCCGCCTGAGACGGACATTTCTTCCTCGAGCGTCACTGGGTCATGCAGCAGATGGATTTCTACAGCTTGAATTACACATGCAATCGAATATAACTCTCGAAAGAAAATCTCAGATGTACCTCGGAATCATCATCATCATGAGCATGAAAAACACAAGGAGTAATTCTAAAAGCAAGAAAGAGAACTCTTTCTGGAGCCTTTGGAATACGACGACTAGTCTTATGGAAAATCTAGACGCAGAGATCCTGCAGCAAACATGCATGTACCTGAGTTTTCGCTGGCAGCAGTACTACTGTGGGAGCCATGATCTGCATGGTACTGAACACTGCCGACTCCAGGTAGGATGGCACCGCCATGCTGCGCCTGAAACTGTTTCCATTCCGAAGTGGGTGCAACAACAAGAGCAGCAGCAGCAGCATGAGAAAGAGGATGAGGAGGAGAATCCAAATTACCCCCCGGAGGACGAGCACCGACCAAAGTCCTGGGGATCCCCGAGGTCATTATAATCTCGCAGTCTATTTGGTCTAAGAGAGAGACAGACCAAAAAAACAAAAAAAATCTATTACTATCTTTCAGTGGTAACACCTAGCAATGAACCTGTTACTGCTTGCAAACAAAGCTCCAGATATGTGCGCGCAGTACTCGCAGTAGTTTTTGCATCCGCCCAAGAGAAGCGTCAGTAAAGACAGACACAAAACACGCAGTTCTCCGCCAACAACAACAAACGCGCACGCACACGCACAAAAACAGAAGTGCTGGATATTTATAACCTAGGAAGAAGCTCCGCCCGTCCTTCCATCGGAACCGTCAGTTAGGAAAACCATCCATGGAGAAGAACCTCAAGCCATAATACATCGAGGCCGTCCGTCTATAGATCATCCATCGAGATCTGGATGACAACATGAGCTTCGTCCCAATCGCATCCATAAGGGCACCACCACTTTCTCATGATGTCGTTTCGTTGCGTCGTCTGTATGTCTCTCTTCTTCTGTGTCGTGTTTTACATTGTGGTTTTGTTGTTTCGTGCGCTTTTTTGTTCTTCTCTGTTTTGCGTTGTTTCTCTTTGTCTTGCATCTGGATTTCTACAATTTTTTTGGCACTGTTTCAGAAGTTGCAGTTAGTTGCAGATCTATTTTCATTGTCGTCTGTGGTGTTTTTCTTTTGGCCATCTTTCAACTATATTTTGGTATATGTCTTTGTGATTAACGTTGCTGGTTCCGTTTGGCTCGTTTGGTTGATTTCCGGCGATGCATTGTCTGATCATACGGATTGTGTTGTTTTGAATTGCGGTTTATGATTGTTGCAGGTATGACGTACTTCATCTTATTTTTCCGTTGTACTTGCCTCGCCTGTTTGAGTCTTGGACCTTGGCTGGCACCATCTCTCTAAATTTCCTTTCCAAATCACTACAGATCTATCTGAGGAATCAAGCATTACTGCTCATGTACTGATTGTGTCCTAAATAAAGGAAAGTTTGTTTGGCCTCCTGATCTTGTTTCTTTTGCTTTTACTGTTGCCTTTAGCTGTTGCATTCGCAACAGTGGATGAAGTATTGAGGAGTTATTTATGACTGCCGAGAGTGGAGAGAGCAGTGAGGCGCTTGGTCCCCTGTTTCCCTTACTGCCAGATCTGAGATTACTCTTCAGCACATATTGCCACGGCTCCTTAAGATCTCGCCGTACCGCGAGTTTGAGCCGTTAAGACTTTTATCAAGGGGATGGTTAACAGAGATGATCACGTCTGCTGAGTGGCGCCAAACTCTTGTGGGAGCTCAGCCCAAGCGGGCAGGAGGAGGCACATCGAGATTACGAAGATTACGAATATTGGCCCTCGAAAAATGCACGGAGTAGATGGAACACAACTTAGATTGTTGGTCTCCATGAGGTATGCTCTTGATTTCTTTGTGACTTCTTGGTTGTTCTTCCCTTCTACGCTTTTTAGCCACAATAGGTGTTTGTAATGTATGAACTTGGATTTCTCAAGGACGTCGGTCAAAACTCAAAGCATGATCTGTTGGTTGTTGAGCAGATGAGACTTGGAGAACTTGTATTCTTCTTTTTTTGTAAGATGCTGCACATACGGCAAGTGAATGGCAAAGTGTTTCATCTTGCAATGGTACACCGATTTTTTGGAGATTCTTTCATGTAGTTCTCGAAATTGCAGTAGATAGGTACATGAGAGTTGTAAGAGACTTCGAGTTCTCTAAGTAAATCTTGGAGCCATTTTGTTTCTTTTGTTGCCTTCATGAGAGCTTTATACTCTAACTCTATTCAAAAGAAAGTTATTGTCCCTTGTTTTTCGTTTGTATTGTTGCTCTAGTGATTGGAGTAATTCCAGTTTTGAAAATAAAGCCGCTTGCTGATTTTCTTGTATCCGGGTCTCCATTCAAATTGACATCGCTGAACCCTATGAGGTCTATTTTTCCTCCCCTCTAATACATTAATCTTATTAGTAATGCTTTTTAGGTATCTCAAGATAGATTTGGTTGCTAGGAGGTGAGCCTCTTGGGAGCTTTGGGTGGATGCATGTTGCAATGTAAGCAAAATTTCTCACAGTTCGAATAGTTTTGAGTACTTGTCCAAGTTTGATACATGAATATTTGGAAAACATTATGTGATGAAAATTTGCACTAGATGATGGTTTATGTCTTAATGGTCATTATATTGTGGAATTGATGCATATATGAATGTTTTAAAATTTTTTAACAAAATATTATTTTGATTTGCAGGATTTTGAAACATCATTGTAATTGTAACAAAAAGTTTTTAAAATTTTAGTTTTAATAAAATTTTGTTCATGAAATTTTACACATATAAGAAGATACTCATAGTAAACAATTTTTCCCACCAAAATTTTCAATTTTTTTTTTTAGAAATTTTTGTTTTTAGTTGGACCTTGAAATCTTTAAGCAAGGGAAAGTTGATTGAGTTGTGCAATTGATCATCTTGAACTTGATAACGAGATTTTTGGTGTATGTTTTTTGATGGAGAATAATTCCCTTAGGTCCTTATCCAAGCTCCAAGCTAAAGTATTTTGAATCCATTCCCAAAATTGTCATTTCAAATCGGTTTGGACTTGATTTGATTGACTCTTGTTGTGTGGTTTCTTGTTATGAATAGGTCATCAACACACAATATAACTAGGATTAGTTTATCATTTTTTCTAAGGTAAAGATTTTTATTGTGAATGCTTGTAATTATATTTTAAATTTTTAAGTACATTCAATCCTTTTGAACCAACTTCCAAGCTTGGGGTGTTTGGTTGAAATTGTACAACATTTTGTGCATTGACTTGCACATTGCATACTAGGTTTTCATGAACCTAGCAAACAAATCTGTATGGGGTTACAAGCATGATAAAGTATGTCAAAAAAGTAGTCTAAAAATTTTAATTTCAAAATAATCTCTTTTCAATATTAACATGAAAAAAGATATTAAAAACCTATTTAAATTGCATTTTGAAATCATGGGAACATTTTATTGTGTTTATTATAAGTTGTACATAAAGTTTGAGGAATTTATATATAAGAAAAATGGATGAAAAGTATGTTTAAAATTGGTTAGTTATTCAAATTTTCCAGAATAACTTTACATTAAAACTTTAATAGATTATGACTTGAATATGAAAAGTTGAAACTATATCCATACACATTAGGCCTTCATCAACTTGAAAGTATAATAATTATAATTGATGTTGTACTTTCATGTAATTGTAACTCAATTTTGCAAAACTATGACATGTATTTTTTATACTTGCATTTCAAAAAAATGTACTTAATGCATATTAAAACATATGTTTCTTCAATATTATGCAATGAAATCAAAGAACTTCATTGCATAATATTGTTGATCATTGATTTAAATAATATTCATGGATTCAATGCATTAAAATATATTTTATGGATACCTTCCAAACAAACAAATGTCTCCAATTGGCATATTTTACCATGTTCATGCCCATGGTTGTTTCATGTACACTTATTCTTCAAGTTTGCCATTCAAAAATGTTGATGTAACATGTGACTCATAAACTTTCCATCCAAGTGGGAGGTTGGAATAGAAGTGACCATTTTTATTATAATCCATTGAGATATAAATGAAAACATGTATTGATTCTCAATGCCAAATATTTGTTCAAGTCCTTGAATTACAAAGATGGGTTTTATAGTTAATGTGAGGAACTAGTTTTCCTCTTCTTGATTTTGTAAATCCACTTGATACAAATGGCCTTGTGCCTTGGAAGTAATGTTGTCAATGACCAAATGTAGTTTTTTGTGATAGACTCCATATCCTTTTTCACAACTTTTCTTCATCTACTATCATTAAATATTTCAAAGAATATAATTTTTTGTCCATATTTTTTTATTTTATTCAAATAATTTTTTAACTCAACTGATCAGATTCTGATTTTAGTAAATCTCCTTAATAACTGGGCATATTTCTCTATTTTTTGTATTAATACACTAATATAAGTTTGTTAGCTTGCAAAAGATTCACTTGAATGGGTGAAAGCACACTTTAAAAGGTCACTTTAGGCAAAAAAAATGTTTTTTTTTACTACATTTGTATTATTAATTTTGGGGCAATTTTTTAAAATTGCATTTAGCATTTTAATAAACACATTCTAAAATGGATTTTGATACAAAAGCCTCCAACATAATTCTCGTTATCTTTCAAATTAAAGTAAATTTTCAACAATTTTTTTTTCAACATAATTATGCTTGTTTGAATGAGAAATTCATCCAAATGTTTTTTGTGAAATCACATGAGTACAACTTTTCATATGGAATTGAAATAATACAATCAACTCATATTCAATATATGACTAAGTATTTCATCAAGTGTTGTAATTATTTGAATCATTTTAAGAATATTATTGTAATATATGGGTACATATATTAATTTTCATAAATGTATTTTTTAATCATTTAATATCAATCAAAAAATGTAATTTCTTGTGACAATTATATTATTTAGCAATTAAATTACCTTATTTTAAGTATAATTTATGAAAAAATATTTTAATATTAGCTTGGTGGAGGTTGAAAATCACATAGTTTCTAAAAACAATATTTGTGACAACATTTTTGGCCACTATAATGTGCTTTCACCCATGTTGACATTTATTTGGCCAAATCAAATTCTTCTTGATTTCTTTGTGTATTATGCAATAGGTCCTATTATCCTCCTTCATTTGGTAGTTCAGTCATTGTGGGGAGTAAGATTTGCAATTTTTTTTGGTGATGTTCATCTTTCATGATCCTTCTACAAAGACATCTCCAAGTTGGGTTCAAATAATTGAGCAATTCATTCACTACCATGTCCCAAGATGTAATCACCTCTTTGGGATTTGATATGTAGCATTTATAAAATGTGATATTCATCAATTCCCACATGAATAACCCTAACCTAGATCTATTTTTAAGTTTGTTTCACTTAATGTTAAGAACATGGATGTGAGCCTTTGTTCCTAACACTTTTAGGTTTGATAGATGAAGTTTGTTCTTGGTGAAGACCTCCACTAATGGTGTTCTTTACACTTTTTTTTTAATAGTCTTTAGTTTTGTAAAAACCATGTAGAATTCATCAAGTCAACCTAGTTGTTTGGGAGGGTTTCCTTTAGCCACAATGCATCACAAATTTCTAAAAGTGATATATTTTCTTGCTCAACTATGTTGATTTATTTAGGTGGGAACTTAGGTAACTCCCTTATAATCCTTTGTCTACAATAGAAGTTATTGAATTCAACTAATTTATATTTTCATTTGTTGTCAAATATAATTTTTTTTACCCTTCTATCAATTTCATTTTCAAAGCTTTAGAAGCTTAATGGATTTTAAACACTTTATTTAGATCCTTCAACTCAAATCATCAATGAATGTGATGAAATAGCAAACTCCAAAGTGATTTGATGTTGAATGGGTCATTTTTGTGAATGAAGTCTAATATATGTTTTGTTCTCCACTTGTTGGCCTTAGGGAACTTTTTTTTAACTTGTTTCCCTCTCAAACATACTTCACAAATTGAATAAATATTTGGTAACTTCAACGCTCTAAATTTTTTTTGTTTGTTGGTTAATTAACTAGTGGAGAGCTTCAAATTGAGATCTCCCAATCATTGATGCCATAGGATACTTTTTTTTATGATCGAATCCTCAAATTTGTTGAGATCGTCATATATGACATTCACTTCTAAATTTTTCAAGGACTCAATTTCTAGTTAATAAAGACCCTTTCCTCTAACTTTAGATCCATTTAAAACTATAGATATCTTTGTTTTGATGTTTTTTACTATGCAGGTTTTGGGTAAATGCACATTGTGATGTCCTTTTCTTTTGCATCACAATGCAAAACTCCAAACCCTATAACTATATAATGCTTCCTAAGTTCAATTGATAATGAAATTTGTAAAAAAGAATTCATATTTAAAATCTATATTGTCATAGGGATAACATATTGAAAGAGAAAAACCATATGTCCATTTTTGGGTTAGGCGGGACTTTCAAACTTTTGTTTCAAATTGGATCATAGTCCCAAAATTTATAAAAGGACTCATATAGATCTTGGTTTAAGAAATAATTTGTTTAAATTTTATGTTTTGCCACAAGTTGTATGGTCAAAAGGGAAATTAAAATTCTTGTGGAAGATGTCATTACAAATGAAAATAGGCATTTAAGAACTTTTTGGAAGGCTATAATTCATGGATTTTTATTAAGTCCTTTTCAATATGAAAATTTTGAATTTGATTCAAGTGTTTTCATTGAAAGTGTTATATAATGTATTGTAATAGGTATACAACACATAGTTCTTACAAAAACTTCATTTCTAATTGGTAAATTATTTTGAAGGTGGTGACAACATTAAAAAAATTGTAGAATGGACTCCTATCATGCCATTTTTGGTCCATCACAAGACACATTTACCAAAAATTATATTATCAAACCAACATCAATTAATTTTTTAATGAATGGTATTATTGAGTTCTTGATTGATAGGTTAATTGCATTTGAGACTTCAAGGACCTTTACTCTCTTTCTTAGTAGTCATGGTGAAGATATCTTGAGAAATTGAACAAACTTCCAAATATTTTCTTTCTACAACAAGTTTATCATTATGAATGCCAAACAAAATAATTCAAAACTTCATTCAAGATAGTTGGACTTGGGAATAAAGATGTAAAATTTGAAGGTAGAACTATGAGGAGATTGGAAAGGCTTGAAGAGTTTTCTATGATTTTTATGACGTCCAATATCTTCCATTCCACCTTCATTTATTTCTACCATGATTCTTCTTGTGGCAAGTTCTTTTCCTTTTCCCCTTTCTTAGTTTTGAAATATTGAATTCCTTTCCTTTCTAATCCCCTAGCTTTGATACTATATTGGAGGTGACAACCCAAAGATATAATGCATGGGAATGATCTTGAAATAGGAATACCATCCTAAAATGTTAGTGTAAAGAGAAAGGTTAAAAAGAAAGGCAAGAATGATTAAATAGAAGATTTCATTACAAACTTTCAATATTATGAAATTTCAATAGAATCCATGTGAAATTCGTAAAAACAATATGTTTGTGCCAAATTCATGGGTTTCAAAATGTAAAAATGGCACAAAAAATAGATATATTTTTTCTTATATAAATAATATGTCTTTTTTACTTATTATATTTTGATGTGAAGTATATATTAACTAAATCTATGCAATTATCATGATGTAATTTTACATAAAACATATACGATTTTTGTATGAACCTATGAAACTCGGATTTCGCACAAAATTTGTAGAAACCTATGAAACCTAATAAGTTTGTGATGTAATTCAAGAAATCCACTAATCTAAAATCTTTTATACTAACCACTTTCCATTCATCAAGATGTTGAATGATAGGTCTACCTATATCTGTCCATGAAGGGGATAAACAACAAACATGTAACTTGCAAATCACCACTTGGATGCATCCGAACAATTAAACACATACTAGGAGGTAGTGACCAAAACTCTTGAGATGATGCTTGCACCAAAGTGCTATGTTCTTTGATGTGACAATGAATACAAATTGTAGTGGCAAGAGGAGCCAAATATGATGTGCATGATCTTGGTATCTGCCACCAAATCCTTCTTCATTCAAAAAATTGTCCCTTTTGAGGAAATGTGAAAAGTGGAACATTTTCTTGCACAAGCTTGTTGAATTTGAATGCATCATTTTTGCATGGAACAAAACAATATTTCTCCAAATCAACCTCAATCAAATGAATGAAAGAAGTTAAGCGTCTGTTCTTGCAAGCTTGTTGAATTTGAATGCATCATTTTTATATGGGAACAAAACAGTATTTGTGCAAACAAACCTCAATTGAATGAATGGGAGAAGTCAAGTGCCTCTTCTTGCAGAAGCTTGTTGAATGTGGATGCATCATTTTACATGCAATAGAACAATATTTGTGCAAGCAAAAGTCAATCTATTGAGTCATTTCTCATTGTGTCAGAATGTTAACATCCAGGACAAGAAGAAAATTGAATGCCTATGCATGTCTTACATGATTTTCACGATTGATTGTGGTTTTGGCAGGTCACGAATGGATTGTAGAGTCTGGATTTTAGAGAAGTTCTTCTCAGATGCTTTACAGTGGTGTGATCACACAGGCAGAGAAGGTAACAAAATCTACTGCTGTCATAACTCTCTTTCCATGCAAGAGTTCGTACCATTTTTCCTGGTTACAATTTCGTCTGATTACCTCACCTCTACAACTAGGAATGAGAAGTCACTTCTGACTAAATCTTTTCTTCCAAGTGTTTGGTGAGGCTGGATACAGAAAACAGTTTAACTTACTGCATATTCATAAAGTTTGCCATTCATCGATTGGCCAAGCTTTGGAATTCAGTGCAAAAATCTGACTCCCATGTATTTAAACATGTAAACTGTAAGCCTTATCTGCGGGAGCTGGTTAACCACTAATTCATCCCCTGACCTCTACACAAGCTTCTTCTCTTACTTGAGCCTGAGACAGTTCTATTCAAACATCTTCCAAATCAGTGGTTTGGCATCCATGACCATCAAGCCAGTATAAGCACTAGCATTATCTATTGTGTAAGCCACTTTGAAGCATTTAGCTTTTGCCTGTTTCTCCTTGTCATTCTGGACTTCGACCTGAACTATGGGATATCTCAAATAGAGGAACCCATTCAGACTTGCGAAAGTCTGCAAGTGTGCTGGCTTCAACTCCAGGATCATGTAATCATTGCAAAAATTGCTAGGCAGACTTGATAGATTGACTATATCTTTGCCTTTGAAGATTGACAATGGGAAGGGCATAGACTATGGTCAATCATGTGAGGAGAGAGTAGAAAGGGAAGACCAATTGGTTCATTTCCTGCTAGCTCTAAAAGAAATGTAGGCTCTTAAGGTGCCTTTCGCATGTGCTGCTGATATGCAGGGTCAGGGTGCAGGGCTGCACTCCTGGCACTTCAATCTCCTGCATATTCTCCCTGTGAGAAAGGCTCTTGGCTCTCTTCAATACCTCCTCTCTGCCATATCTGCAATCCACACCACTACCCTACCTTGGTGTTGCTACAACCAAGAGTGCAGGGTTAATGTTTATACCAGCTGCAATCCAAATTTCAACTAAGGCCTTGAGATCATGAGTTCTAAGTCATAATATCTCATGCCTCTACCAAACTCCAGCCACGTTATTATATATGATCTTAAAAATCAAAAATGAGTTTATCATCTCAAAAAGACCACTAGTCAAGTTGACCATGTCAAAATCAACTTGTCCAAAATGGCACTTTGAACAACTTGATTGAATTGCTACGTTCACAGTCGCACAACTTTCTTTAAGAATTTGAATTTTCTTCTTATGACCTTGTAAATGAAATCAATTAAATGAGACCTTATCTATTTAGAAAGTTTCAACCTGCTCATCAACATCACCCAACAATAGAGTCCTCCAAAAAACATTGCCAACATGTGTGACATCCTGATCAACTCAGATGTTAGGAAGCTTCACCAGTTTGAAGATGACTGCATCTAATCAATAAGCAATAGTTTGCTCAATGCGGCGAGAACCATGTAGCTACCTAGGGAAGACACCTCATTACTCCATGAAGATCACCAAGTTGGAGTCACTCATTCTATTCATGTTACATTACTCCATACTAGCGAGGCCTTGCAAAAAAGCTTGTGATCTTCTGTGTTCCTGGTTGAGACTTTTTCTTTGATGAAATTGTTTTCCCATTGGCCTTTTGGCCAGGATGCTTGTTTGTCTGTAACACCAGGGAAATTCAAGCAAGAACAAACTATCAGCATCATTCATTTGCTGCATTGCACGATAATCACAATATCCATGATAATGCACATCAAACTAAAGGAAAGATTGGACCTCCATGTTGAATGAGATATGGCTGTTTCTTAACTGCTTATGATAATACTTTCTGTGTCAACGTACCAAGCTTGCTTGTTCAGGGTACATTGGTTGTACATTGGATATGGTAGTCAATCTTGCCTTTTTGGAGGCCTCCAAATCCACTCTAGATCACAGCCCACAACCATATTAGTCAGATCCTGATTACAGCTTCAGCTGCCAGGACAAAGGAATCTTTTTTATCTCTTGCATCTCTCACTAGCACATCATGACAAAGGTGTGAAATTTTAAAAAACCAAGAATGTTCATTGTACTGAATTCTTTCCAACTTGCCATGACCACAGGTGGGAAGAAGATACCAACCAGCTGCAGTAACAAAGATGACAGATAAGCTTAAGAGTCACAACTAATCTGAGTTTTTATGCAAGGGCTGAGAGCCAGTGTCTTCAAAGCCTGCTGCTATTGTACCAATGAGTGATTTAGTTCCATAAAAACCAGAAGAAAGCACCAATGTCTGGGACTTTTCTTACCCCATGTGTTGGCAGAGCATGTTCAGCCATGGATCCACTTTCAAATATTCTCCCAAGAGTCCAACTACATACACTTCTGTTCAAACATCAGTCCAGCAATGTTAACAAATTAAAAGACAGAGCAACCATGTCAGCTGGAACTACTTACTGGTGGGTTTAAGCCTTGCAACAGCAACATACAGAACAAAGAGATGTCAAAGGGAAATCCTGACTACCATTAAATTTGCAACCAAGACCAATATCTGTAAAATGCCATCAAATATCTTTGTAGGTACTGAAAACTTCTGCATGCTTATGATTTACATCAACCTGAATCAAGTTGAGGGATGACCCTATAACAATGTTTTATAGTTTTCAGATCCAACATATGAGGGAGGAAGAAGGAGACCCCGAATTAAAAAACAGGAAAAAGACTGAGGAGAGGTTTAACAAAAGTGACAGTCACACACACACATTCAGTGACCATCAACAGCAACATGCATGGTAGTGACCAGCTACCACAACATCCACACTGACTTCATTACTTCTAGAAGAAGGCTGAGTTTAATGCCATACATTAACTAACATACTGAGTAACGAGACTGGTAATGTTGGAAAGACAGCCATGATGACAACTATCTCAATGAAATATCCCTTGTAATAAATTCATGTTCCACAGCCAAGTGCATGCATACTTCTCACATGATCAATAAAACTGGATACTCACTTAAGTCCTCTTCACTGAGTCCAGAGAAGTATTTGTTTGAAGAGGAAAGTAAAGCCTCAGATGTACATTTGACCTGCAAAAGACAAGTCAAAACACAATAAGCCCACAAGACCCAGCGCAATGTCCATCAACAGAAGGAACCAAGAGGAAAAATAACATATGTACTATCCTCTTTTCAAGTTGTTAGTGATGGCTCCAGTAGCATCTAGCTTCAACAAATGTATTTTGAGGTTTGTATGCATAGACCCTTCATTAGCTTGGTCATCCACTGGACATGGCACTGCTTTCAGCACTACTATTAGCTCTCTTATGAATTGCACATATTCGTCAGCATGTCCCCATCTCATGCAATACAGGTTGGTTGCTCAAATCAACTTCATCTTGTTACATTTGTGAGCAAAATTGGACAGAAAACAAGAGCAATAACCCGCATTCTCCTTTACCTTGCAGCAAAGCCAAGCTAGCACCTTGCTATCATCAAGTCTGTAATATTTGTCCTGCCCAACTTCTGCAACCAGAATCAGGAGGAGCAGGTGATGTGTCCCTCTCTGCTTAATGATTAGCAAAATCCAGAATACACATACTAGAGCCCAAGATGCTGGCCTTGGCAGAAATAATTGGCTCAGAGTCTTCCTATCCAAATACTTTTCAAACAGGAAAGAACTTCACATAACTGCACACCAAGAGTCTCCTTGGGAAATGCAGTTGACAAGGCACATTAACAAAGCAACGAGGAGCAGTAAGCACATATTCTCTCATCTGAATAGAACTATCAGATCTTGAAGCTGCCTCACCTCCAGCTGAGCTAATAGGAACTGAACAGATGGAAAAGAAGACAATTACCTCGTAATTCACAAATGAGCTCAAGGCATGATGCAAGCACTGGAAGCAGATGCACATAGCCTGGGAAACCATCCACATACATAATTTCATCCAAGGCCCTGAACTTTCCCATGTCATCTCCTTTCTGCTCAAAGCCACAACATCTCAGAACTAGTAGCTAAACATGCTTTAGAACTTAACAGCTTTATCAGGAATACAGGGTGTGTTGACCAAATGGATTTGGCTTAAAATCTAACCCATCTGCCTGCATATCTTGAGCCTGAAAGTCAAGAGAGCAGGAATTTTGAGCCATTCCTGAGCAGAGATCGTCCAAATTTAACAACGAAATTCTCTCAAGGCAGTGATGGCAACAACCAAGCCCAATATTAAACTGAAGGGAAGAGCTTCAATTTTGATAGATAACTAACACAGTCACCTACAAACTACATTATGGCACCATGGGTCCAGACATCCTTCATCTTGTTGGTGTAGCAGCCTTTCAGTTGCCATATCTCTTCTTGATCTCACTCTAAAAGGTTTTAACACATCTTACATCCTCCCATAGCTGAAAAAGAACCACATCACATGAGCAAGGAAATGAAAGATGCATGCTGAACATCACATCCGAAGAAATAACTTCAAGCAGGTGAAGTCCTTGCCTTCATTCGCACTTGTTCCAGGATTGGCAATATCATATATATGGGATCCACTGGTGATGCAATATAAAGGCTCCCATCTACATTGATCACCAACAGTAACTTCTATGACCATCTCAGGCTCGCAACTCTTCATCTCCACACACATCAAAAGCATGCAAATGGCATCAAAAAACGCAAGATACATTCCAAGTCAGAGAAACTGAAAGAGGAATGTCATTTCAAGCAATTCAAGAGCAAAAATGGGGTGAAGACACAAAGCTTGAAACATTAAACTCTATTAGATCTAGCATCTGTGACTCACCTGAACAGACAAAGTCACCTATGAACCATGCAGCATAGTTCTGTTTGAACCAGTGAAGCTCTTGTAGCCTTCCATCAGGTGCCACCAGGTAGCAAGTAACTGTGCCTGAATTTCTGACAAGAGGTATTATGTTGTGAACAAGAACAAACAAAATTCATAATTCCAGCTTTGAGTCAATCCTTGATTCTCAGCTGTAGCAGTCTAAATCATTTCAAACAAAACTTTTGCATGTGAATTCACAAAAGCATTCCAAATAACCCCTCATTTTGAACTTGTGCATATGCCTGCACAAGTGAAAAAGAGTTCTGCAGTTTTTAAGGATGGTCATAGCCCCCTGCTCTTAAGTGATTCTTACTAAATGTAATGGAGACAGAGAAGATGGCAAACAAGAGCAATGGAAATCATAATACTCAATGCAGAGGTAAATCAGCACATAAGACTCAAAACCTCAAACACAATCTCAGAACTTCAAATCATAAGGATCTACTGCAATGCAGATCAAGAGTGATCACAAACTAGTTTGACTGATATACATGTTTATGGCAGCACAAAAGTGTGCATCAATATGTAACATCGGCCCCATGAGCAGCCTCAAAAACTTCAAATCCTTAAGGATCTATTGCAATAAAGATCGAGAGAGAGCACAACTAGATTGGCCAGCGTCAAAGTGTGTGAAAAATGTAGCAACAAAGCTTTCAGTGAATATTTACGGTACTCTCTTCTTGTCAAATGCAAACCGGCCTGCACTGTGAAGAATGAGAACCTGTTGAGGAACATGCGACAAGAACTTACCAGACTTGGGGTTTTTTAGATGCACTAGCTTGCACTGAGATTCATTATGTTCCTGGTTCTTCCAAGATGAACCTAACACACACACACACACACACACCAATTTTGCGTCAGAAAGCAGCTTCGCAGTCTGGCAACTCCACAAGAAGTCCGACCTTCAACATCTTTAGAAGAACGCTTGAGCGTGAAATGCAAAAATCGCCACAGGTTTCATGATGAGAACAATGGCTTCGGATCCTGCTAAAACTGTGATCAGAAGAGCCTGTCTTGGCCGTTATAGACCCTCTCTTTCTCAGAGCTCAATGCTTTCTATCCAGGAACAACTGGTAAACGAAATGTTGGCAAATCATGAACGAAGCAGAGAGTGACACAAGGATAACGGAAACACATACAGTTGTGTGTATCGAAGGAAATGACTGACAGACCGGAAAAGAGGATAGACGTTACAATGTGCGATTAAGATCCGTGTATCCGAAGTCGAAGCATCCGCAGCCATGTTTGACGCTTGCTCGATGCTCTCGCTGAATCACATCTGCATTAGCTGCTAATGACAACACTGATGAGATGAAACACAGTCAGAGTCAACAGAGGAGACAAAACTCGACCAAAGGTTTGCATCATCTGTTGCCGGAAAGCTCGAATTGCAAACCACTAAGAAGATCCTGGCAAGTGTTTTGGCGGGAACAATGAGGACAATCGATCTCGTAACCGGACGGACACACGGAGCCAACGATCCGCAACTAGGCATCGAAGAGATCGATCCTTATTCTTGCGGTGGGTGCCTGTCGGATTGCGTGTCTGTTTCATCCACAAAGTCGAGATCTTTCGCGACACAAAAACGCAAAACTCATTTGCACAATCCGATTATCTCGCCACTGACAGATCAGACATTTGAATAACATGATGCTGCAAATTAAAGTGCAAATCCACAAGACCATAAGCCCTAAAATCTAAACCCTTTTCAAAGGAATACAAAGATGTGCGTCCTTGAACCTAGCAGGATGCTCCAAGCTTTATCCTTTCTTTCTATCCGTACAAACCTTCTCAACAATAGAGTTCTCAACCACCTCCACAACTTTGTCAACTTTTGTTCTGGAATCTTCATACTGTAATCACCATGCAGATTTTCCCTCAAAGCAGATTTCCAGTCTGAGACCTGACTTCCATCCATTCTTAAACCTTATGTAACAGTGATTCTGTTCAGGAATACCTACCAGAGATCCTTAATAGGCCGACTTAGAACACATGTAAACAGCACCCAAGATCACACACAATGACTATCTTGCAAAGAGACAGGACCTAAGGAACACAACCGGGTTTGCATCGCTTTTCTTGTTTCAGCATGTGTACAGAACCATAGGATTCTTGAGAAACGTTCTAGCAATAGTGAACATGGAAGAAACATGGAAACAAAAGGATTCTGAAAAGCATTGTTTCTGTGCAACATCATAAGTCAGATGGTGGTTCTCTCACTGTGTTGCTAGTCATCTTCAACACAGTTTTGCTTTTCAAAGCACAAAAATGGGTTTAGGGTTTAGGGAAAATTTGTTCCAAGATCATCACCATGTAGTATGGGTCCTTCATACAGGAGTTGTGAGCCGGTGACCTGTTCACACGATTGCATTTTCAATCCCACCCACAGACAGGAAATCCAAAAGGTTGTTCATGGGAAAGACAGACAAGGCAGCACAAAGGGGTTGAGCAGGAGTCTAGAAGACGGTGTAAAAGCTTGACAGGAGAAATCAAATCATAGTTAAGTCCCTAGCAAAAACAAGGAACCCAGAATTGTTCAATATATGAACTACATGCTGTAAGGGATTGTATCGCCCTCATAACCAACAAGAACATAAAGTGGCTTGTCACCCAATTTGTCCCGACCCTGCAACACCACAAAAAACTAAGACTTTCAGTGAGAACTCAATTTCTTTTGAAGTGCTTGGGTGGCAATGATTTCACAAAAACCTCAAACTACACAAACATTTCTACCCTTACTTATCAGTTCACATGCTCCATATTTGTGAAATAGAAACTGCTTTCTGACCTTGAGGTCTGAGAGCTCAATGAGGCATGCGCATTCCACAATCTCTGCCCCAACTTGTTCTGTACATCAAAACCACATACAAGACTCAGAAGGAAAAACAATTCGAGAAGCAGACACTGTCATGCAGGGAGTGAGGGTAGAGAAGTTGGAGAGCATAGCCCAAAGTTTTTCAAGAGCTTCTGGGATACTAACCAAGGAGTTTGATCGCTGCCCCAAGTGTACCCCCTGTGGCAATCAAATCATCAATGATGAGCACTCGCTCACCCTTCTCCACAGCTCCTACATGCATCTCTATCTGATCCTTTCCATACTCCAGGGTATACTCCTGGCTAATCACTGGACCTGCAATCATTTTTCCAAGATTCTTGAAATATGCTTCAGATATCAAACTTTCAACAAGCAAACAGATGCTACTGATGCCTTTAAAGCAAGGAAAGAAAGTGGGAAAGAAGTCAGAAGAAAATCGATTCTTTTTACCTGGCAGTTTTTTGGGCTTGCGGATAGGCACAAACTTGGCACCAATGGCCAGTGCAATCGGTGGCCCAAATATGAATCCGCGAGATTCAATCCCTGTATGTCAAAACACTGCAAGTCATTATTGAGTGCACCTTTTAGCTGGATTTGCAAGAGTCCTCCGATTGGAACATTCTCAGTACGACTAATAGATGTGTACACTGGAAATTTGCAAGAGACTGGTGAAAGTCTGCAAAAAAACTGTTGTCCAAAACTATTGGTGAAAAGACTTTGATCTACTTCCCAAGCCACTTCACCTGCAACAACATCAATCTTCTGATCCTGATACCGCTCCACAAAAATATCAATAGAATCCTTGAATGCTTGATGGTCCAGCAACAATGTGGTTATATCCCGGAACATGATCCCTGCACCCAACAGCCAGAACACGATCACTCTCCCATTGTTGTTGATACCTCAGACCCGTCGTCAACTCGAGGTTTTGGATTCCAGCAGGTGGAGCTTGCACTAAATAGAGAGCATAGTGTTGGATGATCGAAGGCAACCACATGGGTTTTAGGGTTTTGTCTCAAGGTTCTTGGAAGCAGAATTCTGAACCCATGAGTTCATGCAACTATCAGTTTCATACAACATGAGATCATGCTCTTTTAGTCTGGAGTCAGATTCAAGCATTTCAGTTGACACATGATCCAGAAAACAAAGTTGCTCTTCAGGCCTCTGCAACAAATATACGAAGAGACATGAAGAATGCCAAGCGAGAGCAAGATCCTCTTCATCCTGTGCACCCTCTTCACACTTCGTAAGAGCTGCAGATTTCTGTGCGATCAACATGTAGGAATCCCAAGGGGAATATGACTCTCCAAACATTCGGGGCCAAAAACTTGAAGTTACACTACAGGGCAAGACGTGATGCGCCGGCCCTAATGGCTAGCCATTCTCAAGCACAAGAAACCCAACAAGGAATGGAAAACAGGATGGTACCCTTCTTGGGGAAGTCAGGAATTGCACGGATGCTGCTCGAGATCCGCGCTAATCTGGGGTCGTCATGCTTCGTGTCTGACATTATGAATGGGAATCCCAAACGCTCCAAGAAAACCCAAAAACCAAAACCCAAAAAGCAAGACGACGACGATAGCAACAATCACAACTCTCCTTCGAGACTGTTGAGAGAAAGAGAGCTCTTAAAAAGTATCAAACCCTTCTCCTCTCTCTCTCTCTCTCTCTAAAAAAAACAAAATCCACTGCAGCAAAGATGCCTGAAAACAACGGCGTTGTCGAGCGGCGTTGACGCTCTTTCAGCATCCGCGTCCGGCTCTGCCGTCTACCACAACACAACGACGAGAGCGATTTGCAGCCGCTACTGTGGAAATTTGGTTAATTTTAAAAGGCCACAAATGGAATCTACGTCTTCACAAATGGAATCTACGTCTTCTTTCCCTGTGCGACATGATCGTCGTCATCATGTCGTCGATTCCACGACATCCAGTTACGTCGTGTTGGCAGAGTTTGGCAGGTTTCTCCTAGAAATATTTTGGTGGCAATAGATCATGCGCTTTCTCTCATGTGTCAGTTTCGAGGTAGACTCAGATCGCATGCTCAGGCTCGCTTATGATGTACAGCTACAATTGCTTACAGCCAGGCGAAAAGTTTTACTCGGGAACCAAAGTGCTATGGGTAGAAAGAGTCGATTGCCTGCTTGCTGGCTAGCACAAGTAGATGAACGATTGTCGACATATAATTTGTGCATCGATAACGATCAGCTGCCACCATGTGCTCGCCTCAAGCAGTTGGCTGAAAGGCAATACATTGTACACCATCAAGTGGCTGCAGCTGACTCCAGCCGGATGAGAGCCTATCTGGGGTTGAATAGTTCAGCACAATATGGGTACAAAGAATACCTCTCCAGGGTAGATAATGCACAGCTTAGGAGAAGCTTGGCACGTTTTCATTGTGCGAATCACAAGCTACAGATTGAGCTAGGAAGGCAAGTCAAGCTAGTGAAGGTGTCGGTGCAACAACGTTACTGCAAATTGTGTAACTTGGGTGCGGTTGAGGATGAGGACCACTTCTTGTTGGTTTGCCCTGCTTATCAAAGTGTTCGAGAGAGGTTTAAAGGTTCATTATCGCTAACTGCCATCACACCTTTGGCTGAATTGCTGAGCTGTCAGCAGCAAGGCATCCTTGCTAGATTCTTAGTGCAATGTCAGACGGTTAGATCTAAATTGCTTCATCAGACTTAACGTCAATTGGGTTCTGGCCCGGGCGCTGTTTGGCCCACTTAATGACGCTAAATTATAAGTAAATAAATAAGTAAGATTCAAATACAGCGAAATTCTTCAGCTAAATGTGCGATTTTTCGTTTAGTTCCATAGTTTGTCTATTCAAGTCCGGTGAAATTAGTGAACAAAACGTTCTTTTCTTCATTTTGTTCGAGAATGTTTCGATTCAATACAGCGAAAATTTTCAGCAAAATGCTCGATTGTTCGTACTGTTTGAGAATTTGTCAATTCGCATCCATCCAAATTCTTCAACAAAACGTTTGATTTTTCATATTGTTCGAAAATTTGTAGATTCAAGTAAAGTGAAATTCTTCAACTACAGTTTGATTTCTTGATTTGTTCAACAATATGTGGATTCAAGTCCAGTGAAATTCTTTAAGAAAAAAACAAAACCTTCAAACTTTTAGAATTGCATGGATTTTGTTAATTGTGAATAAAGTGTGATAAGGGTAAAAAAATTTAGGCTAATTAGTGCTATAGACATCCTAATAATTAGGGGGTTACTAGTGATAGTGATTTATCATTTTTTATCAAAGGATGAAATTAATGAGATTAATTAGTTGAATGGTTGATTGATAATTCATCAATCATCTAGTGGATTTTTTTTTTAATTATAATAAAAAACTAGTTTTATGGGATCATATGGGTTTTGTGTGATTTTGCAAGGAGGAGGATTAGGAGGACAAGGAAAGGATTTGGAAGAAAGATTTAACGGTATTCTCTATTAGATTGGGTCTAAAAGAGCCTTCTCTAAGGGGAAGAGAGGTGTATGTGATATTGAAGAAAGAGGAGAAAATATGGAAGCAAATTGCATTATTATTCGTGCAATGCAAAATGGTTAACAAATTTTCATGTTTCTTGTTAGTGTTTTGTTCTATTTAAAGTATGATAGATAGAGGGGAAAATAATCCATATTAGGATTATATGAAGTTTCATTGTTCTTATATATTAGTTCTTCATTTTTTTAATATGAATTATTTTTATTTTTATTTTTTTGGAATAGGAAATGCATTTGGCCATAGGATGGTAGTTGTCATTAAATGGCAACATCAAGGAGGTAATCATGATATTTGAAGTTTACATGGAGTGGAAAGTTGCTGCAAACAAAGGGCCTACAAATGTTACAAACAAAAAACATGTGTTGGAGGCCTAAAAACCCCATTAGTTTGACCTATTCATTTTTGGAAATACATCAAAAGTTCTAGAAGGTAATTATCTTTTAGTTCCTTTTCGCTTATCCTTTTATTTAATTCTTTCACTATGGGTTTTATTAACTAACACAAGGAGGAACCTTGCCCTTTTTCATTTCCACACATTTTGATTATTGTCCAATTTTACTACATTTCAATTACATTTAATCATCTTAAGTTTGTAAATGACTTGTTGCAATAATTAATGATCAATATTGTTCATAATTATTACATTCACTATGTTGTTCATTTATGAGTATAATTTGAACCTTATTTTATTTTTAATAATTTCAAATTGTTGATGTGAAAATTAAGGTAACTTTTAAACTTTATTTACACAATGCATTATAATGGGTTAGTGATTTTTTGACATCTCTTCAACTATTAACATGGTATATGAATTGAACCATCAACCTTTAACATGTTAAAATCATTATTCATGAGTTGCATTTTACACTTACCGTAAATTATTAATAACAATTTAAAACCCCACATTTATATTGGAATGAATTAGTGATTTTTTCACATCTCTTCAATTATCAATATGTGTACATGAATTAAACCTTTCACATTTAATATGTTAAAACCATTATTCATAAATTGCATCTTGCATTTATCAAAATATATTGAAACACATGTAGTTCGATGTTTTGCAATTATATTTGAATGGTTTTCACTTTGAATGTGTTGAATCCATTACTTACGAATTGCATTTTGCACTTATCATAATTTTTTGAAATAAATGTATAAAAATTAAACAAGTTTCAGATTTACATTTGAATAGGTTACTGATTAGGTCGAATGTTCATGCAGGCAAAATTTAGGATGCATGTGAACCTCTAAATTATAATTTTTTCATATATTAAATTCTTATACATTTATATAAATTAGAGTGTATTTTTTTCCTAGTTTGTTTTAGGCATCATGTGGAAAATATTGTGAATTAAATTATTATATTGATTATTTTATTTTATTTTATTTTTGTGGTTAATTTTTGTCAATTTAAATGGGCAACAACATCAACAACATATTTTTTTGAAAGAAAAAAATTAAATTGTGTCAAATTAAAAATATATATTGTCAACTTTTTACAATAAAATATAGTAGGTAACCATAATATTAAAGGATTTAAACAAGTTTCTAACTCCACAATTTGTCGATATTAGCCAAATGTGGCTAAATCTTCTTATGGACAATTGCCATTTTAGCAACATCACGAAAATAGTTTAAAAACTTGTACCTAATCATATTTGGAAAAATCAAAATTAACAAATTTTCAAAAAATGGACATATTTACATAATAGAAATAATGTTGTTAAAGACTTAATGAATGCAATATTAAATTCACATTGAAATCATAGATGTTGTAGGTCTATTTAAATATTTTAAAATTATAAATTTATTCATGACATGTTATATTTTTATTTTTATTTTCAAAAAAACATTTAATATTTATAAATTATATTTTTCTTTAATACATTATTGAATAAGCTTCAAGATCATTTCATTTGTAGTATGTGAATAAATTTTGAAAAAGAAAACATACATTAAAATTTGAATTTCCTAAACAATTTCATGACAAACATAATAATTTTTTTTAAAATCCTATTTGTTAATAAAGTTTTGAAGTGGTTTGGTGGTTAAAGCCTTGGTGTGCCTCCATGAGGTTTTAGGTTCAAACTTTGATGAATGTGTGTATCAATGTACTTCATATAAATGTAGTGCATAATGTATACATCATGGCAATTAATGTCAAATTTTACTTTTGACAAATTTGATTTTTTTTAAAAATGAAGGCATGTAATTTTATCGTTGTGTGTCGTGAAAAATTAGAATTCATGACTCTATGATCCGAAAAATTAATTAATTAATAAAAATCATATGATGACATGGCACTTTATTCCACATCATATGAACTTGAGACTTCATATATCCATGTCATAATTTTAAAATTAAAATGTATCTACTACAACATGTGACTACTCAAAATAATAAAAAAATATTTCACTAGAAATGTTTTAATCAACTACTCTTTTTTTACCAAAATCATACAAGTTGCATATTAGTCAATTTTGTCCCATTTCAGTAAAAAGTTAATGAATTTGGGTATTGAAAAAGGACAAGCTATCTTTTTATGTAAAAAAATGTTATGAGCAAATGGTAGGACAATCCTTAAAAGAAAGACCCTTCCTATTTCATTTCCTTTTACATGGAATACTATTTGATTACTATTTGAGTAGTTACTACAAGTAATCATGGTTTATTTGAATGGATAACTAAACCAAAAACCAGTCATTTTGTCAATTTGATCACTTAGTCATACCAAACAAGTCAAAACACATCCAACTTGACTAGTGGTTTTTTGGACTAACCATAAAATGGTATTTTTGACTAGTCAAATCGGACCTAAAATTAAACAACCAAAAATTTTAATTAAAATAAAACTCAATTTGTAGATATAAAAATGTAAATAATAAATAATAAATAAGCACCTACCTAACTACCCACGATGGCCTCCTACCTACCTATCCACAACCCACTTAAGTACTATATATTTACACACATATACAAGGTATATTTATGAATATACATACTCCACATAGTATATGTTGGTAAAAAGGATTGGACCTTGGTCTCCTTGGCTCCACACCAATGTCTTAGCCATCAAATCACCCCACCACTTTGTAAAACAATATGATACCCAGTGAATTTAACATGTTTTTTTGAACTTCCATGAATGTTTTTGTCAATGTGGATATCAACATTTGAACTTCAACTTTTTTCATAAGTAGATTAGTAGGTACCTAACTAAATAGATAGATAAATAAATATAGGTAGGTAGGTAAGTAGAATATAATTAGTAAATATATAGATAAATAAATAAATAAATAGGTAGGTAGATAAATAAATAAATAGATAGGTAGGTAGGTAGGTAAATAAATAGGTAACTTTGGTAGACAATAATAGGTAGGTAGGACATAGGTAGGTAAATGGTAGGTAAATAGGTAGGTAGGTAGATGGTAGGTAAATAAGTAGGTAGGTAAGTAAGACATAAGTAGATAAATGGAAGGTAAGGAAGTAAGTAGGTAGATGGTAGATAAATAGATAAGTAGGTAGGTAGGACATAAATAAATAAATGGTAGGTAAGGAAGTAAGTAAGTAGATGGTAAATAAATAGGTAGGTAGGTAGGTAGGTAGGACATAAAAAAATAGATGGTAGGTAAATAGGTAGGTAAATAGATGGTAGGTAAGTAAATAGGTAGGTAGGTTAAGTAAGTAACACATATTTAAGTAAATAGGTAGGTATATGTTAGGTAAATAGGTAGGTAAGTAGTTTAATAAGCATAGCAAATAGGTTAGCTAACCAAATTAATATGGCCAATTTTATTAAATATGGCCATTCAATATGGCCAATTTGACTAAACCATGGGCATTTTGATGGACCATTTAAAAATTTGTCCTTCTTGATTACATGTATGACTTAACATTTGGTCAAAATGGTCACTTCGGTAAAATCCAACCAAAAAAACCATGTGTATTTCATGCCCATGCCTTTAATCAAAATGAACATTGTTTCGTCAATGTGGACACTTTAGTCAAGTTGAACCTTTTGAAAAACCATGATTTCTTATAATGAGTTGTAATAAAATAAGTTACTAATTAGTACTTCTACTTGTTGAATAGAATTTTTTCAATTTAAATTTGAATAGTTGTAGTAAAATTAATGAATGATAATAACTTTCTTGGAAGTAGGAATAATTTGCATTTGTTTCCCCAACATCACCTTCATGATGATGATAATGCTCGGGGATCACATTTTCACCCTTCTACAAAATGAATTTAATTTTTTTTTCAAAATGTTAAAACTTAAAACCATGTGTTACAAATTTCAAAAATCCATTGAAAAAAATTTCAAAATCACCATGTTTTTATACATGTTTCAAATTGATAGCCAAAACTATTTAAGGATGTTTTTTATTTTTTTTATTTTTTTAAAAATCCAAATTTGGTTAAATCGACTTATGGATGATCACCAATGTAAAGGTGGCTAGTTACAATATTTTAAATTAATCCAAAGGATATGAATAAAACATATAATTATTATTTTTAATTAATAAAAGGATATGCAATTGGGTATGTCAAAATTTTCCTTATAAAGATAATTATGCATCCATGGAAATTTTTCATTCATTGTTGGTTATGAATTTGTTGATTTTCAAATTCATGTTAATTTTTAGATATGCATACAAGTTATGTATAACAAATTTCACATGTGGGTGAAATCACAGTCAAAAGAGCCAAGGGCACCAAGGTAAAAGTCTTTTTCCAAGGTCTACACATGGCACGTGTCATTCGTGCATTGGTTTATAACTTAAAATTCTATATTTTGGATACCCCATTTATCACTGCATTTTAGATATAAATACATTTTGACTAAAATTTGATTTTATATCATGTATATTATACATTCATGCCCTTTTTCACATATATATGAACAACTTTTGTTAAAGCCACACTTTCAAAATCCATATTTTTTAGGGTCAAAAGCACTTTTGAACCAAATTTGCTCAAATGGGTTATATAAAAAAATCATCAATTAAATCCTTTTGCCCTTTTAATCATCAATGTTGAAATCCTCTCCAATTTTCAAAAGGAATGGTGCAAATTTGGTAGAAAAAAAGGACGTTTGAAAAAAACAAAGATTGTGTACACTTGAAGTTTGAGTGCTTTGAACATGTAGAAACATTTTTGATTTGTGTTAAGCTTTGAGAATGTAAACTTTGCAATTAGTGAAAAATATTCCAAAAACATTTATGACAATCCAAATTATTATGTTTCCCTTGTGATCTTTCAAACATACAAAAATGGAGTTTTAAAAAATGTCCACTCACTTAGGTGGCTCTTTTGATTATGACTTTACCCATGTTAATTATGTAAAAATAAAAAATTCAAACATTTGAAATCAAGTTGCTTCTAGGGTAATTGAACCCCAGTCATTAAAAATGTTTACTTGGGTCCATTCACGATTGGGGTACTAAAAACAAATGTCTAACATTTTAAGGACTATAAAAAACAACTTTGGATTTTTTATTATTTTACATTATTATAGTTGTAATGGATTGTTGTATGCCAATAGATAAAATGATGTCTTGTTAAATTAATAAAAATATTTTAAAATAATTTGGATATGATGTAAATTTTATTTTGAGTCCTGTAAACTAATTATATCAAGTGTTTAAATTGCATTGTTTTAAAGGAATCAAAAGGAATGCATAAAATCATACAATTCATTTCAAACTTTTTGTACAACAAAAACATGTCCCCTTTTATGAAAGTACATGTTCATTGGATGAACTTGATGAAAAACCAAATCATACAAAAATGTTAAAGTTTTGAAATTTTGAAGGAAAAGGCTATAAGGCAAAAGACTCATTTCTTTAACTATTTGACAAAAAAATTATGTTCAATGGGTTCAAAATGTCTAGCTTTAGGTGTAGGTCACATGTGCAAGAAATAAACTTGCCAAAAAACATGTTTGATTATCCATTAAAATTCATTTTGAAATTTTATGGGATTTTCTACATTTCTAGCTATAAACCAAAATATTCATACACAATTATGAATGAATGTGAAAACTCACCACACTCACATGAATTATCTTAAATTGGACTAATCAATTTTCTCACTTAAATTTGTTTCAAATAAATGTTATTTACAAAAAGTAACCCCACAAAACACATAGTCTTTTTTTCTTTTTTTGGTACCCCAACTGCAAGTAGACCACCCATTATATCACAAGTTGCTTACAAAAAAAATAACACACACATAAACACAAAACCACTCCAACCCCACATACATAGAACCCAAAGAAAAAATAATAGTTTCCAACAACTCGATTAGCAACTTTTATTCTTGTTGAGTTCCATAAACTAGTCCATAAATAACAAACCTTATAGCATCAAACTTGGATAGAAAAAATGAAGGTCGTGGTCAAATGGAAAGAGAAGGGATAATTAAAATTAAGAATTAAGGTTTAGGGTTTAGATTGATCACCTGATTTTCATTAACCTACATCTTTTCAAAGTATCTAACTTTTTCAATCAACTAATAATTTTTCTCAACTAAAACAATGTCAACCTTCATATAATCCTTTAAATATGCATTTGGTGTACAATTCAAATACAAGTCACCAAGCCAATTTTTTACCACTATGAAATATATTCTAAATTTTCCATTTGTAAATGATAGTGCTTTGTTACCCAAATTTTTGTAATAGGTGAGAGAAATTAATAGGTGATTCAACCTAACATGTTATATAATTTGATAGGTGATAGGTTATCGTGTTAGGTGACATGTAGTTAATCTACTAGTGGAAAACATAACATGTAGTTGATAAAACAAATAATTTGTAGAACATGTAGTTTGTAACAAGTAATTAAATTTTTAAATGTTTGGACTATTAATGTACATATTGGCTAATGGTTGTTTAAATGGTCTCATCAAACTATTTAATTTTTGAACTAACATGTATATAAGTAGGAAAAAGAACATGAGGAGGGAGTTGATTTCATTTTATGTTTTTCATTTCAAACTTACAATGGAAAATAAAGCACTTCTATTTTCTGTTTTCTTTTTTGTAATTTAACTTGTGTACATTAGTTTTCATTTAGAGTTTTGAACTATACATAGGATTTAGAGATTTTTTTTAAATGTCCATGTTGCTAAAAATAGAAAAAATTCAAGAACATTGATGGGAAATATATTAAAACCCTGTTAACATTTAATGACCATGTAGTGGATCAAAATTCAAAGCATTCATGCTTATAATTTTTAGTTATATCATCAAGTAATAGATCAAAATTGAAAAGCATTAGCATTTGCAAATTCTAATTTATATCACATTTATTATTTTTTTGTGCATTTTAAAAATATTATTGTTGTTTCTTGATTTATTTTGAAAACATTAGGAAATAGATTGAAGTTATTGTAAATTTTTTGAGGGAAATAAAATGTCCATTCTATAAATAAATAAATAAAAATCTGATTGACGAGAGGAATCAATCTAATTTTATGTTTAAAAATAATGCAAATGTTTTAATAAAACCTATTGATTTCAAGAGATATTAAGAGCAATCACCAAAATTCTTTTTAAGAAATTAGATTAGGTTATACATCAACATGCATTAAAACCTACACAAATGCAAATAACAAATGAAACCTACGAGAAATGAATTGATGAATGCACCAAACATGGATGCAACATAATGGGTAGAAGACAAGGATCAACATCAAATTACAACTAAACCAATTGTGTAGAAGGACCCAACCATGTACCTTCAACCATTCACCAAGTTACACCACAAACTTCAACCCAATAATGGGTATCAAACATTCACAATGGTGGTGATAACGAACTTGTTCAACAATTTGATGAAGTTGTTTCAGCATGACAATAATGGTGATCTACAACCCTTAGTTATTTCATACTTAAAATAGTGGTATTTACACCAACAATAATATTTACTAGTTTGCAAAATCATTAGCCAAATCCCAACATCACTTTAATAACCATCAATTTAGATATGGAATGAATCCAACTTATAAGCAAGTTGGAACAACTTTGTTGCATTGATTGAAAACCTTCTAATTAATTAATTTCCAAGCCACATTTGGAACCTATTGAACCTTTGATGAAGGACTACACACCAACATGTCATTTGGCCAACCAAAATGGTTCCTAGTCAAGGTGAAAGGTTAAAAATTCTATATAATACACTATATTCAAGAGAAAATATGGGTATTGAAACTATAACCTATTTTT
>Ga0116227_10001418_pt1 | contig 53257 bp, 39 predicted proteins | sample S1TSphgellanicum_FD_89693 | JGI IMG/M metagenome (GOLD analysis project Ga0116227, IMG submission 89693) | Host-associated microbial communities from peat moss isolated from Minnesota, USA - S1T2_Fb - Sphagnum magellanicum MG | ecosystem: Host-associated > Plants > Peat moss > Unclassified... | reverse complement strand
GATTCGCCAAGTCGTTGCGGCGATGGGTTTGTTGCAAATAGTTTCCGATGTAATGTCAATCGCAAACGGTATATAGAAGCAGTTACAATCGTAAAAGGTTTGCGATTGTATCAAGTTCGAGAGTTGTGAAGGACTTGCGATTGTACGGGTGCGAATGTTGTAGTATCACAAAGGCTTAACAGTTTGCGAGGAGTTATGGTTCACAAATGCGGGTTTTCGGAAACTTCTTTCTTTGTTGTTTGCGATGATATGTGGATCGCAAAATAGCCCCTATTGTTGTAGTGATATGCTGAAAGCTTGTAGGGAGCTTAATTATGAGATATAATTAGAAGAAATAGTCAACTCTAAGAGAAAAAAAAGGCCATGAAGGAAAAAAATATGGTAATCTAACTAGGGAACTTTTAGTGATCTACCAACAGAACAAAGTTCCAAGGATGCATCCATGATCCATAAGCAAAATGTCTTGATTTTGTAATGTGATTTATATTTTTTAGTTGCATTCCAAAATTTGCCATTCAAAAAGTTAAAAATAACTTCAACACTTTTACACAAATAAATAAAAAGTATTGAACAAAATTTTCATTAGCCAAATGAGGAAACCTCATGGTGTACATATCTAATAGAAATAAATAAAGGGGATGTGATCTTTACACAATGCATTGGAAGCAAGCTGAATACATGCATTTTAGCACTTCATCCCAAATCGCAACTTGGCAAGGCGACTGCTATAGATTATTGCTTAAGGCTTGCTTTTTTATCCCCTGTATCTACACAACAATTATTCAATTTCTAATCACTGAAAATGGTCATGTTAAATAGGTTAAACATGTCTTGCATTTTGGATGGAAAAAAATAATGTATGGGCGTGATGACTACTTATTTTGGCTATTGATGAAGACAACAAATGTTTGCTTCAATAGGGGTAATAGATTGAGTAAGTCTATTTTTTTCAATTGGTTCATTGGGCTTGCAACACTTTTTGCTCCTAGCCTTTGTTGCTAGTGCAATCTTAACCTCATTGCAATGTCATTCTCATTATCACCAAATGAATCCTCCATGTTCCTTTCCTTTGAACTAGGCCTATGTGGCTTTCCAAGAACTACACCTACGAGTCCGTCCTTAAGGTCCTCCTTGATTTGACCCTATGAAGGAGCTCCAAAGTTGCAATTATTGCGAACATGTTCCATAATAGAAGTAAAAATTGTTGTAGCTGGTGTGGCCAAGGTAGGAGCATCAAGTTTGTTCATTAGTGCCATTGTAAAAATTGATGTTGTTTTATTTGCATTTGTTGCAACCACAGGAGCCACGTGGGCAAAAGAAGGGAGGGAACTTCTTTGGGGGCTATGGACAATTTCATCATTGAGTAAATAATCCTCCATGTTGGATTCTAGAGGATTACCCTCCTTTTCAAATTCTAAAATGACATCTTTCTCACAATTTGATGCCAAACAACTCGGATGAGGCAATGACCTAGTAGGAATTCACAACTATTTAATATAAAAATGGTCTAGTATAGTCAACTTGGATCTTGGTCATAACAAGCTTCAATGGTATAATATACATATCAAAACAATCTATTTTTAATTAACATGTGGATGATCTTAATCAATAAATTTTCAACAAATTTTTTTTTATCTTTCTTGTCTACATTATATTAGTTTCAACTTCACGTTGGTGAGACCGATATTAATATCCAAGTTTTTCAATTACATGAATATTATTATGTTATAATTGAATAGTAAAAATATTAATCAACTGGCCAATAATTGAACCTCTAAAACTTCAAAGGTCTCCACATTCATATCAAATAAATGGTATTAGATGTGAACCCATGACAACTAATATGATGAAAATAAAGAAGGAATAGGTTGTCACCATGTATGTGTGAACATTTATAGTGGATCAATATGTTTGATAGCCATATTAAGTGCCTAAAGGGTGATAATGGTAACTTGTCTATTCACATAGATTCATCTTTCTATGTCACCAACAATTTTCATTTGTCCAAATTTAGGAGTTGTAAGACCACCCTAATGATATGGACACATTCCATTAAAATGCCATGGTTGCAACAATTATTGGTTTCAAAATTAAACGATCTGACATGTCTAAGATTTGAACGGATTTGGCATCATACATGTAACATTTCAATTCAATTCTAGCCTTCATCCAGGTCCATCTTCATCTTGACATTATTGAGCTTGTTGAAGCTCTTTCCCTTATGTGCGATGATGAACATATGTTTCCATAAAAACGTGTTGATGAATAATTTGTGTATACATAGCACCTTGGGTCTTACTCTTGACCTTGTCAAAATGACATTAGACCTCTTTAATATGGTAGGAATTAACAACTTTAATAGCTTAAATATAAATGGTCAATAGTCAAGTTCTTGGATTTCAATGGTTTTGATAATATTGATCGTATGTACAAATAGATATAATTTCATTAGTATGTACAAAATAGATATTTCATTAGATGATCATGATGAGTAGATTTATAAATTTTTCCCAACAAAAAAATTATATAAATCATTATATTAATATTCAAGTTTAATATATTGGCTTTTGGACTTCACGTTGGTGAGACTAATAATATTATCCTATGTTTTTAATTATATGAATAATAGACTATAGTTGTCCAATAAAGATAACAAGCTATTAAATTTTTTAGATCTTGGTATTGTTATTCATATCAATTGTATAAGATCTTTTTAAGGGATGAACTCATGTTGATTAATATGATGTAATTAGACACTGACTTTGAGTTTAGGTTATTAACACATTGTATGCATGAACATAATTCTATAATGGATTATGGCTGAAGACCATAAGACTTAGTGCCTAAGTGGTGTTAAATTTGGTTGTCTGCTCACATAGATTGATCAATCATCACTATCATTAGCAAATCCATAATTTTTTTGGTTAAATTATTAATATCAAAAGTCTTTGTTTTAATAATATTTCAAATTAATATGTTTTCATGATTTGATTTTTCAAATACTAATTCTAAAATTTTAGACAAAACGAACATATTACTAAATTAGTATGTTTTCATGTCAAATTTCATGTTTAATAATATGAAATTTTCAATTGAGATTGACAAAATCTTGTAAATTGAATGGTCAAATGTTTTCATTCCAACTCTTTGCTTTCACAAAATCTTGACAATTTTTTGTGAATGCATAATATGTAATCAATGTATTGTATGTATCAATTTCTGCATCCTCAATTTGTGTATGGTTTTGTGTGTGTATATCTTTTAAGCATTGTCATAGGCTTTGATTTAAGGTTGGTTATTTTTTAATGTACTTTTGCCAATGAGTTTGTTTGGATCAACATAAGACCATCTTCATGTGTGTGCATGTGTCAATGTTTGTTTCTACTACATCAAGATCTCTTTTTGTGTCTATCAATCTTGGTCTCATAGTTTGTGTATGATTTCCTTAATGTGTGTGAGATTGCCCCTACATGTATCAATCACTATCAAGCTAATAGATTGTGTCTATCATTAACAATTCTTTTATACAACCAATCTTTAAATCTATCTCTCTCTTTTTGTGATTGGCCTTGTTTGTGTACATTCTCATCATTCAATCCATCTATGTTTGTTTGTGATTGAAAATGTTTATCTATTACATTTCCTCTTCTATGTCTTTGTTAGTCTTTGTTTCATTGTTTATTTACAATTTCCCTAGTGCATTTGTGTGTGAGATTGCCCTTCCATGTATCAAACACTATTAGGCTAGATTGTGTCTGTGATTGGCAATTCTTTTGTACAATTAATCTTTCAATCTATATTGGTGTTGCTTGTGTACAATTTCATCATTTAATTCATCTGTATTTGTTTGTAATTGGGCACGTTTCTCTATCACAAACATTCAACACATAATTCAAACTCCATCCATAACATCTAAACTAATTCCATTCTTGTGAAACAAGTCTGCCAAGTTTCTTAACAAAAAGAATAAGGACAACATCTTAAAAACTAGCAAAATGGTCGCGAACCATCGTAAGTAGTTTAATCCTTCTAAATATGTCAACTGGAGCACTTGGTGGTTGCCATGTGTTCTTTAGTTCATATTATTGAAAAATGTTTGGCAGCTACCACGATTTCCTAGCACATATTGCAAAGAATGCTTGGCAGCCATTAGACATTTATCCAGTTTTTTTCCAAAGAACGCCTAATAGTTGCAAGGCATCTTTTCAGTCATATTCCAAAGAAGGCTTGGTGGCCATTAAAAAATACTCTTGTTTTATTTTTGAGTATGCCTAATGGCCACCAAGAGATTCTCCTATTTTATTTTTAAGGATGCTTTATGGTCATTAGGCATTTTTTAGGTGTTATTTTTGAAAACAACTTGCACTTTCTAGGTGTTTCTCACCTCACATTTCTAAGAAACGCCTAGTGGCCTTTAGGCATTTCTCATATCATATAGCAGAGAAACATTTGTTAGCCGCCAAATGTTTTTCATTTCATATCATGTAGAGATGCCTAACAATTGTTAACTGTTTCCTTTCTTATATCGTTGAAAAACACTTAGTGATTGTTAAGTGTTTTTGATCTTGTATTGTTAAGAACGCTTGGTGACAACTAGGTGTTAAACTCATATTTTGGGAAATGCCCGGTGGTCATTAAATGTTCCTTTTAACTAATATTTCTAAAAAACACATGTTACTAGACATTTATCTGATTTTAAATATGAGAATGTTCAGTTTACATTTATGAAAATTGCCTGGCGATCACCAGGCATCTTTTAGGTTTTATTTCCAAGAATGTCTAGAGATAGTTAGGCATTTCTTGGGTCTTATTTTTGGGAACACTTAGCAAATTGCCAGGCATTTTCCAGCTAATACTTTTGAAAAATGCTTGGTGGCCACTAGTGGCACGATTTGTTTGAGTATTTTCGACAGAGGAGGTGTGACCTATGTTTGCCTAGTGAGTCCAATTGATAGCTATTAAGTTCGTGATATTATATTTTATGAATGAATTGTCTTTAAGTTATATATATTTTTCTAATGGTGCATCATGGTTCTTAGGAAAATAAATGTAAGGTTCTTGAAATCATTCTTGAAGTTCTAGAAGGAAACTAGTGCAAAATGATGGCTTTAGTGTGTCTTGGCATGTTGACGGGTGTCATGACTTGAGATGTTGGAATTTAGTTACCCACATTGATTTTGATGAAGGGCGTGCAAACTAATGTTGAAGATAAAAAAGAAAATGTCATAATCATACCTATCGAGGGAGAACTAGCGAATTAATCACAAACATTTGATCGGCGATCAAAGATGGACAATAAAAGGCTTGGCTATGCTACAAGTGGTAAAAATAAGAGAAAAGCCTTGAGTAGTAAGAGCCAACGAGTGAGGAAAAAAGGTTGATCTCAAGGGCAAAATCCAAAAAATGATGATAGTCACATTTTGCCAACATCAAAGGCTAATTTGTTAGCACGAGAGGCCAATCTGCTAGCACAAGATGTTAGTCTGTTAGCAGGGGAGGTGAGTGAAAAACCAAGCAGCCATGATCAAGAGGATTTGCCAAAGGAGGACGATGTGCTTGCATCTGTATACATGTCAATAGACAATTAATTCATTAGTAGCTTCATCATCTGAGCCGAATGGGGTTCCTATTGATGCAAATGAAAGCTAGAAAGTTGGTGAGGAATTGCGAGGCATTGAGCCTCCACCAAATCCTTTGAGTCTATATAATTTTGTAGGGCGAGTAGAAAAAAAGTCAATTGAATAAATTGTGTGACTTCTAATTCAATTTAATGAATGTACATTACCCTAATAATGTAAAGGTTTTATAAATTTTTAGGTGAATTGTATTTAAAGGTGTGTAGTTATTTTAGGAAATCTATGTAGTAGAGTACATTTTCCTCTAGTCGCGCTGTTATATATACTTTAGGACATCATGGTATTTTCTATTCTTCCTTGTTTGATTTAACTATTTTGAATATAATAAACAATATTCCATGATAATTTTAACAAGCATTTCTTTGGGATATAGTAGGTTGTGTGTTAAATAACATTTGGCAGCTGTCAGGCGATGAATAAGACATTGTACACTTGATTTATTTACACAATTTTGAAGTAAGAAAAACATAGTGTTTGACCCTCAACTATTGCCTGGCGGCTGCCAAGCAATAGTTAGTGAAATTTGTTTTATAGTTGTTGCTCTTTTGTGTAAATTAATTTTTTTGGTGTGCAATTATTCATTTGTTTTGCTCTCTAGTGTGCAGATTTGTACCTTACTTGTGGACAAGCCCTCAAATTTTTGTCTTAGGAGTGTGAAGAGGTGCAGATTTTTAAAATAAAAATAAAAATAAAAATATTTAAATAAAATAAAATATTCTAAATATTTTAACCCATATGCTCTCCTCACCCAACTTTTTAAAAAAAAACTGACACCTAAACTTATCCATTCAGCCTACCTTTGATTCTCCAGCCCCTATACCCGCTCAAAAAGGTATTCTCACAAAGTCTCTGTAGGACGGAGCCAATTAAAGGGTGCAAACCCAGCTACTCATTTACTACCAAAGGATAGTTTAGTGCCCTTGAGTCCTGTGTCCTAGACAGATTTCGTGTAAGTATTGTGTTCTCTGAGAAAGGTCTATAGAGGTGGAAGTCAAAATACAAACAAATTTCTGTGTTTGTGGGATTAAATTTACAAACACACGAAAACTGAATACTGGATACCCACATGTTCAGTTTGATGACTGAAAGTGTCAGTGTTATGGCAAGTTCGGTGCTGACTTGGATTGCTGTCTGCCGGTTGTTGGCTTGGCTTGTTGAATTGGATGGCAACTGTGTATCCTGGTTCTAATCCTACTGCATGCATCCTCATGTGATTTTTATTTTGCTCTCACTGAAATTTATTAGAGCTTTTTCTCTCACTGAAATTTTGTGTTCACAACAGCACTGATGAGTAAAATGGGTAGGGTGTTCTTTGCAAGGGGTACTAGTCCCGGCCAAAAATAGTGGCAGCCAATTTTAATTTCCAATGAGCAGTGAAGGGGCCTCCTTTTTCTCTTGTGGGTTGGGGGGGGGATGGGGTGTTTATTTTTTGAAGTTGTGGTTGGTGTGGAGAGTGGACTGTCCACTGTTCACTTTCCACTTGAACAGTGGATTTTTCAAGCAGGGTTTTTTCTTTGGAGAGGGGGGGGGGTTGTGTCAAAGCAAAGAGTTCCCAGACATGTTTATGATGGTCAATCTAATTGGCTTGCTGCAAAAAGAAGAGTGAACTTGGGAGGCACCTGATCTAATGAATAGGAGAGGTGAATAGGTACCCATGTATTTACCCATTGATTAGTGTTGGGTGGTTCTTTGATTTTGTTATAGCCTCCAGTTCCAGGCTTTTCAAAAGTTTCAAAATCAAAGAACCCTAGAGACCCCCTAGGTTTTAAAACCTCTTGAGTGAGTCGGGGAGAGGCTTCTCAGTGCTGCCAGCAATCCCACTAGGTTGGAGCGTTCATGACTACTTATCATGAGGTCAAAACATCTCTTTTTGCTGTGTGCAACAGTTTTCAGGCACAACACTCCTGCATCTTTACAGAGAAAAATCATGTTGCCCCATATCATCATTCAACTCATGTGAAGAAGGGTAGCAAAAGGGTGAAGATCAGTTAAAGCCAGGAAAATTGTGTTTGCTACATGACTAGCATCTGTCCCATTTTGTGTGTGCCTCTCTCTCTCTCTCTCTCTCTCTCTCCCCCCCCATTTTCATGAGTTGCTAGAGTGTAAACGACAAGCTTGGCACACTTGATTATAATGAAACCCTCTATGCACATAGGTGGGCCAAAAAAAAAGAAGAATTGGTAGCCAAATAAAGTGGCTATAGATATTTCATATAATTTAACTTTTTCACACACAACAGTATTTTGATAGAAAATTTAATTCCTTTTTTTAGGGCATATTTTATGGATGAAATCCATAGTTTTAGGAGAATATGGGAGCTAACATCATTGGGGGACATCCTCGAAAGGGTGCAGTAATAGGGCCCTTAAAAAAGTACAATTGAATAAATGATTGAAAATTTCAAGTCATCTATTGAATTTGACTAAGTTATGGTCATCTTAGAGTGATCTTGATTTAGATATTTAATAATAATGTTAAAAATGTAACAATTTATAATTAATATGATATTTTAAGTTGATTTCAGTCTAACTTCAAACTAATTTCAACTCAATTTTACTTACATTTGATTGAAAATTTTCATGTGATATAATTGATTTGTCTAAGCCACATTCATTTGTGACCTCCATGGCAATTTGTTCTTAATTCATTTGTAAAATCTTGACCAAATTTTAAATTCAATTGAATTTTAATGAAACTATTTCTTAAGGCCAAGTCAAACGTGTATTCACATCTTTCATGTCATTTCATTCATAACCCTCCCTGCATATGTGGGTTCCAATATTGTGCACTTGAAATATTGTCATTTTGCCCAAAAGTAAATGTTGTGGGTTAATAAAGGTTATGCTAATTGCAACTGGCCATAACCTTGCAGGGGACATTTGCAGGAAGTTCACATATAATTAAGGAAGACAATAGTCACTGGGAAACTTTATGGGACTGATGATTAAGATTCAGTCCTGCTTCCATTCGCTTCAATTGAGAGAAGTGAAATAATTTTTCTTGTAAGAGTAAGTTCATTCCCAGCCCCCCAAAAAACAACAATTTTTTAGAAGTTTTCAGTTTAGAGTCAATATGGCAGTAGAAGTGAAACAATATTTCTGGTCAAAGTACCTAGTATCATTGACACACCCCCAGAAAACAACAAAAATTTAAATCGTTCAGCTTTGACTCATTTTGGAAGTCGATTCATTCAAATGCACAGAAGGCACTTGTCCAACTTGTGAGCAATTATGGGCAATGAGCCTGAGATTGACCACAGCTTTTGGATGTGTGCAAAGAAACAATTCCATAGAGGAGAAGCCTTCAAAAAAAAGCCAAGATGCACTCAAGCACCAATTTGGTGCATCCATGTGATGTTGCAAGTGCAATTGGGTCATCATATTTGTTCTGTTGTGCCAATTAGGGGACTTAAAATGTATTTGGCAACTAGGGCACAAGGCAATCAATTTTACCAGCTGAAAGCTTGTCACAATGTCTACTGGATCCCTTAGGCTGCTTGCTAGGTATGTCCTTTCCAAATTGACAATTTGTTAACAGCCATAGAAAAAGGCGATATGATTTTTTTCCTAAGGTTCTAATTACCTCAGGATCCCATACGGCCATGTTCTAACCCCAGGATACCATATCGGCCCCTGGCATAGAGATGATTCCAACCTCAACCCCACTTGCAAGTGGGTGATGATAATGATGATTTCAATCTAGGCCCACTTGCAAATGTAGCCATGAGTTCCAATCCAACCCACTTGCAGGAGCTATTGGCTTGATGTTATTTGGTCCAATAAGCTACATGGAGCGTGGTGAGTTGCAACATTCAAACTTTGGGGTTTTTTGGGGCATGAGTGGGGCCTTTCATGTACCAGTGGCCGAAAATATTTTGTGCCAAAATTCGATCGACCTGATCTCACTTTTTAATTAATTTTAAAAAACTATCACAAGATTATTTTTTAGATGCCCTTTAGTTGCCACATTTTGAGGAGAAAAAAGTTGTCATATGTAGACACTGTTGGAGGTTGCCGAAACATAAGAGGATTCTAGAAATTGTCTGCTGTCCTATCTAACCTGTAGCCAGATTTGGCTCTTTCCTTTTGTAGATGGTTACCACTTGTGGCATCACAAAATTATTGGAAAAAAAAAACCTTAGGTACCATTGCTTTAAAAAAAAAATAAAAATAAAATATTGTGATGTAGCTTTAGTGGCAATTATCCATAAGACAATTAATCCAAATCTGGCTTTAAAAAAAAATGGAAGTTAGAAAAAAATCTCGAATATGGGAATCTACAAATTTTAATTTGAAAACTTAAAAAATATTGACCAAAAAAGGCTTATTTTTGGGCCAATTTCTGAAAAACATTGTCAGCAGGTGGGGACCCACCATTGACTGTCATGTTAGTTTGGTTGAAATTGCCAGTTGCTCGCAATATGAGCTCCCATCTAAGGTACTTTGTGTGCTGCCACAAAGACCAAAGAGTAAAGACAGATTTATGTCAAGTCATAGCTATCACAGTGTCTTGTCTCTCACTCAGCCTGTTGTCAGTTGGACAACAGGCACAACATAGGACACAACTCAACACACAACATCAGCACTGCAGGTGTATAAAATTAACATTTTACTGAATTATGTAACCCTGCACCTACCAGTGCACCATCCATTGGAAACCTATCATGACTCACTTGTGGATGAACCACAACACAACTGAGTTACCAAGCCTTGCTGCCTTGGTAACCTATCCCGTAAATCAACCCTACTACTTCCAACTTGCACTGCCTAGCTAATTCCCAAGTAAGCAGGTTAGTATCATAAGTAAGTAGGTGCAACGTATAAGTGGTTACTATGTAGGTAGGTAAGTAGATTAGACATTTGGTGGCTACAAGAAATTGTTCATAGCTAACCACCATGGTTAGCTATGGGACAGGGATACAATGAAAAAGTGTTTCCTGTCCGCATACAATCCATCCTGCATGGTCAGGTGGTGAGTGCTGCTTCCCTCTGACCCCTGGGTATAAACTAGGTACCATTTTACTGCAACAGGTAGAAAGTGGGATTGTTTGTGTATGTGCTCCTGGTTGTGGGCTTGTGTTGCAATTGCACAGAATCTTTGACAAGCTTCATAAACAAACTTTTCTTTAGAACTTTTCTTTGCAGGGGTTGGGGGTGGGGAATTCAGTTTGACAATAATTTGTTCAAAACAGGTCTGCAACAGAGCCGGTACGCACCCATTCCAAAACAACTCCTGATAACTTCTGTTCCAACACGTTGCAAATAAGTGTTCAGTTATTCAACCTGTTTGGCTTCCTTTTGGGGAGGAAGCACCAGGCACTTTGAAAATAAGTCCCACCATCACACTCTTGCATCCGTGTTAAAAATTTGTTCTTGTGATATAGAAGTTAGGGTTATCACTTACACCTGATGATACCATACATGGAATTTGATAAATCAAGGGCCTGTGCTATTGTTCACGGTTTTACCCTTTCTGTTTTCACCTTGCACATAAGAGAGTAATACCCTCATTGTCTATGTGTTAACCCCTGATTGTCACAGTGGACCAATATGGTCTGCTTTTCAGTGTATTTTGATCTTTCTCTGGCATATAGAGGTTAAGCTTGACAAAGACTTTTATTTAGTCTTTTGAGTTGCTGTTCTTTACTGATTGTGTGTTGTGCATTAGTAAATTGGAACCCCACAAACTTTTTTTTTTTTTGGAAACCTTGTTCACATTGAATTGAGTTCTATCTTTAAATAAACCACTACCAAATATTATTGTTTTGCAATATATATTTGGATGGGCATCATTTTTCACATGCATAATTTTTTAATGTGTGTGTGTAGAGCATGAATGTGTGTGGAGGATTGCTTCTGAGCTCAAATCATCATGTGTACTTCATTGTTTGTAAAGCCTCCAGAAATGTTATATTCTAGGTTGCTCTTAGATTATCATCCTTTTGAACTGACAGACTCAGTGATGTTTTTGGTGAATTGTCTCCATTTTGTGAAAAAAAAATTCAAAAAAAAAAATCTGTCCTACATTCCCTGTTTTTTAAAAAAAATCACCCAACTTTTAAAAAATAATTGCCAAAAACTGCCTACAAAATGATCAGGTTCTTCAGATTTTATATTTTTCATATTGTTAAATATTGTCAAACTTGGCTAAATATACTTGTGGACTATTGCCACTTGAGCAACGTCACAAAATTGAAAAAAAAAAACACTGCAGAGACCTTGATTTAGTCTAATAAGCATGGGATATTTATAACATTTAGAAGCAAAATTTTAATGAATTTTGAGATTTTTACTGTGGTACCGGTATGAGTGATGGTTAACTGAAGGTCAGGTTTTGCAAGCACGGACAAAATGGCACCATGTGAAAAATTGGGTTTTTAAAGTTTGCCTAAAAACCCATGAAGTTCCCCCAGCCTGACTGGCCAGATTTCAATCCCTTGTCCTCACACCAAGACAACATGTACATTGCTCTCCAACCCATCAAAGACTAAAGAGGACAAAGGAAAACAACCAAAAAGAAACTGCCAAAAACATGGGAATAAAAAGTTTTTGTGAATAGAATCTGTCTGAGTCCCACCTTCCATAAATTGGTAACCAATAAGTGCATTGCTGATCTTCAGGTGTGAATCTGAAGGATGCTTGCCTTCCTGAGCTGAACAAAAGAAATAAAATAACTTACGTACTCCTCACAATTCAAACCCATACCACATGCCTAGGCTCAAAATGGTTAAAAAACTGGCCAAATATGGAAAACTCTGAGCAACCAATGAGATCAGGCAGCATGCACCCAAGAGGCCCACTTCTCTTACTTTTTACTTTTAAAGATCTTTGTTTTCCTTGAATGTGTTACATATGGTTCTCATTGTGTTCCCACCAAGTTCTTGATATGTTCATAATGGTGCTCCAATACCTATGTTCTGCAATTTGTTCCCAATGAGATACCCACACTTTATACCATATCTTTTGCCTGAAGTTCTTCTCTTGTAATCCATATAAACAGGGCAAAGCAAACTAAAACAATTGTTTTGGGTCAAGGTTACTAAAGGAAGACAACCTTCAGGCTGCTCTTCTCCTCCCCCTGTAAAGTTGAGACTTCAGACCTCAAAACCTAAAATACCCGGCCAAATCCTTGGGGGACCCTCCTTCCTTATTGACCTTGTACCCACCCACCCCGGGGGATGAGATTGAAATGCAAGACCCCTGCGTTTTAATCTGTTATCAACTCATCCAAGTGCCCTAGTTTGGAATAAGGTTTGGGTCTTGTAATAGCAAAAGCCATGACCAAATGACAGCTCCAGATAGCTAGGTAGCTATCTGAGAACATGGCCAACTGGGAACTTTAGTGTAGGGTAATTCCCGAGGAGTGGGTAGTCCCTGGAAGTACCAAAATAAGGGCAGTTATTTTGGGGACTCCGCACTCCTGGGGAGTTTCCCAAACGAAGCCCGTGAATGGACGGTTGCCCCTGAATGGATGGCTGTCAGCGAACTGTTGATGAAGCTGTGCTGAAACTGATGAAGTCACAATGAACTCCCACAATGCTCAATAAAATTTTGAAACTCCCTCCTGCTTCTGGGAGGGAAGTTTGCTCCATAAAACTTGCTCTGCTAGTGTGAGAAAACCAGGCCAGGGCTTTACACTATCTCCGAACTTGGCTAACCAGGAACTTTAGCTATCTGACAAGTTCCAATGTTTTCTTGGGCAAGTCTCTGATGTAGCCAAAGCAGCAATCATCCATAAGAAGATTTAGCCACATTTGGCTACAAATGATATTTGGAAATTAGATAATTTAAACATCTCTCTACATTTTTGGCTACAAAGTGCTTAAAAAAAGGCATTAAAATATGGCTTTTTTTTCTTTTTTTCGAGTTCTGGCAATTGAAAAATCCCCAAAAATTCACTTCATTTACACAGTTAAAATTCTAGTTGCACTTTTTGACGAAAATTCACCAGTGAAAAAAATGCTGCCAGGAACTTTTGGCTAAATTAAAACTTTTGCTATCAGGGAACTTCAACTATCCAAGAACTTTAGCTAGATCCATTGATAACTTGGCTAACTGGAAACTTTTTCTAGCCAGTAAACAGCCAGAGTAAACCAGCACCCACCAGTCCACCATCCACTGGATGCCCATTATGGCTCAGTTGTGGATGAACATCAACTGATTTAATATCTGGTTTCACCTTGGTTACCTATTCTGTAAGAAATGGGTCTTCTACATAGGTAGATAGGTAGAAAAATAGGTGATTTGAGGTAAATGGATGGTCTATACATAGGTATGGGCTATCTTTACTACTTACCTACCAACAGCCTGCTCGTGGTTTGTTAGTCAGTATGTAGTAGAAAAAAGCAACTGATCTAAACACCGTGGTTAGCTAAGGAACTGGAATCCAACAGAAAACTGTTTCTTGATCACTTACCATCCATCATCCATCATGGTACATTCATGGGCGCTGGTTCACTTTGGCTGGCTAACTCCAGGAACTTTTGGTTTTCGGGAACGTCGGCTACACGGGAACAAAGAAGTGGAAGAGCCGGGGGGAAGACAAGACGGCCCTTTCGAGGAAAGTGGTTGCCGGGAGCGTTGTCGCTGGCAGCCGCGAGGGAGAAAGAGAGATGGGGATCCGGACGAGCAGCAGCAGCATGATCGCGGCGCTGTAATCTGCCTGTCTTTTTGGTCTTCCCATGGCAGAAGGGCTCAACGCCATGTGGGTTTCGGATGCCGTCTTCGGACTCGGATAACTTGATGACGATTTTGGGGTTTCGGGTGAGAAGGGCATCATCAGCTGTGATCTTTATCTAGTCAAGGAGCCTGGGAAACTTCGGGAAGCAAAATCTTTTCTGCACAAGCATTTGATTATGGCTGCTGCTGCCGTTGTCCGTTGTGCACTCATAGAGTGTTTTTCTCGTCGGGGATCGATCGTAATGAAACAAAACTTGACGGTAAATAGCATTGTTTAGCGCCTGGTTGGTTGGTTGGTTTGTCCATGGTGGTGGTGGTGGTGATGATGTTCATGATGGTGCTGGTGGTGACGACCGTGGGTTAGGTATTAGGTTTTTTGCTGTCCAGACTTTACCGGCGGGTCGTCTGGGACACGGATCTGCTTGCCCGCGGATATCCGTTTGCAAAGCCAGGGTTTCCAGTGCTTTCTTTCTCTTTCTCTCAACCTGCTGCCGACTGCTTCAGGGTTTGTTGCCTGGCTGCGGCGGCGTTGCTTGTTGACTAATTTCTTTAGCATCAAAACATCCATGCTTGTTGCAGCAGCCAGACAGGTGTTTGTACTACTTTTAGTGTGAATACATGGCTTCCAAGTCTGGGTACTGGATGATCGGTTGTGTCCACCGTGGTTTTTCTCTTTCTAAGTTTCGACACAGGATCATACCGATCTCGTCTTCCATTCAATGGATGGAGCGTAATTGAATCTGTGTTACAAGGACGTGCATTCTAGAATTTCTTTGGGTTCTGGTCTATGGGTACTCGTCGTTCGGCGCTGGATGCAGTTTATCTCACTCGGACCCATGATCTATGTGGAGGTCTGCAGGATCGTGCCGGACCCTTCTGGCAAGATTTCTTCAAGCTGCTGGCTGGTTCATCTTCCTTGTGCCTGCAGGTGCAACCTTTGGCGGTGGTATAGTTTCGGATCATGTCGTCTTTGGCCGGATCGTATAGTCTAGGCTTTGTGTAATTGATCATGAACTCCATCGTCGATCATGTGCGAGGGAATGTCAAGAGGAGGGGAGCTGAAGTCCTGCAACGTGACGACGCTGCCTGGCGAGGGTTTTTTGTTGTGAAAGAGAGAGGAGAAATGATGTGCAGAGGGTTTCTTGTTGTGAAAGAGAGAGGAGAAATTATCTGATCTGCAAAAGGATTCAAGTGTGACCACGGAATTTCTAGAGTAGCTAGACGCCAGTTTTTGTATACCTTCACCATTGAACAGCACGGCACAGTCGCATCAACCTCCTGCACGTTATATGGCGTCGTCTTCCAGCTCTCCCTGTGCGGCATGCAAGTTTTTGAGGAGGAAGTGCACGGCGGAATGCGTGTTTGCGCCATATTTTCCACCCGACCAGCCTCACAAATTTGCCAATGTGCACAAGATTTTTGGAGCTAGCAACATCACCAAACTACTCAACGAGCTCCCTCAGCATCAGCGAGAGGATGCCGTGAATTCTCTGGCATATGAGGCAGATGCACGAGTCAAAGACCCCGTGTATGGATGTGTGGGAGCCATTTCATTGTTGCAAAGGCAGGTTGCGCAACTGCAGAATGAGCTAGCAATCGCGCATTCAGACTTGGCCGGGTATGCTGGTGCCAGGATGGTAATAGGAGGTCCAGCTTCTGGCTCACAAGCTCATGGAGGCGCAGCAGCAGCTGGGGGACCTTCTTCGTCTTCTGCTTCCTTGGGCATTGGAATGGGGTTACCCGGAACAGCTCAATCTGGTGGTCGGGAACAGCACCAGATGTTGACTAGACAGCAGCTCATTGGTCTTGCAAGAGATCAGCCACCACAGCAGCTGACGAGAGAACAGATCATGGAGCTTGCTAGAGTTGGAGGAGGTTCTTACGAGGCTGGTTTGGCTGCACTCGGATTGAGTGGAGCTCTCACCGCGGGTCCCTTAGGATCAGGACAGTATTCATCAAGTCGAACCACAGGAGGCGAGAGTCACGGCAGCGGGAGTCATGGCGATCGTACTGCAGGACTAGGACACATGCAGCAGTCTCGCGGCTCATGATCGATCTACGTTGCGGTTTTCGGTACTTCCTATATATTCTCATGCAGCTTTACATGGTGGTGTCGTTTGAGCTACAAGCTGGAGTGTTCGCGACTCGTTCAGCACTGTTTCTTTCTGATCACCGACGTCGTGTGTCATATATATATATATATATATATATACTGATGCTGTCGAAATCCTCGGCGAAGGCGATTTGAGACCTCTGCAGGCCTGCGTCTTTTGAAACCTCCTGATCGAGGTTTTTTGTGCAGTGCAAGCTGTTGTTGTGAGAGTGGAATCGAACTAGTATGCAGCTGCGAGGAACTCCCCATGAATTGAGATCATGAATTGTCGATCATGATGAGTACGTTTCAGACACAGCTAGATTGTGGGTGTCCAGGGTTTTTGTTTGAGCCGGACAAGCGCATGATCAAGATTGTGCATGATGAGTTGCAACAAATCAGAGTAAAAACTACGTTGAACATATATAGTTCCGGACTTTCCCGGATCGTATTGGAATGATTCAGAACGCTTGTAGACAACTGTAGGGCATTTGCAGGATTGTAAGAGAGGACTTATGGTCGTGATCTGCTCGTTGATGCTCGCGGGTTGCTAAAGCTGCTTGCTTTTTTTCGTGAGATCTCTTAGAATAGGTTATCAGCTAGCGAGAACTCCACCACAAGTGAGAGTTGGTTGTGTCCTGTAGACATCCTGTTGGAGATCGATCTTACATCCTGGGTTGATTGCCTGGGTCATTTTTTCAACATGCTTTTTACTGATCTGTGCCTTTGCAAGCATGGGAATTCTAAGGGGCGATGCTCATGGGAGTTCTGCCCCATTTTTGCTCTTTTCTCAGTGTGTATTGATCCTATTATACGCATGGACTTTCGTTCGCGGCCAGAATCTTCCGACGTCATGTGTATGTGAAGGGCGGGAACACAATCTTCTTCATCTTGGTTGCACTAGTATCATAATCCACTGGAAGCTAAAAACATTGTCGAATTTCTAACAACGAAAGAATTTGCATGCTCTGAAGTTGAGCTTCTTGACTCATGTTGGAATATGTCAACGACTGGCTGGCTGGCTGGCTGGTTGATGAGTCGCTCTGCTGGCAGCAACTTCGATCAGCTCTGACAGTACTGCCATCAATTGATCATCTTTCTCCATTAGTTCTGTGCTGCAGCTGGTTCGTTCCTGCCTTGACTATAAACACTTTCCAAGCAGCAAGTTTTATCATCCAGAGATTCATTAAAAGCAGATTCTGTTAATTCTGCCAGAAGAACCTCTACAGTTAGAGAAGCTGTACAAACACGAGAGAAGAGAAGAGACAATTTCAAATGAAAGGTATCTACCTTTCCATCTTGCTGTTCAAATTCTTTCTTGTTTCTTCTAATGTAAGTACCCAGTACTGGAGTGTATCTCATCATGAAATCGCTGCCACATTAATTAGACTACTAAAGAAACGGTAATCCATCAAAGGTATAACATGAAACGCGGCTGGGTCGCATAATGGCTCTGCCCTTTAAATGATATCCATAAGGAAATTGATGATAAATATTCAACATGCTAAATTGGAAACATATTTTCTCTACCCTGAAGAGCACATCCAATGAACTAGATCTGCACCTTTCTACTTGCAGTGATGCAGAGATCAAAGCTGGGAACGACTTCAGAGTGTGCTGCTAATTTTAAAGGAAAGTCGCACCAAAGCTGCTTCCTTCTCAGACACACCCAAAACATGAAAGAAAAATGAAAAACACAAAAAAAAACATGTTGTAAATTTTTATTTTTATTTTTTGAATCACAACAGCAGACCTGATCTGACAAGCAGTTGGCACCCCCAAGTCAAGCTTAGTGGCAGAGGGCAGGCAGGGCTTTCACCTGCACAGCAGTGGGTTGAACCCAGAAACTTTTTTGAGGTCCCAGGGTCCCAGACAAGGGCTATACCACTAAGCCATCATCCCTGGGATCCAAAAAAAAACCCCAATGTTTGCTGCACGTAAAGTTAGTCGATCTAGCTACGACCGAGATCATGGGTATCATCATCATCAAAGCCTCCAAAGTAACTAGTTTCATGTGCATGCATGCAGCTAGCGAGTGATCTGCACTTGTAAACGATGATATCCAGAAAGAAAATCTAGCTGTTGTTCAATGAGATCGATATTGTCGACTAAGGAAATCACATACTTGATCAGCGCGATAGTACTAGACTATTAGTTGCAGATGGTCATCAGATCTTTAGATGCAGATCATGCAGATTTGGCTATCCCAGCTGAAATTTACTTCAAAAATAAACTTATAATTCCATTGCTTTTGCTGCTGCTTCAGTTGCACATCATGCATGATCAAGCATAATATTATTCAAGCTTTAAAACAGATCCTAGTAAATTCTACTGATTGGACTGGTGAGTACTGCTGCTCATAAAAATCCCATCAACAAACTGCATCAACCCAAATTTAGGTCCTCATGAGTGGAGTTCTTTAATCTGGAATTTATTATTAAGGAGATACTAAGGTGTAATTCACATCCCTAGGTGAGATCTAAATCATTACATTTTACAGATCTAGATGACTTAATTAGATCAGTAATTTTTGTAATTTTCTTAAACTGGAATTCGTATTAATGAGCAGATTCTTCATATCTAGATAGATGAATATGGATCAGTAATTTGTAATAATTTCCTTATTTATGGAAATCTATATATTGAGATATAGGTGTAATACAGCAACAGGAACCACCCAGCCCAAGGCCATATTAAGTGTTTGTTTTTACCAAAGCAGTCACGGAGCTTCCATGATGTATCAAACAGTTTCTTTCAAAAGCTTCAAGCATGATTGGGGTATCCCAAATTTGAAACACAAAAATGACTCTCAAGACTTCTCAAACTTACCTTTTCCTTCACAAAACCTAAGAATTAGATCTTCAATTTCTTTCTTTTTTATCATGTGAAATCAAATTTATTTTTTTCAAATTTTATGCAAGCATATATGGTATTTATTGTTTTCACTTATAAAAATAAGAATAATAAAATTTATTCAATATAGCCCATGTTCTATAATGATAAAAAATTCTCAAGATTTTCACTTTTGAAACCTTGTATATTGTCATAAGGCACTCAAGGTTCTTCCCACACGAGTGTTTTGTACTCATAAATGCCTAAGCTATTTGTGAGAAAATAATTCCAATGACAAAGGAATTAGTTTATATAGGGTTCTTTGAAAAAGTTTCATCTGTCACTTCTACATGTATGACCATTCCAGTCGTATGGTTGTCCCTATCATACAATTCTATCCAGAATGTAATTGATAGTTACAACCAGTTATAAAAAAAAATTTGACAATTTTCTTCTTGACGCCTAGGTCCAACCACATTAAAACCCACACATGCCCCCTTACACCACTACTTTTTCATTGTTTTTTTAAAAAATGTTCTGAAAATATTTTTAATACTTCTTTCAAAAAAAATTAAATTACTTAAAAGTTTTTTTATGGGTGTATTCATGATTGAGGTACCAAAGGGTGCCAATTATTTAAGGTGTATCAAAATTTTGTCACGTCACTCTTTTTTGTCTTTTTTACCTAGTCTTTTTTTATTATGTAAAGACACATTTATGGATAATTATGATGGAATTTAAAATTGTAGTAGTTTAAAATATAGTTCTTTTAAAATTTTTGATGACTTTTGATTCATTATTTTTGATGGGGATCAAAATATCAAGTAAAAATTGATTGTAATAAGGACTAGGCCCTTTTCGTCTTGTGTGGTACACCTTAAAAAAATTCACCCCAAAAAGAAATGACTTGTATTTAAAAAACTGTAAAAGACAACTTTGGATTTTTTTTTTTATCTTACATTATTAGAGTTATAATGAATTGTTGTATGCTGATCTAGATAAAATGATGTTTTGTTAAATTAATAAAAATATTTAAAAATAATTTGGATACTATGTAAATGTCATCTTGAATCCTATAAACTAACTATATCAAATGTCTAAATTGCATTTTTTTTAAAAAGGAATAAAACGGAATGCATAAAGTCATGCAATTGATTTCAATTTTTTTGTAGAACAAAAACATGCCCCCTTCTATGAAAATATATATTCATTATATGAATTTGACGAAAAACCAAATTATACAAAAAATTCAAAGTTTTTAAATTTTGAAAGAAAGGGTTGCAAGGAAAAGGACTATTTTTAAAAACCATTTGAGAAAAAAATTGTGTTCAATGGGTTCACAATGTCTAGCTTGAGGTGTAGGTCATATGTTCAAGAAAAAATCTTTCCAAAAAACGTGTTTAGTTGTCCATTGAAATTCATTTTTGGAATTTTTGGGAATTTCTACTTTTCTGGCTATAAACCAAAATATTCATACACAATTATGTATGAATGTGAAAACTCACCACCACCACATGAATTATTTTAAATTGGACTATTCAATTTTTTTCACTTAAATTTGTTTCAAATAAATGTTATTCACAAAAAGTAGCCCCATAAAAGTCCTTGAATCCTCTTTCCTTTTTTGGAACCCCAATCATGAATAAGCCTTAATACTATTATGTTAAGAAATATATTTTAAAAATCCCAAAATATGTCATAAATGGTTTTTTCAAATTGTGCTTTTAGTTCAAAATTGTTGTTAAGCAATGGTTATAAATCCTTAAAAGTGTAATTAAGTATTTTTTGCTCATAAATTGGATTGATCCAAATTTTTATGATATGTACATACTCACAATAAAAAAAAATTAATTTTTTAATTTTTTATTATTACAATCCAAAATTTTAAAAATCAAATAGTGGTTAAATTGCTAATGGTACATTTTAATATGATTGCACCAACCTATTAAGAAAATGATTTGGGATTCAAACAACTTTTGAAACAATTGAATGTCTAAAGAGGGTGCAAATCAATTGGTAAATCATTGTCATCAAGCATGGAATTGAACTCTGGAATTTCATTTGTGTCAATTCACAACGGTGTTCATGGAGGGGTGAATAATATAAATAGTAGTAGTAATTTCTTACAAAAAATGCAAGATTTCAAAAGCATGCATAATGGCTTGTAAGGTTTTCACAACTATGATGGCATCAGCCCCTTGGATACTATGTGTTGTTCCCTCTAACCCTATTTTTCTAGGCACTAATTCTATTGGAATGTCTCTTGATTAAAACAATTGTGTGTTTATGTGCAAGGTGGGGATATAAGATGTGGGATGAAAGCAAGTTAAGGTGGACCAAAAGTGGCACAATAGGAGTCCATTTTTGCATAGTTTTTGGTGTTATCAAAGGTTGAATCACAATAAATATGTCAACCAAAAATCATTTTTTTGCAAGAACTATTTCTAACCCTCCTTTCTTAATACACTACTGAATATTTTAATGAAAAAATATCCATCAAATTCAAATTTTTGACATTCAAAATGGGATAATGAATTATGGGGCTTTCAAAAATACCTAAATGTTTATTCCCATTTGTAATCACATCCCCAATAAGTCCCAATAAAATTTGCGTTTCCATTTTAGTCATACGACTTATGGTAGAATACCATAACATATTTTATTTAATATTCCAAGAATTATGAATCCATTTTAAAATGTGTATGGACTATGATATAGGATGAAACACAAATTTAAAAATCCCCCAAAGACCAAAAGATGGTCATTTGGTTTTTATTTTTTACTATTAGCTTTCTACAACAATGTATATTATATATATGAATCATTTTTTATAAATTTAAGTATTAATTGGAGTTAAAAGACATTGCCATAATAAAGAAGTACTAGATTTTTGTTTTGTGACGTGAAAAAATGGACAATGTAGGGTTGTCAAAACCGACGTCACATGCCCGTTTTGCATTAGGCATCACATTGGTGTTTATCTTGACGTGTCCATAGCATTCATCACATTCATCAAGATGGATGCAAGAAATATTGGGTCACATTAAGGCTACCCCTATCATGATTAACAGTCGAAAATGGATTTCAATCACCAATTTTGCAGCAACCAAAATTTTTTTATCATTGAACTTGTGGGGACCGAAAATTTTCTATTGCCATTTTTTTGGTGTGTCATTGTGGCCTTGCCATTTACATGAAAAAATATCTTAAGGGAAAAGAAAAATTATGGAAATTCCAATATTTCACCATGCAAAAATATAATTTTAAGAAAAACAATTCTCTAAAAGAAACCAAACTCCTTCAAGATATCACAACTCTATCACTAATCCCAAGTTTCAACATAAGCCAAAATATCATCTTTCAAAAATCTTCACATAAAAATAAAAACACTACATAAACATATTATACTTTATAATGAATTTAAACACAATATCCTCGCCTTGGTAAGCAATGCAAAAAAAATGAAAACTAAAACAAAAGTATACAAAATGAATGCCTTGTAAATTTTGCATTAGGAAATGTTACTTTAAATGATTTTTTATTGATTTTTTTCATTATTAATGTCTATCAATTACGAGAGCATTTATTGGATTGAAACAAATTATCAATGATAAGTCTAATCATCCATAATTCAAAAAATTTTAAAATAGATGGGCAATACTTATGTAAAATTATATATGATCATTGTATCTTATGTTTACAACAAACCCATCATCATTATAGAGCATAAATCCAAAGAAAACTTTCAAATGTGTAAAGAAGATGGATTCACAAATCTCAAATTTGATTACACATGACAACATGATTCATTTACAAAATTGGGTTTTATAAAATTTGTAAATCCAAAACATGTCATTTTTGAAAAATCATGCAAATTACACCATATTCCATATCTAGCAACTACAAACTATCTATGGTTGCTTTTGATAACACTCTTCAGGTGTAGTCTAATTGTATGGAGACTCCATCAATGTGTGCACAACGTGTTTGAACAGTTTTTTGTGCTTCTGGATTTAGATCATACATGTCATGGATTAATTTCCCAAATGATATCTTGGTTGAATTGTCCACAAAATATTTTGCATTTCAATCATCACCCCATATGACATTTATCAGCATGCCCACCAAATATGCTTCAAACTTCAAAGTTGTGGTGTGTTGCTTAGCCATTTGTTAAGGGGAATTTGTAGTTTTTAATTCGTTATAAACAAAAAACAATTCTAGGGCAACCCACCAACACATTTTTTTCACTACAAGAAATCATGGTTTTTCAAAAAGTTCAATTAAAGTGTCCACATTGACCAAAAGGATGTTCACTTTGATTAAAAACATGGGTTATGAAAAACACATGGCTTTTTTGGTTGGTGTTTTTTACTAAAGTGACCATTTTGACCAAGTGTTAAGTCATACATCTATTCAAGAAGGACAAATTTTTTAAATGGTCCATCAAAATGCCCATGGCCTAATCAAATTGGATATGTTAATTTGGTTAGCTAACATGTTTGCTATGCCTACTAAAGTACCTACCTACTTACCTACTTACCTACTTACATACCATCTACCTACCTATGTCTTACCTACATACTTACCCATCTACCTAATTAAGTACCTAATAACCTACTTATGAAAAAAATTGAAATTCAAATGTTGTTATACACATTGACAAAAAAATTCATGGATACATGTTAAATACATTTGATATCAATTGTTTTACAAAATGGTGAGGTGGTTTGATGGCCAAAACATTAATGTGGAACTAAAAAGACCAAGGTTCAATCCCATTTACCAACATATATTATGTGGAATATGTATATTCGTATATATACCTTGTACATGTGTGTAAATGTATGGTACTTAAGTGGGTTGTGGATAGGTAGGTAAGAGGCCATGGTGGGTAGGTAAGTACTTACTATTTATTTATTATTTATATTTTTATATTTACAAATTGAACCATTTTTGTAATTAATTATTTTTGGCTACCTAAATTTTTGTCCAATTTGACTAGTCAAAAACACCATTTTATGGTCAGTCCAAAACACCACCAATCAAGTTGGATGTGTTCAAATTGACTAGTTTAATATGACTAAGTGGTCAAATTGACCAAATGTCAAAATGACTAGTTTTTGGTTTAATTTTTTAAAAGTCAAATAAATCATGATTTCTTGTAATGTTTGTGTTGGTAACATCTTGTTCCTTTGCAAAACCATACAATGATGACATCACTTCTTGCAACCGCGCAACTTCACCCCAATTGCACACACCTATGTACACAACATTTGGTTTGTATGTCGAAAAATGCAACATAATGTTGTCTTTGGACAAATCATTGTGTAAAATTCCACAATGATGTATTTCATTCATAATGTTTGTGTATGCCCATGCCAACTTCACATGATTTCACCTAAAGGCGACAAGTCATGTTCACCTTTCCATATCCAACTCACCTTCTTGCAATAAGGTATGATTATCAGTAATGGGGAAATATTTCATGTTGTAATCCAACATTTCTTAAAAGTTCCCCCATTCCATCATAATGTGTATGCCTCCATGGTTTCTATGTGGGTGGCAAGGAATTTGATGACATTTGGATGTTCACAAGGGCATGCCAATGCTTCCACTAATCGTTGCTTATGTGTTTCACTTGTCATCCATTTTCAGTGTCTTCCCTTGTGATGGGATGTGATTGAATCTTTCGATTCACACCTTGTGCACCACACCATAACCACCCTGATTATTTCCATTTGACAATGGGAGCACATTTGTTGTGCCTAGAATCCATAACACACCATGACTTCCAATTTGGGCTAGAAGATTTTGAGCGTTTTCTTCCATCCATGGTGCAAGCCTCGCCTTTTTATTCGACCAATTCTTCGAAAATTTGACCCACGATGAATTTTTTTGCCACAATCTCACCACCTCTATGGTCTAATGCACCTTGTCCTTTTGTGGATAAAGGACATCAAACCATTTGCCACAAGTTTACGGTTAAATCCAAAATTTTGCATTCAAACGATTCTAGAAACCCCTTGGAAATCCGAATCTTGGTGTATTACAAAGATCCAATTAGTTCTATTCACAAACGCACCATCGAAATATGCCATTATGTGCTTCATAAAAAATGTCATGACAATTTCTTGGAATCATCATGTGACAGTTTGTTTAGGATCATCATCTTCAAGCTTTTGACGCTTTCAAGTTTGTGTCAATGAAGTGTTTTCCCTAGGGACATTTTTACAACCCTTCATTTGTGCATGGTTGAAGGTGGGCCAGTCAAAGGTCTAAGGGGGTAAATCCTAGATGATGTTTAGGATAACTAGTTTTGAAGGTTTTAGTCAGATTGCCCGCTTAATGGTTATTCATCGGATGGTGGTTCACTAGATAGTTGTCTACTTAATTGTTCACTCAATGACATCCTTCAAATTTTGGATGACAAAAAACCAAAAATATTTCCAAGCACTAATTGTTAAAAGCAATTAAAGTCTCAAAAATCAAGGTTCAATGTGGTCCAAAATATTCGCAAAATGTGAAAAAGATAGCCCTTCACTAAGGACTTGATCACTTCAACTCACTCGAGGTTCTATGCAATGGTTGTAAAGGGGCAACCAAAAACACAAAACCCAAATGAAAACAAGGTGCTCAAAAATGAATCATGGAATGCAATTAAAAACTCATATACCCTAAAAGAACTTCTTTAAAATTTGGTCACCATCAAACGGCTAAGATTTGATCACCATCTAATAGTTCCTAGATGGCAACTAAATTTGCTAGCATATGCATCTACAACGATTGAAATACATAGTTGTTATCTAATGGTAACCAAATTTAATTAATCCCATCAAATAATGACCAAATTCAATCACTATGCGACTATGGCAACCAAAAACCTTTTGATTGCCACAATGTTTTTCCCCTTCCCCCCCCCCCCCCCCCCAATTTTTTTTCCTTTCTTCACTTGTGATCCCTTCATTAAAAAATGGGGTTACTGATGGGAACCCATTGGGAACTTGAATGGAACATGTTGCGAACAAATGGATAAATAAAGAGCAATCTTTCCTTATTGCGAATGAAATTTGCTGTAATTTTGTAACACACCTAAATAACTTGGGTTACGTGCTGCTACACACTACCACTATTCAACTAGGTTTACATTAATTGTGACAAACTCTTAAGGGAAACAATTTGTTTATACCCATATTGATGTATAAATATCGATTTTGTACAATATTGAAGCTACTCTATGTACAATGTACATATGTTGCATCCAGTGGCAAATTGCACCTCACTTTATTGCTATGATCTATTATCTCCTCTACTACTACTTTCCCTAATATTAGCACCACATTGTTGACTAACACAATTTCCTAACCCAATGGGTTCCCATTCAAAATTGTATCCAACCCAAGAAGATTATCTATCTCATTGAGCATTGCAACTATGTGAGGAGATATTGTAGTCAATAATGCAAAAGCAACATCATCTTTTAAACATGGCCCTTCATTAGTCTCACTATTGGAATTCCTATTTTTTCAAACTAACCAAGTTGACTAGATGGGTTTTTTGTAGAGGACATGTATTTTTGACTACAGGCCAAGGGCTTAAATGACAATGGGTATTTTTTGACTAATCAATTTGACTAGAATGATCAATTTGAAAATTAATTAAATTAGACATCTAATCAAATTGGACTTTAAAATATGACCTAATCAAATTGGTTAGTGGCAAAATCAATAAGACCACCCCAATCTAGTCAAATTAGCAAGTGCTTTAGTTAATAAGGGCACCTATTATACTTAATCAATAGAGCTAACTAAATAGGTTTGGTCAAAATAGTCAATGGCCTAATTAAAAGGGCCAATTATAAATTTCAATATTAGTTGGCTATCTTGGGACTACATGTAACATTTTGACTATGTTTGACCAATTAAAAAAAAGTTGGAAAATGTAAAAGTTAGTTAATCATAATTAAATGAATCATGACCAAATTAATTATGGTTAAGTTAATTATATATATATTGTTTATCTAACCATGGTTAAATTGATTATATTGAAATTAATTATCATTCAACTACCTATGAAAAAATCAATTAAAGTTGGAACTAACCAAAACTAATTTAACCATGGTCAATATAACAATAGTTGGTTTAACCCTAATAAGTTTAGCCATGATAATTAACTTAACAATTATTAGTTGGGCAATTGTTGGTTTTGCCATAATTTTTTTTTTAAATTATTTTATCCATAATTATAGCATTCATGTTTATTTTAACCAAATTCATTTTACTCATGGTTGGTTTTGCTATAAAATATTTATTCATTAGTTAATTTAACCATATTAACTTTATTAGTGGTTAATTTAACCAAATTTATTTACTCATGGTTAGTTTAACCATTTTGATTTTACCCATAATTATTTCATTCATTTTAAATTTAACCATAATTAATTTAACCATAATTGGTTTTGCCATATTAGGCATATTAATTTTATTAGTGATTCATTTAGCCAAATTTATTTACTCATGGTTTGTTTAACCATTTTTATTTTAGCCACAATGAATTTATGCATAATTTGTTTAGCCATAAAATATTTATTTATTTGTTAATTTAGGCATATTAATTTTATTCATAGTTAGTTTAGTCATTTCTAATTTAGCCACAGTTGGTTTGACCATAAAATATTTATTCATTAATTAATTTGGCCATATTTATTTTATTCGTAGTTAGTTCAACCATTTTTAGTTTAGCCATAAAATATTTATTCATTAGTTACTTTAACCATTTCTAATTTATTCATGGTTGGTTTAACCATACACTACTAGAAATTTTGGGTTTTGCAACTGTCGTTTAGAACTAAAATCTAGTTGCATGCGACACATGTAACTGCAAATTTCTATAGTTGCCTAAGACAAGTTACACATGACATGTAGTTGCATGTGACACTACATATGCAACATGTATATACGGTGTTATTATACATGTTCATACATACATACCAATCCAAATGTACTTGCACCTTATGTGCAACTTTCCTTGCAACTACATGCAACTAATCAAAATATGACACATGTTTAAAAATTAAACAACTAGCTTGTGGACATGTGTCATTATTTAATTTTCTTGTGTTTTCAAAATTAAAAATTCATTGGATTAATCTCAATCATTAAAGTTTTTGCCACTAGGATGATGACACATGGCATGCCATGGAACGTTCATTTACCATTTGACACATGTTCAATATTTTAACACCAATTACATGGTGACATGTGGCAATCAAGGCGCACCTATTTTAAAATTTTAAAATATTAATTAATGAAATCTAAATCATCCAATTTATGGCTAATAAGATGTTGACACATGGTGCTTAAGTAAGTAGGTAGATAATAATTAAACCCTATTAAGTAAGTAGGTTTATTTAAGTATGTAAGTAGGTTGAAAAATAGTTAGGCTTAGGTTATATAAGTAGGTTTAAAATAATCTGATTTTATTTTTAGGTTTGACCATTTCATAAAGGTCAAGTTTTTTTCATTCACTCATCCCCAATGGCACTTGGTATTTGGTTTCAACATAACTATTGCTCCTAGCTATATACTAAGCCAAATAGAATTAGAAGCCAAAGGATATGGGTTAAAACATTCCATTGCAAACCTCATGAACCAATGTAGTTGCACATTAGATGCAATTATTATATAAAAGTATAATAGCCAGGGGAGGGCTTTGTTGCTTTTGGTGTCCAAAAAAAACTTGAAGCCCTTCTCTTAATGCATCTAACACACTAAGAATCATTGAAAACAGATAAAAAATGAGAAAGTTATGGCCCTGCAAAGTAAAGGGGGTCAAAAAGCTCAAAAAAAAAACTATTGAGGCCAGTTCTTAAACACCCAAAAAGTTCATTTTATGTTGTTTTTTTGCTAATATTGTTCAAATGTGATTTGTAGGACTTCAAATGGCGCTCCTATAACACTTTAAATCATTTAAAATGAATAAAAAATAAGAAAGTTATGAGCTTTCAAAGTAGGAAGGGTCCTAAGAAAAAAACAAAAAACAAAATGTTTTATAACTTGGAAAGCTTATTTTTTAAAAATTTTCTTCTTGTTAGTTTTTCATTACTCCTTTTCTTTTGCACTTCAAAAGTGATTAAAGGATATTTAGTAATTATGATTACTTAATGAAAATATGATTTTAATATTATTATCTAGTTTAAATTGATAATTAGCTTAGGACGTTTGTATACTTGTAGGTTAATTAATGTAGCTCATTTACATTAATATTTTAACATAAATAATGAATTTTAAATATATAATACCTATTGATTATATATATAATTGATTATCACTATAATTATAATAAAAATTTAATTAATAATTATGATTAGTTATAATAAATTTTTTAATATTATCATATAATTGATTGTGAATAATTTTTTGTTTAATCAAATGTATATTTTCTGAAAAACATTCCAAAATAAAATAAAGTCAAACATATTTAAACCATGGTTTAGTTTAATTTAATTTAACATAATTAAGTTTAATAATAATTTGTTTAACTTAACTTGATTTAACCATTGTCAATTTTAGCCTAATTTAGTTTAGCCATAAATACTTTAGCATAATTTAATTTAACCATATTTATTTTATCCTAATTTAATTTAGCTTAATTTAATAAATATAGTATAATCTAGTTTAGCCATAAATAATATAACCTAACTTAATTTTGCCATATTTATTTTAGCCTATTTTAATTTAGCTTAATTTAATCTAGCCATAATTAATATAGTTTAATTTAATTTAGCCATAATTATTTTAGCGTAACTAAATTTACCTATGGTTAGTTTAGCTTAATTTAATTTAGCCATAATCAGTTTAATTTAACTTAATTTAACCATGGTTAATTTGATTTGATTTAATTTAGCTTAATTTAAATTAGCCCTAATTAGTTTAACCTAACTTAATTTAGCCATGGTTAGTTTAACTTTTGAGTTTATTTAGCCTAGGTTAGTTTAACCATGGTTATTTAAACCTAGGTTAATTTAGGTTAGCCTAAGTTAGCATGGGGTTAACCTTAGTACTAGAAATACATGATACTATTATATATAGCCTATGTAGATATATTAAGTATAGTATTTAAGTATGTATAAGTTTAGACCATTATTTTAATGACACGTGTCCATGTTATACACATTTAGTTGCATGTTAGTTGCACACACAATTATATGGGTCAAAAATTATATAATACCAAATTTGTAGTTGCAAACATGACCAAGATAGTTACAAATGACAACATTTCTAGTAGTGATAAAATATTTATTCAATGGTTAATTTGGCCATATTTACTTTCCTCGTGGATAGTTTAGCCATATTTAATTTACTCATGATTAGTTTAACCATTTTTAATTTAGTCATGGTTAGTTTTGCCATAATTATTTTACCCAAAATTAGTTTAATCATTATACATCTAACCATTATTTATTTGGATATTTTTAATTGAACCATAATTAGTTTAATCATCACTGGGTTTCCCACAATTAGTTTAACCATTTTTAGTTTTTCCATAATTATTTTAGTTGTGGTTGGTTTAAGCATTATTATTTTACCAATCATTAGTTTTGTCATAATTAATTTTTCCTAGGTTAAATTAGCCATCTATTTAACATATGTAATGTAAATATGTGGTTAAATAGCCTAAATACAAGTAGCTTATATGTAGGTGTATTTATTTATACATACCTTACCTATACTCCACCTATTTACCTTTACTTTAACCTATAGGTAACCTAATTATATAGGCTACAATAGGCCATTTATATACCTATGATAAATTACTAGTTGGTTAACTAGTTATTTACCTAAAATCCACTAATGAATGTGTAATTAAGTAATTCAATATTAATTATTACAAATACATTGTTGATATTTAAAAAGGGAAGGCCACTTGGGATGAATGAATTGAAAAGGCTCGACCTTAAAGGCCAAATTCAAAATGAAATAAGATTTTCCTACCTAGGTCATGTAGGTGTAGGGTTAATCTAGGTGGTGTACATTTAAGCCTAGTAAAAGTCATAAATTGCCCTAGCCTACTTTAGGCTTTTATTCCTAATCATTAATTATAGGCTCCTAAATTTAAGCCTAGAAGTTTAAATTGTAGGTTCCTAAATATAAGTACCTTAGGAATAGGTATCTAATTTTAGGCTTAACCTAGATTACTTAAATTGTATCCACATGGCATAACCTAATGGCCAATGTTTAAATGCCACATGGCATAACTTAGTGGCCAATGTTTAAATGCCATGTGGCATAACTTGGGTGGTTAATGTCTCAATGCCACATGGCATAGCCTAGGTGGCCAATGTTTAGATGCCACATGGCTTAATTTGGGTGACCACTGTTTAATTGCCACATGGCATTTGCCTAATCAAAATGGTGTTTGACGAGTCAAAAAATCATTTGACTATTATATTAACTAGTCAAAAGTACTAGTCGAAATGATTAGTCAAAAATGCCAACCTAGGCCTGGTCAAAAAGTACACGACCCAATCACAATGGACAGGTTCAAAACAATTTGTCCAAAATGACTAAAAGGTTTTTTTACTCCTATCCAAAATGGGTTTTTTTTTTACCAAAATTTGTAGTAAAAAAAAGTAGGAATTCTAGTAATGTCTCCTTCAATGTCAAGTTGATTAAATCTTCAGCCTAAAAATTGCTTATGGTGAACTCCCACCCAATCTCCTCCCCCATCATGTTGTACCAAGCACGTTTCAATTTCAGACCGTATTCAATTTTGTTGGTGCTTAGGTTATACCACCCCCAAAACATTTGATAAAACCAACGGCGTCGTGTATTAGTCATTGATGGGTACAACAATTCACATGCCTTCTAAATCATGGATTTGTCATATTGCCATTTGTCATATTGATTCCCCCATGTAATAATAGACATGCCAACATTCCAAATCCATTTCATGTCTTCACCCCATGCTTGTGGCCTATTGGGTGTGTTTCAACATATTGTACTCCCAATATTGTGGCATGGCCACTCAAAGATTAAATTGTTCGTATAGGTACCGATGAAATGGGGCCCTACATTGTGGACATCTCCTCCTTGCCACCATTAAAGTGATTAGGCATTATGGATGGTAAATGTGTTGGTAATTGCCCAAAGTCCATACTCCTTTTAGTCCAAATGGGGAGTAACAAATAAGCCATAGTTCTCAATTTTGCATGAAGGGTCGAGGTGTGGGCCACAAGAGTTCCCGTGTTTTTTCTAACACAATGGTGACATATTCCTAATCGAGCTCGAGATGTGTCACCCAATCAATGCTTCCATTTTTCACCATCTTGGGTAAATTGTTAAAAAACATCTCGGATATCCTATGCCATGATGTTAAACCGTGTGATCGAAACCTCCCAACTTCATGACATTTTGCTTGCATTCTTACAAGCTTCACCTCCATCTGTGTAGCTCAAGATGTTGCCAAAATATATGCAAGATGCATTTGGTTTTAATTATGTTCAGTTGCCTTAACAAACATTTCAACATCTCTTCAATACTATTCCTTCATGCAATCAATGTTTGATGGTAGCATTCAATGTTTTCCACAAAATTTAGGTGTTTTTTTCTTGCCTCAATGGCCCTTGCAAATGCCTTTTACAATGCATGTTGCTAAATAACATTTTGTTTTAGCCCAAGACACTTTGTTTGGCATGTAACCAGTTCTTCACACAATGCATTATGTTTTGATGTCACCTCTTGAAGTTGCATTTGCATTACACCCTTCCCCTCACAATGCCTCCAGAGCATGTTCTGCAATGTCAACCCGTCTTGTGGAGGACAATATGCGAACATCTTGTGCCAACCACCCCTTACCATCTATCGTGTCAAGTAAAATACCATCTAAACCACAACATCCAATTGTGTTACATCCATGGGGTTGTTCATGCTCAATAGTGATTGAGGGGGATTTTGTTCACAAGGGTGCTGAACAATTCAGTCATTCACCACAAGGTCTAGATCTTGAGTACAAAAAGTACTTAGTGTTGTTGTTTTGGGAACAATTGATATTGGTGGTACTAGTTGAAAAGAAAAAGGGGGAATGATAGGGGCACATTGGGGAGAAACCTAGGGTCTCCTTATAAGAACTGGAAGGATTGTTGTAGGAAGCGAATGAGTTTTTGGAGGAGTCAATGGATTTGCTGGGGCAAATCTATTCGATTGATATAGAGGCATATTGTCAATTTGGTTGCCTAAACCGATCCTCCAATCAACTTGAATATCAAACACCACTTATACATAAACCATCCATGCCATAATCAAGGGCACCTGGTATTTGGAAAAAAAATGGTTCCCCATCATGGCCATGTAAACCTCCAACATGTGTGCTTTCATGTGTTCATCTAAATAACTTGTATATTGGGTGTAATTATTTTTCCTGTGGGTCTCATGCTTAAAAAGTGGCCACTTCTTGTCAATGTGGCACCATTGCACATATAAAGAACATTAATGTGTATGACCAAGGCTGGGAACATTTTGCCATCTAGCATTTGCTACAATGATTGGGTCTTCAAATGCTTCGAGCTTTGCCTCATGCCATCTTCCTTTTGCACCATGGCCCTTGACCACTCTCCTTTGGTCTACATCGTCTGCCATCATACCCACTATCCATTAATAAAGAGGTAAACATAAATTAAGGTTAAAGAAAAATTAAGGTCAAAGGTGGGGGTAAATTAAGGTTAAGTTTATAAAAATATATATAATAAATTAGTATGGGGTTTCTAAAAGGTTCAACATTCAAATCCAACACATAATTATTTTCACAATTGGCATCATGAATTTAAAAGCCCTCTAAAGGACTCCCACTTTCTTCTAAGTGTATGGCATTAATTGTTCAAAGCAAACAAAATCCTCACATTTAAGTAAGAAAATATAAAAAATGAGAAAAGTGTGGGTTTTATAATGGACCCACACATCCCAAAGCCCTAAGACCAAGCCTAGGCTTGTTTCAATCACCTTCGATCACCATCGTATGCACGACATGGCATCGAGCCCAATCCAACGACCCAAATTTGTTGGGTATCAAAACAATTTGGTCACCATCCAATGGCCTATAGGCATTGTAGATGCAAAGTCATTGGGTGGTGATTGAAAAGTGGTTCAATCGCCACTAAACCATTATACCATTGGCAACTAAAGGTGACTAAAATAGGTTTGGTCGCCATTAGCCAATCAATTTTAGTCACCTTCGATTGCTAACTACATAATTTGTAATTAGCAACCGAAATTTTTCAATCACCTCATACTTGAGGAATGGCAATCAAATTATTTCGATCGCTGATTATCCACACATCCAAGTAGTGACTGAAAAAATTCAATTGCCATTTGACAACATTCAATAGACACATGTGGCTAATACATGGGAATGTTATTAGATGGGGATCGAATTTTTTGGACTCTAAATTTTTGGGCACCCCTAGTTTTGGGGTACCCTTAATTTAAACTATATAAAGAGGTTCAAACTCTAATTTTTCCTCCCTTTCTTTTCAACGTGTATGACTCCAGTTGTTTTGGACAATTGGTGTGCAATACTTTAAAGAAAGGGGGGGAGGGGACTTCATGCAATTTTTTTTGCTATTTTTGTGATTCCATCTTTTTTCACAAAATGAAATATTTCAAGCAATCAAATTTAAAAAAAGATAATCAAGCAGGCTACTAATTGGGATGACCAAACCATTGTCACTTGGGTTTATGAAAGGGCAGATGTCAAATATTTCCTAGGCCAAGAAGAAGGACAACATTATGTGGATATTTCTTGATTATCAAAGGACATACCATTCACATTATATGTTAAAATTGATAATGTAATGGATAGGGAGAGTGTGTTCATATCATGGGATCATAATGGCACCAATGTCAAATATCTACCATGCGCATTTGAAAGAGTTTAGGTCTTGGATGTCTCCAATTTGCTTGATGACTTGTTGTATTAAGACATCCTAACAAAATTTCATGTTTACAACACACATGACTATTTTGACACAATATGACATTTGTTAGTTGAATTCATAAATTAAAAAAGGAACAAATAGCATTGCCACTTGAGGATCTAGCTAGAAATTCATGAAAATACCATTTTGATAATGCATTTTCAGGTTTCATCTTTTCATTTAAATATTGTAAGCGATTCAGTGTGAGTAAATAAAATATTATTTCTTTTTGTAATTTTTCATTCTCTTTTTATGACAATAATTATAGCTGAGAGTTTCTTTTTTTTTGCCCTACAGATCATTATGATTGCCCTTGCAATTGAAAGTTTCCAATTTGAATTATGGATGTGAAATTGTTTTATATGAAATAGACCAATTTTGAAATAGGGTCCCAAATTAGATGGTTACAATTTTATTACCAAAAAAATATATAGTTGGAAGAAATATGTTTATGCCACCATATGCATTTGCATATAATGTTCAACCTACGTGTAAGAATTACAAAATGCCAAATGCTTATGATTATGAAACCCTTGTGATTTGTGACCTAGGAGGATAATTAATGGTATAAATTGGATGTTGGGGTTGAAGCTTAGGTAGTCACTATCATTTGGGTCTTCAATTACCTCATCATGATTATTAGTGTCATTATCATCATCATCATCATTATTATGCCCCTCCTACATTTCTGAACTGTTTGTCCCATGCAAGGTTTTGATGATATTTTGGCTCGAACTTTTTCTCACAATTTATTTGGTGGGGCATTGTCCTTCAATATCCAAAATGTCATCATAAGTGTGTGGTCATTCATAATTATGTTCACATACAAAAACAATTGTTGTTTGAATTGTAGACCTTTTCCCTTTAGTAACTTAATGTGTGGACAAATCTTCAATAGGTGGCAGAAGACAATTCATGGAAGCTACCACAACGATTAGTCTTAACCCCACTGAAACTTGGGGTATTGGGGGTCTTGGATGTCATAAATACTAGCTGATTAGTGTGTGGTTAGAATCTGAATCACCTTCTACTAACTTTTCTGGTCTTGTAATTTTAAAACTTGAAAGACTTGGATCTACAACTTGGGGTGCACTTGTGTTAATGATTGTATGCGGGCCCACACCTAGCTCCAATGTAATATTCCCAATGTCATCAACTACAATATTGGGAGGATTGACAAGTGGGTCCATTTGTATGTTTGAAATGTTATTTAGTGTAAGTTGTGCGTTTGGCTCCAAAATGATGATTTGAATTAATGGTGTGTTCACACTAATTGGGGGGTCCACTTCCATGGAATTCATTGATTACATGGACGTGTTTTGACTTGGGGCCATTGGAGCATGTACAACTTGGGGGGTGCATCAAACATTTGAACATCATTGTCTAATAATGGCATGTTCGGATTTGCATTGCCATTGTCAAACCCTTATACTTGCCAAGTTGTCAAATCAAACAACAATCTTGAAAATGGAATCTCATCATCATGAAGGAATTCAAAGGGGTCATGTTCGACTTCATCCTCATCCAACTCATTTGATGATGTGGGGTTTTCATTTAATGAGTCGCTTTTATCTACACTTTCATCAACATTGGACATCAAGTCTTCAAACAACATATTCGTTTCATACCGTGTTGTGGGGTTAGCACCATGTCTTCTTGCAAAAACTTGCTACTAGTTTATATGTACACTTAGTTTCTCCATTTGATTCGATGTTAACCAATTTCGCACTTTGTTATGGACAAACGAATATGAACTCCAATTCTACTCCTTTATAAGAATAACTATCTTTTGCAACCTGATTTATGACTAGGTTGTTAGTCATGGAAGACATTTATGACTGCATGACTATGTAGTTAGACACAACGTTTAAAACACCTAGTCATTAGTGTGGTTCAATTGCAAGATAATTTATGATTATGACTTGTGCGATTATAAAGTCATGGAGGTCCTCAATGTTTGATGAATTCCATAAATTATGGATGTTGGAAATAATTCATTAAATATGTTTTCCACCCATGCAATGTAGACATGTGGCATGTAGACACATGGTATAAAAGCTAAAAGCCTAGCCTATATGTTAGGAATGTAGGACTTAACCTACTTAAGAATGTAGGCCCTAGCCTATTAGGAACATAGGCTAGCTTAACTAGCAAGCTAAGCTAGTTAGGTTAGTTCACTAAATTGCAAGTTTGAGGATTTGAACCCTTCATCTCCACATTGAAGGAAACTCCCACTTAACCATTGCACCACATGATTTTTACGTGACAAAAATTGTCACCATATTATTATAAACATTTTGTTCTAACCTACTTTATAAGTTAGTTACTTAGGTACTTATTGACAACTTTGAACCTACCTAGTAACCTAGTAGGTACCTAGCTTGGTAGGTAAGAGGTAGTAGTAAATAATTAACAAACAAGTACCTAGAAGTAAATACGTAATAAGTAATTAGGTAAGTATGTACTACCTATATCTAGTAGGTAGGTAAATAGGTACGTATGTACTACATAGTAGATAGGTAAATAATAGGTGGTACTAGCCCATAGGTACTAGCTACTTTACAGGTAGCTAGCACCTAGTTAAATTGTTAACATAGGTAGGTTATTAATGTATGTAGGCTAGTCATGTAATCTCAATGTAGTCACAAAATTGTCCTAATCTAGTCATGTAGTCATGATGTGATTATAATTTAGTCACAAAGTTGAGTAAAAGTATATGATTAAAGACATATGACTACATGACTTGATTAGGACATTAGTCGTAAATGTCCAAGTCATGAAAGACACATTTTGGCATTATGTTCACACAATGATGTGAAACACACTTGTGCTAAAATGCAATGGGCAAGTGCAAGTATGCATCCACTAGCTCTAATCAAATTCCACCATTCATGTGGGAGCAAGTCTAGGTCCTTCATTGGGGGGGTGTCAAAAAATGGACCTTGATTTTCCACAAAATTTGCAAAATATCTTAAAACTAGGGCATAAGCGGTCAAGGTACAAACAATTTTCCACAAAATTTGCAAAATATCTTAAAACTAGGGCATAAGCGGTCAAGGTACAAACAATTTTCCACAAAACTTTGTTTAAGGCCTTGTTCACATCTGCATCAAGATGTAGGTGAGCTTCACCCAATAAGTATGGATTGAAAAAGGCCCCTACATAATGTAAGTCGATCGTCAACATCTTCCACCTTTAATAAAATTGATCTTCAATCATATCTACAAGGTTTGATGGCAATTCAAATGGAAGATTCCATAAGGATAAAACATGTCGCTCCAATGTTTTCATGATAAGCCACGCCTTCCCCATGCAAGGTTGTTTGCCATCAAATGCCTTTAATGACACTAAGATTGGTTCCACCATGTGTACAAAGTTAGCACAAGTATCCCAAAATTTGTCCCACCTTATGTTGGTTTGAACAATTCCCACCTTGGTGACCAACTTCTAACAATGACTGCCACGCAATGAGTTGACAAAAGTTGTCCAATCAGGATCAACAATAATTCGCTTAATGGCAAGTTTAAGCTTGAGCAACCTTTCAACCATTAAAAAATTAGTTACAAATTGTGTTTTAGTGGGGTTTAGCAACATTAGGTTGGTTTTATAATGACGAAAGATTGCTAGAGGCACATGGTGTTGTCGTATGAAAAAAAAAATAGATTTCACCTTTCTCACAATTTGTTTCACTCATGTTGCTTTCCCCCAATCTTCCAATAGCAAGTCTAGACAATGAGCAGCACAACCTTGAAAATAAAGACTTGGAAAATGACGGATTAGAGGGTCAATTGCATTTCTCATGTTTGAACCATTGTCTTTACACATTTGTACAATGTTGTTAACTCCAATGGTTTTAATGTATCCACCCAATGCATTACATATGTAATGGGCATCCTTCCACTCCCTAGATGTGTCAATGGAACCTATAAATACATTGTCACTTGGACAAACAAACAAACATTACGTTCAACAATGGACGTTGTGCAACGTTGTCCTAACCATTAAAACAAATGGTTGTTCCATATTTGTGAATCGAATTTCATGTCTTCTTAGTTACTTGTTTGGACACATCCACCTTGGATTACTTTAACAAATCTATGCACAATCTATGGTATGATAGGGATTTATAGTAGGTTTGAAATTTGGAGGTTGCTTTCATAGCTTTTATGAACATTGGGTGTTGCATAACATTGAAGGGGATGTTTGCTTCATAAAAGAAAGTTGCCCATTTCTTGTCCAAATCTTATTTTTTGGTTAAATTCAATCCTTTGAACAATGAAACCTGTTGAAAGGTTTGAGTGTTATTATTTGTGGATTTGTTAGGACCTTTTATGTTATTTGTAGGGGGGGTGAAATTTCAAGCCCTTTCCACTTTTGAGACATCAAAACAAATTCTCCTTCCATTGAAGGACTTGGCATTTCCAAGGTCACATCCTTTGTTCACGCATTTGAAAAATGGGTTGGTACTTCCATGTCATTTAATGGTGGAAGGACAAGTCCACCACATTAAACAAATAATGCTTTCACCCATGGATGTACCTTTGAACACACTACAATTCTAGTTCGCCCATTGCCATCATATTGATAGCCCAAATGGAAAAGCATTTTATCCTTGTAGTACAAAATAACATTGTCGCAAAACTTTGCATTCCACCTTCCCTGACTTGTCCTTTAACATCAAATACCATGGACTCCACACATTTTGCCTTCCCTCCATTGATAAAACAATGTACACAAGAATAATAGGCTTGATAATTAATGTGTTCAACAATGAGATCAAACTCCACCTTTAGGGTTATAATTGAAATTCAACACCAATTGCAAATGTATTATGATGATCTGAAATTCAAACACCCATAAAGGCTTCACCCCTCCCTCCCAAGTTATATATGGCAATGGTTGTTGTTAAACAACACAAGGCCCACACACCTTAAAAGAGAAAGTGAAAATTGACATGTAAGATCTACATTTTATTACCAGGTAGACCAAATTCCATTGCCAAATCAAATCATGTTGCTAAATCGATGGTGGAGATCAATCCACTATTAATCAAACGACTCACAAACGTGTGGTGATTGCCAAGGTTGTGGTGATTGAAAGCATTCTGTTGCTAATCATGTGGCAATGGAAAAAAATTGGTCATTGCATGATTAGTAGTAGAAAAATTTCAATTGCCAAAATTTTCAATTGCCCAGCCTATAATGATCGAAAATTGTTGGTTGCTAAACCTACAATGATCAAAAAATTTCTGTTGCCAATCGTGCAACAATCGAAATTTTTCCATCATCACAAGTTTTATAGTGATTGAAATAGGCCTAGTTTTGTTGTTCATAAATTTGCCCCAAGTAGCCCGAGAGTCCTTTTGATGTAGGTTGACCTTAGGTTGACCTAACCTGACCTTATATTGATGTGATGCAAAGGTGTGTCTACATCTAGATGTGTTTGTCACATTGTGACGAATGCACAGACACTGTAACAACCCTGGGATAGTGTATTTTACTTTTGCCTTGGGATTGAAGCTTAAGGTGAAAGCACATTATGGGGGGGGCCAAAAATGTTGTCACATTGTACTATTTTCTAGGAGTGTCCATGTTTGAACTTCAACCATGGTAATTTTGGAGCATTTTTTCCAAACTTTTTGCATAATATGGTAGACCAAAACACAAAGAATTCAATTTTTTAAAAAATCCTTTTTCCAACTTATATTGTGTGATTCCAAAGTATATTTGTGGCAAAAAATGTACATCATTATAACCTTAAAAATGCAAATATATCCAAAAAATGATTGAAATGATGTTTAATCTTTATAAAATTTGTAGTATTGAAGGGCTACTAGCAAGGATGCTCAAAACTCCTATGAAAACACAATTTTCCTTATGAGTTATTTTGGTTCAAGAAACTCTTTGAATACCAAAATACAATTTTAATATGTTATGGATGGGTAGCATGCTCTATAATTGTTTTCTACTATACCAATGGGCCAAACTTGTGAATACATTGTAATGGGTTCAAGTAATTAAAAAATTGCTTCCTGTTGTCAAGTAATGTGTTTTAAACCAAGCCCAAGGGTATTGGTTGTTGTCAAATGTTCTTACTTTTGCTTTCATTTTGTACATGGGTATGAAAGTTGGTGTGACCAAAATTGAAGCTTTGAAGATCAACCACTAATCTTTGGTGATTTTGATTTAAAATTGTAGGAATTAAGCGAAAAAAAATGGTTCAAGTTGTGAGGATATTGTTGCTATTCTTGACCTTTTCAATGGTTTACAATCATTTTAAGGTCCACAACGTGTTGGCAATCATGTTTGACACTTGTTACAAACACATGAAATGTATACAAGACTTTGTGGACAATTCAATTGCTATTGAAATTGTTGTAAAATACAATGTTTTGATTGTGTGTCAATCATTATATTATTATAGGTGTACAATCATTTGAACCTTATTAAAAAAACTAGCAAAGTTAGTGACAACTAAAAATGATGATTGTTTATTTTGTCAAATTGTGTCGGTTGATGATGTAATTATTTCAACTTTGAAGAATAAGCTACAATTATTTTAACAATTATCTATAGATGACAAGAACCCTTTGGTTTGGTGGACACAACATGCATTTGATCAAAGTGATGCTGTTACAAGGAAAGTTCTATATGTCAATATGAATGTGACTACCTAACAGAGGTAGATATGGTTTCTAGTGTATTTAAGGTTAATATATACATCAATGAAGTGTATTAAGACCTAAACCCTAAACCTAGCTGTGGAACACTTTGCACCATACTCTGAGTCTTAATCCCTAGCTCATTCTCAAATGGGTAGGTGGATCTTGATATGATATTTGCCCAGTCACCCGATTCAGACATTCAATGAAGCTCAAGTCACAATCAAGCTCTGGTTGCTTGGAAAAGGTCATGAAGTGCACCTATGCAAATTAGCAAGTCTACATATACAAATTAAGCTTTTTCAACCAAACCACTTCTTTTCTTCTCAAAGAGCAGCTTCAAAGCGTCACTGAGATGAAAGCATCTGATGACTGGTTTTGGCAAGTAATTTTACACCCATAATTTTCTGGCTTCAAATTTGCATGAACATTCTGTGGGAAGCTGGACATTGCATGATTCAAACCTGCTGACTGAAAGATGATCTCACTAGTGTGGAAGAAGCATTGGCTGCACAGATTGAATTGGCAACAGATTCAGCTTGAACAGTTTGACTATGTTTTGATGGTTACTCTCTTGCACTCTGAGTTCTCCTTCTGGATGCAATTCCACCGAATGCACCATCACATGAGTGACATGTCAAACATGACTCTGATGCAGCAGCAGCAACAAATTTAGACCACCATGGAGAATAATTGGAAAAGAAAACATTGTGAGAACTGGGAACAAAATGTGTGAGACCCCATGTCTAGTGACACTAGAAAATATATATGCTTTGAGCAACCAGTCTTGAACGAGATTTCTTTGAATAAAGCATGACAATTCTGACTACCCTCAAGAAAAGAGGTTTCTCACTGGCAGGAATTGGGGCCCGTAAAAGCTGCCAGTTAGAACTTTGCCAGGACACCACCTGCATTAGTCTTGAGTTTCAGTAAATTTGGATCCTGCTTTGATGATGCTCAATTCCTGGCTCCTCTCATGTGAAGCTACTAGAAAAACCAACAATTGGTGCCATGGAAGAAGTGATGGGTGCATGCCCTGCATCCTGGCAATGCCATCCATGACTTCCATAATGTATCAAACCAACCTCCATGACACTGAAAGGAGCTTTGCCTGTCATCTGCTGCAAGGGTGCCTCATGATCCACAATGGTGCATCTGAAGCTCTTAGGGTACAATTGATATCCTTGGACATCAAAGTATGCTAGCTTTTTGCTCATCAAATCTGCTGGCTATGAGAGACAATTACAATAACTGGGAAGGCTGCTACCACAATCATTGTTCTGGTCCACACTTGTCATTTCTCTTGCCTCTTCTGTCCTGGAAGGATCATAACCAGAACTAGTAAGAATTGGAATGATGGAGCCATACTCATGCCAGAATTGTCCTCTCCATAAAAAATTTCCAGCTGCTCATCAGTTGTGGCTAAAGATAGGGAGCAGGGAGAAACAGAGCCTGGAAGAGGTGGAAATGGTTGATGGACATCTCTTGCCCCTGAGGCTCCACATACCACCATCAAACCCTTTGCATTCTCCCCCTTCTTCATGCACTCAATCTTCCCAACTCACTGTTGCAAGACTACCCCATCTCTCTCCAACAATCTTCTGAAAACATATCTGGTAGCAAAACTAATGGAGATGGAGATGGAGGTCTGAGCTGTGCCAGACAATTTAGCTGCCTCTTTGATGCTATCTCCATCCCCTCCTCCATTCCTGGCAGAAAGCACATCCTTGTTGCTCCATTCAAAGATGGGGACTCAAGGGGAGAAAGTGTTGCAGCTCAAGCAGAACTGTGATGAGTCCTGCAGCAGCAAAACTGCATAACACTATCTATGATCCCTCAATCCTCGACATCCAGATAAGCCCTTTAAAATTAAGAAATCTCACTGCCAAGCTACAACACTTGTTTTATCAGCAGACTAGAAGGAATCAGTGGACCCAAGATTCAACAGTTCTTCACCACTTCAACAAATTTTCTTCTACACATGAGAACTAGCAGAAGCCTGTGTGCAATTCTGTTTTTAATCTTTTATGGTGATACTGCTTCTTCAAAGTCTTTGCGATTGAAGCTCACCTGCAATGTGGAAAAGATCTGAAAACATGCTGACATTGCAGTGCATGGAGTGGTAATGCTCATCTGAGTGGGCTTTGCATACACAAGACTGTTGTTACAGATAGCCTACTGCTCTTCACTTTGTAATCACTTGTAAGGACTGTTGTTACAGAAAGACTGCTCTTGACTTTGTTAAGGACTAAGTGTAAGGTTCCAGAATCTGTGAACAGATGAGTAAGACTCATGTTGCACCAGATTGATATTTCAGCCCAACAAAAAAATTGGAATCTCTCTCTCACAAGATCTCTGAATTGAAAATATTGAACAAAAACACAAGATTCTGAAACCACCCTTATGTAGTAGTGGTGATTTTCCAAATATTGCCTGTACACTTCCAATTTGTCCAAGTCTTACAACAAACTCTAATACAAAAAAGAGAACTCAAATTAAGACTTATGAAAACAATAAAATATGTTAATTGATTGCTGGAGTGAAACTGCTTTTTGTGGTCAATTTCATTACTCCAAAGTTGTGATTGTCAAATTTTGTGTTTAATTGTTAGTTAGTTCCATGACACATCTGGTGAGTCTGCAGGAAGTGGTTTGGGGACAATTTGATACTACTCTCTTCCTTGGCTAATCTTTTTTCCGTAACAGTTGGTACAAATCTGGAAGTCTCATACTGAACATATTAAGCTGACCCAGCTGGTATAACAAGTCATATATTCTGAATATAACAGACAGATCCAACATATTTGTGAGAAGAGATTTAGACTTACCTCATCTTCTGACCATACTACTGCTCAATGAATGTCAACATGCAAAAACCCTGAAGCAGCAGCAAGCAACCATTCCCTCAAATTCATCATTCTGAGTATGAATTCTCAGTTCCTAGAATACTTTGAAAGTTCAATGCATGCAGCTGCTACATGGGAACACTTTTTGCACATGAATATCCTGACCTCTTCTGCTTGGAGTCAGTTTGATTTCACAGCAGATATCAGCTTTGCAGTCATGAATACTCCAATTATTTGAATTTGATAGATCAACAAATTGTGTACTGTGGAGCTAGCTAGCTCTAATAGAGTGAGTTTTGGTAAATTTATGAACTTTTACTGACAGCTAAATTTCCCATATGTTTTTCAATCACATTTCTGTGATGGGAAACTGATCTGAAGTGCAAAATGTGTAAATAAGCCAAAGAAGAAACTGTCAAAAACTGATCTGCTGATAGAAAACTCATGTTGGGCTCTTCTATTTTAAGCATGAAAACCAGTTCCACTGGCTGCTACTCAAATATGATAAGCACCCCAGGAAGCCCTTGGCAGGATCAAGAACTGATTTATACACAAGTTTCAAGAGCTCAAGATGGATGACCAAATATTTATAGCTAATTGAATCAAATCCAACTAAATAGTGACAATCAAAGGGAGAAGTTGACGAAGTTGAATTATGCTTCAAAACCCATCTTGAGATTGGAGAATGGATGTCTATGATGTGTTTTCAAACCAAGGCTAAGTATGCAGTTATATGTTGTACTAGGATTGGCACAAGTCATATTTGTTGGATTAAAATTCTAAGTAGATGATGGATTCAGCTCCAAGAATTTGATCCATTGCAGCTTAGTGGAAGTCCAGCAACCCTAAACCATGAGCTGTTGCAACAAAGATTCTATCATTGGGGACCAGAACATGATTGAAAGAGGATGAAAGTCCATCAACTTGGACAATCTTGAGTAAGTATCACACAAGCCTTTGACAATGGCAAGTTCACAATTTGTAGTTTGTTGTCATGATGTAAATGGTAGTCATTGAAGTGTCAATTGCTGAAGTCTACATTTGTGGCTCTTCTGTCCTTGTGTACTGTGTTTGCTTTGAGGAAGTGGAGCACAGACTCTCTCATGTGCAAAATTAAGAAATGCTCTGCATTTTTTGTCATAATTAAAACTAACAGAATATAAGGTTGCCCAGATTATTTTTCTTTTAACTCCCTGAATAAATAAATTTGACTTCAGACAAGAATACCTAATGCATCTGTGCAACATTAATTGTCAATGAGCTGCAAAATTTGGTGTTGTTCTTGTTTCAATAATTGTGGTAAGCGTGAAATACAGTTGTTGTCTACTTCAAATCTCATTGAATATAATAAGATTACATGACCCATTCAACCATCCAAAGCTAAACTCAAAGAGCTCAAAATGCTCTTCCAACAGACTTTATCAAATTTATAAACTTACATTTTATGAAGCATACTTCCAGTCTGTCAGCTTAGAAAACTTGTTCTCACCTGTATTAGTCAATGCATTTGTACCAAGTCTAGTTAGGCCTTCTGGGGAGGCTTCATTTTCCGTTAGTCACTGGGCTTAGTCAAATTACTTTTCACTGCGCCTGCAAGCGCTGAAGAGGTGCCCAAAATGGGTAGTCAAAGGTTTGCCTGTGCACCCAAAGTTGGTTGCCATGATCTTTAGGAGTAAATCTGCAAAAACTGCAGAAAGATTGTCATGATTTTGAGTTCCAATATGGAATTCAGAATTGCACCGACAGGACTTGGAGTGTTGTTGACACAGAGCAGTACTAATATGGATCAATCATGGATATCTGTGGATTTCTTATGGTGGTAAGATCAAGCCTTAATTTGACCTGTAAAAACATCTTAGAGTTTTTGTACTGTAACTTGAAGTCGTGTTATAGTGCACAACTATTCCTCTGCCCCACAAGCGAGCATTCTATTTTCAGAGCAAGCTTTACAGAACATGTAAAGCACCTAACTTTGAATGTTGCATCAATTTTTATGCAGCATAAAACCCACAACTGAGAGCATTACCAAACTGAGGTTGCGCTTGACTCTTGCCTCACACACCCTTACTGAAAGGTCTGGCATTGAGCAAAACTATCCCTTTTATCTTGTGTGGTAATTGATTATGGATCACTATGTTGTGATGGGCCAAGGTATTTTGGTCATACGTTAACCCTTAATTGACATTTGACCAAACCAGTGCCAAGTGAGAGGAGGGAGTTGCAACCATATAATCTCCCAGGAGTTGAAATTTTGTCACATTTTAAAAAATCTGACTTGGTAGAGTTGTAGGGGACTACAATCTGAATCTTTCCGTAGTAAAAATGTGTAATTTGGGTGAGAATGTAAATTTGCACTGTTGAAAGTGCAATCTCATGAGATATTGACAACTTTCAAAATTGGATGTTTTTGGAGTATTTGATTTAGCTATCATAGTTCAATGATCCTAAAACTTTTAGAGTACATAGTTGGAAGGTGGGCGTATGAGGTTGGTGGAAAAAGAAATCCAACATTTGGACTCGAGATGAGGGAGAAAGGAGTGGTTGAAGTTGCACATTCAATGATCAATCCACACAAGCAAGGAAAACAAGCTACTTTTAATGTTATATGCCACATTGCGGAGGCCCAGCACCTCCCAGAACCCTGCCAGCTCCACTTTCAAAACTGGCAAAACTGGACTTTTCATGATATGAGCAGCAGATAGTAAAACTTGAGGTGCTTGAAGATTTTTCTCCATTTTCAAGCTCAATTTTTATTATTTATAAGCTTCAGAGACAAGTGACACATCAGAAGGGCAATAGACAACAAGGAAGGTGTCCTCTATAACATACAGGTGTCAGTGTTTGACCCAAGTGAGTATAGGTAGTAGGAGTACTAGGGAGTGGCTGGTCCCAACTGACATTTAAGGGTTAAAGGCCACCTCACCACATGCCCCTTCCCTAGTCATCATAGCTCCAAGGTGGGGCATTCCCAAAATAGGGGGCCTGGGACAAGGGATATTGCCTTGTCAGGCACCTTCTTTTGGGAATAATGTTCTTCTTCACCCCTTGCCTTCATCCATCATAAAGCACCAGGTGAACATTATATGGACCTACAGATGGGTACATCCCAAGGCATAGCAGGCGAGGGGTCTTACACCTACTCTTAAGAATGAGGGCAATCTTACACTTTGTGAGACTTAAGATTAAGCAACTATCTCACTACATTTTGGCTATCTTATGTAAAGTCAAATTAGGTTTTTTTGGATGTTACTTTCTCTCTGAAGGAGTAGGGCATAAGATCCCTGCTCTTTTTCACAAAAGATATTCATGCCTATAATTTGGTGCCCTCCAAATATAGTATGAAATTTCTCCAAAGTCTTTACAGTGGTCAACGTTTGCATCTAATCATCTAATAAGCCAATGGGAAGGTGGAACAGGACAAAAGCTTTGCATGGATTGGAAATGGCCACTCAATGCATATCCATTTCAAACTCTTGGTGTCAAATTACTCTCTACTTATTTATTGGTGTGAAAAACATGTTTTTGGGACTAACTTTATGTAGGCTAAGCCCTATTGCACTCAAGTTTTGAGCTAAACCATTTTGTGAGCGTTGAAAGTACCGTTGTGTTTATCCCTCATTGTGTGGGTTTTGAAATCTGTTACCTCTAGGTCTATCATATGCCATTAATGAAGCTTACAGGCACTAAATGTGACTTGTGAACACTCAGGGAATTAAGTGAGTTCCTAATTACTAACTTTTGAAGCTAACTTACAGGGTTGAGAGATCAAGACTTGACTTGGGTGAAATTGGATTTGCCTTAACTTCATGCTTCCCTCTTGTTTTCTCTCTTCTCCTCTTCCTTTGACGAATTACATTAGAACTTCAGCCTTTGCAAAGAAAGAATCAAAACCACTAGAACACAGGAATCACACTAAACTTGTTGGGTGGTTAGACTACTCACATACCACTCATAAAATTTGGTTGAGACTTGAATACTGTAAGCCATATACAGTAGTACCTAGGCTAGTTCAGCAGCAAGGTGCCTAATAATTAAATTTTTTGGTCAGTTATGTTAGGCAATAAAAATAAAATAATATTTGGCATAATACTAAATAATGAAGCTATTATGCTTGAGAGCTTCATTCCAATTTTTTGGATGGCAGCACATTTTTTCAAAAATTTGAGCAATTCCAGAAAGTAATTAATTAGTGCCTAAAGAGCCTAGGAGGTACTATGGTAGTATAAGGCAGTGTTGAGTGGTTCTCAAATGCTCACTCAATTATCAACTCAATTCTCAGCTTGATTTTCACATGAATGAACAAGAACTGATCATGAGAACCAGTTTTAAGCTATATATATTTATAGAGAGACAATTGAAAAGGTTTTTTCATAGAACCTACATCTGGTTCTGAGAGACCCTGTGTTGGATTAGGGTTTTTCAAACAACAGCTGCCAACTAGGGAGGTGGAGGTGTTGTTTACGGTTTGGAGATCACTTATAAAAAGAATTTAATCTCTTTTTTAATTTTTAAAGTGCATTATTCTGGTTTGTTTGTGCTGATGTTTATTTTGTATGGTGTTTTTGTTCATTTTATGTGGTGGTGTTGTTTTTCTCACATTGGTGCTACTACTCATTTTGCATGTTGTTGTTTTTCTCATGTTTGTGTTGTTTTTTTTCTTTCATTGGTGCTATTATTCTTTGCACACCGGTGCAACTGCATTTCACCTTTTGGTATTGTTGTTTTTTACACACACGAGTTTGAAGGAACTTTTGAAAGGGATAAAGTTATGGAGTTTTTAATTTTGAATTAAAAAATAATTACCACTTACAAATTTTCATTTAAATTTTATTGATATTTGAAGTGTAAACAAATTTGATTTTAATTAATGAAAATTTTAATAACTAGATGTGAAATTTTATGATTATTGTATATGATAAAATCACCATATATGAGAATCTAGTGAGTTTGGCAATATTAAGAATCTTGATACTCTGGTTGGTTCTCATCAGCCCAAAAATAAATATATTTTAAAAAACCAATCAAGTTTTCATAACATCATGTAAGAACCAAAACTGATCAATTTTCACAAAAAAAAAATGAAAACCGCCCAATATTGATATAAAGCACTGAGCAAACTTGCATATCATTGTGAAATTTGAAAAAGAAAAATATAACATTGATTTGCAATATTCCTTGAACTAGAGTTTCATTTTGAAATTTGATACTCTTTAAACAATATCATATACAAGAATACATACATCTACTTGACATTGATAACTTCATCTTTCATGAAAGAATATCAAGACAAATACATATCTTATGCATAAGGATGTTGTCGATGCACATTGTAGAACGCCCTCATGAAAGGAGGGCCAATGCAAGAGGCTCTATGGTACTGACTTGACTCAATCATTACACCAATTAACACCCTATTGCAAAGGCATCGTTATGCACACTTAGGCCATAACTTTGATTTATAAGTAGATCAAATAGTACCCCCATTTTGGCATTTAAGCAAAAACCCATATAAACACAAGCTAATTTGTAGTCATCACTTCATGTTATCAAATTTCAATGTTGGGCAGGTACCTACTTTGGTAAGTAAGAACAAGTGTTGGTCTACTATATAGGGTTGGGTTAGTTATGAACTTTAGTAGGTACCCTAATAGGCCAAACCTCAAGACCCTCTTGGTATATGATTTGGTCCTACTTCAGAAATATTATGGTTCTTTGTCCCAATCCATTTAAACTATCATTTTACATGCTCATGCAATTCCTATTCATACCTAGTATGTTATAACATCTCTTATTTATGGTCAAGGATGAATTGGTATGTTTGGTTCTTATGAGTTGAAATGGAAGGTTTGAAAATAATGAAGTAGGCATTTACATAAAGTGACACATCCTCAGAATGTTTAATATAATATTATTTTCTTTTTTTTAAATTCATGAAAATTGCTATTTCTTATGACAATTTTTTTCAATACAAATGATTAATTTTTTTTGAATTTGGGATGTAAAATGTGGGTTATTCAAGGAACAAACAATTTAATTCTTTACCTACTCACATTAACAAAATCATTATGGTTCTACTAACAAGGTTATGTATTTGGCATTTAGGTATAACGAAATCACCAAAGTTAAATTTTAAATTTGAAAAAAAATGTTTAATGACTTTTGAACCTCCTCAGGCATAGCAAAACAAGAGAAGAAAGTGACTTTTACCACACAAAAGGTTGTGGCTCATGACACATGTGTTGGTGAACTATGCGATTTTATTATATAATGAATACATTGTACAATATGTGTCATTACCTAATGTTAAATTGCAATTTTTGTGTACTATATACCATAATAAACATCACATATTATACATTGTAACGGATGAAATCACACAATTTATTTCACACATGTCATGAACCACTGTAACCAAAAAGAAAGAGTCCACAATTCCTCTACTTCTCTCATAAATCCACTCTGTTAGAATCTCAGTAACTCCTCTCCTATCAAGTAGGCAGTATTACAATAGGCCTATTATGAGGTCCCACAACTTCTAACCCTCCATCCTTGGCTGGTTCCTAAAAATATGCACACATCAACCTATCCTAAGTCTACTACAGTAATATCCCTTGATTTCTGCTGGAAACAGTGGCATTCTTGTATTGTTAGTGCAAAATGTTAATAGGGTCTGGCTTGAAGTCAGAGCTCTCAATGTTCATTCGGTTTGTGATGAGCTGCTAATTCTTTTCTCCCCCTTTTCCCTTTCTACCTGGGTCAATGAACACAAATGCTTCTGCTAGGGTTTAACACGGATCAACTTCTGGGCTTTACAGAACAACTGAACCGGGTGCACCAAGTTGGTTTGCAACTACTCAAGAAGGGTTTAGAATTCTATGAAAAACAATGGATCTATGAATGTTTGCTATAATTTTCAATCCGACTTCTCTGTCTCAATCACATTCTGCCCAATCCCAAGGATACCCACAAAGAGGTTTTTGGCTCTTACTTAGGTGTTATGAACTACCCACTGAACAATCCAAACAAGGTCTCCCCCCCCCCCCAAACTTTTAAAGATGCAGTTTCTATATGCATATGATTCTACAGCTCAAACCACCTTTAAGCGTCATCAGCTTTTAACATCAACCCTTGATTAGACCTAATTTTAACCAAAACATAGAGCCGGCCATCTTATAGTTACTGGCGCAGCGGAAGAAAAAAAAACCTAGCAACTAACTATCTTGCAAGCTCCTCTCTTACCACCAAACATTGCCCTCCTTCTGCCTGTCAACCTCCTTCTTTCCTTCGAATCCCATCTTTTATCCTTGTCCACCCTGTTTCACATAACACACAAGCAACAAACCTTCCAACTCACAGTCACTAACGAACAAAAGAAAAGATAAACCCCGCCATTTGCATGAAGAAAGTTGATGGCGGGTTCATCTCCTAAACCCTAAAACGAATATAGCTTTCACACTATAGAAACCACCAAAAAAATCCCTGTCCGATCACATATGTAACCCCTCCCTTCCTTAAAAAGCTGAGTCCCTTAGCTCTTTTAATCTTGTGGAGTGTGATAGATTTGTAGATCCCTACGAGATCTTTCCCACTGATTCCCATCAGCATCCTGAATGATGCATATTTTGCTGCCTTCTTCAAAATCAAGATTTCCAATCCCATTTGCATGCGCTACAAACTAGTATGGACCTTCCCAGCTAGAAGTCAAAGCTTTTTTCTTTCCTGGCTTCTTCATCTTAACCATTGTTTGTCTAGCAATTAAACCCTCAAAAGTTTGTTTTCCTTTTCTGGTAGCATAGGTCTTCCTTTGCTTTTGTTGTGCATGTTCTACGTTGAATAGAACGTTCTCATGGATGTTGGTAATCAACTTCATCTTCTGCATAAACTGTTCTGCAGTAGTTTCTGCATCAACAATGTCATCAACCACAACAGTCAAGGAATGTAAGTAGTTATCAGCCCTGAGGCATGGTGTGCATCTAGTCAATATCATGAAAGGGGAAAATTTAGTGCTGGATTGAATTCCGCATCTGTATCCAAACATAACCTTTGCCAGTTGCTCATCCCAACAGTTGGCATTTTCGAGTGTTGCAGATAGTACCGTTATGCCATGTTTAATAGTCTTGATCAGACAGCCATACCATTGCACTGTGGCCATTGAGGTGTTGTATGTTGATGGTGAATCCCATAGTCTTTGCACATGACATCAAATTCTGCTACCCACTCTCCTCCATTATCGGTCAATACAAATTTGGGAACCCCATACCTACAGATTATGTCATCTTCTAGGAACGTGGCCGCAGTCTTAGCACCATGATTAGCAACAGCCTTTGCCTCGCACCATTTAAAGTAGTGGTCGATAGCCACCAGAATATACTTGTTTCCTGACTTGGTTTCAAGCAATGGTCCTGCAGTGTCCATAGCAACTCTATAAAACCCTAGTGATGACATTCTTCATTTTGCACATTAAAATTCTTTAAAATTCTTCATTTAGCACCTTGTCATAACATTCTTGACCCGCGAATGTTTACCAAATTACACTGGTTGAT
>Ga0116227_10001417_pt1 | contig 53259 bp, 51 predicted proteins | sample S1TSphgellanicum_FD_89693 | JGI IMG/M metagenome (GOLD analysis project Ga0116227, IMG submission 89693) | Host-associated microbial communities from peat moss isolated from Minnesota, USA - S1T2_Fb - Sphagnum magellanicum MG | ecosystem: Host-associated > Plants > Peat moss > Unclassified... | reverse complement strand
TCTTCTTTTTTCTCTCTTTTGTCTCCTTGTTTCCTCGGTTTTTTCCTCCCGCTCCCTTTCCCTGTCTCTGTCTTTCGTTTTTTTTTTTTTTTTGGTTCTTTTTGTTTGTTTGTTTTTTTGTCAAAGCCAGGAGTCTCCTTTCTGAACTGGGGATTATTCTGCTACTTCCAGGTACAGCTTTCTCTTACAAGATTTGATCTTCCTTTTTGTTTTCTTGTTCAATCGTGGAGAGAGGGATTCTTCTTTTATCTGCTTCTTTTTCTGCACATATTAGTTCCACGTATAGTCTTCTATTGCAGCATCAGTAACCCGCCCCCCTGCACCACGCTTCGATCTTTTTTTCCGCTTTCTTGTTCAATCAAGGATTCTTCTTCTTCTTCTTCTTCTTCTTTATGTCTCTTCTGAACATATTGTAACTGGTTCCAAACGTAGTTTTCTTATATTGCGTCATTGAATAATCGTCCGCACCTCACCTTTGATCTGCAGGCGCTCTTGCATCCTCAACTGTGTTCTTCGTAGATTGGATCCGTTGTAGCTCAGCGGGAAGAGAAAAAAAGCGGTCGCTATGGGGAAGGGCGGGAAAGGCGGAGGAGCGTCCTGTCTTGTCATGGTTTTCAGTTTTCTGTTCTTTATTATTGCATTCGGTCTCGCCGTCGGTGCCGAGACTCGTCGAAGTCAGGTTAACACTCCTACCTCAGTCGCCTCCTGCCATTCTCTTGTTTACCTGTGTATTTGTGTTTGAGTTCTGTGTGTGTCTGTCTGCGCGAGCATGTGTTTCGAGGTGTGTTCTATACTCGGGTTTCTTTCGGGTTTCGCTTGTTAGTCGTTTCTAATGTATAAAGAGCGACAATGTGTTCGCCGCCGGGGTAATCCCATCAAGCTTTGATCCGCGACGAACATGTTTCTTTCCCTTCATTTGCACATTTGTTTGTCAATCGTACGAGAAGCAGATCATCTGGTTTGTTGTCAGTTAGATCTTCGGGTAATGTAGATCTGGAGGAACAATGCACAACGGCTAGTGCAGATCGCATGGGAGAGAACTATGCCTAGTGTTTGTGCATGAATAGGATTGCACAGGTATTCTTCATTCGTCGGTGGGCCCTTTGATTTATCTCGTGTCTTTCTTCCATCTGTGCCACTGAGGAGGGATCATGAATCAAACACGAAGATGTTTCAGTGTGGCAATTTCTTGTGAAAGCCTCCTGTATGTTCAACCTGTGAGCAATTTGGACAGGTCGAAAGAGAAAATTGCTCTGAGAGAGGCATTGATGGTTCTTGTTTAATGACATTCTGGCAGGGAAAACAAGTGCAATCTGATGCAACAGGACTTTTGGTCTGCCAATACACACCAAGCACAGCAACTGGACTTGCTGCAGGGGCACTCCTTTTTCTGTTGATTGCCCAACTGTTCATTATGATTGTCACACGCTGTCTGTGCTGTGGAAGTGCATACGAACCTGGTGCTGCTCGCACATTTGCTGTAGTTGCATTCATATTCTCATGGTAATCAATCTTCAAACTGTTTGTTGAAGGGTTTCTTGGTTATTCTTTTTTCTTTTCTTCTAAATAAGGGATGCACTTGGGTATATGTGCTAATAATGGAATGTGTTGCTTTGTGCAGGTTGTTTTTCATTTTGGCATTTGCAGTTCTACTTGCAGGAGCTAGTGGAAACAAAATCCATACAAAGGGGTATATCAGTCAAAGTGTGACATGCCATCAAGTAAAGAAAAGCTTGTTTGCTGCAGGAGCAGCCTTGACCTTTCTCACCATGCTCCTAAGTGAGCTTTACTATGTACTCATCACAAAGGCTTCTTCTGGTGGATCTTATGGTGGTCCTAGCCCCTCTGTAGGAATGTCTACCTATGCTTAGAACCCCAGCGATGATCCTCCTGGAGATGAACAATTTGTCTGTAGCCATTTTGCTCTCTTCTGACGATGACCCTATTCTTAGATTATATTTTAGTTCAAAGTTTTTGAACGAGACTGAATTCTTTTGTGGTTGAGAAGACATGTGGTCTTCTTATGATTGTGTTTTACTGGCTGACTTTTCCTTGGAGTGGGGTTTCTTGAGACACCCAACTTCACAGGTAAAGCAGCTTTTCTTTTGCGAGAGGAATTTTCCAAAGCTTTTCATGAGTTGCAATAGTTGTTGTTAACTCTCCTCTTATTCTGAGACCTTGTTTGTGTTACATGAGATTTTATATTCTGGTTTGATATTTGTACAGATACTTTGTTTCACTATTGTCACAATTGTATCGTTAGTGAGGTTGTATGCTAAAGTGGGCTGACATTTCATCTGCTATATTCGCCAATGTTGAGAGATCAGTACAATGATAATCCATGATATCTTGGATGTATTGATGTATTGTCTTTCACCATGGAAAGCTAAGGGTTTAATATTTGAAGGAGAGACCGGAAATTTGAATCCACCTTGATCTCATCCCTATTTGTTTTCAACATTGTGGTGATCCTTATTGACAATATGTTAACAATCTTGTCTAAATGGTGTAAATCTCTCTCCACCCATTAGTGCAGATTTTCAATGATTTGACTGCGGACATAGAATTTACGCATCATAGTGCATGTTTAGAGGCTGCTAATGCAGTGTTCCTTTGAGCTGTATTGTAATATCTTAACTCTGCATTGATTTTTTTATGAAGCATTCTATGTTGCAACCTTGGAGCAAAAGTTCGTTTAGTGCCCAAGTTTGGACATGGAGCATTTCTAAATTGAAAGTTGCAGAATTCCCCTTCTGTATTTTTTTCTGCACCCATATAGGTTCAATGGTTTAAATGCTATCTGCAAAAGAACAATTGGGAAAGCTGGTGTTGCTATTGGAAATCACGTGAGCTAGAAAATTAGTTTGTGGAGAGGTGTTAAACATTGTTATCATGAGCTGGGAAAGTGAACCACCAATGAAGGTATTGCTGCCACACTTTGTTGGGAAATTTGGTGAGAAAAACGCAGTGGCAATGCCTTGTGCAGAGAACCTTCGATGCTTGCAGAATTGATTATAGTAATGTTATCGAGACAGGCAAAAAACATTGCATGATGAGTTCTGGAATTAGATGACTCTGCCAAGAAAGGAGTGTGAAAAACTGACTGAGGTGAATAATGAGGTGCATCATTTTCAGACCAAGAACATCCACAGTTTCAAGAGCATCAGCTCAGATGGAGGAATAAGTGTATGCACCACACACCAAATTTACGTTACATGATGTAAAGGAGTGAGAAAATGTTTGCACACTAGAAGGAAATATGGGTCCAATTCACTGAATATTTCACTCATTGTGTAGACAAAATTCATGGAAATTCATTACAATGAATTTGTAACGGGAAATATGAACAAGTGAATAGTATCAAAAAATTGTGTCACTGTTATGAGAGAAAGTGGTGACTGCATTTCAGTCCATCAGCTTGAAATGTGCAGGGTCTGCCTGTTGAGGAAAACCAGAATTATGACAAATTTGGATTTTGTGGCAAACTTATTGAATAGGCTTACTGATGAGGAGTATTAAATGAAGTAGCAGTAGCAAGGAAATTATCCATTTGGGCTTCAGGATTGAGCTACAAAGATACCTTATCTTTGTCATGACAGCAGGATTAACAGAGCATTTTCTGTTCCCAAACCAAGATGATAACTTTACCCCACTGGTAATCAAGTCAATAAAGAGAATACAGCTGATCTCCTTACACTTGAAGCTCATACCAGGAATCCCAACGACCATTTGGGTTGCTACTGAGAACACTGAGCTGATATATGAAAGTTAAGTGATTCTTCATACTTGTACCAAACTAATGTATACCAATTGAACAAGAGACTTTTTGCCTAACTGCTCTGCCCTTTAAATGACATCCATAACGACGATAAATATTCAACATACTAAATTTGGAAACACATGGTGGTTAGCATGGTGAAGCCCAAGTCAATCCTTCAAGTACGCTCCATATGTTTCTATAGTGGACTCCACATGACCCTAGAATGTAGGGGTACCAAACTTTGGACTCCACATGACCCTAGAATGGAGGGATACTGACCGGTTTCTGGGTGCATCACAATTTCTCTACCCTCAAGGACAGAGCCAAGAAAATCCCAATCCGTATACCAAATTGGTATACACTGAAATGGAAAAATGGCAGACCAGTCTAGCATTGGATAATTTACTTCTTCCTCACTGTTCTCACCTGGATAATTTTTCATCGGTGACATTCCAAAGGCCCCAACATGAAGGACAGAATGTTTGCAAGCGCCCTCCACAAGTAAATTGCACCAACATCAGTGGTAATAGCAGTAAAAACAAACAAAAAATTGCAAAACCTAATTTGAACTGAAGGAGGTACCCATTTCGAAGGCAACCCTAAAACCCATTCAATATGTCGGAATGCATCATCGCAAAAACAATTTCTGCACCTTCAAAATCCTTACAAAGAAGCGAGCAAACATTCTCTAAGAAGCCATTCTCACTAAGTCTGTCTTATTCCCAGTCAAAAAATGGACACCCCATCCTGATCGCTCCAGAAAAACTCTCCCCCAAAAAACAAACAAACCAAAAAAACAGAGATGGAAATTCTTTTGAAAACTCACACCAAAAGCCAATTCGAAACTACCACAAGACAACGCCCACACGAATATTATTACATTTTCATTCTCTACGCAATTTCAATTCTAGGAGATTATGCACCAACAAAAACGGAAAAACCAGGCCATTTGGATCTTCCCCATAATTCTCTGCAAAACTACGAAGCAAAGAACTTGCAAAAAGTGATTAAGCATCCAATTACCCCCAAAAAGAATTGGCAGGAATGGAGAGAAAGCCTCAATTTGATCCCATACGTTTTGCAATAACGCCATTTCAGACTATATGATCAGTGAATGCTCAAGTTTCTATTATGACTATAATTGAATAGGGTCTGTTGTACAGTGCAAACGTTTGATCAGCGTTCTCTACATGTAGAGAGGTGCATTGGTACGTCAACTTCGGTTGACTGCCCCGTTGCCCGATGAATGCCCCTCTGCTGTGTCTTGGCTTTTGTTGATGAATTGTGAGCTTTCTGACGGGTCCTCAGTCCTTTCTATAGCTGCCCCTAGAATGTAGGGCTTACTGGAAATTGTGTTGACCCAAAGCAAGGGAAAGAATCAGGAACAATTGCCCAATTGTCTCCTTGGGAACTCGATGGGAACACATTGGGAAGGTGAATGGTGAGCGTTCTGACGTATCATACCGGTTTTTTTCTTGCTGCCCCTAGAATTTAGGGCTTACTGGAAATTGTCTTGACCCAAAGCAAGGGAGAGAATCAGGATCAATTGACCCAATTGTCTCCTTGGGAACTTGTTGCGAACACATTGGGAACAACAATGAACTGGAAAAAAAACAAGACCCTGGGACTCTTGGGTGCATTCTGCATTGCCTCAAATTTGGCTTCATGAGCAGAATTTTTGTATTCCTACATTGTTTGTCAACATTTTCAAGTTAGGCTAATAATGGCAGGGATATACAACAATTGGGAGGCTTATTTTATAGTCCCATACACCTGAATTTGCTTTGCTTTGCTTTGCTTTGCTTTGCCTGTCTCAGGGCTTTACTGCAACATTTCTTGATCCAAGTAAGAGAGAATCAGAACAAGCCGCTAGCTATATGCACAAATAGCCCTGCCCCTTTATGTCAAGTTGAAACAAACCATCAGCAAGAGTTAAGATAAGAATTGTTTCATCTTCGTACAAACAAAACCTGGTATATCAATTTGCCCATGTCCTTTCCTAGTTTGAGCAGAGGAGTGCCAACACCACACTGCTGTATTCTTGTTGCAAGTGGAGCTTCAATTTTCTTCTTGTTGAGATAGCAACTCCTGTTGTTGTTTGGCCTTGGTTTTATTTGATTTTTAGTTCAGCAACTCCTGTTCTTTGGTTTTGGTATGCTTTTGTGCAAATTTACTGATGCATGTGCATCCAGTTCAATCAAGAAGTAGTAGACCAACTCTCTCACCATCACAAGGAGAACCATAGTTGAGCTAGCAAACTTTTTCTTCTCCCTCATACAAAAATCTTACTAGAACATATGCTCGTGGGTTAAGTACCAGAGGTTGGGAATGTAAGTGGTTACTATCTGGGTAGGTCAATAGGTAAGGCACTTGATGCCTTCTAGGTAGGTAGATACTAGATACATGTGAATGGTTGATACATAACTCACAATTGTGGTTGGTTACGGGACAGGAATACAATGAAAAAGGGTTTCTTGTCAACACATTATCCATCCTGAATGGTGTTCTGGTGTGATGGTTCTGGCGCACTCTGGCCGACATACATCAATCACTGAAACACTCATGCTTTCACTCCAGATGTCAATCCTTTGAGAAATCATCAGTCCATCAGAACATAAGTCATGAGTGTGCGTCTCTGGTGACATATGAAAAGAAGTCAATTGCCTTTAATCAGAGTTACAGAAGAGCTATTTTGAAAGGGACCGCATAAACCGATTCAGAGAATTGAAAACTCCTACAGCCTTCACAAAAGCTGATGGTTGCTCTGCTGCCTCACTTTCTCCACCACTCAGAATCAATGTCTGTCCCAACATCCAAGTCCACCCCTTCATAAGCAACAGGATACAAAATTCACTGCTGTAAGAAAGATCACACACAAATATATTTTCGATTTAAATACAGTCTTTTCGTCAAGTCATGATAATTGGCATACATCCAGCTCTGAAGAAAAACTTCTAGCTCCACCTGAGCTCTTGCTTTAATCTTAGTGACAAGGTGTTGGTTGGGAAGATTAGGTGGTCTTCAATCCCAATTTAAAGAACTATTTCATTGAGGTCCCTAAAATACTGCTATGGAAGATTAACTCTTCTGATTGGATCTAGAGATGGCTAATGGTGCATTCCAGCTCTACTCCACGTGATCATCTGGGGTCCTCACTAATAAGAAGGTAGGTACTACTGTACAGAGAGAGTTCCATTCATACATGCCTTCAGCGACAACATGAAGCTCAAGTTACTACACAGAAATTACACCAATATGAGGGAAGATTCTTACATCAAGCTGATCAAGACTTGGTCGAGATGATTGTTCTTTTGCAAGAATAAGGTGACCGGGCCGTTTCACATCATCAAGAAATACTTGCCATAGCCTATAGCATGTAGGCACAAAAGAAGTTAGCTTAACAATGTAACTTGTGCTTCATGTCCAACAATCAAGAAATCACATTGTAGTATGCCAGGAGTATTTGACACAAGATGCAAAAAGAAGATGGACGGAGTCATGTTCAGAGAAACTCTTTTAGATGATGATTTGATAGAGCACGGGGAGTTGTTGACTCTTCATTGGAGTGAGGCCATTGAAGCACTTAAAATTACATTATATAGGATCTCAGGAAACCCAGAAGACTAATTAATTGAGCAAAAGTCAAAATGACACATGCTAGGTTCAATGGGACTAAAATAGCAAAAGTAGACAAAAAGGCACATACCCAGGATACTTCCTGAAAATAGTCATTGTTCCTAAGGGCCGCAAATGATACACTGTTGTACATTTGCTGCATTCAAACGGTCCTTTAAATATTAGCACATACATCATATCAGCTACTGAAATAGTTATATTATTGTTCCCAAGGCTTCCAGCTGTAAGCAATACACATTATAAAAGAATATTTCCACATCTCTGAGTGTTCAAACAGAGCGGTCATTTCACATTGTCTGCACCTGGATAACTCAAGGGACATTTGAGTGGTCCAGAAAATGACTACAATTATGTTGCTCAAGAGGAAAAGGGAAATTGGAACTCACTTAAGGAGGCGTTCGCGCAGTCGACGAACATTGAGTCCAATGCCAACATCACCACTGATTAGACGTGGGTTCCACATTATCATTGGTCTAGCCTGTCCCAATCCCAGAATAATTCAGTTTTATGTATTTTCATGATGAGGCGAACACAATCAGGTTGTCAAAATCAACAACATAAACTTTCCAATAAACTTTCTATTATAAACTTTCCTTGACTGCTCACTAGTATTTCATATAAAAGCAAGGTTGAAACAATACTCTAAACTTAGCCACACTACTCAGTAGGACCAACAAGAAATGCATCTCCATGGATAAACGTACAGGAGTGTCATCATCTCCTGCAAGGATGTCTGCGATATTCTCAACAGCACTTAATGATTCATGATCAGGCAAAATCAATATCACGACATCATCATCGTTTGAAATTGGCCTCCTATCATTCAAACTGCCACAAATCATGCCCCCAAGGCATTCCATTAATATTGCAGACATCAATATGCTCCAATGCACCAACTTTCAAGTGCCAAATTTCAACAGCAACACGCTATAAGTAGGAAGGGAAGAGGAAATAGCATACAGTTGAGACAAGAAGTCAACTGCTCCTTTCCCTTCAGTTCTTCTTAGTAGAACACAAGTGGACAGAATGTAGCAACACACAATTTTCAGCACTCCACAGACACAATATAGAGTTGACAGCTCACAAAACACTAGGATTGATTGTTGATTGCATCTTCACACATAGACCTAGACAGTGCAACCAGAAGTCATTAAAGTAAGCTATAGAGTTAAGAGACACTAAAATTCAGAAATTAAAGCTGAAGACAGACCTGCCAAAGCTGAAGGGTGCACCTTCCCACTGGTACTTAACAAGAGCTGCAGATCCCGCATCTGGAAATATTGCTTTCAGCCGCTGAACACAAAACTACATAGCATTAACTTAAATACTGCATGTTTTCAACCTCTGTACTCTATAGTAAAGTGTGTCATAGAATTTATAATTAGTTGGATCCTTGAATGCAGCAGCTACCACCAGGATGAGAGGCCTTATTGAGAGGACATGTTCAGGGTGCTGGATTCTCCAACCACTGCCCAGTAGGCTGTTCTATGCTTTTGGCCTAGATGCTTGTTTGTATAAGGGCAAGCTAAAATGAAACAAAGCTTACCCTAACAAACTTGTTGCAGCTTGAATCAGGATGTTATTTGAATTTTGTAATTAGCTATATCGCTTTAGTGCTAGCTGAAGTCATGACTCGTTGAAACAAACAATTACGCAAATTCTTGTCACAGATGTATGGAGAAATTAATCTAACCTGATCACCCAGTTTTTCTTGCAAGGTGTCAAGATATAATCTGGTAAGATCCCACAATCTTTGCTGTGCACCATCATCATTTAGATTCTCCAATGCAGGTACCAGCAGCTCTACCTGCCCTAGTTGTTCCATCAACCTGTGTGTCAGCCAACTTTCTCACATACTCATACACTGTAATGAGGCTGAAAAATCCTGGTCAAAGAAATAGGCCTAAACCTCACCTTATGCACACACATCATAAACTGTCAATCCTAAACCCTAGAAGATAAACTCACAAGTGCCACCTTCAAACCCTAAACCAGTCAACCTTCCATCCTTAGCAAAACAGGAAATTGTTAAAGCCACAGAGTCTTTATGATGAAACTTACAATGGCTCGTGTGCCTCCAGAATTGATGAAACTTGCAGAAGCTTCACATGATTGGATAACCGCACTCCACAAATCCTCCGGCAACAGTCTGCTCAGTGCAACAAAAGATTTTGGTCTGTTTTGGAGATCATGAATTTGCTCTCATTTATGATCGTGCATGCATCTCGATTTCATATAGTGTGGCAACAGAAAAAGCAAGCAAGAAGCATTTGAAGGAAGTGGAGGTATGTTCCAATAAAATCGCATAATAGAGCCATTTCTGTTGCTGCAAGGCAAAAGCAACTGAAACATGCGTATATAAAGTGGAGATGAAAGGATTCAAAGCTCAAGTGCACCTTTCATCTTCGACCTCTTCATCTTCCTCTGCTTCCTCCTCCTGTTCCTCATGCTCCTCTTGGCTCAAATTGACAGCGCTTGTGTCAGCGCCTTGGTTGAACTGTTGAAATTTGGCAAACCTTCTACTGAATCTCCCTTGAAGATTTGTTTCTCTTCTCCCTAGTCTGCTATTGCTACAATCCAGAAGCGGCGCAGCCATGAAAAGCGTATTACAAGAAACACCGATTGAACGAAAGGGATGGTGAGGAAGTAACAAGACTTTGCCTAATGAAGTCTCTCCAGCGAATAGGCCTGAACAAGAAGCAGCAGCGCTCTGGGCGACAACAGTTGCTGCAGGACAAACACACGCCATAGTCAGTGCCACTGCAGACACCATCGCCATAGCAGCTCCTCGTCGTGGCTTGGCGCTATGGTCCAGGCTCACCTCTCTTCCCTTCTTGTTTTTTTTCCTCTTGTTTCTTTAAAGAGAGCAAGAATGAATGAATGAATAAAAAGTAATGAACAAAATGGATGAAACAAGATTTCGAGCATGAATGAATGAATGATAAAAGTTATGAACGAATAATTCTTTCTTTGAAGAAAGCAAGAATGAATGAATGGTAAAAGTAATGAACAAAATGGATGAAACAAGATTTCGAACAAGAATGAATGAATGAATGGTAAAAGTATTGAACAAATGGATGAAAACAAGATTTCGAGCATGAATGAATGAATGATAAAAGTCATGAACGAATAATTCTTTCTTTGAAGAAAGCAAGAATGAATGGAAAAAAAAAAGTGATGAACAAAATGGATGAAACAAAATTTTTGAGCAAGAATGAATGAATGAATGGTAAAAGTATTGAACAAAATGGTTGAAACGAGACTTCAAGCAAGAATGAATGAATGAATGAATGGTAAAAGTATTGAACAAAATGGATGAAACAAGATTTTGAGCAAGAATGAATGAATGAATGATAAAACTATTGAACAAATTATTCTTTCTTTCAAGAAATCAAGAATGAATGAAAAATTAAAAAGTATTGAACAAAATGGATGAAACAAGATTTTGAGCAAGAATGAACGAATGAATGATAAAACTATTGAACAAATAATTCTTTCTTTCAAGAATTCAAGAATGAATGAAAAATTAAAAGTAATGAACAAAATGGATGAACAAGATTTCAAGCAAGAATGAATGAAAAATAAAAATAATTGAACAAAATGGATGAAATGAGATTTTGAATAAACATCAAAAATAAAATACCAATATCAAGGAATGAAAATGAAGTCAATGAATCACACATCAAAAAAAATTCACATGGAATGAAATTTCAATTTAATTATGGATGAAATCAACTGCAAATATCAAATTGTCCTTGGATTGAGGATTTTTATTAATGATATATTACCATAGCTTGTTGCGTAGCACTACGGACCAAGACTTCAAGCTCACCTCATTTTCTTCTTATTTTTTCTTTAGCCTCTTTGAAGAAGGAATGAATGAATGAAAAATAAAAATAATAATTACCAAAAAAGGATGAAAAAAAGGATTTCAAATAATTGTCACCAATAAAATATCTTTATCACATGAATAAAAAATTGTTCATAGATGAAATTATTCATGAATATATCCAATGATCATAGATGAATGAAAATGTATTCACACTAAAACAAACTATTCATGATGAAATTAACTTTATTTATTTATTTATTTATATAATGAGATTTGTTTTGATACACAAATTTTAAACTCAAGCACAAGATAAACCTTTGCAACCATATTCATTGTACTATCTTCCAAAGGAATTATTATTTAATAAAAATATATAAATAATAAATAATAACTTCTTTTTTGTGTGTGTGAGTGCATTACAATGTTTGCAATAGATATGAAATTAGTGATTGCTTCGTAAGCTTGAATTTTGGATGTTTTTTCTATGTTGTCAATCCAAGAGATCTTTTCCTATTACTCACCTTTTTCATCATATCCATTATTTAAGTTTGAGTTTTCAATTATTTAATGTGATCTTTCATTTAATCCAATGATTTTCAAGCAAATATTTAAACATTGTCTATGACACATGAGGAGAGTTTAAATATTTAAATTGATAAATGCACCATGACAAATGACACATCTCATTATTTGCAACTTATCCATATCATTAATTCCATTATGGTCAATTGTGAAACATCTAACATTACGCATGCATAAGATTTCCAACAATGTGTTTGGGCATGCGAGGTTTTAAACTAGATTGCAAAAAATTCATTTCAACATTGGTATTTTCAATGATATAATAAGATTTCAATAATTTATTCCATGTTCAACCTTAGACAATTTGTTGATAAAATTTAACCCATTTTAAGCTTTGATGAAATAATGAAAACAAATCAATTAATATTTTTCTTACAAAGATTCATTTAACTTGAATTAATACAATTCATAATGACTTAGAAAATGTTTAAGCTAAAACAACATGACATAAATTGTGAAAATTGAATGTAAATCATCATCATAATAAATTTATAACTTTATTGTCCATTTATCAAATTCAATGCAAATGTGTTCTTTCAAAATTCAACTTCAACATATACTTAGTCCCCCCTCCCCACATTTGTGAATTCAATGCATTTATGCTATTTTAAGTTCCAATAAATAGGAAAATTCCCTATGAATTTTTCAAAATCAATGTGTCATATGGTGGATACCGTCTCATTTGATCAGCATCGTCTGTCCTCTGACATACTTGACATGGATAGTCAAGTGGAGGAATCCAAGTCGACATGATGATGGTAGGATCCAAATTCGACAAGTGGCAGGGCGCATAGTTTTTGGAATGATCCCGAATTGTGCATCCGTTAGCTCCTTGCAACTCCAACACACCGAAAGGCTTGATTGCCTTAATCCTTAAAATAATGCAACCGAAAGAAGTGTCTAGAGTATCATTAGGTTGTTGTTAGAAATACACAAAGTCACCAACATCAAATTGTCTCAACTTAGGTTTATAACTGCCACCTCGTATGTGTGCATACTGTAAGGTGTCTTGATGTTATGCAATGGACAAGTTCTCCATGGCCATGGGCATAACCCTCCTAAATAGAGCAGCCCTTTTTACAATGACCCTAGCCCAAGTGGTCGGGGAGTCCAAGTCCACAACCTGGTCCATTTGAACAACAATGGAAGAGGGTGGAATGGGATGTCTCCCAAAAAGCAAAAAGTAAGGAAAGAAATGAAACAAAGAGGCTGGTTTGGACATCCTATAACCCATGGCAATGTAAGGGAGGGCTAGGTCCCAATCCTCTTTGTTCCTAATGAGGCAAATCTTCCGAAGTCCCTTCTTGCACGTTTGAACCATCCTCTCTACAAAGCCATTAGCTTGGGGATGATCTTTTGAAATCCGACAATGGTCAATGAAAGCATGGTTAAGAAGGTCTTGGAATTTTCCCCTGAATTCTGATCCTTGATCAGTAAGGCATTCAGCATAAGCCCCAAACCTACTTAGGACATGTTGTAAAAAAACATGGCTAGTGTTGTGTGATGACTTATCCGGTAGCACAACAAGCTCAACCCACTTTGAAAAATGTTCAATCATAATCATGATGTAGACATTACCCCTGGAGGTCTATGGTAACTCTCTAACTGAATCACATGACCAACAATAAAACGTGCCCTAAATAGAGAGTGGAGAAAGCATGAGTTGTCGAAAGGAGAAAGAAGTTCTCACCTTATCACATTGTTCACACCTAGCAATGATGTTTCGAACTTGAACATACATACCTCTCCAATGGTAATGAGGAGCAAGAAGGCTATAAGTATGTTTAACTCCAAAGTGTCGAAGCTCCGAGTGTACCTTCTGAATAAGACCAGGTTGTTCATGTGGTGGAGGAACCATTGTGTCGCCTTGTGGTAAGCATCGAATGAGGTGATTGTCCCTCCATGAGTAACATTTGGACCGTTGTTGTATGCGATTTCAATGACTTGATGTAACTTGAGGAGGGTATTCCCCATGCTGAAAAAACCTCAAAGTGTCCAAGTCCTCCCATATATCCACAATGGGATGTTCAACTAGGTTACGTTATAATAATGCAAGATAATTAAATGCATCAGATACATGTATTGCTAGAATCTAGTCAAAGTTTTACATGGCTTCTAAGAAATCTTCAGAGGTAGTGAGAGGTTTCCGTGACATGGTATCCACATTCTGATGTGTAATACCAAGTTGGTGAATAACCTTGAACTCATACTTTTGAGGTATAAGCACCCAACGAGCTAATTTACCAATAAGCTTATTATTGGTCATTAACCACTAGATAAGCTAGTGGTCGGTATACAAAGTGAAATTAGTGCCATAAAGATAGGGCTTGAAATGTATGACGGCCCATACAATAGCAAGGCACTCCCCCTCGTATGAAGAGTAATTGCTCTCAGCCTTGTTGTTACTTCGGGATACATAGGCAATAACATATTCCTTGCCTTCCTCATCAAGTTGGCCAATAATAGCTCCAAAACCAAGAGCACTCCAGTCAGTGTGTAGAATGAAAACCTTGTTGAAATCAGGTCTTCTCAGAATGGGAAACTCTGAAAGTTTTTCCTTGAGTGTGTTAAAAGCTTCATGAACCTCATCACTCCATGTCCAAGCAACATCCTTCTTTAACAATGCATAGAGAGGATGAACAATAGTGTCCCAACCCCACTTTGAGGGAGTTGTGAGGTCGCCACTCACACTCCCGAAAATGGGACTTAGGAGTCCTTCGGGACTCCCAAAAACTCATAGCGTGATTGCAGGGGTCAAAACACCTTGCATTGAAACGTTCTTTATAACGTTGAAAATTTCTTGAAGTGTAGATGTCCAAAATGGCCTCGCATGAGCCATTTGGACATCTACAACACAAGTTATGGCCAAAAGAAGGGCCGGGAGTCAAACTGGCAGTTTGACTCCTGACCACTAAAAGTCGGGAATCGACCCGATTCCGATGCGTTCAGGTGGATGTGACACACCATTGGAAAGCTCTCGAGGAGAAATACAACTTTGGTTCAGACCTCGTCCTGATCCGAGTTCAAGGCGAGGAGTTATGAGCATCCAAAGTCCCGAGATTCCAAACTAGGATAATTTCGAGACTCCACTTTGGGAGTCCCGAGAAAAAGAGCCATTTGGATGTAGGTGCAGCGGAGAGCTGCAGAGAATACTATATGGGGGAAGGTGGTGGCTTCCCCCAAGTCCGAGCCGTGGTGAGTCAAATGAGTCCAAGTAACCCGTGGCTTGTCCCAACACCAAAAGGGTGTAAAATGAGTTCTAACCAACTTGTTGGTTGGATTTGGATGCAGAACCATGTATTTGAGTAAGCTTGTCCCTCTTCTTAGTCTATCCCGAAGCTTTCAGCATGCCCCTCTCACCCCCTTTAGTGCTGGAAGCTGGGAGCATGCCCCAAGTTTAGAAATTCCGCAATTTGAGTGACTTAATCCCAACTTGGGGTTAACTTGGGACTTGGGAGCGCATCAAATAGTATTGAAATCCATGTCTAAGTAACATCCTTCTTTAACAATGCATAGAGAGGATGAACAATGGTATTGAAATCTTGGACATAAATTATGTAGTAATTACATAGTCCGATGAAGTTCTTCAACATGTGAACATCAGTAGGATTAGGCATCTCCAAAATGGCTACTATTTTGGCCCAATGAACCATAATACCATTTAACAAAATTTTGTGTCCAAAGTAGATTACTGAGGTGACAACAAACTCACACTTTTTAGGATGGATCTTCATATTGACTTCATAGAACCTCTTGAATAACTCCTCAAGATGAGCCAAGTGCTGCAAGAGTCCCTTGTTATGCACTAGGACGTCATCTATGTAGCACTTTAAGACTTTTGCCCCTTCGAGAACCTGGTCCATGACTCGCTGAAAGAAGACATGTGCATTCTTCAATCCAAAAGGCATCACAAGCCATTTCCACAACTTGTTGCTTCCATGGAATGTCGTTTCTTGCGATCCTTTACAATGAGCACAATCTGGTTAAAACCTTGCCTCAGATCCACAATTGTGAAGATGTTTCAGTCTCCAATGTTATCAAACAGTTCTTCAGGGATGGGCATGGAGTACCTATCCTGAGGTGTAACTAGGTTCAAAGGCCTATAATCCCCACACATCCTTTTCTCAGTCCATAATCTAGCTGAATCTTTTTTTGCTGGCCTTATTGTAGCAGCTATGAAATCAGAACTTGATGGTTGAATGAGACCAGCCTCATGGAACTCTTTGCATCTTTCATCTATCAATTCCCACTCATGTTTGCTTAACTTATGCTTCCTCCGATAAACGGGTGTCTCATCTGTAAGGTCTATAGAGAATGTTGCATGGTAACCTACCTAAATCTTTCATTGAAAATGTAAACACATTTTCATACTTAATTAACAAGTCTGTGACCTAGTCACTTTCCTTTTTTGTGAGCTAGTTCCCCATAACGAAAAGGTAGTTGGAAACACATGGAATGGAATTGGAAAGTGTGTTTGAAAAACCTAGTGTATTGGGTTCTCCACTATCCAATTACGTAGATTCATGAAAGGTTGTAATTGTTTCTCAAGAAGCTGATGTACTTCCAAGTGTATTAGACACAACTTGAGTCAAATTATATGGTACCTCCTCCCCCCCAACACTAAGAATGAAATGTAGAATGTTGAAGATAGGCAAATGTACTTGGTCGTGGTGCCATGTGGTAACATCGCCAGAACTACAAGCTGATTGAATCAGTGTTGGTGTTGTGTACATTTGAGAGAGTACACAAGTTACCAACAACGATGTAAGAGAGTTCAGGTCCATGCCTCTCCCCAATAGAGCGTTACATTCCAATCTAGTCACCTTAGTGTGACTAGTAGTGCCAATTGGAACCCCATAGCCCTTTTTCTTTCTTATGGGCTTGGTTCATCCCAAGTGGCTAAAACATGACGATACACTAGGCCTGGTCCATTTCCCTCAAAGGCATGTGCTCCTGGGAAGGAGACAAAGGTGGGCCAAACACCTCTTGGTTGTCCTATTGTGTTTGTAGGAAACCAAGGAGGTTTCTCTTGCCTCGTAACTGGTTGGCAAGAGCTCTGATCATCCAATATGTGAGAAACCTATAGGTTGGGGTTTCTGATGGTGTATCTCAGAGCCATCTGCAAACCTGAAAGTGGTGCAAGGTTGGTCCACTAGTTGTGTAGTTGATGCACATAAGAACCGCATTGTGTCGTGTCAAGTAACAGTGGTTCTCCAAGGTAATGTTTGACCGGTGTGTAATGTTGGACTTTCTCCCTTTGGTCAAGTTGAGAAGGGGTGTTCTCAATTACATAACTAAGCATAGGAGAAATGGATTGAGCCCAAGTGATCAATCATACCATGTCCGTGAAAAGACCAAATCTTGTGTCACTCAAGCCTTCTCTAAATCCAACCGCTAAAAATCCTCAACACTCCCAACCTAAAATGATGAGGTCCATGGGGCCAAGTAATTCCATATGCTTTTTATGAATTAGTTGTATATCAAAGGGCAAGAAAATGAAACTGGCCTTCCATGCAATGGTTGAAAACTGTTGTGGAAATCTAACTGTGAGCTCCATCATTCTTGATGTCGCCACTTACCTTACAATAGGATCAATGTCTACGTAAAAATACCTCAAAACCACCATCCTTGACTGTAATAAAGCTTTGAGACCTGTACCAATACCACCAAAAAGCTCTAGTAATTTAATCCCCTCCTTAGGTGGTGTCCAAGCGATTAGTTAACGAATTACTTGCTTAATCGGTTCACCATGGCTCTCCATGTTCTCAAAACTACACAAAGCTTTGACCAAGGGCTCATGGGTTGCTTTAAACTTCTATAAAACCTTTGGTCAATAGGAACCACCCTCAAGCTTTCAGTAGCTTGGGCGTAAGCTATTTCTTCTTCATCTCCCTCTATCCACTCGTGGCTAGCTTGTTGGATGTAAGAAATAGTGTGTGTTTCCTTGAGCATACAATGGTGAGCCATAGGACTATGGTTCCCATGTAAATCAAGGGGTATTTATCCCAAGTGGTGGCCATCAGTCTCCCAATCCACTCGGTAGTACGCATGTTTGAACCATTTGTCAATTGTGAAACTTGGTGGAAACAAGGCCTCTTGCCCAATGAGCACATCATAACTAGTGGCATTGGTGACTAAACATCTGACATGTAAGCAAAGCTTTTGATCTATACCATCATTGAAGTTAATTGCAATCAAATCTGAGCTTTCTTCAAGTACCTCTTTTATGCTCCCATTAACGGTGTGAATCTACCAAGCATGATTTCTGTAGTTTGGAGTCAAGCATGCCCATCTTCTTGGCGAATTGAACTCTAAGAATCACTGGTTGGGAACCTATATCAAGAAATACCACTCTGGGTGTATGTCCTCCCACTTGGATTATTGACCCAGTATTGTCGACAATGGCAACTCCAGTGGCGATGGAAGTTCTCTCACTAGGCACCACCTTCGGAAATGAGTGAGACACTTTGTGGAGAGAATGGCTATCCACAACACCTTTGTTGAGTAACAAATCCGCAAGTGAAGTGTTATTAACTCCCTTCTAATATGTGAATGTAGAATCAGAGGTAGGAAAACCCACTAGTTTAGCCATGTTAGAACTAGTGACCAAATTTCGAATGCCATTTACAACACGTGAGCCAATCGATATCTAAACTGATCACTTGCTGCAAAACCTATTGTTCTTAGCTAGCTAGTGACACAAGTTCTTTTGGGGTTGTTGTTCTCGATAAAGGCATCTCAGACAAAGGGAACCACTTCCTAAATAGAATATCTAAAATAGGCCTTAAGTAATAATTATTTACCTTGGTTTTGTTACAGACTAGGTTAGTTGCTACTTTCTTTTAACGTTTTGTCCAATGAATTAATTCAACCAATAACTAGGTCAATACTATGGAACACCAGTTAATAGGTTGCCCCATGTTGGCTAGGTCAAAATTAATAGCAATCTTGTTGCAAAAATATGTTCACCGCTTTCTTTGGTAAAGAATTTACAAAATAGCTACAAATCTAACATGAAATTCCTCCTTCATCTATACTACATTCCACTGTTCATTTTCAACAAAGGCATGTGGACCTACAATCTTTTTCAAGGCAATTTTGGCTTCATCAAAAGTTGCATTTGTAACATCTATTACTCCTTCCTTGGAAATCCCAAATTGTTCATGAAAAAGTACCTAATCAATTAGAATTTTTTGACCACACTCTCTCTCTTGGATTCATCCATCCTTCGTTGCTTCCCAAGTTTGTAAAAAATCTCATAACAAGTCTTCTCATGGCATAGTCCATTGTAGGTTGAACAGGCTTTCTAAACCAGCTCGTTTAACCCATTTGAGTTCGTTGGACTCCATCTTCATCCACTGCAACATTTTTTGGTTTTCCTTTGCCTTAGACGCTGCCTTCTTCTTAACATTTTTTCAACCTATTTTTCTACATGCGCTTTGCCTTTTGTTTCATCATAACTTTGGTTTTTGATCTTGGGCATTGAAGAATAACACTACAAATAGGTTCTTCTTCAAAGAGTTTTTGAAGAAACTCTTCTTCATTGTCCTTACTCACATGTTGTTGCAACTCCTTTTCTTCCATAGGTTTTGGTGTAAGAACTTGCTATGGTTGTTCTTCAACAATAGGTTGAAGTAAAATTTCAACTTCCTCCTTTGAGTTTGAAATAACAATGATTCGGGGTGCTGGTGCTGCTATTGTAATAGTGGTTTTCTTAAGAAAATTAAAAGATGTTTCTAATTCCTTTTCAACCTCCTTACTTTTTTGTTTTTGCTCAAAAATTCTAACTTCTTTTGTTGTGGGTTCACGTGAAGCTAACATTTATACATAAATTGCTCCAATCGGTCCAACCTATTCCACTCTTTCCTTCTCTACTTATTTTTTTCTAAAAACTTTAGTTTTTTTCTCAAGTTTTTTTTCCCTTGCTTTGCATTTTAACTTCTCTAAGACACTTTTATTCATGGCCTCTAATAATATGAAAATGTAAATATGAACGAAAAAAATAGAATAAAGGTTGCCACAATTTTTTATATTGTTTCAACTAGTAATGACCTTATGGTTGTGAATAGACATAACCTTTAGGGTTATAAACTTCTAGGATAGTGACGTCAATAAAATTCCCATTAAATGCATCATTTAATCATTATGAACAATTACATTATTGTCCTCAACATAAACATCATGATAATAATGAATAGGCACATTTATTCTTTTAATGCTACCATGTGTCAAATGATTATTAACCGGTTCAAACTTTACAAGTTGAAAATCTTCAAGTTCAACATGTAATGGTTTAGGTTCCTTTGTTTGAATGGGTTCATAAGTAACCAGGTCACTAGGTTTAGCTAATATAGGTTATAGGGTTTTGTTTTCAATGAACTTGTATGGCTTCAACTTGTTAATGTTGACAAGGATTGGGTTAAGATCAAACTTATCAATGGTGAGAAGTAAATAAATATTATTGGGCAAACAATATTGGATTTTGTATGGTCCAAACCATCGTCTTTGAAATTTTGGAGCAGTTTGGAAACAACCCCTAAAAACCATAACATGTAGTCTCCAAATTGAAATTTAGTTTCAATGAACTGGTTCTATGACCATAATGACATGTTCCACTGGTTAGAAGCAATTAAATCCTACACAATCAACTTATTTTCCTATATTTTTTCTAGCTCAAATAGTCGACTAATTAGGACTCTAATAGGTTGTGGATCTTTGTTTTCACCAAGGTTAGATGGTAACATGTATTTTGTAGGCAATAATGGATGCAATCCATACACAAGCTAAAATGGTGTATGATTTGTTCCAATTTTGTAGGCATTTTAATATGAGAATAAAATTGTGGACATGTGTTCATCCTAGTTAGTTATGTTCATTAACCAATTTGGTTAGTAAAGTTCCAAAAACCTTGTTTATAGACTCAACCTATCCATTTCCTTGTGGATAATAAATAGCAAAATTGGTATGTTTAAGGATAAAATGGTTAGTAAGGTATCTGATTACAACATTAATAAAATGGTACTTTGATTGGTCACAATCGTTAATGGACATCCAAATCTCATAAAAATATGCTCATATAAAAACTTGGCAGTTACTATAACAATGTCGATGTAGAGTGCTCGTGCTTCCACCCACTTTGTTGCATAGTAAGTGGCGACCAGAATATTCCAATTTCTTGACATTCTGTTTGCAAGTTTAGAAAGTTTAATAAAATCCAATCCCCATTTTTGAAATGGTTTTTTAAGTGAATTAGTAATTAGATTGGTTAGATTATGTGTCAATAGGTTACCTATTCTTTGGCATTGATCACAAGTTCGATAGTATTCATGAACATCTCAATTCATTGTTGGCCACCTATAACCAACATCCAAGATCTTTTTTATTGTGTTATCAAAAGAAAAATGCCCTTGTGCAACTCTACCATGTAATTATTACAAAACTCGACAAAACCTATTGTCTTGTCTAAATATGTATAGTATTCCTTCTTGAAGCATAAATGGTTTAATTCTATGGGCTGAATAGTATCTTTGGGATGTAGTAAATCTTTTTAGCATCACTCCCTCTAATAGATATTCATAAACATTCTATAACCACTCAGGTTGTAAGGTGAACAAGTGAACATCATAGGGTTGATAAGGTATTCCAACATATTTAGTTTGATTAAGTAATCTACTCAATGCATTTGCCATTAGATGGGATTTACCAAGTTTATATATAATCTTGAAATCATATTCCAGAAATAGTAATAGTCATTTAACTAACCTACCAAAAACCTATGGCTTGTTAAATAAATACACTAAAGCCATATGGTCTACAAAAAATGTGAATTTGTTGCTTAACAAATAATATTTAAATTTGTGTAAAGCATAAACCATAACTAAAGCATCTCTCTATGTAATAGTGTAATTTATTTCAACAAAATTAAATAGTCTTGATGAATACATAACAAGTTGATCTATTTTACCTATTGAGTTCTAGGCCAATGTTGCCCCTACTACCAAGATGCATTAGTATGAATGTGAAATTTTTGTTCTCGGTTAGGATTGATAAGTATAGGAGCTTGAATGTATCAATTTTTTATGTCTTCCCAAGTAGTTTGACATTCAACAGTCCATTCAAACACTTTAATTTTTCTAAATAACTTGGTGGTCGATGCCATAATAGAGGTTCAATTTTTAATGAAGCATTTGAAAAACTTGCTTGATGAGCAAGTGGTATCAATGTGTCCAACTCAATTTGATGTTGAACTATTTAAAGTGGTAAGCTCTTCAAAGTTTTATAAGTCCACATAAAGATGTCTTTGAACTCCTTTAGCAATTCAATTAGTTGATAATTGACAACAAATTCTAGATCAACACTATTTTTACCTTGTTGCATGTTTTCTTCAAAATCTAGTTTGATCTTGGTCAATTGTTCTTCTTCAATGATAGTCCATCCAACAATGTGGAGATTTTGAACTATTATTCAAACAAGTGTCTAATCAATCTCCATTTCTTTTACTTCGTGTTGGAAAAAAGTCTTAGTAAAAGTTCAGCTAAGGCAATTTTTTTTTTCCTTAGCCTCTCTTGATGCTCTCAAGTTCCATGTTTGGGAGTTTAAAGAGAGGCTGAGGAAAAACATTTTGCACTTGGCCTCCAAATTTCAACGTTGAAAGTTGGAGGCCAAGCGCAAACAAATTTGCCTCAACCTCCCTTGGAGCTCAAAAGCTCCAAGAGGGAGCGTTCATGGAGCCCTTGAGAATGAAGCTCAAAAACTCCATGAAATGCCAAGCCAATTTTTTTTGCTCAACCTCTAACTTTAACACCGAAAGTTAGAGGCCAAGCAAAGAAATTTTTTGCTCGGCCTCTCATGGTGCCCCTAAGCATGAAGCACAAAAGCTCCATGAAAGGCTGAATGCAAATTGTTTTGCTCAGCCTCCAACTTTTAGTGCCAAAAGTTGGAGGCCAAGCAAAACAATTTGTGTTTAGCCTATCATGGAGTTCACAAAATTCATGCTTGGGGGACTTATGAAAGGCCAAGCACAAAAAAAAGTGTGTTTAGTCGTTCCTCAAGAGCAGCTAAACATGCCAATCATAAAATAATTTATGTTCGGCCTCCAACTTTCAACGCAAAAAGTTGGAGGCTGAACAAATTTTTTTGCCTTAAGCTCGACTAAAAATGAAAGCCCTAGCCAAGCTTAGAGCTTTCAAAGGTCCAAAATTTTCCTCAAATAAATTTCCTCAATGCAATTCTTGATTTTTATTTAACCTTCTTTGCATCATTTCTTTACTTTGCAAAGTTTTATCGAAATAGAGAGTCCATCCATAGAGGTATTTTTGACTTTTTTTCACATTTTGTTCTCAAATTATGCATCTTGTTTTTGCGTTCATTTAATTATCTCTTGTAGGTTGCTCCATTTGTGGAAGGTGATGAGTTGATTGAATAAAGGTTGCTAGAAGATAATTTTGAGGATGTATTTTCATTATTCACAATTTTTCATCATATTGATGTTTTTCAAAATTTCTATATTCTTCAAGTTGATTTTGTCCCCACTTATTTGTAGGTGCAAAGCTTTTACTCACAACAAGGCAAAGAGATGTATGTACATGAATCTCAATTTGTGTTGAAAACCACCTCTACACAAGTATTTTCTATCCAATTTTTCTTTTGAAAGAATATTTACATCTTGGTCCTTTCTTGTTTATTCTTGCGAATTGTTTCCAATTTAACCTAACTCCATCATGATCTTGTCTACTCAAGAGGCTAACTTGACTTTTGGGCCTCCTATGCAATTGAAGGCAGTCAATATAATTGGAGACACGGGTGTCCTCCAGGTCCAGATAGAACATAAGGTCAAGATAGTTGAAATGCTGGAGAGGCACAAGATTCATCCCAAAGCCAAGGCTCGAATGAACATACCATTATGCCACATGATAAACATGCCAATTGTAAAGTTGCCCTTAATATTGATGTGCTCGAGATGGAACATCCGTTTCAAATGGGCTATCAAGAGGTGACAAAGTGTTCTATGTCTCTCCCATGAACTAGAAGGGGGAAGAGGAATTTGTTACAAATCACATCCATAAGTGGGACGTTCATTGGAAGGCTGTGAATGCATAATTTGAAGAAGTGTTAAACATGGATGAAAATTTGCAGAGGTTCACTAGGAAAATGTTTTTTTGTGTGGGATGACAACCATCAGCTACAAGCCTAGATGCTTTATATCTCAAGAGTTCACCTTGATGACCTTTCTTGGCACATTGCAATGGATTCCATCATGCTAAATACGAGAGAGGGCCTCGTCCACCTCTAATAGACATGAACAAGTGAGATTCATACTAAACATTATGGATTTCAAAGTTCAAGTTCTTTTTTGCTTTTAATATTTTTCCTTTCAGTTTCTTACTTTGTGCATTAAAGTCGAAGTTATTTTTCAATTTTGTTTCACCCCCCTAGGTCTGTCAAATTTGATTCGTCAAACCAAGTCTGGTGCATGACTTCTTTTGCATCCATAACATCGGCATGATTCCATTGGTCTAATTCAAGGATGTCATCAATCCCAATGTCTACAAGAGATGTGAGAACAAGTTAAGGAAGACTTGGTACTCTCTAACACAATAGAGTTTTATTTACTATATGTACACATCACAAATTTATAAGCTTGATGGGTTCATTCCAAATTTGTGTGAAATATGTTATTTCATGGGTTCCTATCATTTAAACACAAATGTCATGCATTATTCAAACACGGAAGTTGTGTGCACGACTTTTGTGTTTATACAACACAAATAGACATATAACATTTGTGTTTAAAAAATACGAACAAGCATATGACATTCATGTCTAAACAATGCACACAACACCAATGTTCAAACAATACAAATAGATGAACAACATTCGTTTCTATGTCATACGAACCTATGAAAAGCAAATTTTGCACAATTATTATTACCAAATTGTGACCCACGAAGGTTGTGATGCAAGGTTTGATTCTTACCTTGTCTTTCCACTTGAATCTATCAATTTTTTTTATTGCATGTGAGTTACAAACATTATTTCTTTTTAATGTAACATGGGTTTTTGGTTACAAGTAACATTGTTGTAAAGTTTTATTATGAGGAAAATTTGGATGATAAATTCAAGTCAACATCTAGACTATAGGCACTCAAGCACAAGGAGATGGATTAGGTCTAGAAGGATCATAGCTTTGCCTTCACAAAACATTTGCCAATTTGTGACCTAGCTCTTGGTCCCAAGTTCTTAAAACAAATTTAGGTCCACTACGATATGAACTCATATTCATTAATGCTTACCAAAAAGCTATAGATGTTAGCTTTCACACAGGTCATGAATGAGTAAAAGGTATCTTGTTTGAAACTTTGAAACCAATTTAGCATGTTGAAGGAAGCAAAAAAAATTCCAAAAGATGGATTCTCGGATGGAACTTTTGATAAGTGGCTTCATAAGGCAACTTTTTGGTTTTAAGTAAATGTTTACCCATTCAAGGTTCTAAATCGATTTTCCTTAAATTGATTGGAAACTAACATTATATTTGGAGGTGGAGGCCCAAAAACTATATCCTGCCACTAACATTGATCTTTCCATTTAGTTTCTAGAGTATGAAGATCTGCTTTCATTATCAGACTACATTTAGGAATGGAGAATTTCCCTCTAGGAAACCTATTTCTTCTAGGAGTTCAAGTCCAAAGATGGGATGTCGAGAAGTAAGTTGTGAAAGTGGTAGATTGGTGGGACCAAAGTCCTTAAATGGGTTGTTTATAGGTGATTTATAATCCAACCATTCCACATTCATATTATCCATTGTCAAGTGCAAATTAATCTTCCAATGTCATCTTGATTTTCATTGCCACTAACATTTGTATTATTTTCTAAACACTATAGGTGTTTCCATTTTGTCCTTTTCTAGAGGGGGGCCATATGAGATTTTAAGTTTCCTTGAGATATGGAGAGATCCAAAAACATATAGCACAATGTATAGGAAGGACATGTTGAGAGATTGGACATTTGCACATCTCTTGGATTGTGCTTAGTATCTTGACTACTTAAAAAAAACACTCCTAGATTAGTGTTTGAAATTCGAAAAAAACATGAACTTGGATTTCTTCGTGGACTTGGAGCCTTAAAGAAAGAGACACCAATCAAGAAGAGATTGGAGGGGGGCAAAAGAAGGGGAAAGAAACAGGTTCAAGAATCCGGATCAAAGATGCAAGACAAGGAAGATGTTCCCACTCAATCCCAGAGAGAAATAAAATTTGGCTTGGTCGTTGCATCTTTTCAGGAAGTTTTAGTGAGTTCCATTCAGACAATCCCAACTAAGGTAGATGATGCAACTCCATATGTCTAGAAGTTTTGTTCTCCACGACAAGAATGTTGGAGAAGACAATAGGAATAGACTACCCTTGGTGCAGGAACATCAAGTATCAGGAAGAGAATTCCATTGCTCATTCCTTTATTGATTTCTAGTTATGTGGATTACCTTCCAATTGTAAAAATGATGAATGTGTCTTGGGCATCTATTCTTACATCCCAAATCCAAACTCAGGTATGGCCACCTGAGCATTTAAGCATTACAAACTTCATGAAGGAGGTATTTCCTAACATAGTTTGATGTTATGATTTTGGATTTAGGTTTTTCAGGCAACTTGTGTTCAAACCAAATTATTTTTTCCAAGAATGGATGTCACTACAAAAAGCTCTTGGGCTTTAATTTTCTACACCGAAAGTTGAAGACCAAGAGCACTTGACTTTTGGTCTTCAACTTTTGGCATTGAAAGTTGAAATCCAAGAACACTCACACCTTAGTCTCCAACTTTTCGTGTTGAAAGTTGAGGACCAAGAGCCCAATGTTCTGAATCTTCAACTTTCACCATCAAAAGTTGAATGCCAAAAATTTAGTTCAACTTTATGTACAACTTTTTCATATTCATCCTTTTTTATTTCTCTTTTTATGTTAATTGGATTAATCCTAAATGATTTTTTCATTCATTTGGTCTAATCTTCTTGTAAATGCTTGTATTATTCAAGTGTCTTCTAAGAACAAGGTCGACCTTGTTCTAGCATATGTACCATCTAATCTCTTAATTCCACACGTCTCTAAGTTGTTCTCCTTCATTCCTTAATGGAACAAACACGTGGATAATTTCATTGAATCCGTTGTGGTTTTTGTTAATATATTTTTATTTGATAGAGGGGTCATCATTATCATGCATGTAGATGATTCGCGCATGTTGAAGGAGATTTGTTCCTTCTTTGAAAGCTACTAGTCGAAGGTTTGCATGAAGTGGATTGTTGTGAATTCAAGCCCCCAAATGAGTAGCAAGGATCCATCTTCTCAAGTACCACAAAACTTACTTTATCCATATGTTTTTGCATTCTACATTTTTTTTAAATTTAAAATTAACATGAATTCTGCCTTTTTCTTGTAGACTCTTGTAAGCTGTGTCACCTTTTTGTGAAAGATCCAGTTACATGTGTCATGTTTTCCTCGAGGTTTCAATTCTCCGCCCCTTTTATCGAATTGGTTGAGAGGGGTATTAATCTTGAGGCTAAGGATGTCCTTTACAACTACATCAATGTGACTTCAATGACACGATCCCAAATTGGACAAGCTTTCAAGGTGGAAAAGGAGTTCCATGTAATCACATTGTAGGCTTTCATCAATGTTTGCTTGCCACCAAACTTTGCAATTATGGACTTTAATTATGGGACATGTATTTGCATTCATCCCTTTCTAATTATCTCCAATTCCAAGTTAATTTTACAATCTAATCTATATTTAACTTCTATATTCGATGGTTTTTACATGGAATAGTATTTGTGCTTGTCAGGCGTTGGGGAGGCCCATCTTTGCACTTGAGGCTTATTCATAAATATTTGATGAAGTTCTAAAGCCACTTTTGAATGTAAACTTAGGTGAAACTATTGTTTGGCATGTCTTCAACCTTGATGACAATTTCCCCATCACGAAAAAAACCAGAATTAACCTTGATTGTGTTTAAGTATAGCCACATCCTTTTACTTATGCATCTTAATTATGTTAATGTTTTTACCTCTTTCTAATGTTTTGGTTTTTATCTACAAAAAGGCCATTTGATCGAAAAGATGCAATGTGCCATTCTTTGTTCATCTTTATTTTCTTCATAGTTCTCATCAAAACTTTATCTTGCCTTCTTATGCCAAGGCATCTACACCTTGCATTGGTATACCTATGCTCCATCCCCCCATCTTCAGAGCCTAGGACTTGTTACCATGTTGGTGTTGAGATATTCATTGATGACGAAGTGAGAGAAACTAATGTCTAAAACGTTTTTGGATTCCTTATGCCTTTGATTATATTGCACTTGTACTAAATGGAGTAACTAGTTTTCATTCTTTTTTTCTTTTTAGAGTGGCAATGTTTTGAGTCATTTCACTTAGGAAATTTTCAAGAACTCTTCTTTTGTGCATCTTATGCATCTAGCCTCTCTCTTTCATAACTATATTCTTGTAAATATGTTTTAAAGGATTTTGATAGGTTTTGATTTTTTTGATCAAACAACTATTTTATTAGTATACATTTGCAAGTTATAAAATTTGGAGATAAATCAACAAGATGTGAGGAAAACTATGTTTCAAGCAATTTGAAAAGTTCTGCTCACGACAATGAAAACTTAAAATAGTTTCAAATATAACTTTCTTTTGCAACAAGTTCAGAAGTACTATAAAATTAACTCTAATAATGGATAAGTATTCCATAGTTGTTAATGGAGTACCAAAAGAGTCTAATACAAAAAGAGTTTAATGTTGAGTGCATTTCATATTTTTATTTATATTCCACCACACAATTTCAATACATTGTTAGTTTGTCCTTAATTCTATATATCACTCTTTGTAATGATTAGCATTTCATCCATTGAGCAAAATGTTATCAAGTAGAGCATGTGATTCCTAGTCAACTTCAAGGAATTCATCAACTCTATTTTCTATCCCATGTTATAACAATTTCTCTTATGCACTTTTTATTAGGATTAAATAAATGGTTTCATTAAATTGTTCCTCTAAGTCCTCTATGATATTTGATTTCCCATTTTGCAAAATCTTCATATGTGAATATTGATCCTCCTTATTACTTTATAATCCAGCATTTTCATTACAATCTAAGCTCTGAAGCAAAATGAAATACTCTTTTAATTCCTCCTCGTTTAGTGCTTGAAACAACAAGGTCATTCTATTAGCAGGAGGCATTCTAATTATCCAAATTATTGAATTCTTTGATATGTTCCTTGAACTCATTTTCAATTTCTACACAAATATTCAAATATGGATGTCAATTGTTACATAATTAATATTGAAATATAGATCATTTGTTAAAAAATGAAGAGAGTGTTTTTCAATGATGGTATTTATATACAATGGCTACCTTTACTTGCATTTAAAATCCCAAATGTAGAATTTTTAATAAATTAATGATTTCACCTAGACATTCAACCTGGTTTTAGCTGATAAAAACAAGTTTATTTCTTTTTATACAATACTTCATTACTTGATACACATCTTGAGAGTGTTGCGTGGGTTTTATTATTTCATCCTTTTTATTTTAACTTTTTAGATTTATTGTTTAAAGGCATTCATAATAGGACTGCAACATCTCAGCCAATTGTTTTCATAGTTATCTTGATTAAACTTGTGGAATGTTTTTTAACTCTTTTAGCAATGTTCTTCCATCTTTTCAATGGTCAAAGTTGTTACAAATGCATATTTGATTTCCTCCCATTATTAGTTCTTTTCCAATGGAGTTTTATTTTGGTTTAAAGTGGTTTTCCCATTCAATTTGATTGTCTTCTATGATAATTGATTACAAAGGGTAGCTTGAGGTCAAATGTTAAAGATTCAATGCAGTAATTTTTAAGGATTCTTCATAATTATTTTAACATTTTTGTGAAGTTTGGATGCATGTCTATCATTATATATTTTGTTTACATTTTTTGTCATTTAAAAAGTTGGCTCATCCTCTTAGGCTTTTTATTTATTTTCTGTTATTATTCATGCAATGCCTTATTGTTCCTTATACATGACATTCAATTATTTCAAATCATTTTTTATTATAGAGGAAATGAAATGAAAAATTTGGGATATCACTTTTGTCAAATATTTCAAAATGTGACACCCATTTTGAAACCATAATATTATCTACTTTAATTAACCTATGCATTTTTTACAATTTTTTTTCCCACAAATGTCTTATTCAAAGATAATAAACATATTACTCTATTAATTAAAAAATGCATATCAATTCCAAAAGCATTTCATACAAAATATAACTTGTTCCTTGTCTACAAAGACTTATTAACTATTACACACAATTTTTCAAAATTGTTTTCTTACTAGTCTTTGTAATTGTTACCAATTTTAAAGGCGTTGCCAAACTTTGTTCCAGACATATTAAGCCAAGTTGGGTGCCATTGGTGGGTCGTTCAGTTCATTGGAACCCATTACGGACTATGGTGTAGCCGTTAAATTAGTGTCCTTCAAATTTGTTATCTCCTCTTTTGAATATGTCACTACATCTTTTAGGTATGGTGGGGAGCTTTCCTGTTCCACATTGCTTCTAGTAATACTACTAGTCAATATTGGAAGATCCAACTTTCTGTTGTAAGTGAGTACTAGTGTTTCGTATGCATCGTCTTCAATGTCAAAATTATTCCTCGACCACCTTCTTAGCAAGATTGATTTGCTTATTCTCTTAGCTTGAAATCTGAACAAGTAGTCACATTGCCTGTGAAACTGCATTTTATAATTTTGATTTGTTGAGTGTGTTGGCCATGGATTGTCTCTAAGATGTTGTCACAAGTTGTTCAGAAACTTTGGGCGAAACATTTTTATCATTATCCCATATCTCTTGTAATCCTACAAGTGGTTAGAAGATGCCCAATACCCAACCTTTGCTTGGAACTTTGCATCTATAATCTTCAACTCTCTTTCTTTCTACTAATGGGTAAAAATGTTCAACCTTCAAATCCTGCGGTGTTCAACAAGAATGCCTAGGATATGGATATTGTGACATTGTGCAAATGAGTAATTCAACTTATAACTTTTTTTCTTTGATTATTACTTGGAAACTCACCGAAAGATACTAAAATTTATTCATGAAAGTTACAAAGTTGTAAACATCTCCCAAAGTTTAGGATTTTATAAGGTTTCTTTTCAATTATTGTATTCAATGGCCTCTTGAAAATTGTCTAACTTTCTTTGGACCATTTAAATGGGATTGACTACACTAAAACATTTATAATTGGTAGAACAACTATGTTTCCTATTGGTGTCATGTGTGGTGTGTGTAATAAGTAATTGTGATCACTTCACTGCCCCTTGGGCATGATGTGGCTTCATGCCATGTTTTGTTTGCATTCTTGTTTACATGCCATGTGTCCAATTCATGTCCTCTAGCAACTATTATTCCTATACTTCATTACATTTTTGCATAGACCTTCATATCAAGTGTGGAACACTCAAAACATTTTCCAAGCTTCGATTGATATTTGGATGTACAAGAGGTCTTTAACTATGCAGTGAAAGTAATTAAACAATCATGTGAACAATCTAAACATGTATATATTTTAGTTGATGTGTATTATAAATCTTGGAACTAGAGATTACACATATTGGAGGTATTTAATTTAGTGCATTTTTCACCTTGTGAAATCCACATGGCTGGGTTGATGGCTTGGTCCATTTCCATGTGAACATCCTTCATATTTATAAATTGTTTTCATGGCTAATTACTTAAAAACTTTGTAATAAACATTTTCATCATCATCTCATATATCTTATAATCTTGCAAACAATTAGATCCCCATTACCTAGTGATGACATTCTTCATTTTGCACATTAAAATTCTTTAAAATTCTTCAGTTAGCACCTTGTCATAACATTCTTCACTTGCGAATGTTTACCAAATTACACTGGTTGATCTATAAAATTCTTTAAAATTCTTGCTTCTTTGGGCTTCCATAACATTCTCGCACCAAGAATGTCATCACTATGCCCCATTACTCAATGACTGCTTGCATCTTTACATCTACAATTTTAAAATCTTTTATTTTTACCATCAAGAACATATCCAAATATGGCGGTGTTCGTGAGTGTTTTTGGTGGTTGTTTGTCATTTTTTTAAGACTCTTAGTCTCAACATTAACATTCAATTTTTTCAATAAACAATTTTGGTGTTCAACTTCAACCACTATTCATTTTAACACTTGTATTATTCCACAATTTATTGCAAACAATGTTATTATTTTTTCTCCTTTAGTTGTTGATCCATCATTTTTTTCGACTATCATACACATTTCATGGTTTTGAGGCTAGCCCTGTCATTCGACAATTCACTGATTGTTTTAAAACTTTGTTCTTTAAATCCTGTGGTAACCAAGTTCGCTTGTTTGGAGTTGCATAAAGTTGTTTTCGGGGTTTCAAAAATTCTATTGATAGCAAATTCACAAGGGTTACTAAATCCTTTGCCAACAAATTGTTGAATGAACTTGTGAAAAAATGTTCTAGAATTGGTTTATTCAAACTTGTGCATTCTTTAAAAAATTCCATGGCATGTGTAAATATTGCCCAATGGTAGTCTTCCATATCTTCCTTCGGAATGTTTGCAATTTATTTTAGTAATGTAAAACTTCCTTTATCTATCTTCACATTTGCCCATCACCACGCTGCCCATTCCCCCATCGCCACACTGCCCATTCATTTGTTTTGTCAATTGTTCTTTTCCATTATATTCCCCATGTTTTGATTTCTAGCAAATGTTGAAGGGGGAACAACCAAGTGTCATTTTTTGGATATTGCTAAGGTTTTGTTGTTATCTCACATATTCTATCCATTATGCTTAAGATTAATGTATATTCAATCATTGATTCCAATGTGTTTAGTGTGAAAATTGGTGGCAATTTTCCTCTTGCCATTATAAAATGAAAGTTTGTTATATAGATCGGGCAAATTAGTAATAAAAGAAGAAAAATGCAATTTGATTCTGCAAGTAGCAAGAATGGTGTTAGATGCAAGAGGTTGAGAGAGTAAACAAAAATATAAAATAACTTGAACTAGCGTAGGCAATGTGAAGTGTCGTGGGTTGTTTCATATTATCTTTGTTTCTAATAAGCACATGCCTCTTGGTGGTGAACACATAATGTTTGGATTGGCACATACCTTTTGGTGGGTCTATGGGATTTAATCTAACATTATGTATGGTATAAATGATGTAAAACTTGAATATATTTCATATTAAGGAAATATGAATTATGACTTTGGAGTGTGATTTAAACATTTCATGTGTCAAATTGTTTTGAAAGAAACCAACATAAATTGTTTCAACCTTGTTTCTTTTGTTTAATTTTTCACAAAAATAACGTTTGTTGGCAACATTCATAATAAAGTTTATCCATGTTTCATCTGTAATTTCATCCATAAAGATCATTCATCCATGGACACGTGGCAAAAGATTCATCCACATCAACAAAAATTTCTTTCCTTAATGTCAAAGAATATTTTCCTAATATTTTGTTGACATGAACAAAATATTGTAAATAAGGTTTAGTCATGCTCATGTTCACCTATTCATGTTCATGTTTGCAAGCTTGTAGATTAGCATCCTTGGGTTGGCACTTGGTTATTAGTTTTTCCTATGACACGTACCTTTCGTCTATCCCCATCCCACTTCCTTACAACACTACTTACTTGTCTTGGCTTGCCACATCTTATGGTGGTCCATCTTTCATGGTGTTAATGTGGTCATATCATTGACGATTTAGGTACCCATTTGCTTCGATGTTTTTATGGGAATGAACATACAACAACCCATGATACACTTCGGAATATTGTAACATCTATTGCTTTAGAAAATGGAACACATGTTAAGAGGGAGGTTTCACACTTTTTTCCTCACCACACCCAATGATCAGTGGATATTTTTATCACTAGAGATGGTTTTTGGACCTTTATGGACATTATCATTGTTGAATTGATTCGCACAAATATGGTGCAATGAACATTAACGACAATAACACATGCAATGAGGATGGTTGCTCATGAAAAGACATGATCATACATTAAATGAGCACCAAACAATGACTTCATTCCCCTTGCTATTGAGATGTTTGGGTGTTTTCATTCATTATTGACTACTTGTGCACAAACCACTATCGCATGTCATTAATTGTCTTTTTTAATCCCCTTGATGTTTGTTTCTTACTATAAATAATGCGTGTCCATAACCTTGCAACATGCACAAGCCATAATGATTATTCAATGGGTTGTTGCACTTGGTCGAAGTTCCTCATCTCTTTCACACATCATACTGAATGCACCTTTGTCACTAGCCAATTTGTGGCAAAAGATAGCTCTTTCATCTTAGGTCTTTTTTTGTTATCGTTGATTATCATTTCATAATCATGAGTTCTCTTTGCATAGGGTCTTTACCTCATTTCTATTGATTGTTTGCTTTTGTTTTCTCTTTAGGTTGTGTCTACTTGTGTTCTCATTGCCTTGTACTTTTGCCAGAAGGGTTCCCATCCTTGATTTTTATTTAGGGGGTTTTTCTTTGTCATTGTCACCTAGCAGAACAACAATTGCTCATCACATTCCTATGTGGAACGGGCCTGGTGTTGAAAGTACTTTTCCACCATGGCTTGACCTAAAGAAATGTACTATGTCCCCCATGCCTTCAAGGTTTGTTTGGCCTACTGGATGCAGGCCAAGGAAACAAGCAGGCAGGAGGACTGACCATACTGGTGCACTTTGTTCATTATGCCAGACAGCTAGGGCATTACAACCTGAACCTCGGGTGCAGCCCGAACCTCGGAAGCTGCACCCAGTGTACATCGTATAATGCCCTGCTGCTGCCAGTGCATCACCCTACTCTAAGTCCTAGAGTGGGGTGATGTTTTTTGTAGAATTTTTTTTGGAAAAATCTAGTTGTTGGCAAAGAGCCCTGCCACGATATATTTTTTAAAACAAAAATTTAAAGGAAAAAAAGAAATGAGCTTAGTTTTAGGGTTAGTAGATCCTGCACAACCAGTACTATTTTTGGGATTATTGTTGGGATCATCTGATTGCAGCTGAAATGCGAGAAATGGTCCTGAATTTGATTTTTGCAGATGTAATGTATTTCTCAACAGGAAGTTGTATAAGTCTTGTGTGTACAGATTGAAGAAGAAGAGAAAGAGCCTGCCTTTGCAGATGCTTCTTGTTGATTTGCTTCCTTATTGTAAAATTTTTCTTGCACTGGAGCAATCTTCTCAGGATGTTTGGAGTTTTATTTCCAAATCGGAGCTTCCCACTGGACATATCAACTTTTACACAAGTTGATGATCATCGTTGGGTACTTGACATGAACTACTTTGTAGGTAAGCCTCCAAATTCCAGCTCTTAAGATTAGCATTTGATGAATCAACCCCCCCCACCCCAAAACCGAAAAACAAAGGGACTGAGATATATATACGGGAATTTTGTTTCTTGCATGCCAACTTTTTATTATCTATCAATTGTGTAAACTCTCATAGGTACTACCAAAGCAACAATTGTGTCATGCAAGGACATGGGTTAGTAGTTCAACCCTAATTGCAAAAACAAAAGTTTGGTGATAGGGGGAGCTGTGCTGTTGGAACAAGACTCTTATTCTACCACTGCAGGAGCTGTGTAATAGAAGGAATGGGTTGGTAGTCAAAACCTAATTGCCAAAAACAAAAGATTTGTGAAAAGGGTAGCTGTACTCTTGGGATAAGGTTCTCATACTACCAAAACAACTATGTAATGGAAGGACATGGCTTTGTAGTTAAACCCTAATTGCAACAACAAAATATTGGTGAGAAGCAGAACTGTGATGAACTTGGAACAAAATTTGCCTACAGCTGTTGCAAGGTTATTGTAAAATTGATGTTATCAAGTTAGATTACATGGAGTGCTGACATATTTATGATTTGGGTTGGCAATGTATGAGAGACATTTGTCGGAACAGTGAAGAGAAGTAATGCAGCCGTTGTCTCTTCCTTCCATTGTACTAAAATAGTGGATGTCGAGCTGAAAAGAAGGTTGTATCCTAGCTGCTTGAGAAATTGCATGTTCTACATATGTAGCCCATGATGTATGATGATGTGCTGTCCATAGACCTCAAAAAAAATTTGCTTTTGTATTTGTTGCAAATCTTTATACTTGTGTTGCAAATGATTGGATGGGAGCCAGGTGAGGCATATGACCAAGTGAAGGAAATGTGCATATTTTTGCTAAATGAACTGGCATTACCAGCTGGTAAGGCCCTGGCTGTGTATGTCCAATCCCCTGGATCTCAATATGAGTACCGAGGTGCAGTCCACAGTGCATGCCCATCAGCTGTATTTCCGCTACTGTGGCCTACTACTGTGGCAAATAATGGTCAAATGCTTCTGACTGGTGTTGGGACACCACCACTCTCAGCACAAATAGGAGTCTCAATTGAAGATCTGTTGACTCTTCCCATGTTGAATGTTGGACAACAGAAACGTATTGAGGAGCTGGCATTGAAGGTGGGTGAAAACCTTTTCAATTTTATGCAGTCATTTTGTACTGTTGAGGGTGATAAACTTCTCATTCCCATGGATATCTTGAATCGGTGGTTCAAGAAGTTTCAGGATAAGGCTAAGCGAGATCCAGACTACCTTAATCGTTTCACTCTGTAAACAGGGTTGGTCTCCTGTTTGAAAATTACCACTAGTACCTACTTGGTTCAATAATTTGTGCTGGCACTTGTTTGGACTCCAGTTTGCATAGACCTGGGTCCTCATGCAGAGTTACTTTGTGCCCACTCACTCTTTTGCAGTCTGCAATGTCATTAGACTGCCATAGTTTGCTGGTTAGGTGCCTCCTCCTGAAGACAATCCAGTTGAAACCTGCAACACTTGACTTGCTTTGACACCATTGTTTTTTCTGGAATAGAGTGTGTAGGGTTTAGGGTTTAGAGCTCCAGAGGTGATTGTTATATAGAAACTTGATGAGCCCTGTTGACTCACATGCTGAGAAACTTCACCTCCCATGTCCTGATGGGCAGATGGGTCTTGTTTGTGTTATTTGAATGACTTAGACTCCTCCATCTCTATAAGTAGAACTCTTGGAGCTTGACTGATAAACAGGCTCCTGCCCTTTAAACCCTGCTCTCTCCCTTCTTGGGAGCTCAGGATCTGCATGTGATTGTGTACCACTTTACTGGCAAGAATCTGAAACCACAAAGCTTGTTCTCCCAGATATTTTCCCTGTGATATTTAAAACTGTCTATCATGATCTATGTTGACCTCCAAAGAAAAACCCATCTCCAACCATGGGCAGAGGAGCAGTAGTACTGCCACAAATCAGTAGTAACTTGGCATCCTTGAAAGTCATCCCTGAGAGTCAGCTTTATAAATGCAGTTCAAGATCACAACCAGAAATCTTGAAGCCACTATAATCTCTGGCCACTAGTAAGCACAACATCACCCTTATGAAGTTATTCCAATCTTGTGACAATTTAAATGTAAATTCAGAACTTGAAAATGAAGCGTTTACGAATTTATTGCATCCAAATGCTTGATATATGAATTGGGATAAAGGAATTCTGACATCCCCTCACAGAGATTGATGTTATTTTTTGCTTGAGGTTTTGATTCCATGAGTATGTAAGGATTGATTTCAGCAATAACCCTTCAATCAATGCTACATGTAGCTCGATCATGATATTACTTCTTGATTTGTTTACATGTTCACCTTTGATTGGCATTCAAATCTTGTTGATGGGAAGAGGCACCATGTAGTTGACATCATCCTTGTTAATTTGCCCCTCATGGCATCCTTGCTATTGATTGTTTGGATGACCAAAGCATTTTGGAGTGGACTATTTTCAAGAAAAAAATACCAAAATTCTGCTTTTGAAGACCTACAATGTTCTACTATTGAAGAGTCAAGTAAAAAATTTAAGTTTGAAAGCAACATGGAACTTTGTATTTTATGGTTTCAAGCAATCAACACTCACAAAACACATGAGAGATAGTGACAATAATGATCCACCTAGTTATTTGAAAAACATTAAGTTCTAGCTTCCATCAATGTTATAATTTGCAAGGGGAAGATTGTGGATATTGTAATTCAAAGAATACATTTGTAATATTCCAATACAAGGTGCCTCTAATGAAACCATGTGAAAATTATTGATTTCAATCAAACAAAAATTGTCTATTGCTTAAATGTAAATTTCCATCCAAATTTTTTTGTTATTGTTTTTCTGATTCAAACTTCCTCAAATGGATGTTAGGTGTTAGCTTAATGCACACATTTACAAATGTGTCATTAATCAAAGGGTTTCGGGGTCATAGGAGAGGAGAACACTCGTTTCTAAAAGTTTGAAAAACTATTCTTGGCAACATGCATTCATTCACTCCTTACTACTACCTTCAACCTTGGAATACACATTTAAAAGATAAATGTAGATGCAAAAACTATTACAATTAGTGCAAATATGTTTAAAGGTAAGTTGAGGCATATTGAATTAATAAATTTATATGCCATGTCACAACTTGAATTTGACAATTGTTCATTAATTTCCATTGCTCACATTAACTTATATATTAAATTGGATCACATAGATCATACATTAAAAACATTCACCATATTGCAGAAGTATGTGTGAAAAGCAAGGTAAAATATATGAGAAATTAGGTTCATACCTAGTCCAGAAATTTGGGAATTTAATTGATGTGCACCTCAAGCCAAACTCATTAAAATATGTTTATGATTTGATACATTTTTATTCTTAAACTATTTTAAGTACTTATCTTTAAATTTGAAAATAAATAATATGATTTAAATGAGGTAGTTTTAAGGTAATGAATTTATCTCAACCATTTCTAGAAAGTATATCACAATAAAAAAAAACTACACATACATAGGGATATACATATGTAAGAGATGCACATAATTATTTCATTCTAATCATGTTATATATATATGAAGTGAAGTGTAAAAATGATATATTCGATCAAAGATACTTTAAATGTTTTTTTGAAAATCAGTCAGAAAAACAAATTTTGATCCGAAACTATGAGATCATGTTGAAGATGCATTAAATGAAATTCTACTGAAAATCATGAGCATTCTACTTATTTATTTTCCCTTTCTTTTCAAAAGGCAAGCAGTTAGAGAAACCTTAGATCAAAACGGAGTTGCTTACATACCTTCAAACCTGCAATTTCATATGCAGAAGTTGTAAGTTATTTTCCTGCCAATCATAAGGTCCACATAAATTTCATACAACCTACTGCACCCTGGTCCCTGAGCTCCTACACAAATCTTAAATTAGGTATTAAAACTCATTACAATCTTGACTTTCCAAGCCACACAAATAGCACCTCAAATATCTACACGCCAAACCCCAAAAAATCACCTTAAATATGCGCATGATACTTTGATCTCATTGGTAGGACTCAAGGGCTTGTACCTATTATGTCTTGTGCACAATCACAACCACTACAAAGTTTATAGAAACAGATCATAGTACTATGATTTATATATTGTCTTGTGTACCTGAGCCACAAATCTGACCAATTGAATGTCTTTATACCTTTTGCATCTGTGAGTAATTACATCCTTTGCCCTTGAATTGAGCTTGCTCAACTTACGACACTCACAACCAAGGAGATGTCCACACATCAAGCTAAAAGACAGGGACACGCTCTTTCCTTTGTTCTACTTAAATGAGCCAAAGCAAAAGAATCAGCAAAATAAAAGAAATAGGGGGTTATGAGGAAAAGACCAATCGAGGAAACTCATGAAAACCCTTGTCTAGGTTCTACTCACTCTCTAAACTTCACAATTTGTAAGAGCTTCAAGCTTATATCCCTTACAAATTTGAGATCAGTCCAAAAGCAATACTAAGCAACTGTCTCCTGAAAGCAATAACATCATAAAAATCCTTGAACTACTAAGTTGCTGCAAATTATAATGGAGAAAACCCACATGCAAGCACTTCAGAATCCTTCCCTTCGACTTCAATTCTCCAACCTCCAGGTCCAGACTTTGCAAGGCGCCCAACTAGGTGCAGCATGAACTAGATACAGCTTTTGGCTTCACCTGGTTCTGCCCAAGTACCACATCTGGTTTCTTGGTGTTTGATGGCTGCAATGGACCAGGTGATCCACAATGTTAGCAAAGTAGCTTGAATCTACTCCAATGGCAGCCAGAATCAGTAAGATGCAGAAAGCAGAAAATCATACCAGAAAAAGATCCTCTGTGGTTCAAGAACTGAAAGGATCCTAAACCAGACAGCATGTGAAAGTCAGACATCTGAGACCATATTCAAGGGACTAGGTTCTACCTCTGGCTTTGAGTCAGTCTCATCCAATCGTTGCTTTATGTCCCTTGCAATAGTGAAGAAAACATCCTCCACATTCATGTTTGTTTTGGCACTCTGCATTCATGGTCAGATCAACCAAAGCAAAAGTTGGACAAATGACTTTCGACAACTCTCAGATCAATGCTTGCTGTCAGATCAGGCAGACTTTACACAGACTTATCTTGGAAGATACATGAGGGCAACCTCGAAAAGTTGGCATGCACCATACTCTCAATTACAGGCTTCCTGGCACAACTGCAATCAAATTCAGATAACCCTACAAGTGCCCCAAATAATAACAGGACATACTGTTTCGCGTGGTTGTTCAAGAAACAGACATCTGACCAGATGCAAAAGTTGGCAAGTTCTCATTTTAAGTTGACATGTCATTTGGCAAGAACAGACTTGGTCTTCTGAGAATATACACCTAACTTTATGCAATGCAAGGTATCAGCCAACATGAAACTTGAGGAGTCACTTACAGTCTCAAAAAATTTGATGCCAAACTCATCTGCAAGAGCTTGACCCTTTGCAGTTGGCACAGCCTGCAAATGCAAAACTGCTCTCAGTAGAAGCAACTCAGTTTCAAAGACCTTTTAAACCATCCAAAATCCTATCTAATATCTTGACATAGATACGTGGAACATCAAGTAACAGTATTTGCCAGAGTTAACCCCAACAACTGAACCTCATTCATGTAAAACTCAACCTCGCATTGGAACAATCACAAACACACATGACTAAAACCAGAGTACCTACCCTTTTGCTCTCATCCATGTCTGCTTTGTTGCCAACAAGAATTTTGTTCACATTGTCAGAGGCATGTTGCTCAATGTTTCTGATCCAATTGCGGATATCTGATAGCAACCAGGTCAAGGGGAAATACTCACTAGAATCACAGAGCACAAGAGTAATATTTGCAAGAGGAACCCTTGTCAAGGTCCAGTGTTGCCAATTCCCTACCACAGTGGAAATTGATACTGTGAAAGGTTTCTATGATGCAATAAACTGAGCCATGGAGCAAATCAAAACTGCTAGACAAGCATGACTGTGGCAGCAAATAAAACCAGTCTGGAGATGGATACTGTTGAAAGAGGATTCATCTGTAACATCATAGACAAGCAGGATGCCCATTGCACCACGATAGTAAGCTGCACCACATCTAAGTCATCAGAACAAATGCATGTAGAACTGAACCATTATTGTGCACTTTTGTGTTGCATCTTCAAGATGAATTGTCAATGTTTGTTTCAAATCCTCATCAAGCGACCATCAAATCACTTTAACATGACACACTACTTGCTGGGATGCATATCCAGTATAAATTATTGCCAGCACCCAGAGAGTACAAGTAGGTCTGCAACGAGCCTAGAGAGACAATATAAGGTAACAACTGTGCTCTGCACAAACCCTCCTCCAAACACTATTTGAAACATCATATGGACAGGATAAGCAGCTTCCAGGTAATGTCAACATACTGGAACAGTGAGACACAAACTGTACAATAGACTCCAAATCATGAAGCTACAGAAAGTTGAGCAACCTGTTGTGATTGTGCGAAAACGCTCTTGACCAGCAGTATCCCATATCTGAAGCTTTATGCGCTTGTTATCAAGCTCAATGGTTCTGATTTTGAAATCAATCCTGCAAAGAAACAAAGATGAAGTTGTGATAACTCTCAAAGTCTGCTGATCATACTGGATGGCACTTGACCCTCAAGTCTTTTCTTTCTGGGATTCAGTATAAGATGAAGCCAAATTAAAGGTCATGCAAATTTCTTCATGTGTCAACAGGGTTGTAAGTTCTTCAGTTTTAGCATCAAATGCATTAGCAAGATATGAGGGCTTGCCCTATGGTTGTGATGAAGCTTGTTGTGAAAGAATCATCAGAAAACCGTAGCAGAAGACAACTCTTCCCAACACCTGCCACATGTCACACACAGTTAACCTGACTAGTCTCCAAATGCACTCAGAAAACCCTAATGAACAGAGGAAGAAAACCTAGAGTTCTGACCTAGCTGACACTCAGGAAACTATCAAACTCGCATAGGATTTCGAATACTGTCAAATTGCTGAAATACATGTCAAGGCCAGAAAAAGCCTAGTGATGTGAACATACAGCAACAAAACTCTTTAGGCCACTGTAACTGTGTACAAAAAACCCTTAACCTTTACTGACACTTTATATTGTTTTGTTGAAGAATCAAGCTTAACATGAAAGTTGCCAAGGTTAAAAGACATGGAGAATCCCCGAGTGCAATTTCGTTCTTGCTATGTACCATGCAGGGTATGCATCTTACTCTTACAATCCGGATCATTCTCTGACCACAACTAACCAACGACTTGCAATGAAGCAAACGCTAAACACTTTTCAGTCTCCACTGCTGGATGGCCAAGAGACACGGGGTGAAAAAATATGGATCTGCCAAATGTTTGGCCCTTTCATCATGAGGGAATATGAACCTCCCCTTCAAATCCTCGTAGCGGGTGACTCTTTAGGTCAGCACAAAGAGTCCGCGAACCATGGATAGCGCAACACATAGACAAGCCATGGCTTCTTACCGCTGTCTCCAATCAAAAGCAACTTGATGAGATAATCATAATCAGCCCGGGCTCTGACTGCTCCTGCTGCCATGGCTTGCGCTCTCTTGACGTCAAATTTATTGGTGCACTTTCTGCCACTTCCCAAGCACAACAACAGCTTCAATATCTTCCTGCTACCTTATTAGATGTGCAGCCGTGCAAAGAAAAACTCCTGCACGTGAAAGCACAGTCAGAATGGGAACGATCTCTCTCGGAAAATGAAACACACATCAAACCGCTAAGAAAACGGCAATCGCAGATGATACCGCCGATAATATACCAAACCAAACCAAAAAAAGGAAAAAATAAAAAAACTAAAAATGCAATGCACTAAACACATTCTTCAACAAAAGAAAAGGCAGCAGGCAAAAGATCGGTTCAGAACTACGAACCTGGTCCTTTCTAATGCGCTTGTCGTAAATCGCCACGGCACTTCACTTCCGTCGCCTTACCACCTTCCCGCTAACCCCCCCGTCCCCCTCCCTTCCCTCCACAAAACCGATCCGATCGCACAGGAATATCCCTGGACCTCGAATGCGCAAGTTCTAGTGTACACACAAAAGAAAGAGAGACTCCACAACGCAAACGATCGATCCAACGACGGCTATGGCTAAGACAACGAATAACACTCTTCCCGTCCCGTCCCGTCTCGTCCCCTTCGCCTCCCCCGTCACGGAACAAAAACACCTCGCCAAAAAACACGGCACAATGGGGAGAGAGCGTTTGCAAAGCTCGCTGGAGCCTCTCCCCCGCGCCTACACCCCGGGCCAATCTTCATCCACATTTTGTATAACCACATCCGTCCGTTTGCTGTGGAAAGAAAATTGATAATAATCATGTCATTTTCCTGCATGTTTAAAAAGTAACCCCACCCGGTGGTCCGAAGGGATGAAGAACCTGACTTTGGATGAAGAATCTGACTTTTGTGTGCAGGAGGAAGTAGGTGCCGCCTCCCTGGGATGGGAACACGTTTTATTTTTATGAAGTTAAGCACCCTAAATAAGCTTGATATTAGTGTTTGGATGGGTGGGCTGGCATTCCAAAAATAAATAGCACCCCAAAAGTCCACACACATACGCCCTTTCTCTCTATCTCTTTAATTAGCCAGGGCCAACAGATTTACCCCCCGGGGGCCACCGTCCGCTGGTCCCCAACGGCCATATTGGAGGCCGTAAGGCCCGGCCCTTGAGGTTGATTTTGCCACCTATACACCCCCCCGCGCCTTAGCAACCTACCCGGTTCCAAGTAGCTACCTACTTCAAGATATCAATTAAGTGCCCCCTATTAAGGCCGATTTTGCCAGGAGTGTGCTCCACCTTCACTAGAGAGTGCACTTAGGGACTTGTCCAATGGTCATATTGGGAAGAAGATGGCCCCCTAAGGCCGAATTTGCTACCTACCTTTTCTCGTCAGCAACCTACTTGTTATTTAATGATAGCCATAGAAGGCAGATTTTTCCAGTTGTGCACTTTGACGGAAATGCTTGTGCTTACTTGGCAGAATAGGCTGTCTTCCACCCATTTCCTAATACAAAGGACGTCATTGGGTACCCTTTTGAATCTTTTACACTAATTGAAGTATCTCTCTAATGCCTTTGTTGTATCTCTCTAACGCCTTTGTTTTCATTGTCAAAGATGTTGGGTTTTATGTTTCATATGACCAATCATGTTTTGCTATTGCTTTTCTCTCGATTTTTTTGTGTTGACAAGTTGATATTATGTTTTTTTCTTTTTTTCTTTTTTCAAATGGTGTTTGTATTCTAACTATTGTCATCATTGTTGATCTTATTTAAACCAATTTAATTTCAAGAGTTGTCATTTTTCAAAACATGGTCACAACAATTGTAACCCATGTCAAACACGAGTTCAATTGTGAAGTCAACACTTTAGGAATGTGTTTCTTCCTCTAGCCATCAAAATATTTGAATGCTTGCACTAGCAAGACAATAATTTTCTCCATCAACATGTTAACAACAACACATGGTTAGCCAAAGGCATCAAATTCCCCCTTTATCAATATTGTGCACATTTTATAAGCAAAGGGCACTCAAAGTTTTATGAAAAATTCATGTCACTTCCATCTTGAGGTGAATCATTGTGGTTGGGGAGGTCTCTTTGGAGCTTAATGTTTTTTCAAGTTTCGCTCCTTTTTTTTCATTTGATTTTCATGCGACCAATGAAAGGTTTAAAACATAGGTTGCACTTTTGCCCACCTTTGGTAGATCCCTATTATTTGTTTTTGTGACCTTTGTTTACGTGCTTGCACTTTTGGGTGGTTTCTTTTTTGGATGTTGACCTTCTTTTTTACCCTTTTACCCTTTGATAAAATTGTTGTTGTTTTTTTTAAATATAAAGTTTAACATGGACCCATCATAGTTTTACCATTATGTTTGGTTAATTTATAACAATTACCATGAGTCCTAAACAATTTTGGTTTATTAGTTTTGTCTTTTCAAAATAATAATGATTTGACAAGAAATCAATTGTGTGGATTGTAAGTAACTACACTACTAGTTTAATAAAATTGTAATTCCTTTGTTAATATATGCACATGGGTGAGTCACTACCTCTTTGGTAGTAATGGGGAAAAATCTATAGGGATATTAGCCATTTACAAGTGGAGTTTTTTCAAAAGAATGCTTCAACTTTAAATATCAATTGATCTAAAAATAGGTTCTCTTATCATGGAACTGGCAAGTAAAAAAATGTTTGCAAAATTAGAATATGTTTCCATGGCCTTGGTAGGGAGATGGTGTTGTTGAACATCTTCATTTTTATCATGAGACGTTGAGTTCTTAGCAAAATTCTCAACGTTCTTTTATCCCAACCACATTTGTCACATGAACAATTTGTAGTGTGTTAACATTTAACATTTCATGTCAAAAAAACATGTTTGTTTTGTAAAACATTAATGTATATGCAAGTATTAGTGAAACATCTGACATGAAAATAAATTAAGTATGGGTGTAGATGAGCTCAAATGAACCAAATTTGATGTCAAAACGTCAATTTTTTAATAAATTTTGTGACATTTGTTGATGTGATGTCATTTTAATGGCATGTGAATCGTGAAAAGTTGTGCTTATTGAATAATATGGATGTTGAAAAATCTAAAATGAATTTTAAAAATTCCAATATCAAAGTTTGGTTTGAATAAAGGATGTCTAATAGCTTCATTCAATGACATTACTTTCATAAAGGGCCTTTCAATTTTCATAATATAATTTATTTCATCTGTAAATTTTTTTATAGTAATAAGGTACTATTAAACACATCTAAAAAACAATCAAATTTTCATATTTTTTCAATTTGTGTTTATCAAAAATTAAGGTTTAAAAAAAATTCATGAGTCTTTTTCAAAGTGTTAACATGTTTTGGTATGATTTGAAATTATGACAAGTTTTCAAAACAAAACACAAAATTTTGGCAAAATCTATGCACTTTCAAAAAATTGTAATTCTCCAAATTTAATTGTAAAAAAAAATGAGATATTGGGGCAATTATAAATAAAATATACAACAAGTTTCAAAAAGTTTCATTTGAAAATTTCTCTTTACAAAAATAGGTTTTTTGGAAAAAATGATCCCAAAAAGGATAATAATTCTAAATGCAAAGTAAACACATTGGCTGGTTATGTGTCGTTTAGACTTGTCTACATGTTTTGAATTTTTTTTTTCTGACACATTTTTCACTACATGTAAATGTATTTGTGTTACATTTACACTTCAATAATTTTACATAATATTAAATGATCATACATGGTTATACATGTCAAGGACACAAAAATCCACAAGAACAAAGGTTAAAATAGAGGTTTAAGTCTAACTTTCAAACAAGAATCAAGACAAAATTATGGGATTCAAAAATAAAAACACAAGACTAAGAACAAGAACATGAAATGTGCAAAACCAACATGGAAACAAATCTTTATTATGCTAACATATGCACACATGAACATGAAAAAAACATGACAAGGCTATGGTGTAAAATCATGCTTCAAACTTGTGTTGAATAGACTAAAGGAAATGAGGGGTCCTATTTTTATTTATGCCCTTTTGGGGACTTAACTCAAATAAACTTCCAAAGAAGCTTTTATATGTGCATTGAATAAAAAAACTTCTTGAACACCTTTTTAATTGATAATCAACTATGAATTAACTAAAAATTAATTGGGACTTAATTAAGAATCAACTAGGAATTAATTGGAATTAACTAGGAGTTAACTATAATTTAATTATGAATTAATTAAAAATTAACTATAAGTGAATTAATACTTAATTAATAATCAACTAAAATCAACTGGAAATGAATTATGAATCAAGCGAAAATGAATTAAAATTTGATTAAAAGTTAATTAAGAATGAATCAAAATTAAACTAAAAGTTGCATACAAGTTTATTACAAGTCATGAATGATCATTCAAAAAAAAAAACTTCATGGCATTGGCATTTATGACAATACATTACTTCCACAAATGAAGGTGGGGTTTAATGCATTTATGTTTACATTGTGTTACAAATCTAACTTTGGGTACATAACCAAGGTTAAAACATGAAAGGAGGAGTGGGCTAAATAATGTTATAAGATTCAAACATACAACTTCCACAAAGGTGGCAAAGAAAGTCCTAACATTTTAAAGTGGTTTTTTTTGTTTTGGGAATTGGAATCCCATAATGTTTTGAATATTTGGGATAAATAATGTCTAATTTAAATTATTTCTTTAAACCATTAAAAATGACTTCAAATGTAATTATCAAAAATGTTTCACATTTTCTATTTAGAGATCTAAAGTTCAAGTTATGGCCAAAAGAATGGCCAACATTCATAGATTAGTAGTTTTGATTCCAAACCATTAAAACTTTATAAATAAAGGTCAAATGATGTTTGATTAAAGAACACAATATGGCGTTGAAATGGTTTTTTTGATGGCTACAAATTTTCCTTTGGAAGATTTTCAATCGAAACTTGTAATCCCTATCACCAATCACATAGAGTATAATATAAAAAGAAAAATTTGTGATGAAATCTTCCTAATTATAAGTCATGTCATGTTTTGAAGGCCTTTTAGATTTTCAACCTCTTTTTGCATACCAAAATTATTTTCCAAAAACCAAAAAACCCCCCAATAAAGTAGTAAATATTTTTTTAAAAATATATTGTCCCTAGGAAAATTGAAATTAAATAATGTCCCCAAAATACAAAAGAAAAAATGGATTGGTGTTTTACATAAATTAAATTGCCCATGGTTTGTTCGTGCACCATTTTGACTTTAATTTGCAATAGTCACCCCCTTTATTAGTTTGTGCAAATTAATTTCACCTAAATTGAAATTATAAGTACATTTTAATCCCATCCCAAAACCCTCAATGCCTCTTTCTTTGTGAGAATTATAGAACACACCTTAGGGGGGACATTTCTTTTGCATTTGCAAAATACATGATTCAAAATATAAGGTGATGTATATTAGTTATTGACTAAGTTTTACAATTTAATTAATTTTATAATAAGGTTGCATTTATTATGAAAATAAAAATAATATAAGGTATTTATAAAACATTGAAAGGATTATAAATTATTAATAGGTTCAATTAGTAAGTTAGTAATTGAACTAAAACTAATGAGTTTAATTATTAAATAAAAATTTAAAATTTTGTAATAATCAAGTAGTAATGGAAACCTTAATACCATTTGACAAACCTATAATTGTGTCACATGGAATGTAAATAAATCTTTAAATGACATTTACACTTACACAATGATATATTAAAAAAATTAAACACACAACACCAAGGTGTAATCATGGTTGTAAAAAAATCAAGTTTTAGAAATATCCCTGAAGGGGACACTATTGAAAAAAAGTAGAAAATACGTGAATAAAAATATAAGGTGCAATATATTGGTTGTGAGATAAAAATTATAAATTAATTAGTTAAAGAATAGGGTGATATATATTTTGAAAACCATATTATAATAAATATAGGGTATGTGTAAATATGTAATATTATAAATGTTTTATAAAAAAATAGCATGTACATTATAAAATAAAGGTATTAGTTATTAATAGGTTCAATTATTAGGAAATAATGTTGATTAATTATCTTTTGATTCCATATGATGCTTATAAAGTCAATAAATTAATTGAGGCATAATTGGGTTTAGGTCATTTAAATGAGCATGGAAAAAAACATTTAAAAATTTAAATCTAACATTTATAACATTTAGGGTTTTTGACTTTAAGGTTACATGGAGGCGGTGGCAATGTTTCTTTAGGAAAAAACCTTGTTTCTTTTCTTTTAAGGTTGAAGTGTATGTTTATATGTTTTTTTTTTCTTCAACATGGTCAGAAGGATTTCTATGGTCGAACAAATTTTTGAATTTATGTTTTCAAGGAGCACACAAGCAAAAGCAAGCATGCAAACAACCAATCTTAGTTTTTTTCATTTATAATGGTTTGATATTTGATTTTTGGGCGGAAGGTTAGATTCTGAAATTTTTTGAGTCAAAAGAAACAAGACGTTTTCCAAGCAACAATTTCCAAGTTTCTCCTTCACCTATATTATGTTCTTTCTAGGGGTGTGTGTGTTTGTGTGTGTATTGAAGGCAAGTTTGAAAATCTTGTCAAGGAAACAAATCTTCAAGTGTAATCTAGTGTAATAAACATGTTGGGATTTAAGCTAATGACCACACCACCACTCAGGTAGCCATCACCAATGTTGGTACTCTAAAGAAATATCTAAAAGATGTGAATGATTTGCAAATGTTTCAACAAAACACGATGGACAACCATAAAAACGCCATTGAACATTATGAATTCTCACATACTCTTAGAGGTAATTTTTGTAGCGGGGTCAAGATAATGAAATTACATTTATAGTGGTGGCGATGGGGTATTATTGTTATATTTAAAAAATGGTTTGACAGCAAGTAGAAAAAAGAATGTGAGTGGTAAATAGCTTAGGTTTATTAACAGTAGGAGCTCATTCATTGGTGGCGATTCTTTCAAGTATGAACATTTGTGAATACATGAAGCTAAACCTAAAATGCCTTTGTCCAAGAAATAGCTTTGGAAGGAGGTACACTACATGTCCATGATTGTAAAAACTAACAAAATTTTAACCAGTTCCGATGGTGCAGTTTTGGAAAACATGTTTCATTTCATTAATTGGCTACTTGATTTTCTGGTTCATTTTTTGTTTCTTTGTTTCTACCCTATTTCCTCCACTAGCTTGCTTTCTAACAACATTCTAGTTGATCAATGAAGCTTTTGGGGATCAAATAGTTGTTCGCTACAATTCAAAGAAAAAACCAATTGAAAAATGCTTATAGGTTTGCGTAATTACTTTTCGGCCTAGTCATTGCACACATGGCAAACTCTTGATCAATTGCATGTAATCTTCATCACAACCAGTTGGTGTTCAATTAACAACAAGGTTCAAAGAATAGGAAGAGGAGGAGAGATTTGAAGTGGAACAATTCAATGTATTTATTTGAAGATCATGGCAATGCCAACAACAAATCATTAATGCAAACAACATTGGAAGCCTCAGTGAGGTGAACAACTGGCTGGAGAATAAACGAGTTATAATAATAGCAATGGCAGCAAACGGGACCAAATTTAGCTGGCTTTTCGCTTTTGTTTCCACCCCATAGTCAAGGAGGTCGTCAACTACTACTTGGCCCAAAAAGTATGCAACAACAACTTCGTTGTGCATGCCATAGCCAAAATAAACCTCAACAAATGTGAGCCTTAGGACCTCCCTAGTAAGAAGCTCCCTCATTAAGAAGCTCAAATTTTTACTTTTCATTTTTTCTTTCGAACAAACAATCCCAAAAATTGCTTCTAGATCATTTGCAAGCCTAAAATGCTACTGATTTTGTCATGTTCTCTAGACACTAGATCTAAAAGTTAACAAACAACCCAACATTAATGAAAACACTTGTTGTGATCTGGACTTAGATAAACATTAGCGCCTCGAATTGTGTACAGAATTTGTCTACATGCACCTTTTGAACTTGGATAATTAGTCCAAGTTATAAGACCTTAGGAAGAAATGAATGTTGATTCATATTTCCTTCAAGATTCAGCTCCATGAATCCTCTTTGTAGGCTTGATTGTAGAGGCTAGGAAGTAGCAACAAAAGAATTTGGGATGCAACCTAAACCCAAAAAAACCTTATTGGAGCAAATATGATGTTCCGTGTATCACATAATGTTGTGTGGTGGGGTGTAGGGATTAGCTACCACCCATGTTGTTTTGGTATAACAATTCAACAAATTTGGACCTCTTGATAATACCATTCAAATTTGGCTTAATTGTATTTATTTTGTGTTCATATTGGCTATGTTAGTCAAATTGATTGCTTGGGATTGACATTTGATGATGGCATATAAATCAACAATCAAGTGGGAGATTTTGGAAATTGTAAATAATAGGTGATAGCTTTTGGTGACTAAAGATAGTTATAGTTGTTTTTGCAGCATTTACACAAAATGGGGAACATGATGAAAGAAAATGAGTGGCATGATTAGGAGGCTCTTAAAGATGCCCCAAAACAAGTGATGCATCCTTCCCCTCTTTCCATTTTTGGGTTCTATTAAGATTAGGAAACCCATGCATAAAATGGCACTTTTGAAAGCCTTTTTGGTTTTTTCAAGAAGATTTTCTTGCCTAGGAAATCATTTTCCATCTACAATGGGGTATGTGAATGTTTCATGGATGCTCTTTTTTGATCTGTATCCACATGCAGCAGTTTTGACTATGAAATGGGAAGATTCTTCTTCATAGATAAAGGGATTCATAGGCAATATTAGAGATAATTTTATTTTTGTAGCTTGGGAGTACCCAATATAGTACATGATGAAGTATAGGTTTCTTCATTACTTCACACATGAAGTTTCAATGTGTGAAGATGATAAAAGATCAAAGGAAAATGATTGGTTGACCTACAAAAAAATCACAGATACTTATGCTCTCAATCCATTATGGTTAAGGCATTTTCTTAACACACAATGTAAAGGGGGGAATTGATCTAAGAAATTGTTTGGTTTTGGGATTATATGTTAACAATGAAAACACATAATGGTAATGATTTGGACAGTGTTGGGTTGACAAGACCTCAATATGTTTACACAAACTTTTCCATATTTGTTTGCACACAATGTAGCGGTGTGCAATAAGTGCTTCTTCCCCCCCCAACCATCCCCTTGCCTATTAGTTATAAACTTCAACCCATTACAACAACCACACTTGCTTCAAATCCCTTTGCACCCCTTGCAACCACAACCACCATGGGTCACCCCTTTTCATTTGCTACAAATGGCACTCTAGGTGATCCATTTCAACCTACTAAACCCAACACAATAGTGTTTGTTGCATTTCCACTTGCATTAGACCCACCCAATACTCCCTTTTCAATCTAATGTTGTAGTTGTTGCATTTGCACTTGCTTCAATAGTCAAACCTATTTTTGACTTGTTTTTTCTTGGGGTACAAGCAAGCAATGTGTTTTTTAGTACCATTAATGTTTCAACTTTTGATTTAGCTACTACAAGTGCTCCTCCAAGTAGTTATCCCAACATTTTAAGGTCGAACTCTACAAATGGTTCACCATAATGGGCCACTATAAATTGGACTCTAAGTTTAGGTGCAATTGATGTTTGGTTTGCTTTTCAAGCATAACCATCAACTACTCTTTCAATTACGTCTATTGCAACTAAGGTGAGGTCTCGGAGGATGAATTTGGTAATGTTTAATGGCTTGTCATAGCACACCTACACATTCCACTCAATGTTTCTCCAATAGATTTTGCTCAAATTTGTGGCATAAATGCTTTTAATTGTATGTGTGTTGTTCTAACAACAACTAAATATGTTAACTAATGTGTCAATACTAGCTCCACCTTCCACACAAGGTGGGTTGTAGTAGTTGCAACCGAGTCCTCTAAAATCATAGACATTTGCAACATTTAGTGGCACTAAACAACGTCGAGAGATTCCCCAAATATATATTTTTTGATTATTGTTTCATGTGCTCCTTGAAAGTTGGGTTTTGACATAATCAATTATTCATAAAGGTTTTGGGATGGTGTTTTTCAAGTGGGTTTCTAACACTACTAGAAATTTTGGGTTTTGCAACTATCGCATGCAACTAAAATTTAGTTGCATGTGACACATGCAACTACAAATTTGTGTAGTTGCATAGGACATGCAGTTGCATGCGACATTACGTATGCAACATGTATATATAGTGTTAGTATACATGTTCATACATACATACCAATCCAATGTAGTTGCACCTTATGTGCAATTTTCTTTGCAACTACATACAACTAATCAAAATATGACACATGTTTAAAAATAAAACAACTAGCTTGTGGACACATGTCATTATTTAATTTTTTGTGCTTTCAAAATCAAAAATTCATTGGATTAATCTTAATCATTAAAGTTTTTGCCACTAGGATGATGACACGTGGCACACCATGGAACATTCATTGACCATT
>Ga0116227_10001415_pt1 | contig 53271 bp, 42 predicted proteins | sample S1TSphgellanicum_FD_89693 | JGI IMG/M metagenome (GOLD analysis project Ga0116227, IMG submission 89693) | Host-associated microbial communities from peat moss isolated from Minnesota, USA - S1T2_Fb - Sphagnum magellanicum MG | ecosystem: Host-associated > Plants > Peat moss > Unclassified... | reverse complement strand
TATCCTTCACCTTTTTTTTTTTTTCTTTCTTATATAAAATTTTGTTTTTTTCTCATTTTTTTTGGGGTGTTGGGGTTTTTTTTTTGGTATAAAAATTTAAAATTTTAGTATTTTTTTTTTTTTTTTTTTTTTTTTTTTTCCCCTTAGAGAATCAGACTAAGTTTCAGTTTTTTCTCAATATATAAATTTATCCAATTTTCATAGAAACAATTTGCAAAAATGTGAAAACCATTGCTTTCATATGGTGATTTTCTATGGTCAGATATCTTTTTTTACAATATTATTTTCCAATAAAAATGATTATAAAATTGACTATAAAATTCACCATTGTATTAAATTAATATAAAATATATTATTTTCCAATAAAGCAAAAATGATTATAAATGACTATAACACTCATCATCAATTGACATCTACTAAAATTAGTAAGAATTCCAATCAATGAAAAAATATGTTTAATCTTTATTTGTCACCTGAAATACCAAGAATTTGCCTAGCAAGGAACCCAACTATAGAAAATAATTATTCATGTTTTTCCCATCATTCAAGTGGACATTTAATTTCCTTACTATCTAGATGATAATGTTTGAAAGATAAAAACTCCATGTTGACAAATTCCTCATTGGTTCATTATAGTTGATATTCATCTCAAATAATTCCAAGTTGTTGTGACCATCAATGTTTTGTTTTGCAATATTAGATTCTACAATGGGATGCAAATGCTCATGATATTTCAAAAGCATTGGAAATAAGAACCTCTTGTCATACTCTTGAACAATAGAAATTTTTTGCTCTCAACCAATTAAGGATGAAACTAACCTAAGATTTTTTAACCTTGGATCTAACATTACAAATAACATATTATGTGTTTTTATTTTCATATTTTTTTTATAAAGAGAGAAATGAATCCAAAACAACATACACTTCCTTTCATATATTGGAAGCCAGCAAGGTTAATTCAATAACCATTCCAAAATCTTCATCCATTATGTTATCAAAACTAGGGAGATATTGCAGTTCTTCCATTAGTTTTGTGTTCATAGTTATTGTAGAATGCAAAGCATCACTCAAGAGCCAATGTCCATGGGATTGATCCAACACACATGTAGAAAACATGGTTAGTGCATGGTTAATAGCAATGTGGTTTTCAAGAATTGGGTGAAAACCATTTCAATTTTCAGGTTGGTTTTCACCTTGAATCCCATGAGTTATCATTTTTTTCACACAAGGGTTGAAAATTGAGTTTTCCAATTTTCATTAAATTGAGAATTGGGCATCATGAACCAAGTTCCCTTTGTTTTAAAAAAATTGTTACCTAGGTAGGGCATTGGGTTTAAACCCAATCTCAATTCTCACCCTTGCATATAGTAAAAGAAAATTAAAAAATACACGTCAAATGTTAGGTGACCATTTTTTTTCAAATCCTTGTGCCAAGGGTGCATGGTATCTCATGAATTTTTTAAACAAACTTTTTAAAAGTTAAGGTTTAAGGCAATTAGGGTTTCAACTTCAACAACTTTTCTCCCTTTCTTTCATTATAAATAAAAAGGGTCGAAGTTTAAATTTGGTCACATTTTGTGTTTTCACTAGAAGAAATCTTGTCTTTTGTAACCAAGAAATCAATGATTAAATGTCCTAAACAACTAGTAATTGACTATAAAAATAAGATATTATTTCAAATCTTACATGTGAAAAGTTGTAGTCATATATTAATGGTGCATTTGATTAGTAGACGATGATGTGATAATAGGAAGGATGATATTTTTTTTTCATTACAAGTTTTCATCTATATTGGATCCACAATTGATGACAAAATGATGTGAATGTTCAAAATATTATATGAAAATGTGACTAGGATAAAATCATTTTAAATATCATTAAATAATGATTATGCAAATGATGTGGACAAAATAATGTGTTATTACATACATAATGTGATCATAAAATCACTTTACAATGATTCAAAAATGACTATAAGTATAAGTTCACACATAAAAAATTACAGCACTATAAAACCAATTGAAGAAAAACTTAATTGAAATGTGTATTTAAAATTATTGCAATAATTGAAAAAGTTACCTTGAACAATAAATATTCAAAAAGTAAGAACTGTAAAAATTCCTCAAAAAATAGAAAACAACCCCAAGCTTGAAAACTTCACATCAAAGTTGTGAAACTACACGATTTTTATGGTCTATACCAAATATGTTTGGCAAGCAATGGGAACATCTCTTTAGCAAAAATCTTATTACATAAACAAATGGTGGAATTTGTTAAATCGTTTATTTCTTTTCATGAAGAAATATGTTGTGAGATGTTACCAAACAAAAATTTCAAAAGTGTTTTCCTTTAAATAGTTCGGATTTTTGTTTTTTTTGTTTTTTATATATACATGTGTAAACCTTTGGGAAAAAAGTAAAAAATGAATTTTTTTTTTGTTTCATTTGAACAAGATATGGTAAATCAATCTTGTGTGTAGTTGTGATATATCCAAATTTTTATATTTTCTAAAACAAAACAAAATGGTAATTCGATGGAAGAGACAATGCACTCTATTTTAAAGGACCAAGGTTCAAACCTTACTACCAACAATTATGTATGGACCATATGTTGACCATATACACTAATAGAAAAATTGTATTTTGCAACTTGTCTTATGCAATTAAAAAATGTCGCATGCAACTATTTTGCAACTGCACATGTTGCATGCGACATTTTATAGTTGCATAAGACAAGTTACAAAAGACAATTTTTCTACTAGGGATATATTGTATTTTTTTCACCATATATAGACCATATTTTGAGAAAATTATTAGTAATATATATTATTAATTTAGAATATTATAAAAATATGGTGAATTAAGTGGGTGAATTCATTATGTTCATACCAATTGCTCCCTAATCACCAACAAACATAATGAGTTCACTAAATTTTTTGTGGAGTGAAATTAGAATAATTTTATAAAAAACTTAATGTAATTATTCCTAATGAACTTGGCAATACCCATTACTTATGACTACAAACATAGGAATGAAGTTGGGGCACACACAAGTGTGCAGTCAAAAGAATGATGCATGCCCAATGTTAGAGGAGCAACATAGGAACAAAATTGGGGCACACATAAGCGTGGAGTCAAAAGAATGATACATCCACAGTGTCGAAGGAGCAACATAGGAATGATGTCAAAACAAAGTTGAAGAGGAAGAAAAAAAAGGTGTGAGGCAAGCGAAAAGAAATTTTTATTTTAAAAAATGTGATGTTCTAAAAACTTTTAAATGAAAAAAAAAAAAAACAACTAATAGCTTCACAAAACAAAGATATCAAGAAATTCAAGCAAAATTCAAGAAAGAAATTTCAAGCAAGAACGCAAAGTGTATCCCAAGTAAGACTTGGGCCCCTTTATGTTCGTGGAGATGAAGGCTCAACCCAAAAATCATTGCACAATGCCACCTCGTGCCCTAATTCTTCTTTGGAAACTCTACCCTAACAATCAACAAATTGTAGCGTAAAATGCTGAAACCTAGCCTAAAACCATAAAGATAGACTTTAGTTACCACCCTAGACCCTACCTAAACTACCTAGCAAAGACCCCTAAACCCCTAGACCCTAGGGCCAAGAGCTAAACTCAGGTATCCTTCATTACCCTTCTAGGGAATAAACTATTTGAATACTAATTTAGGCGAGTAAAATAGTTTGGTCCCCTTTTTTTCTGTGTATTGTGTTTTGGTACTTTACAGAGAACTCTAATATCTCACCATTTTTGTCCTTCTCTTCTGGTTAGTTCTATTGATAAATGTCACATAATGACACTCGTATCAAGGCATCCAAAGTTTTTACATGATTTTACCCATAAAGGTCACATAATGACACTTGCATCAAAGCATTCAAAGTTTCTAACTTCAGTGAAAGTTGCAACTGATTCTTGACAACATTTTGTTGACGTTTACAACTTGGAGAATAAAAAGGATTGCTTTTATTCATATTTTACTAATAACTTAATAGAAAAACATTTCATAATCTCATTTAAGTCTTAGGTGACCCACATAGCAACACTTGACCATTACATTAAACCATGGTCCAGTTTTGGCATTTTCCAAGTTGATGTCTTCTTAGAAAAGCTTCCTTCAAGACGGTGAAAGTCTCACTGTAGGTGCTAGTTCATTTTATCCCATCATCTAGTGACAAGTCTATTTTGTTTTTTTAAATTTCTTTTCGGGCCTTTTTTTACTTTGCTTTTCCACATGATGAGCATTTTTTTCTCGTTGGATTTCTTCTGATGGAAAATATGTTTTTGACACTTTTTTTTTTGTCTTTCAAATTGCTTGTGATAGGTGCAAAAATAAGCTTCCATTAAGATAGATGTTTGTTTGTTTGTTTTTTTGGATGTGATCATGTGGTAACCCTTGCAAATCATGAGCTCCTTGTTCCACATTTATTAGTGCTTAAAAGCTTTTAACAAGGCAATGTTTGTCATTTCTCAATTTTGAGACCAACAAAAAGAAAAAAATATTGATTTTAGAGTGATTTTCATTGCTAAAAATTAAATTTAAATTAATTGAGCAAGGTTCCATAAGAACTCTAAAGTTAATCCCACTTTCAATTAATAATATTGAGATGGGTGACTTTCCAAGAGATTTAATATATCTAAGCCAACACAATGCTTCACTAATTAAGATGCAATTCATAGCTTAGTTTGATCCCTTGGATTTCAACGGATCAAATGATCAGCCTCACGGTCTTAAAATGTTCTAATGGCATTCTCACCTACAAACCATCTTCCCAAGTACACATTTGTATTAGATCCAAGGTATATTCTAATCCACCCTTCATCTATGGTTATTCAACGCAACATTACTTTGTTGTCTTGCTAGAAAAGTAAATCAAATGACGTGTGAAAGCATGGCCCATAGCCATGGAAGAAGGCAAAATATGGCTTTTAGGGGGAAGTTGGGTTTGGACAACCAAGAGAGAATTTTGACTCTTGATCCCATCAAATGCATTTACACTGTTTTACTTTTTTCCCTCCTTGGTGTGAATGGCTCACTGTAGGGTTGAATTATGTCATCATACTATTGTTTTGACGTATGCTTTATGTGAAACACACATGCATTGTTTTACTCCACAAATTTTAATCATTTAACCCTCACACCAAGAGAGGGTTAAATGGGACAACAATATAGGTCTTATCCATAATGTGAATTGATCTAAAATGGAGAGACTTAGTGACAATATAGTTTTCATTTGGTCCCTCATTTTAAGTAACGTTCATGACCAGGTGTTACTGTGGACCCGTGATTCCATTTTCTTCAAACTTTTTGTGAATATTTCCTATTGGAACAACCTCTGAGAATTTAGCCTTTGTTGTTTGAGGGACCTCATGGGATGCAATTTCCCATTCCCAAGGGGCAGGGTGTGTTGTGTTCCTGTAGGGCCCCACTGAGGAGGGCAGTTTCACATAAGGTCCCTTTACACCTATGTTACTTCCTCAGTTGTTACACCCAGAAAGGTGCTGTGGTCAGGGCATTACAGCCTAGGACATCTCACTCCACCCTTGCTTCCCAAATGTAATGCCCTCACCTTTCCCCTATACAAATCTGATCAAAGTCGAGCATGGATTACTCAATGCAACAGTGCGTTGACCTTGCAAAACTTTATTAATAAACACACCACAAATTCAGAAAATGTACAAGGAAACAGAAAAACGACAAGGATTAATTTACAGAATGCTAACACAAACAAACTAGATGTCAAAATCTCTTTCGTTCAACAACCAACTTCTTGTAATAGGTCACGCATGACGATGGGTGCATCTTGAAGGGGTGAAAGTCAAGAAATAACTAGACCTATTACTACCACCCGACTTAAGATAGAGGATGCTTGCATCCTTTGCAATGCAACAATGAACTGAAACTCTGCGAAATTCTGTACACAAACAAATACTTCCTAATCAATCTAATTATTTGTGGGAAGCAATCATACTTTCACACAATTTAGTATAGTGATAAGAAAAGATCCTCCTAACCTGCTAACAATTTTAGATCCCAACAGGGACCACCACATCTTGAAGCTCGCATACCTGAGGCTTGCTGCTAATCAGCCTTTTTTTTAATTGGTGAAAAATTAAATTCAAAATTCAAGTTTGGAACATGAAGTGATTTTGGGGGGTTTGCTAATCACTGGAAGTGAGAAAATAAAATAAATAAATAAATCGCCAGATTTCTAAATTTGGTTTCAGTGTGTAGCCAAAAATATAAGAAGATGTGTAAAGGATTGTAATGCATATCTGGTTTATAGCCAAATTTTGCTAAATCTTCCTAGGGACTATGGCCACATTTTTCTATATTTTCGTAATACCCATGGATGATGGCCACTTTGGCTACACACAGAAATTCCTTGAAAAAAAAGATACAGCTGTGGAAATAGGGTAAAAAGAATCTCTTGGGGTAGGGCTGTGTCTCTTTCAGGGTTCAAGCGTGTGTGGTGCACACTGTAGAGCCCCACCCGGCCACTTTGTTTATCCGAATACTGTACGAGCCGGAGTACCGGATCGCACTACCTGTACATCCCACCTTCACCTTCTCCCGCGAGGTCAGGAGACGATGTCGCGGGAACGCGCAGGGCTGTGGACAATCGCTTGCCGCACCTCCCGGGAAAGGCGTGTGGGTCAGCGTTTGTTTTCTTTTTTCAATTTTTTGTGATGTAGCCAAAGTGGCCATGATCCAAAGGAGGATTTAGCCAAATTTGACTGCAAGAAAAATCTGAAAATAAATTTTTTAAAACATCCATTTTTTAGGCTACATGCTCCGAAACCATGTATAGAACTCTCTGGCGCTTACTTAAATTTTTGATCGTATTATGGCTATTGAAAATCTCAGAAAAACACTCGATTTTAGCCCTTTTTAATTTCTAATATAGCTCTCTGGCTATAGAGTCAGGGAAACGAGAAGGCTAGCTACGCCGGATTGATTATAAAAGCTTATTAGCAGGAGCATCGTTTTAAGGAGCAGCAGCAGCAGCTCTGCAATGCACCAAAGTACGTAACAGCTTTACATGGCGCACTCCAGGAGTAAATAAAGTTCGTCCTAGTGGTTGAAACTTTACGGGCTCAGAGTCTCGTTTTGTACTAAACAGCATCTCCACCGGCGCTCTGTAGGTATGTGGCCCTGCACTGGAATCTTGGAGAGGTAGAGCCAAACAAAAAGAAAACAAGAGAGAAGAGGAGCTCTCGCAGATCTGACAAGATCATAGGAACTAATTATTTGTAGGTGGCGCTAGCTGCTGCAAAAGCGCAGTGCAACTTGCAAGCGTAGTGCAACTTGCAAGCACAGTTGCTGTCAAGAGTGAGTGAGTGAGTGAGTGAGCCATTGATGAGTTCATTAATTGTAAATGTCTCGAGAGCCTATTGAACGAACTATAACAAGTCGTGGATGCTCAGTATGTGACCTTGCAAAAATATTTTTCACATCCAAGTTTAGTTATTTACTTTTTTTCTCCAACTCCACCTTACACTTTTGTTTCGGACCGTAGTTGCACACATAGTTCCAGGCCCTAGTTCACAGAAGAGCGAACGACGGTCACTAAGTTTTCGCAGCTCTAGGGGATCGCGTCTCGGGAGGTGAGTTGCAGTGGGAAAGTTTTGAAAAATTCTATTATGATCTCATAGATATGAGATATGTGTCTGAGAACTTGGGCTCCATTGTGTTGAAGTTGCAGGAGATTTGGGGGTCGATCTTTGCAAACACAGACTCTGTTTACAAGTGAAAAACCATTATAGTCGATCGTTAACTAGGTCCGATCGTAGCAGCTTGGGGTATGTGTGATTCGAGAGGCGAAGAACTTAGAAGCTGTACGAGTGTAGCAACTAGTCCCCCAATCCTCGAGATCAGTTCACTAATTTTGGAAAGATGCCAGACCAGTTTGAATCTGCATGCAGCAATCGGAGAAAGCAACTCTGTCAATTCGACCAGTGCTCATCGACTTTCAGCTGCCCAAGGTGCGCCTCGAATATCAGGACACGCCAGTTTTACTCCGATACGAATTCCTCCGGTGGTGCTGTCCTTCACCAAATTGATCAAGGCACACTCTCCGAGGACATTAATAACTCGAGTCGGACTCAGAAAGTAAGCCAAACCACAGTCGCCGGTGATAACATCGCATCAAAGTCTGAGATCATCGTCGAGTGTGATCGTGGGAAGATAGGTGAAGAAGATGCAGCTGCAGTGTCCAATACCACCAGCACGAGGAGATGTTCCGAGACAAACGGTCGAGTTCGCGTGGGGACTGCCTCTGCCGCCGAGCCGAAGGAGGTCGATGAAATTGCCAGCAATACTAGTACCGAGTTTCACGAAAGTTGCACTCAGGCATTCCGCAAAGTTCCGAGTCAGAGGTCATCACTTTCCATGTCTCGTCCAAGGTCCAGAAGGGAGAGCCGGATGCAGCGCAGGTATAAATAATTCTATCATTCACGTCGTTTCCCTCATGTCTTGTGGGTGATCTTCTGATATGGACGCGTATAGACGCTGCTGCATGGTTGCTGCGTTGGTTGTATAACATCTGTAGCAAGAAGATGCTCTTATCCTTCTTCGTCTTCGTTCCTGTTCTCAGGATGATGATGGCAACTAAGCTCAAAACTTTCCACTCTTGTAGCAGGAGCTATTGGTCACATATAAATGTTCCGGTGAAGATCGAACGGGATCCGTCAAGGGAAGAAGCTGTTCCTAGTTCAAGAGTTGCAGCTCTAAGGTCTGGGAATGAAATTACCCGCAGTACTACAGCTTATAGGCGGACAAGCTCAAGGATCATAGAACTGGAACGTGATCATGGCTCCCAGACCAGCTCGTACAATGGCGTCCGAACTCGGAGAGGAGTTAAGGGGTTCCTGGTAGAGATTCGACCTCCAAAGTGGAAGAAAACCATCTGGTTGGGAACTTACAACACAGCAGTAGAAGCTGCTGCAGCTCACGACGCAGGTGCTTTCTACACGGACAAACCCAAAAAGAAGTTCAATTTCTGCAATCATGGTGCAATGTTCTCTTTCCCTCCTCTTCCTTCTTATATAGGTGATCATCTTCGCAACAACTTCGACTCCTCCAGCTCGCCACAAGTTATGGAGGACTTCAAAGCTTTTGTTAAAAAGCAGGCAACATTGGCAGCGTCAAAGGCAGTACAACTGAGAGCAGCTGATAAAGATCATGCTGTACTCTCCCCTAGTGTACTGGCATTGCCAGCAGATTCCGAACTGGCGGAACCCATGAATGTCACTAGAGATACAGCACCTGAAGAATGTTCTTCTGCAGTCGAAATTGGACCAAATTGTGAATTATCAGAATTCGGAGAAGTATCACCAGCTCTACCTGCACTGACAAGCACAGTACTGGAGATGGAACTGGAACTAAATTCAATAGGAGTTCAGATGCATCCACAGTACCACTTACCTCTGGATGAGTATCCAATCTGGAACTTTCAAGACTCCTGGCCTCCAGGAATGTTTCAAGACTTTCCAACCTTCACCACCACCTCTCTTCTTCAACCAGAGGATTTGTTCACAGAGTTACAACTGAAATATGAAACTCAAGTACCATTTCATATCCCTAGTGTCTCCTGTCCTTGTGGACCTAATATTCAAACCTAAATATATTCTACTTTCCCTTTATTAGAACATAGTACTTGACATGAAATAAACATTTGGAGAACAATCCCCAACTTCCAATATTCTGTCAAAGGAGGGCATGCTAAGGTCGACCCACCAAGTACATGGATAACTTGCAGGAGGAGGAGGACATGGACTAGATTCACTGAACATGATGGTTCCAAGTCAGAATCTGCAAGATAAGGAAGTGGTCAACAGCAGAAGATCAAGCAGAACTAGAGCTCCCATGTTTCTTCACAAGCTGGACTGCAGCCATTTTTAGGTTTCCATGTAACTGACTCTGTGCAGCAGTAAATCCCATGATATCATCTGCATAGCTAGCTTGATTCAGTCTAGAATCAACAGACCTGTGCATTTTCTAATGATTTTCCATAACCAATAATTAGTCAAGCTGGTAATCATACACAAATGGGTCATTAGCTGTGAGCTAAATGATGCAGATTAGTAAGTAGCAGAGATTTAATTGTAATTATTATATGTGCACTAGTCCAGCTCCTGCATATAGATAAGGAGTTTTATGGTTGGCTTACAGAGAGATTTGGAGATTGCAACTGTGCACAGAAGACTTGCAATCCATTAAATTATGGCCCAAAGTTTATTGGCTGGGAGGAGGCTGGATAAAGGCTCCTAAATATTTGCAGCTTCGACATCACTACCCAATACATTTGGACATGATCTGAAGATCAAGGCTCCTAGTTCGCTTGGAATTCTCTACTAAATTTGCATTTGGACATGATCTAAAAGTCATGATCCTAGAAGTAAATTTAACTTGTTTTGTAGAATTTTCTTGGGAGAGTATGCTTACAAGTATTTTAGCTTCTTATGTACATATGTTGTAACAATTTTCTTATTTCAGGTTTTTGGGCTGATAAAGCTATGAAATTGGTTCAGTACTTTTGATCCAAAGGGTCTGGCCATATGTGGCTAATTAAGCTATTAGCATAGTTGAGGTATTTTGAGTTTATAGCCCAATGTATATATATATATATATACACACCCAGGTTTTGCTACTTGTTTAGGATTCATGTGGATCATAGTTTGGGTTGTATATCCTGAGAGCATTGAATACGGATTAATTGACATGTATCTGATGAATAATATATATTTGAATATAGACTTCTTCTGTTGACATCAATCCTTGATCATATGAATCAACTGCTATCTCCAGCTTCTCTTTGGATTGTGAACTGTTGCAGGCAGGTTTTCAGTTTGCAATGCCCAGCTTGATGGCCTTCTGAGTGGGCCTTTCCAATCTTCATAGGAGTGCTTTATTTGAAGCACTTAAGAAAATTTAAGCTCCTGTTTTGCTAGACAAATTTTCACATTTAAAGGCAATACATGGAACCCCATTATGGCCATTCAAAGATCAGCACTTAAAACTAATTAGTTCGTGAGTAATTGTTCAATTGCATCTATACTAAGTGGGTTTGATGATTGCAAGTTCTGTGTTTTTCAAGGAATTTTTTGCCAATTCTGATAGAGGTTCTTTTAATTTGTGGTTGTTTCATAATGGCCTTACTACAACAGAATCTGCCTTGTTTCACTACAATTTGCATAGTCCTAATGCAATTTTGCAAGTTTTAGATTGAACTTGCTGGGGATTATTTTTGAGTTAAAAGAGCTTTGGTTTTATTTGAAGAGCTTGAGAAAGAAAAGAAAATTATTAATCATCCCAAAACTCCAGTTTCTTTTCACAATGAGTCACTTTGATTTGCTCATTATGTTTAAGAAAATCAAACACTTTAGACATTTCCAAATGAATTTTTCATTTTAAAGATAAAGGTAGGTTCTTGCCTAGATTCCCTATGGGGTCCAATTGTACTGAAAACATTACTAAATCCAAGAATTCCAAGTTCTTTTGAAGTCATTTTGACCTTTTTTTCTTAAAAAGTTTTTTAGGCAACCTATTATTAGACATGCTAAAAGTTGACCAAATACATCAGATATTGTGTTATAATAATTGTTAAATAAATATGAATTTTTGAAAATGTCTTGAAAAATTATCATATTTTCAAATCATACCAAAATATGCTAAGATTTAAAGCTTAGTTTCTTGCAATATAACTTTGTTTTATATGTCATATACATTACACCCTCATTTACATTTCTGTTTGAATTTTGGGCAAACTAATTTTTTTTGTGCATTTTACAATGCTTTCATCTTTTATTAAAACCAAAACTTGAAATTAAATTACATGAATTCTTATTTTGAATTTCTTAACAACCATATTAATCATTTAGCACAACTTCCCATGATCACTCTGATTTTCACATGGTAATGAATAAATAAATGTACAAAATTTGACAATTTTCAATCAAATCTATCATCTAACATGGTTTTTAGCTCTCAATATTGTGATTGCACAATACATCATCTAGGTAAAAGTTTTAAACTGAAACACCATGCAATTCAAGAGGCCCATTTTTTGCTTTAAAAACCCAATCCTTGTAAAAAAGGCTTTAAGATCAACATGGCAATTCTAGGTTTGTCTAGTTGGCCCTAATATTTTTCAAGTCAAGGATCAAAGTAGAATTGGATGGTACCATAAGGAAGGTGAAACTTGCATTTTATTGGACCCATCAAATTCTTTTTAATAAAAAACACTCAAAAAATATTTTCATTAACAAAAATGGTAATTACATTAACTAGGTTGTATAGACTTTGAAATTTTAATGAAATCCAAAAAAAAAAGAATTTTGATGTTCATTATCATTTTCTAACCAAAAACTTTCAAAAAAGGTAATTGTGCTTGTGTTCCTTGAAGTTTTTTATCAAGAAGACTTTTGATACATATTTTGAAAGGATTTTCTTAATATATAATTTTCAAAAGTACTTTAAATGATATTTCATTTGATTTTTAATTTGGTTATGAATTTTCAAATTTCTCATTCCTCTCCTGAAGGGGCCACAAAAATTAAGAATATAAATTTGTAGCAATTCCCATATATTTGTATCCAACAAAAAGTTAAAAGTCATATACATTAACATTCAATGGATAAACATGAGAAACTTTTAATAACTTATAACATTTAAAACATTTTTAAAAAAGAGCTCAAGAATATTATTTGGTCGATTTTAGTTTTTTGTCATTCTTTGAGGTGGGTCCTTGTAATGTCATAGTCATAGTTTCACCATTGAATCTAGGTCTAGGTCAATAATTCATTTTATTATGGGTTTAGTTGCTCCTTTACATCTACTTGCATTCAATTTTTACAAGGTATTCCAAATGCACACTTTATCTTGCTTACACTTTTCAATGTCTTCTTATTTTGTCTTATCTAAATAGCACAAGCCAAGATCTACACTTTGAATCCTAGAGGTTCCAAATATTATCTTTTCCACTAACACACACATACATATATCAATATTGACCCCCCTAGAACTGGCCTATCCACTAAAATTTTCATTTTTAAATAGTTTTGACCTTGAATAGGAAACCAAAGTGGCATGAATCCAATAGTTACATTTTAATAGATCACTTTGGTGGTGCAATTCCAACCCTCAACAAAAAGCTCTTTGATCCCTTGATCCATGATACAATAGTGTAGTACAGGGGTACCAAATTTACATCAATTGTCACATCAAAATGACATTTAACACATTATTTTGTCAAGATAACAATTGACATGGAACACTCCCAAAAATAATAATAATAATAATAACAATTAATCACTTTGCATGTAAAGTTTTTATCTTATTTATTCTTGAGTGAATTTTAGTCACCATACAGGACTAGGACTCAATCCAAGGTTTTTTTGTCCTAAAAAAACCCAAAACTCTCAACTCTTAAGGCCCACTTCAGATGGGTCCAGGGTCCAAGTTCCTAAGAACTAATTTGGACCAATTTGAAGCAAATTGAATCCTTGAGTTAAACCCTGCCTTGGACACGAGCCTGCATCTTGGTTCTTCAACTCACGAGAGCTCCTTGTTAGCTCTTTGTTTTTTTCGGTTCAAACCAATTGATCTTCCCTCCAAAATGGTGCCATGTAGGTTTAGCCTTGATTTGTCACTTCTTGGTCTTGGAACCTCATCTAAAGACCACGGGTCCAATTTATGGCCCTCATACAATAGGATTGCTCCATTTCATTGGACCTCAGAACACAGACTCTCATCTAAAGTGGCTTTAAGATGGCAAGAAAAATTCAGTTGCAACACCTAGATGGTGTAATTCAAACTACAGTGTAAAATCCAGTCCAGTTCCCTGCTTTAATACCCAAGGCTGCAGACTCAGTACCTGTTGTAACAAACATGATGTTTCTGTTAATCATGATGTTCTCATGTGCCTCATTGTTTGGTAAGTTCTTCAAGTTTGGTATATTGACCTGTTTCATGCAAGCAATAGGCTCAAGTTCTCCCTAAGAAACCTCAATCAACCTGCAGATGCTGATTGCAGTCAGAGTACATCACAAATCTGTCAAGAGTACAAGAGACTATCTGTGGGTTGTTGTCATCAGCAATCATTGTCCCTCTATCCCAAAGAATCTCGCAATCAACCCCTGACTGTTGATTTCCTTTATTGCATTGTTGATTGGCATGCAATGCCATGAAGCAGATTATCAGATAGTCTTGAGGTTGATATGCTCAGCCTTTTTCCTTGTCAAAACTTGGCTTGTGCCAACCCTTTCCCCAGTATGGCACAGGAATTAAGCCACAAGCAGTGGGGCTCTCTTATCCTTGCCAACAGCCAAAGACTTTGGACCTTGCTGTCCACCAAAAAGCCAAGTCCTCCCACTCCTACAGCCCAGTGATCTCTGTAGGAACCACCATCCAGCACTATGCTGCTAATGTTATGTTCTTCTATGGTTAACCCCATCTCTCCTGTTGATGGCATCTCTAGCCAATACTATCCTTGTTCAAACAGCAATAAACATGTGAGGGTGAACTTCATTTCATGTCAGTTTGTGCCTGTACAAGCATCTAAGCCTAAGGAATAATAGACAGGTAGTGGTAAGGGCCTCATGCACCCTCAAGATATTCCTAAGCACACTACTTTGACAACTTGGATCAGGACATCTGCTTCTGGTCACTGGAAAACATATTTGTAACAGTGCAGAGAAAACTCCGCGATAAAACTTTCAAGGGAAGCTTCAAAACAAGCACATGTAACAGGCAGCCATTATTCTGTAGCAAGAAAGCTAACATTATGCTTTAAAATTATTCTAAAATGACATGAATACCATGTTCCATATGACTTTTCACTTCCAATGTCTCAAGTCTTTCCTAAGACTATAATTTGACTATGATACAGTTCCCAATCATCACCACAAACCTGTTTGTGAATTTACCCCTTGTTTGCAGAGATTTCAATCCTGCCTTTTCTTCAAACTCCAGGAACTTTCAGCTGAAGTAGCAAGAGAACTTCTCAGAGGAATATGATTCTGTTAAGTCTCAAGATGATTGATTGTCAGGGCCTGCAATTATTCAACAGTATCCAAGTGTCAGTTGTTACTGGTAAGAGGCCAATACCAGATTTTGTTCAGAAATTGGGATGAATAAGAGAATTACTGACTCTCTTCAGGAGCTTCAACTGCTTCTTCCTCATCTTGCAGAAGATTTTCTCGATTGTCATGCGCCCAGAAACCACGCACGTCAGTGAGCATACTGGCTATGGTGCCCCCTTGCCGACAACCCAATAAATCAGCAAGTGTAATTCTCAACGGGTCTGCAGGCTTCACCATGTCCCAAATCTCATCCCTCACATCCTCAATGCATAAGTCATAGTTTCCACCTTCAATCCATTTCTGATGAACATCCCTGCAGCACAAAATAAGGGAAAACAATTCCAGTGAACCATTACATTCTCTGGAATTCTCTGGAATTCAGCAACAAAAGGGGCACCATCATTCACCACCATGCAAATGACACAAGTTCATGACTACAATGTTGTCTTCATGCCAACACCAAAAAGCCTCACAGGTTGATCATAGCTGCTCAGACCCCAACATCAACAGGCCAAAGAATCCCAGCTGGTGCATGTACCAGATTATTGCAGCTAACCCCTACAAAAAGCTGATGATAAAATGAGAAGCAAACTACTGAGTTCTCTGTGATTGAGCTCAATTTCCAACATGTTAGTGCATTTGATATCCGTTGTCTGGAAAAGTTGAGGCTTGCAAAGCAGTGCTTCCAGAACAGCAAACAGGAAAACCTCCAGTGTCTCAATGTAGGAAGAAAGTATCAAATAGCCGATATGACTCGAAATCTGCCAGTCTTCTTTTCTTCCAGTATCGGTTTTTTATCCAAACCAAGCAGAGTAGCTCAAAGACTAAAGGTTTTTGAGAATAGGTTAGGCACTGAACCCTAAGTCTGGGAGGGTTTTTGTGAGGCCAGACCTGAAGAGAGTGTGGACATCGACAGTAGTGAGAAAGCCACGATTATGAAGATCTAAGCATTTGAACATATATGTCAAGCCCTCAGGGGTTTCTCTGTTCTCCAATGCCAAGACAAAGTCAAGAAAGCTCTCAAAGTCCATCTCCCGAGCTTTGCCACCACCAGCTCGCCCACCTCTCCTAACATGCTCATCAAAAACTGCCATGCACAGCATACAGTGATGAGTGCATCACCATCTGCACTATATCACAACACCAGCAAGTACCTTACAAAGACTAGCCATAAAGATACAAGAGCCTTTTAAAATAGTCAAGCAAGATATAAACATACCCCGCTCAATGAATATGTCAGTGAGGGTCCCCTCTGCATATCCTTGCAACTCCTGTTTGCTCAATGTTCCGTTCATATCCTTGTCCAATCCCAGAAATGTATCTGCATACCAACCCCCAATCCCCAACAGTCCCACCCATAATATGCACCAATTATAAGAGCTCTGTGGGGTGATGAGAACATACTGCCATTCTGTGCTGTAGCATGGATCCCTTTGTATTCCCTACTTCCTTCCCTAAAATATTTCCCAGTTGGTAATAAGGACTACATAGAAGAGTGAAGTGTACCACAAATCCTTTGCGCACTGCTTAGAGAGAACCAGTTGTCAGCAGGTTCTGGCTCACCACCTTCCTCTTCTGTCTCCTGTGCAGACAATATTACACAAATAGTCTCTCATGGGTCCTTTGAAGGGATTCGAGTTCACATTGATGATGTAGGATTCAGAAGTAGGATAGAGGGTTTGAAGATCATGACCTATAGCAAGATAAGAGAATGCACCTGGTGAAGTTCCATCAGTTCTGCCAAGCAATTGCTGAGCAAGACTTTCTTTATGCACAGTTTTCCTGCAATGCCACCATTTCCATCAGTTCTGCCAAGCAATTGCTGAGCAATACTTTCTTTTTGCATAGCTTTCCTGCAATGCATCAGTTCCATCAGTTCTGCCAAGTGATTGCTGAGCAACACTTTCTTTATGAACAGCATTCCTGCAATTCCAGAACTTTCAACAAATTGGAATTTGATTTTATCTGATGGGCTTCTTCTGGTTCTTCTTACTACAAATTGTACAATGCATTGTTCTGTGTGTGAGATCCACAGTTGCATCATAACAGCAGTACAGTAGCATACTGTATTGTCACACATGGGACAGTGCAGATAGAAAAATACCTAATCCTAAAAGAAACGAAAGCCCTAAAATTCTTTAACCTCTAATATCTCAAATGACTCTGCTCTGAACACCAGATCCATAAATTTATCTTTTAATACACTCTCCTCCTTTTCTCTTCACATATCTTCTCTTTGTATCTTTAGCTTCTCCTTCCCTCATGTCATGCCTCCTCCACTTGCCACAGCTTGGCACCATGCACCCATAGTGGGTAACTTTGCTGCTTTAGGGGGAAAAAAATGGCACTGACATCATTACTGAGAGACCAATGAACCAGCAAGCATTTCCACTTGCACAACCATGGGCAACAAGAGATGTGCCAAGCCAAGGAGGCTTGAGGCTTGAGGTGCATACAGATGATGAAATAACACAAGAAGTGGAAAAGTCTTCAGGTGGATCTGCTTTCGAGGAAGGTGTGAAAGATGGAGAGAAAGATGAGGGAGAAGAAACTCTTGACAAATGGACACATCACAATATTAGACCTAACATCTGATGTAACAAAGTAAGAGCTCCCATTAACTAAGTTATTTTCAAGTTTTCCTGAGTCTTTTCAGCTTTGATGGTGGCTACATACCCATATCTATAAAACTCCCAAATATCACACATTACTTACACACAAACTACACATAGTTAACAGTTACTTTTATGACCATGGCAAGTAAGATGAGATGTGTACCTTGATTGCCATACATATACACAAGATTCCAGAGAAAACACTGCACTATAACTTTGAAGGTAGTCACTATATCAGTTCAGGCCAAACTAAAAACAACACTACAAGACTAGTGCAGTCATAATCTTCTGAGTATTACTCACAAAGTATCAGACCATCAGCTTTATGATGAACACCAGTGACTCCCCTCTGATTTTTTAAGGAGAAAGCTGCAAACCTCGTCTCAGTGGGTCACAGAAGAAGAAGAACTTGCGAGCTGCAATACGACTGTACATGGACAAAAAGGGAGGTGGTATATTGCGTAGCTGTGCCAAATTGGGTATCAGTCCTCGAATGTATGCTTCCATTTCCTGAATTCCCAGATGCAATGAAAAATCAGACTTGAGAGCTTTGAAATCAACTTCTTAAGCAAGTCAAGAATAAATGTTGAGAACGAAAGGTAATGAGTACACTACAGGGCAGCTGTCAGTACCTGAGGCTGTAAGAAACCATCACCATCTTCATCAAGCTCACTCATATCAATGCGGGCTTGTGTTAAAGAAACCTGAATTGCAGACATATAGAAGGTAAGAGTTCACCCCTAAATGGAAAAACAGATTGCAAGAATTTTGCTCATAGATTCCATTCAGAGACTTACAGTGCGCATGACATAGAGATAAAAGGGAAGGATGGCAATACGGCCAAAATCATCCTTCTCAAACTTTAGAAAGTTGCAAGCAGAGAAAAACCGACGACACTTTGAGCCAATCTGCTCTGTGCAAAGAGTTGCAATATGACAGAAATCTTCATAGTTCATCTGCAAAAACCATAACATGACCCCTTCATTAGAAACCCTCTCCAAACCAAAAAGGAGAAATTTCAAGGAGAATTGCAAAGCAACTTAATACTGAAGAAATTGCCCATGTCATGAAGGGGCTTGCATTCCAAACCTTTTCAGTGCCACTAGCTTCCTCAATGCTGCAATTCTCTCGCAGGAGAACCCACATGGTGTCCAAGTCATCTGCATTCAAGAGAACCTCTGCTTGCTTCTGGAAATAGTGCCAACAAAATCAAATCAGCTCATGAAGTCTTTGCTTCTCCTAGAAAACAAACAGCAGCAGATCAAATATAATCTTTCTTCATCTGCTGGAGATCATTAAGATTGTCTTTGCCTTTTTTATGCTACAGAAAAAATGCAGATAGCTCACCTTGAGAAAGCGGAACTTGGCAAGGCGGTGCACCTTTGCGCCCACTGAGCCTTCCGAAGGTTTCTGCAATTTGCACACAAATCCTAGAGTGATAATCAGCTACCAGTAGCCCTAACGTTTAGTTCATGTGACAGTGAAAGCCTCTACAAGTCAATGAGTCAACCTCCCCTCCCCTATCTGTTGCCACTACCCCATTACAGACCTAAAGCCCTAACATCACAACAGATAGGACAAGAGAACAGGCCTTCTTGTAGAAACTGGGAATGCCTCCTGCAGCCATAGTCTGCTGCTGCCGAGCTCTGTAAGCCTCAAGCAGAAGCTTCTTCGTCTCCATCTCTGCCGAAACGCACAATGCACCTTCACATTAGCTCTCTCTTCTCTCTCTCACACACAAAAAAAAAAGAACAAAGTGTGGGAGTATAAGATATCCGATTCCTAACCCGTTTGCGCTTCGGAACCGAGACCTTCGCCAGATCCAACATAGTTTCGGAGGTGCTGCACCCAGAGCATGGAAGAAGGAAGCGGCATTTTCTTCCCCGCAGCAGCAGCAGCAGCAACAGCTGCCGTGGTGATCTCCATCGCCCCCACGCCACCAGCCTCCGTCATAGCTCGTCACGAATAAGTCACCCTACCTAAAACCACTCTCTCCCAAACCCGAACAACCAAGAAAAACAAAAAGAAAATTACACTACGGCCGTCGATGGTCGACAACTGGTGAGGACCTTCAGCTGGAAACCAAGACTGGCAAGAGCCAAATGGATTTTAGGGTTTGGTGCTCATTATCAAGGCCCCCAAAACAAGAAGAGTAACACAAGACGACGATGATTTGCATGCAGACATTTGCTTGCGTAGTTGTTGTACGACCCCATATAATAATGGACCTCATAATGTTTTACAGTTGAGGCCTGGGTGGTATTGTTGTGTGACACAAATTTCTGTTGATGAAACCTTAATGGATGAAAACATCATCACATCAATCAACCGCTGGAAGCCGGAAAAGCACCAAACTTTGGATGAAAACATCATCACATCAATCAACCCCTGGAAGCAGAAAGTGACAAACTTTTGGCGGTTGACGGTGATGGGAGGAAAGGTCTTGTCTATGATGAGCTTTGCATTTTGTTTCTTTGTTTTCTTGCAGGTTAAAAGCAACAATGTTGTTGTTGTGATTTTTGGTTGCATTGACTTCAACACATTGGTTAGGGTTTTCTTATGCTTCATATTGAAGGTATGTTATGCTATTGTTTAAACTATGTGTATTATAGAGCTAAAGGGGGCATTATATAAGTTGGGCATTTCGAATGCAATGTGACAAAACATGAAATTAAATCTTCTTCTTTTTTCAATTGATTGTCCATGTCACTTTCACTTTGGTCATAAAAATGATAAATTAAAGTTTTGGAGCATTAGAAGAACATTGTGGAAAGAATGCTCAATTGTTGATGATCATTTTGCTATTAGAGATACAGTCTAAGCTTGATAAACAAATGGACCTTGATCCTTAGAAAGATTATCCACTTATTGGATTTATCGTTTTATTGTTGAACAGACAATTATCCTCTTAGGCTATAAGCAAATAATTGTCCCATTAATGAATGCATAGTGTATCTTCAATCTACAATTAGCCTATCCTTTCCCTGCCAACCCAAGACCCTTGTCCTCTGTTTCAAGCCTGATTTAGGCTAACAATGATCTCAAAATTGCCTGGTTATTAACATTGTTCTTTCCTTCCCCCACCTTTTCCTTCTGGATCATCGTTATCTGCACTAAACGTTGTTTTCACGCAAAAAAATGTCATTGTGTGATAAACAGACAAAAGGTTGGATTTTTAATATTTGTTTGTGCGATAAATGAATAGGTTTTATTTGCTTTAAAAACAAGATTTACTAGGGAAAAAGTTCGTCCCCAAGCTCTCTATCCGCTTACATTATTTTATCCCCTTAAAAAATGTGCACTTATCAAGCTTAGACTATATGTTTTTTCATTACATTATACATTTAAGAGGAAAGTCAATAAAAATAACAATAGAGTTTTACAATCACATTAAAGGAAATGATGAAGGATCCTAAAGGTTTTGAAAATGGTCATTGTGGTAATTTAAGTTGTGATATACCTAGGTGACTTTATAAATTATGTGGGAGAAAATATCGGCTCTATGATTTTGGGAAAAAATAACCACAATAATGGAAACTTCAAAAGGAAATTTGGTCCTAAAAATCTAATGTACTATGGAGAATTTTGTTGATGATATGTTTGGATCATCATTTCTTTTGTCTCCAATTTCCTAAACTTCAATGTGTATGGGCTATGGTTTATTTTACCTTTATGGGAACAAATGGGATGTGAATCGGGAATTTCAATTTACATGTTGTATTGGAATGTGTTGGGATCTTTGTTTTGTTCAAACTTTTGAGCTATTCTATGTATGGGGATATGTTTTCATTATACTTCATTGAAAAATAATATCATAGGAGTCGAGGCAAGCTTTGTAACTAATGAAATTGTCACAAAAATGACCAATGAATTCATTGAAAATGAAATTAGAGTGTTTTGATCCTTTATGACCCTTAGTTCAAATTTGATTAGATATGCAACAAATCATTTAGATATTATAATATTGACACATTCATTACATTAAAATGTTTTTTTTTGTTTTGCAATTTTTGATAATCTAATTATAATAATAAAACTTTGCATTTGGGGACAATTTTTGGTGACAGTTGTATTGTGGTAGCTTTAATCCTAACTAATTGTTGTAACAAACCATCTACCTAGTCCAGGCCCAAGTTGTAACAAGTTATCTACCTAATCAAATAACAAACCATCTACAAATTCCCATTGAATGGCTAGGGAAACAAATGAAAGAAAAAAAAAGGGCGAATGTTTTGATTTTCAAAAGACCCCCTGTCACGACTCTAATTTTAAGCTCACGACCAAAACAAAGGCTTGCAAAGGTGCAGGCCAAGAATGAAGCTCGAGAATCACATTTCATGCTCCTGGGAGTGTAGGAAGGTGTGAGGGAATGAACCCACACAGTTCCAAGTGAGCTCCCACTTTGGGAGTTAAAATCCCAATGGACTCTCGAAATTTCAGAAAGCAATTACAAAGGTCAAAATTCATTAAATTAAAAAGTTCCTTATATCATTGGAAGGCTCTTGGAACGTAAATGTTTAAAATGGGCTCGCATGTCCATTTGAATATTTAAAACATAAATTATGGCCAAAAGAAAAGATCGGGTTTAAAGTTTAAGGTTTAAACCACTAAAAGTCAGGAATCGCCCTAATTTACTTACATGCAAATGGCGTGCCACATATCATTGGAAAGGTCTCCATGAAGGCTACAACTTTGCTTGAAAACTCACCTTAATCAGAGGTTTGCACAAAAATTTATGGGCCTCCAAAGTTGTGGGAATCCCAATTTCAAGAATTTCAAGACTCCCAACTTAAAAGTCCAAGGACAAAATGACATTTGAATGTAACCCCCTGTGGATAATCATAGATAATATTATAAGGGGGAAGGTGGTGGTTTCCCCCAAGTTCGAGCCGTGGTGAATCTTGTGAATCCATGTATGCCCACGGCTCGTCCGTGCACCAAAAATGTTTCAACTATGCACTAACCAACTTGTTTGGTTTGTGTACGTTCGTGTGAATAATCAACCCGCTTGTCATTTGTCTTAATCCCCATCCTAGAGCTCCAACACACCCCTTTACCCCTGAAATGTTACGAGCTAAGGAGCGTAACCCAATGTGAGCCATATTGACATAACCATGTGCGGTAATCTCAGTTTTTAAGAGTTACATCAGGGTTTTTTGGGTGGGGTAAGGTTATTAAGGGCTTTTAGCGACTTCATAGGGAATGAAGAGTGTGCATGGTGCGAAGGGGGTTTATTTACTTTTCTAACATGCGTCATTAGTGAATAAGGAGTTGGATTAATTCTTTCCTTCAGCAAATGCTAATAACCATAATTTTGGGAGCTCTGTTGCGTAATTAGGGGTGAGAAATCTCTAGAGGGTTGGGGGTAGAAGTAGAGACCAAAATTTATGGTGTTCAACATAACATTAGTCTTATTATGGTATTTAGGAAGTAGCTAGGATGTTAAAAATTCTTAAAGCAGTTGAAGGGATGTTGATGAATGATTTGATAAGAGGTAAAATAATCTTCAAGCCGCTGAACATAAGGTTAATTCAAGGCAATTCAACCATTAAATAGATAGTATGATAGTGTGCCAATGGCAATAGGAGTCTAATGATAATTGAAACATTTATTTATAATAGGGATAAGCTCAACAAGGAGCTACAAGTACATGTAGAATCCTGAGGTATGCCTTAGTGGTGGTTCACAACTGCAGAAAATCTAGGATGCGCCGAATGGTGTGAACTAGGTAGTCCGCCTTGCTATTGGGAGGCAGTCGACGAATCGGACCGCGCAACCAACGATAGTGACCAACGCTGGGAACTAAAGACCATGCGAAGATAGAAGTATCTTCAGTTTTGTAACAATCTTCAAAAACGGTCTCAGGTTCGTCACCAAAAACGGGGTCGACTTGCAACAAGATCACCAGGGTGTGAGAGTTCGGAGAAATACAATAGTACCAGGCTCGAGGAAGTTCGACTTCAAAACGAGCACGCACTTCTCGAGGTTCGGGTTCTTCATCTCGAAGATGTTGTGTTAGGGTAAGATCTAGAGACGACTCTAGAGGCAGTTCTTCATTCGCTTGTGCAGCTTGCGACCCGTAAGATGTGACCATGCGCGACGCCATAATTTCAAGCAAAGGAAAAAAGGTTAGATCTTCAATCGAAATCAAATTGACAATGAAGGTGTGAAGGACTTGTTACGTTGAGGTTTCATAGCATAACTTTTTATTAGTTTAGTTGTAGATCTTGAAATTTGGTAGCAAGTTGCGCCTTGTTGTTAACTTTCTAGAGAGCTATGGCAAGCCAAATTTGAACAATCTATGTGTGAGAAACAACATTTTAAGTGACTAGTGGTCTGTAGCAAGGTTTAATCATCACCTTTGTAAAACCCTCTCGGGTTTGGTGGTATAACTCCTTACTATCGTAGTTACAAATCATAAGATTTGGTAGGTTAGTGCGCCTTGTTGTTAGCTTTCTAGAGAGCTATGGTAAGCCAAATTTGAACAATCTACGTGTGAGAAACAACATTTTAAGTGACTAATGGTCTGCAGCAAGGTTTAATCATCACCTTTGTAAAACCTTCTCGGGTTTGGTGGTATAACTCCTTACTGTCGTAGCTGTAGATCATAAGATTTGGTAGGTTAGTGCGCCTTGTTGTTAGCTTTCTAAAGAGCTATGGCAAGCCAGATTTGAACAATCTATGTGTGAGAAACAACATTTTAAGTGACTAGTGGTCTATAGCAAGGTTGGACATGGTGTTAAGTCCTTAAACATTAGTTTGGATGAATGACAATTTGGCATTAAGTCCTAGAACGTGTAGTGTGTGAGCTTGAAAAAATATATCTATCAGTTTTAATCATAAATAATGCATAGGAGGTAGGCTACTTAATTTCAACTACAAACGCAATCTAACATTTAGAATTGCACTAGCATTCTTTCCTTCACCAGTAGCATTTGTGCTTGCAAACATAATCACCTTGTAGAACCGGGAGTAGAGGGACGGAAAGCCACCTCACACCCAACTCCTTCTCCTTCCACTATTTTCACCTTTGGACTCGCAGTTGAATCTATCAAGGAGTTTGGGGTGCATCACCCTCCAAACAATGGGGGGAAAACATTTTCAATATCATGTTTTCCAATTACACTAAAAAAATCAAAATATTTTTTTGTTATTTTGATTGTGGCTAAATGTTGTAGCAATGTAATAGGCCATCCACCTAACAATGTTTTTTTTTAAAACTGAATTTTTGCCATTTTTTGACAAAGAATTTGATGTAAAACATTTTTAATGTAAATTTGACTAATTTTGTTAATTTTTTGGAAAACATTGCCGAATTTTTTATATCACAAAAATGATGAAAAGAAAAACATTCAAGTTGTTACCTAGTTGATGTCCAAATTGTAGCAAACCATTTAATTATTAATTGGTGAAACCCTGGCAAACTCCATCAAATAAAGCACTAAGCAAAGGGAGGGAAAAAAACAAAGAGAAAAGATTATTAATTACCCAATGGAGGCATAGATTGTAAAAAGCCATTTATTTTGTTAACATGTTTATTGCAATATGCCATTTATCTAGTCCAAGCCTAGGATGTAGGAGGTCATCTATTTTGTTGATGTGCTTGCTATGTAGGCCATTTATTTAGTTAAAGAGGAGGCAATTGTTGGCCACCCATCTAGTTGAAGTTCAGATGTGAAAGCCAATCCCACACCTCAATGGCATCCATAGCATGTATTGATTATGTGAAATTGTAGGGTAAAGCCCAAGGGCGAAAGCATTACCAAAATAAATGCATGCACAAGGCAATAGCCAAAGGCAAGCCCAACTTTAGTAATGCCTTAACCCGAGGGTTTTACCCAACATAGAAACAAACCCAATGAAAGAAAGGAACTTTTTGAAACAAAACGTGCTTCCTTTCCTTAGATGAATTTTGTTCGCCTCGTAACATTACCTTGAAATACACTTCAAATTTTCTATGAAGTCTTTATGGGTGATGAATATGTTACATTGTTGAAGTTTTGAGTTTTTACTTATCTTTTTAACTATTTTTAATTATTGAATTATGAGGTTCATAAGAATAACCAAGCTATTGGGCTTAAATGTTTAAAGGTTGAAGAGTTAATAAAACAACATCATGTGGGCAACCATTCTTAAAATGTTGATCATGAAATGTTAAAAGAAAGGGGGAAAAAAAGGTGTTGGGGAAAGATGAGTCCCATCATTAGTAAGGTTGTGACCCTAATTCATTAAGAGTTTCATTAATCATTAAGGTGAAATCATCACTAATTCATTAAATTAGAAATTTAATGAATTCATCACATCTCTTAATGATCGATGACAAGTTGGTATGGACAAGGGAATTTACTAAAAATTATAAATTGTCACATGACATTTATTATTTAAATTAGAATATTATTTGATTATTTAATATTAATTCAAATATTTATATTTACATTATTAATAAACGCATCATTTATGTACATATGGTCAACATACACCATGCATCCATGTTGATATGAAGCAAATGGGGTGATGATTGTATTTATCATATTATTTACTACAAATGTTTTGCAAAAGCCAACTTTAACTATTATTATATTTTTTATACTATGTGAAATCAAGAATATAAGTGGATCATGAGGTGTAGGAAGGGAGGGTTTTTTGGCCTACTCCTTAAAAATGGGACAAACCATCTTACACCTTTAATTAAGCCTAATTCATTTTCCACTTTTAAAGAGTAGGTGTAAAATCCCTCTTCTTTTCTAGGAAAGATATTCACAATGTTCCAAATACACTAAGGAATTTTTCAAGTGTTTGAAGGCATTGGAACAAAGGATTCGTTCCCAATTCACATCCCGAGGGAGGGGTGGTAGGTTGATTTGAAAACACAAGAACAATGATAACATAGGAATAAAGGTGTGGTTTTCATGCCTTCAAACAACATAAAGACCTCATAAATTTTATTTTTATGTAATTGCAATGCATGTTTAGGATTTAACTTTACCCCTAAATTGAATCAATTATGATTAATTTAGGGTTTAACTTTAAACCACAATTAAATCCTTTTGCATCTTGTTCCATGTTCCATCATCATTTATGAATAGTTCTCTTATGATTATTTATATTTTTCATTTGTTCATTTGATGTTCATTGCATTATTTTCATAAATGAATTGTTTTGCCTTTGTTCAAACTTGCTTGTTATGGTGCGTTCCTTATTCATTGCAATGTCTTCATTTGTTAATTTATAGATTATCAACTCATGCAATGTTTTCATAAGCTTATTATAGTGCCTTCATTTGCTTCTATAATACCTTCATCAATTGTGTAATGTATAAATGTAGTTACAATGTCTTTCTCAATAATGTATGGTGCCATTGAACATAAAGGCAGATGTTCATTGTACATGTTGGCACATGCATTTGAAATACTTGCAATGAAATGAACTTTTCACTATTGGAAAATCAATAGTTCATCTAATCTTGTGTAAATTTAAACATGTGGTGGACAAAATTTTCAAAAACCTAATTTGATGGGTTGAAAACAACAATTTGTCACATGTCATGGGAGGTTTAAAGACTTGTCAAGTCTACCAAATATCTAAAGGTCAATGATGTTTTCATATTCATATGAAAAGTTTAAAGTTTAAGCTTTTGCAAGAAGTTGAACTATTTTTTCAAATCAAAGGTGCATACCATGCAACAGTAAGGCACTAATGTTGACCACAAGAAATTTTTGACATCTTCATGGGGATGCCAAGGTTTATGAATGACATATTATGTTTGTCTTCAATTTACCAAAAGGTTGCATGGGTAGATCAATTTTTTCAACGAACAAAATTTGCATGAAGGATCAAGCCTTATATAATTGACAACAAGTTGGGCTATCTATTACTACCATAATTAATTGGACCTCATAAACAAATAGGATTCATGTACATTATACTTAAAGCATTGTATAATAAGGAATTATGTCATGTAAAAACCATAGTAAAAAACAATCTTGGTATGTTGAAAAATACCTTTCAAAAGTTGATCATCAATTTGAACATAACATGACATTGGAATTCAAATGCAAATTAAATGCACACTAAAAGGAAAAAAATAAATCTAAATGATTCATTTAAAAACAATTTGAATTGAATTGTTCAAACATTGTACTCCAATCATGGGTTTAGTTCACTAACCCAATTCATTAAAAGGCTTTCAAAGTGAAACAAGTTTTCCTATTCAATTTTAGCTTGAAAAATAGTGTGGGGTGGTCAATATGAAAATTACATTAACATTAATTTGACCCTTTTACTTGACTTTATAGCTTTTAAATGTTTAACATTTTTTCAATTTAATAGGTTATGTACTTTATAATGTGATCTTAAAACAAAACTCATTTATTTGTTTTTTGTAAATGGCCATTTTTTTATTGCCAAAAATGCATTACATCACCAATTATTGCAGAATTCATACCAATATTGTGGTTGTACTAATGATTCTGCCACATTGCAATTTTATCTAATAGGTTTTTAAATTACACCTTGTAATTCTCAACAACAAAAGATGTTAAACATTAAGAATGTATGTTTTGAAAACTTTTGCATACAATTGGGGTGTTCATGTGAAAGTATTACTAACATTGGAAACATTAGGTATAAGGTCTATCATAGGAAATAACAATGAAGTGATTCCTTTTAGTCAAAACGGTGGACGAGATAAAACACATCCTATTAAAGATAATCAAAGAATTTTGAAACATTCTTTGAGGAGGTTGGCATTAGGGGTAGGTAATGGGGATGATTTGTCACAAAGGTTGATTAAACAATAGTTTTTGCTTGCACAAGACCAAAGGAAAACAATCGAAAGTATTTAGTAAACATGGAAAAAACTCCTATTGGTGAATTAGAAAGTTCCAAATTTGGAAACTTTACAAGGATGGGATTAACTACAACATAAAAGTAATCAATTGATATTTCAGGCTATGAATGGGCATCTAAATGTGAAATGCAATATTGCTATGGATTTAGGTTTGGTTATGCTACCTTTGTCCTTTACAAGGAATGGGTTAGTTGGGACAAGGAAAATAGGTTTAAAACATGAATTGCCTTTGTGGGATAGTGGGAAATTTTATGAATCGATATGGTTATAAATCCTTTGTGAGTTCACAAACAACAACTAAGATATGTGAAAAGATATGTGAAATTCAAGTTGCAATGGTTGCCCCCATTGTCCTTTCACTACTTTTACATGGTTAATTGTTTTCATTTTTATTTTTTTCAAATTTGATTATTTATTTTCTAATTATGGATTAATTTTTAAGGTTATAATTTGAATTGATGTTCTACTAAATTTTGAATAGATAATCTTCAAACTTTGATATCAAGCAATCTTGGGTAAATCTATGATAAAATGAGGCACTACATGTGTAACCATTCTTGAATAACATGCTTGTAAATTCTCAACTCAACTTCAAATTCAATATTTCTCATGTAACCAACATATTGTGATGTAATATACATTAAGAATGACATATAAAAAAATGAATCACTTCTATCAACATTTTTGAAGGTGGAAAAACACTAATTAAAAATTTGTAACCACTCCTAAAGTCTAAAGTAAATAGTCTAAAAAATCTCATTAACTTTTTGGAAATTTTTCATGTATTAATGAAACTTGAATAATTCACTTTACGTGGTCTAGTATCATCATTTTGGATTGATGTAAAAATAAATTATAAAAGTCATAATTTACATTTTCCTTTCCCATAAACCTTGGATAAATGTAAAGATAAATTGAAAAAAAAATTTAAACAATTTTTTTTGGTATGCAACCATTGCACAAAATTTATGTTTTAATTAAAATTTTGAATATTACAATGCCAAGTCCTTACTCCTATGTTTTTGGAAAAAGAATAAGGTGTATGTTGTTTGACCATAAACTTACCCTATCACCATTTTTATTTAGGTGCATTGGAATCTTAAATACATTGATTTTTTTCAATTCCTTTAAAGCTATATTATTTTTTCAATTCTTATGAAACTAAATTGTTTTCAATCTTGGTAAAAGTTGAATGAAGATGCAAGTGGTTTTTTGAATAACTATGTTTTTAAATATTAGTTGAAATGTTGTGATTAATTTTTCATAGTATTTATGGACATGTGAAAGAAGTCCGTATGCTTAAAATTTTGGGCATGTTATTATCTACTCATTTACATCCACTTCCAAAAGTTTATGAAGTTGGTTTGGAATCAAGTGGCAACCATCCATTGTCGTTCATGATGAAGGTGACATGGCTTAATATTGTGGTATATAAATGTACTTACTCTTGTCATGTTAATTTTAAGTTTGTGAAAATTGATCTTGCAACAACCTTCATAGTTTTATCATGGAGTTTTCTCTACAATCTCACATATATCCTTGTAAACATGTTAACATTATATGATGTTTTCTTGTGAGGACTTGAACAAAAAGTGCTTGGATAACCAACTTAATTATGTTGCACATGAACAACCATTTGTTTGGGTTGAGAATCCATTTGATTTTTGTGAATAATTCTCAAAAAATTACCAAGGTGGTTGTAGCCATCTTCTAACCATTTGGGACATTGTTTGACCATTAACTAAAATGATGATTCAAAGCTTTTCAATCATGATTTTCCATTTGGGATGCATGCCAATAGAATGTTCTCTAACAAATTTATGACTTGATGATTGTCTTCCTGAAGGCTTTAGGGAATATATGTTAATGAATAGGTACTAATTCTTAAATGCATATAAATTTTCCCATTTGCTTTGAGTTACATCAATGGTTCCTTTGCAACTAAAAAGCTTTCGATCAATTTTTGATCTAAAATAAGAGTTTGCCACTTGAAAATGTGTGATGTTGAAACTTATTTTGGTCACCTGCAATTTGGTATATGAGCATTATTGATTGATCATTTGATTAATTTTTTAGGTAGATAATCATTCAAATTTCATACAAACATTTCCATTTGTTTTGAGTTGCATTCATGGGACTCCTTTGAAATCCTTTCATTTTTTGGTATAAGAAAATATTTTCCAATTGAACATATGTTATAATAAAACTTTTTTTGGTTGCATGCAATTGGGTATTTATGGCATTTTAGTTAATTGTGTATTTGATTATGTTTGTAGCTAATTATTTGGATTATTCATTTTCATCACATGTATGATTAAAGTACATGGCTTTGTTGCAATTGTAAAATGACCATTGAATTATTTCATGAAGAGAATGAATAGTGATTGGGACATCATGCATGCCCAAAAAATACTTGCACTCAAGTGAACTATGTGCTATATTATGTAATTTGGTAGCAATAACAGTACTATTTTTTCAAAATGCCTCATGGAATCCATTGATTTGTATGTTTTATGGAGTCCATTGATTTATATGAAATTTTCATTAAATTTCCATGATGTGTAGAGAATTGTAAAACATGAACTTTTTGAAATCAAATGGCTTGCAACAAGCACATTTACAAAAAGGCTAATAGATGGTGGTAAACGATCATTTTTTCAAGGGACAATTTGTATGAAGATGTAATGGAGATTACAATCCAATTTGGAGAATATGTGGGGTTATATTGGGTGTTGGTATAGAGAATGTTGGTTGGTTTTAGGTTGACGAAAGATGTGACATGGGTGGGGAGGTTATTCATTATTACAAGATTTCCTTTTCTTCATGTAGATTTAAAATAAGAGTAAGTAGTTGTCATTGTTAATTTCCATTATGCATTAGATTTGGGTATTGTTAATTATAATGAAGTTTCTCTTACAAGTGAGATATATCAAGGCCTCTTGTTATCCTAAATTGTAATGTGTTTGTGTTTAAAACTCAAAACCTTGTTATTCTAGTTTTAATTCTAACTTTAGTTTATGGATACATGATCTAATTTTTTATTTAAAATGAGTTAGGGGTGAGTATAAAGGTGTTAGGGAGAATTTGACCATTAGTTAAATTTGTCAAATCATTTGTAATTGTGTAAAAGTTTCCCAAGTGCTACATTAATCAATTAGTTCAAAGTTGTGAAGAATGTTGACAATTCTTATTAATGGGTATGTTATTGGAAGTTACATGATGGAAGAAATCAAAATATATAGGCACATTAACAATGTACTAACATCTTGGCATGGACTCTAATTCATGAATGGCCATAAAAAATTTCTTTTGTTTTATGTTTCAAAAACAATTCATGCATGGTTTTCCACACGCGGATTCATTACAATCTATCCTTTGGCTATAATTTTTTTCAAACCCAAGGATAGATTGCACACAAATGTTATCATTTGCAACAAATTTTTGCAACTAAAAAATATCATTTGCAATTGAAAAATATAATTGTAATTTTTAAAAACTGCAAACAACATTTTAGTTGCAAAAATTGATTGCAAATGATAGTTTATCATTTAATGAATCTTCTCCCATTGAAATGCTCCAATCAATTTGTAATACTTTATATTTTTATTGGTGAGGTAAATAAAATCTTTGATTTTTTGTCTATAAACAACCCCCAAAAAATAGGAATGAAGTGCAATACCTTTATGACAATTCGCAAACTTCTCATAATCGAAATGGAACACATTCCACTCATCCTTGCACATCATATCAATTCTTGGAATTTGATTTTGTTCTCCTTTTATAGTTGTTTAACAATTTTGTCCCAACATTACACAACAAATATCATCTACATTTTTAAATTGATGAACTACTTCTGAACTATTTGTTCTATGTGTTTGCAAAAAAATGAACATTAACATTCGTGTGCACAATTATCATGTTGTTGTTAAGGAATCATATCTTTTCCACCACTATGTCATGTTTTTGTCATTGCTTTGACCTTTTCCTTAACTAATTGAATTGGTTTGCTTCCATGCAAAACTTGCACTTACATATAACCATGTTTTTAAACTTGTTTGCTTGCCTTAAATTGCAAAGCCATTACAAAATAGTTTCTTCACAACAAAACTATTAGTTGCCATCACACTATTGACACCATGTTAGTTTATCATTATACTTTTTGAATTTCTAGATTAACATTGTTGATAGGGGTTCGAAATACTAGGCATTTAAAATTTGAAAATACTTTAACATTACTTTTATTTTTCACCAATTTGATAACCCATAATGATAGACATTATGTTGCTTTGCCATGTAGGCAATACATGTCAATTATCTATTATTCCAAACATCATCATATGTGAACGGAGAATTAAAATAATCTTAGTAATCATTGATTTAACATGTTGATATTTTAAAGTGTGAACTAATCATATATCAGGTTCTTATTTTGTTTGAGGGCATGAAATGAAGGATGAAGGGACGGTCACATTAGAGTTATCCATAAAGTCACCCTCTTTTTCACCCCCTATCCCCTCTTTGAGTGATATCTGAGAAGTAAGGAAGTTTTATTAGATCTGGCTATGAAATGCTGAAACTCAGCATTTAATGCACAAGGTTCGAGAGTAATTATAATAGTTGTACCGATAGGACCAGTGAAAATATATGTAGCAGCAGTGGAGGCGCTCAGGAGAAAGGAAAGACAGAATGAAACTCAGTTTACCATCAAAATTGGTGGAAAAACTAGTTTGGGTCCCAGTTATTTCCTTTTGTAATATTTCCATTCCCAGTTCTGCGTTTGATGCCCGATTATGCCGAACCTGGCGATTCTAATCGCCTGACTTTACGGATAACTCTATTGTACTTGTTTGAGGAAATACAAACAAGGTAAAAAGCAAGTGACCTTGTACAAACTAACACACCAAGCATGATGGACGGTATGTGGACAAAAAAACACTTTTTCATTATAATCAAATTCCATGTACCTACTCACAATGGTTGACAATGTATTAACCATCCACATGCATCTACCTACCTAGTACCCACCAAAATGGTTTACATACTTACTCATGTAGTAACCATATATAAAAATTATCTTTTTAGCATGTCACCAAACCATAGCATGATTTCTAAACTTTTTTAACTTTCCTCTTTGATGGCAAAAAATTTCAAAAAAATTCAAAAAAAAGAAAACTTGGCGAACAAAATCCCTGAAATTATACTTTCTAGCCATTTTTTATTACATAACAATAATAATAATAATAATAAGTAGAAAAAAGAATCTCCCCAAGTGCGAAATTGTGAGAAAAAAACACATGGTAGGTAGTGTACCCTAGGTACTGTCCTGTTGTTGATTGTAGGCAAAATCCTACATAGGATCTAGGCTTCCAATCTGAGCCGTCCTGAGAAGCAGATCAAGGGTCATCCAGTGTCGCCCTATCCATCACGACTCCACTAGTTACGAACTCAGGAACTAGTTTCTCTTCGAATCCCCTCACAAAAAATCCCCGCAAAAATCCATCCATCGCGGCGAAGGTCGGAGTTTGCAGAGGAGGCTGTGGATTTTTCTGGGTTTCTTGATGTGGGTTGGAGTTGAAAAGAGCAAAAGATAGAGAGAAAGAGAGAGCCATGGTATCCCTGATGCATGCAGGAAGCATGTTGACGAAGCGGTTTGTCAGCAGCAGCAGCAGTAGTTCCCCTCCTCTCCCCCATGGCTATGTCATCACTGCTGCAATCCATTCCTCAAATGGCGCTTTCACCCCTACTTCAACGGGAGCTCTGGTCTCTTTCGCAGGCGTGAAATCGCTCCAAACGCCAAAATTGCAAAATGCTGGAAAAGGAAAAGCAGCAGGAGGCTGTTTCAGAGCTTGTAAACAGAAGAGGAGTACAGTGTGTGTAGCAGCTAGTGTAGAAACAGCAGAGTCTTCTTCTGCAACACACATCGATGTTTCCGAGCAGAGACGGGCAATCCTTGAAGAGAATGAGCGGACCAGAGGGTTCACTCTCCAGGAAGTGGAAACAGTTGGGTTCCAGGATTGGCATCCTTCCACGGTCGTCTCAGTGCAAGATCTCATCCCTGGAGTGTTGCGTTGCATCACTGTAGAAACGGAGGTTTCCAGAGAGGTAACCCCCCTCCCCACTCCCCCTTTTTTTGCTTTTGCGCACATACCCATTTTTCAACACAATCTCATCTCATCAACACAGCACATTCTGCTGTGAAAAACATTTAGGTCTAGAGTTTTGTAGTGAGTGCATTTCGTGATGGGTTCTACCTAGGAGGTCACCATCATTGTTGGCTGATGTGAATTCGTTTCGTATGTTCCTGGCTCAGTTTGTTGCACTGGACAAGGCATACACAAAGCCTGGGCAGATAGTACAATTGAGGATGGGTGAGAAGGAAGCAAGAGTTGCAGTGTCAAGTCCTCCATTTTCTCAAGATATCAACGTGCCTGTGTTGTACAAACTGCGCGGTGACATCCCTGCAGGCACTACCAAGCTGCCACAATTTTCTCTCTCTGTCAAGGCTTGCTTGGACCTGCATGTTGAAGAAGCATCTGCTCCAGAATTCTTCAATCTCATTGAAGGTTACTACTCTCATTTTTTTTTTGCACCAAATGTTGTACTTACTGGGGCTATGGCTCTCTTGAGTGCTAGCCAATATCCTGACCATGAGTCTTCTTGTTGCTTCTGTGAATGCAACAGAAACTTCAGGATGCAGATTCTTGTACAATTGCCAGTCATGATCAAGGTGGTGATGGTCTGATAGTTAGGGTTTGGGCTGGAACTGACATGACATTTGGAGAATTCTCAATACCTACTTCATGAAGATGTTTTGAGAAGATGGCAAACTATTGAGGTTGTGTAGATGAAGAGATATGCTGTTGGATGGGTTGCAGGACAGGAGTTGGAATTGGGAGCATTTGAGGAAACAGGTCTGGACTTGAGGCCTGTAATGTTTCTGGCCCGCTTTCCTACACTTATCATCTTTGCACAGGGACTGGGTATTGCTGTTGCTCGTGCCATTGTCGAGGCAAAGGATGGTGATATTGGCAGTCTCAATCTGAATTTCCGCAATGATGTCCGCCTCTACTACACAGCCTCCAAGCCATCCATGCTTGCATATCAGGTTCTAGCATTACTTTTCACCTCCACTGTTATGGATTATTATTCCCTTCTTTCTTCAGAAGAAGTCACTATTCATGAATTGTCCTGCAACATAACCTCAGACCATGTCTGGAGGATGCATCATTTTTCCCTTGTGTTCATTAGGCTGTTGGTGTTTTGCAGTCAAATTTTGCAGACTGGGAAGCAAAGAAGGTGAAGGTCTGTACAGCCGTGGACGAAACTTCTGGTGAAGAGTGGCAAGGATGTGTTGGCTCCTTCACCAAACTATGGGATGAGGATGATATTGAGTATGATCCACAAACAACAGCAGCTGTGGTCTGTGTGGAGAAGGGGGCCAGGGATGAGTTGAGGAATCTACTTGCAGAAGCTGGCATTCCTCAACAACAAATTGCTACATGGGACTACTAGTTGATTACTGCATGACATTCACAAGGTGATTGGAAGGATGATGAGTAATAGAGGTTAGAGGCGGAACAAACCCTTACAGGGATTATCCTCGAGTAATAGTGCTGCAGGAATATGATCAAGAAGCAATTGTGCTCAAGTATTCAGCTGTCTGGCTACATTCTTTCAATGGCTTCTTGGTTTTTTCCAGCCACCACCTTTGTGTGAGTTTTGTTCTTGGTGGCTTTGCGCAATAGGGCCAGATCATTCAATTGTTGTGCCTACTGTTTACTTTGCATTAAAACATGGTGTGGAGATGGTGCTGTTCACTTGATTTGACTGCCAATCTTTTGCAACCACAATGTGCTTATGATGTACTAGAGAAAGTGTCCCCTAGGGTGCAGTGCATTCTGGCTCTGGTCCTGGTAACCCTTTAAGGTGAAGCTGAGCTGGAAAGGCGCACTAGGGTGCAAAATGCACCCTAGAGGGTGCCTTCTCTGCTGTAAGGGCTTTTTAGGCCATGTTCTGTTCTAATTAGTACTTTAGTTCTTTCCAAAAATGGGAGGTTGCTGAAAATGGGTGCTTCTTTTTTCCAATCATCTACTTCAGTTGCACCGCACCCAAGAATGCACCGAGCTATTGCACAAGAGAATGCAATTTGCAGAGAGACTATAGTCAAGAACAAGAATCTTGGTCCCAGAATTTCTTGACACAAATAATATTGGTTGGCTGGTCAAAATGATTTGGTTAGCAATTGATTGTTGTTGATTGACTAGCATATTGTGATTGACTCACATATGATCTTTTTTTTTGAAGGGCTTTTCAAACTCACACCATCCAAAGCACGATTATAAGAGCATTCTCATTTTCACACCAATGGGAAACTCCCAGAATCAAAACGCCAAGGGGTAAAGAGCATCTCTTCCTTCTCCAGTCCAGCCATGGACTATATATCACTAAATTAAAGGACAAATAGCAATAGAATAGCGCACAAATGGATTGTGCCACCAAACTTTTGGGTTTGAATGTTGTATTCTGTCATAAGGGTGTGGTCAATCACAATGATTGGCCCAAGTGCTAATCCATAAATGGTGTTGCAGTAGAGTATTGTCCATGATTAATAGTTATGGGTGAGGGGGGGGAACATAGATCTATATGTAAGATATTGATACTAACCCAAATGAGGTGCATTGCTAGAGATGTTTGTTCTAAGTAATGCAATGAATATTGTAACAAGCCAAGCACACCATACCAAAAACATCCATGCAAAACTTGGAGAGCCATTTATTATAGTCTTCTTCACTTGTGGTGTGGGTTTAGGGTTTAGGGTTGATAAGTAACAATCATAGTGAACTAATAGCCACTAGTTCACCATGAGCAATGGATGGTGGGTGGAGAGGAAACATTTTCTCACTAAATTTTAGTTGTTTAACTACTATGAACCATGTACAATTTAATACATAGTTTTATACACAACTACATAAAAATGTGACTCTTAACACCTTTAGATAATTGGATGTGTGACTTTTAGAAGGAAATGTATCAAGTTGTATTATATTAATCGGAAAGCACTTTATTTTCTCATTGATAATTGTTGTGCCTTAAGTCATATTTTTTAAAAATTTCTATCATTCTAACATGGCATCAAAGCTAGTGAAATAAATTTTAGTGAAATGGAGATTAACAACTTGAAATAGTTTCTATTTCAAAGTGTGAGAAATGTGTTTTTGAAATTTTTGAAGAGTGTGTATATGAAAGAAAAGTCATATTTTCTAATGAATTTGAGATAAATTTATAAGATATCCATGGCATTGAGAAATTTTGATATCAGTTGTAATGAATTTTCCTCTAAATTGGTATAAATCATGTGACTAAATTTGATGGAACTTATTATGACATATAGGTTTTAACATTAACATTAATATTCGAGTTAGAAGGATTATGGTGAATCATATATGATAATGAGTCAAGCCCCCATTGCTACTCCAATTGTTACAAGAATTGTTCTTTCACCATTCATAAGACTAGGGAGCATTAGTGATTGGAAGAAAAGATATGCAATGTTTCTTGGCATATAAACAATTATTTTGATAACAATGTTATATCACATGTACAATCTTACACACCAACATGTTTAACATGGAAAAAATTAGAAAATTTATTCCATTCCCAAAAAATTCTCACATAAATGTATATCAGAAACAAACTTCACATTCTAAAAATGAAAGAAAACGATAATGTAACCAAACATATGAAAAAAATTTAACAAATTTGGCACAATTAGTTGCCAAAGGTGTGCCAATGCCAAATGATGAAACACTCCCTAGTTTCATGAAAAACGTGCCTTGAAATTATAGAACATTTATCAATTCATTAAAGAAACAACCCAATTTCATATTACAAACATTAATAATTGACTTGATTCAAGAAGAAACCTTAATGAAGGACATGCATTCCAATAATGATGATGGATCAATTCATATCACAAAAAAATAAAATTAAAAACCACACATGAGAAATTTTGATAACTCTTTTCCACCAAAAGATGGTGCATCAAGTTCTTAATCATTTCCAAACAAGAAAAACAAATGTCCTTATTGCAAAAACTTTAACATTTGATTAAGGATTGTTAAAAAAAAATGACGACAAATGTTACTTCTAATAATAAAAAATAATCAAACATTTCCATGTCAAACAACAATCTTTATTTTGTTGCCGTGATGGTGAAAAAGGAATCAACCCCACACAATATGTCAATATCGAGGTTTCACCAAAAAAAAATGTTTTCATCAACTACCAAGCATTCAAAGGTAACAAAATAATATTTATTAGTGATAATACCACACATATAATATGTGTGCAAGGACAAGTTATAATAAAACTTTTTAATGGTTTGGAGAAAACCATATTAAAAGTTTTTCATGTTTTTGGATTGAAGAAGAATTTGTTTTCATGAAAATAATTTGACAAACTTGAATGATAACTGCCATAAGCAATAAACAATAAAGGAGGTTTCCAAACAAATCCTCGAAAAATATTTTAAATTTTTTTTAGAAGTTTCAAAAAAGATCCTTGAAGAATATGTTTAGAAGTTTTTTAAAAACATGCAACTGATGAAAGCTTTTAAAAGAAATAATTAGAAATGACTTCTTTTTAAAAAATAGTTGAGCAAGTTTTCAAAAGATGTGATTGGTGTAAGTTTCTAGAAAATTATCTAGTAAAAATCTATATAAGGTTTAATTGACAAAACTTTTTAAAAGGTTGATATGATCTTTTAAAATGTTTATGTGATGTTCTAAAATGTTTCATCGCATAATATAAAAAGAGGTTTAAATGACACCATTTATCAATCTAATTAATGCAAGTTGTGACCTTTGTACTTTTAATCCATTTCATTTTCAATTTGCATCATGTCTTGTTCAAATAATAAATTATTTAATTCAAGTTCATTTTCAAGTTCTTTGTTTGTCAATTTTTAAAAATTTCCCCAAGGTATATATTTGTCTTGTCTTTAACAAAAGGTGCACATCAAACAAGGATTATGCATGTTCAATGATGTCATAACATAATGTAAACGAGAGATTAATTTGTATGAACTTGGTTGAACCATTGAACCCAAGCAAGAATTTTATGTAATCTTAAAAACAACCATCATGAATTTAGTAGATTTTTGGCATTTATGACTTGTTCATGTTAACAAAGATAGGTTGAAAGAAATACAAGGGTTAGCCATGGAAATTGATTATTTCAATGAAAAGTATATTGATTTGTGCACACCATGCTTCAAAGGAAAGCAAAATCAAAGAAATTCCTTAAAAAAAGTGGTACCAAATCCATGGGATTTTTTAATAAAAGTCATTTTAATATATGTGGGCCTCTACAAACTAGTCCTCACACATGTTGTAGATATTCCATCACTTTTATGGACGATTTTTCAAAATATATTGTTGTGTAGTTTATGAGACAAAAGTTCAAAACTTTCTAAACAAATTTCTTATTTTCAAAGATTTTTTTCAAAAAGAAAGAAAATTGCAAGATCAAATGTTTAAGGTTTGATTGAAGAGGAGAAAAGAAGTTTGAATTTTCTTAAAACTTTATCGAAAAGAAGGAATTAGAAGAGAATTCACTATTGTTTATACACCTTAGCATAATGGATTTTTTGAAAAGAAAAACAAAACATTGGTGGGCCCAATTTTAATCATGTTGTCATATGTTAAATAACCTTTTTTTTGGGAGATGACAAGTTATTTGCAAAATTCAAGCCCCACAAAATCAATTGAATATCATAAAACACCATATTAATTGTGGTATGGCTCTTTGTTGGGTCTTTTTTATTTTAAGATTTTTGAATGCAAAATCCATGCATTATTCTTCTTCTTTTTTAAATTGATGTTCATTCCATATAATGTATTTTCCTTGGGTACAACAAAAAATCAAAGGCTTGTCATCTTATGGCACATAAAGGCAAAGAATTGATTATTACAAAAGATGTTTTTAAATGAAATGCATAATAAGTCAATCAGCAATTTTACAATCCCATATCATGAAACATGTTTACTAGTTTTCATTGATTTTTTAGAATTAATTTTAGTTGAAAATTCACAAATGCACCCAAAACAATCAACGTTTTAACATTAAATTGACCAAGGAGCCGACAAAATCAATTGTCTTGCAACTTTCAAAATGTGGGAAATTGTTCACAAACAAGGCTTGTCCTTTCAACTTAAAACTTACAAATTGTCAACACACATTGACATTCCAAAATGTGAAATTATTCCACCACCATCATCACCATGACCTCAAAAAATAAACAAACAACCACGTAGGTTGATTGAAACCATTGAAAGAAAACCTTGTCCAATGAAAAATGATCACCATAAGCCACCATGGAAGACTCCATATCATGCAAATGTAACACATGCCCCACATTAAAAAAAAATTACATGGCCCAAGTGCAATGGAAGGACAAAATGCCATCCACTCTGAACTTGATTATCTAAAATCAAATAAAACTTGGGAGTTAGCCCCACTTCCACTCGATCAAAGCGCTATCAATGCAAAGTGGATTTTTAGAATTAAAACCAAAGCTGATGGATCCATAGACAAATATAAAGTTTAGTTGGTTGCATGTGGATTTTCTTAAATTCAAGGAGTGAACTACATTGAAACATTTTCATTGTTTATGTTGATTATATCATTGTTAGTAAACACCTTGCACTTGTTCACAAATCAACAACAAAAGGAATTTGAGATGATGGATGAAGGTGAATTACATTATATTTTTGCCAATATTATTTTATGAGATAGAAAGGCATGATGAATCATCTTACAAGTCAAGCAAATTATTTAACATCAAAACTTGAGGAGTTTCACATGTTTAATTGTAATGGAATAAACACCCCTATGTTCAGTGGTGTTCACATGGTGATTACCCTTCCATTCTAAATATTGATACACAATATTTTTTTCCAAATGGTTGGCAAACTCATGCATGCTATAACTAATTCCTAACCAAACTAAATATGTTGTTTTATTGCCTTTGAATTGTGCAAAGCTTTTGTTAAAGATGTTATTTTGTTACCTTTGAATTATGCCAAGCTTTTGTCACACTTGAAAACCTTCCAAACAAAAGGGACAAAAAAATGAGAAGGTGAAAATCTTAGTTGGTCACGAAAGATGTTATTCTATCACATTCAAATCACGCGAAGCCCTTGGTGTTGTTTTGTTGCGTTTGAATCACACATTTGAAGGAGGTTCTTGTCATCATTATCTCTACTTAGAACATGGGATAATAAGATCACTCATGAAAACACAAGAAATGATATCAAACTCTAATGATGAAAAAAATTGGTGGGTTTTTGAGTCTCACTCACATGTCCATCCCTTGTTTCGCCACCCATGCCCCAATTTCAACCAAACCTAGGATGAAAACCCTTAATTGGCTTATTTTATATGGATAATTCTATTGAAACTAGCACTTTATTTCTTTTCAATATGAAACGAGAATGAAATGCTACCAATTTGTATACCGTCTTACCCTTCCGTTGTGTTAAACCTTCAAATGTTTGACCACTTTAGTGGTTGGCAAAAAAAAACCCAAAAGTGGCCAATAAAAGCCAATAATGTAAAGGTTGGACCTAACAATTTCTTTGAACCATTTTTCTGCCATAAACTTGGGAGTTCACTGTTGTTCCCCAAACTACAGTTTAAATTTAAATTGTTTTGAGCCCTTCTTTAAGTCTATTTTTGCACTTCCATGTTCTAGCATTTGAGGGGGAATTCATGGGATATTGAATAACATGGTCAATGGGCCTTCAACACTAGTGAAAAGTGGACCTTAATTGATTGGGCAAATGGAAATTGCATAGTCCATGGGGCTTTAAGGCTAGCAGAAAAGTGGCCTTTAAATTTTCAATGTTGAAAATGTTTTCAATTAAACTCTTATTAGTGTAGCCTATGTTGTTGGCCCAAATGTGAACACATTTTTTATTTTTCAAATTCTCAAAATTGAAAATTTCCAAATTTTACAATATGAACACATTGCAAACTCAACTGATTTTTCCAACCTCCAAACTCAATTTTTGGCAATTTGTTTGAATTTTGAACAACAAAATCCACTCAAAAATGAATATCTTCCACACCTTAGTTCTAAAAATTGTGAAATAATGTTTTATTAAATTTGACTCATCAGGTGTTTTCCAAGAACACCAAGAATGCTTCCAAGTTCCAATATAGTTTTCAGTTTCAATTTTATTTAGGATAGGTGAGGCTATTTTCATGACAAATAGTCTTAGAAAACAAAAGAAGAATAAAGTCAATGTATGTTCAATTTTGGTAAATAGAAAGAAAAATTATAATCTAGGTTCAAGTGATTGAATGAATTTCAGGGGTTTTTTTTTTGGGGGAAATTTTTGAAGTTTTATTATAAGGGTGCATGTTCATGTGGCTAGGCTTACTATTTTCCACCACAAAGAGAACCTATAATCATAGCACATGGAATCTACTCTCCAATATTCATTTTCTTATTACTAAATTAATTTTACTATATCTCCACCATTTACTTATTACTAAACTATGTTTTACTATATTTCCAACATCATGAAATATATAGCTACTTGCTAAAACTATATTCATCAATGACTAAGTATCGCTAGTTGTAGAAAATTAAAACAATGCTCTCCATATGTTTTGTATCCAATATTTTTTTTAGTTGTATTCATCATTGTCCACATGTGTGCATATTCTCAATAGTTAATGTGCTAGTATACTAATTTTATGTTGCGTGTTTTTGCAACAATGATTTTACTCCTAGATACCCAATATGTGTCCTTATACTAGGACATGCATATAAGTTGGTGAACATGAATAGGCCTAATCACCATAGTCTTCATTGAGAAAATGGTTCAATAATTAATAGCTTCCACATTATAACTCCAAACAATCTCAAACCAAGTAAATGCACCCATACTCATCAAGAGCCGAACTCTCCAAAGCCTACCAAGAGCATAGAAGGAAATGTTGTGGTTTGGGAGATTGCAACTTGACAAAAACAAATTACCTTGCTTCATAGATAGATGAACATCCATTTTTACTGCACCCATTTTATCTCTATCCAAAGGTTTTAATTAGCAAATGTGGTTTATGTGACAATGAAAAAATCAAATTATTGAATATCTTTTTATACCATGGATTTTGTTTTGCTAGGAGATTTAAGCAATGCAAAAGAGGTTTACCTATCTTTTTGGATTATTTTTAAAAAAATTGTAGCATGTTTCCTAGTTGGCTACTGACATCAAGTCTAACTTAAATTTGTCCTTTTTTTCGGGGTTTAAGTTGCCAAATTTTCTCATACCTATATAAAGTCCTTGAATGACAATTTGTATTATTCCTAGAATAAAAAAGGTGCAAGACTTAACTAATATAGTTTTGATTCAATAATTTTATTTCCCAAAAAAACAAATCTCCTACTAATTACTATGGTACTCCCTAACCGAATTTTGCAACAAACTATCAAATAATTTTAATTAAATTAAAAAATTTAACTTTGGCACTTGGTTTTTTAATTCTGAAATTTTTAGCAAGTAATGGTTATAAAACATAGTTAACAAACACACTCTCTTTGAGTTTATGGGACAATTTTGTGTGTGTAAACTATCTCAATCCTAGGTTCTTGAACTTTAAGATTTGTGTTCAAACTTGACAATTGAAATCTTGGAAATTTCTTAATTTTGTAAAACTTTTAGCACAAATAATAATTGTTTTTCAAAAAAAATTCAAAACATTTTTTTAAAAATTTATGTTAAAATCATTCGTGTACTATAATATTTAGCATTTCGCAAAAATGTGTGTGTGTTTTCCCCAAATTTGTGATGTTGCTAAAATGACATTCATCCATAAATAAATTTAACCATATTTGTCAATATTCAAAATATGCAAGTAAAAAACCTTAAGCACCTTTCAGATATTTATAAACAATTGTGAAGAATTTTGTTGATCATTTAATTTTGTTTAAAAAAGTCTCACAATTTTTTTTCAAATAGGGAATTTTTGACCCAAAAAATCCTTTATCATATTATTTTTCGCAAAATTTCAAAAAATCACCACCTTAAAAGTGACTACTTCAAAAGGCTTTTAAAAGATGGACCTTAAATTTAATATTTATGTCATGTAAAATTTTTGTCCATGTTCATCTTACTCTTTGACAAAGAGGTTTTCAACAGTCACAACTAATGGTGCATTCACACTTGATGTTAAAGTCAGTGTTAAATGAAAATCTAGGTGGCATCCAAAGTGGCACACAATGTTAAATAGGTGATACCTTAATGTTAAATGAACTTTAACTTAATAGAAAATATTCATGGTAAGCAAGATTAAGTCCTAAATGACTAACATGATGTTACAGAACTTAACATTAAAGTCTTTAACACCAAGTGTGAACACACCTTAAGTTGCCATTCAATATATCATCTATCTTTTCATTGAAGTTGATGGTGCCAATGAAGATGCTCTCAATTACAATATGTGATAACATTGTAGGGTAGGCATTTGGTTAAATGAAACGGCCTAGTGCATGGTGAATATAAAGCCTGAGGTAAAGGGTGGAAAGCATTGACAATAATGCCTTCCCTTACATAAAAGGTTTAGATAATCTTACCTCAAATCTCCCAATATCCCTTTATGTGGGCTATAGTGAACTATAACCGACCAATGCGACATGAAGGATGAATGATAAATGGTCATACAATAGTTTTCCGTTGGGTTATTGACCCTCGCTAACCATGGTGGTTACCTTAATTGTTTTAAATTCTACTACCTATTAACAACCTACAAGTTGTTATTAGTAGGTAGGCAACCAAAAAAAATTACCTTACCTATGTATACACCATATACTTACTTGGTAGTCCTTCATTTTAAAACTTGTCTACCATTATACAAGACCCACTTCTTACGACATGGGTTACCAAGTTGAAACCATATATTAACTCAATCGACATTCATCCACAAATTAGTCATATGGGCATCTAGTGGATGACCAAAAACATGAGTTCCTTTAGGATTTCCTTCTTGATTTATGACGACAACAACATTGTCATTGAATTGCACACTTGGTGGGGTGTTGTTTCACTCTAATTAATTCATATGAATAAAAGTTAACTAAATTCTCAAATTTTAATGCCAAAAACCATCCAAAAAAAAACATGGATCCTTGGACATCCTATGGCCTAAAAGAAGAGGTTGCAAAAACCTTCTAATTATCCTTTATCAAAGTATAATTCCAATAGAAAATGAAAATGAATCCTGGAAAAATATCTAACAAATAAGAACCTAACAACTACATTGTATATGTTAAAACTTAGGTGAATTAGAACACTCCAAATTCTTTCTCATTGAACATCCACATATTCCTAATGGCATTGATCATCCCATAGCCATGTACATCCCAAAAGCTTTGACAAGAATGGATATTCAGCCCAAACCCACCTAGATTGAAAGATCAAACTTCAACACCTAGATTTCAGGTATTATGAATTGCATACCCAAACTTAAAGCACCCAAGCTTAGGCATTCATTGCATCCCACAATAGTGCCTTTTCCCACATTCAAACCCTAACTTTGACATAAACCCATTAATAATCACTCATGAAACCCCTTCTATTATGAATCATTTTCACCACTAGCCCATTTTTAACAAACTAACATGAACTCTACTTTAACACAATAGAAAATCAAAGAATAAAATCATGCACGAAGAACATTCTTCTTTTTATGCATTTCAAACAAAAACAAATATGTCTTCGTACACAAACATAACCAACATTGGAATATTAAGCTCTTTCTCTATCTTCTCCAAAAACCAACAAAAAAACCTTGCCATTGCATAACTACCATCCTTCAAATATATGAAGTTCCTCATCTTCCCATAATCCAATGCACCAATCGGAGCCATAAACCCATGAAACATCATGAAGAACAAAAACCAAGAAAGATAAGCTTGTGAATTCATCTTCTAAAACAAGAGAAACATAATGCCTTGATTTTCCCTCCTCCGTGAATGCACACCTACAAACATATAACAAAAAAACAAACAATAGATTATTTCAAGCACCATATGGTTAACATGTTCATGACAATCACTATTTTCCATCAATTGTCATTTTAGGGCAGTACTTTGGTAACCATTTTACTTTATGGCTCCTTTTAGGTCACGTATGTGGCCACTCACAACATAGAAAATCTATGTTTGCATAGATTAACACCTCAAGGTGTATGATAAATTTGCAAATCCCATTTTGCTCTTTGCCGAGTCTAATCATCTTTGTCCCTAATAATACAAATGTTTGCATCCTCATCTTATTCCCAACCTTGCTTCCTATCTTTGTAACCAGCGAACATGTAAGGTCCTTCCCAACTTGCTAAAAGGGATTTATTCTTACGTGGTTTTTTCATTTTCATCAACACTTTTTCGTCTCCAAAAGATTGAAACATAATATGGCCCTTTCTAGATGCATATGTTTTTTTATGCTTCTTTTGTGCCTAATCAACGTTTTCCAACAAAGACTCATGAAGTTGAACCACTAATTCCATCTTAGATACCATTTGTAATGCCATATCTATAGGAACAATTTGGTCATCCACCATTAGTGTCAAATTGTTTAGTCAATTATCTATGGTCAATCTCAGAGTTTTTTTGTCAAAATCATGTAAGGAAAATATCTAGCACTTGCATGAATGCCACAATGATATCCAAATAAAATCCTTGGGATTTGGAAATCCCGATTCTATATGTTTCCTATAGAGACGACAATTAGTCCACGCTTTAAGGTTTTTATCATCCTTTCCACCACACCATTGCAATGAAGCCATTGTGGAACGGTGGATTAATGGTTGAGCCTAAAAATTTTGCACATTGTATCAAATTTAGCCATCCACTCTCCCCCATTATCAGTAAAAACATACTTGGGAATCCCAAATCTTCAAATTATTTCTTTTTCAAACAAATTCATAGCAATTATAGTAATGTGTTTTTTCACATTTTTAACTTCACACCACTTAGAATAGTGGTCAATGGCCATTAATACATACTTGTTGCTAGATTTTGTTTTAGGTTATTGGACTAGATGTCTTTAAAGCCACTTGGTAGAATAAATCACATATCGAAGTATTTTTCATTTCTACAATCCTTAATCGCATACTTCTAGATTTTTTAACCATTTCACACCACTTGCATTTTCTGATTAGTTTCCTAAATGATTTAATTATGTTGTGCCAGAAGTTTTTTTTTACTTCAACCAAATTCCTCTGCTCATTAAAGTATCTAATTTCTTCATGAATCAAATTCATAATCTCATCCCTTTTTTCAAGTTTGGGAACCACCAAATCCTATTACATAAACACATCATTATGCCAATTATGATTCATAACCTTGTGTTTTTCCTTGTCTTTTTTTGCAACATCGAAGATTTATGTACTGATATTTTTTCCAATTAATAACTTCATGTAGTTGACATCCATCCAAATGTTTAAACATTTTTGAGTCCCTTCCTAGTTAAAATTTGTGTCAAATTTTATTGATTTTGTGCCTCTTTTCCTGTCCACAGTCTATTGGACCTCCATCACCATTTGTTCATAATCAATTGCAATAAACTTTCTTTTTGCACAAATGGGAAGCAATTCAAAAGTGAGTCCTCCAAGAGCCGATTCATGGTTTTTAATTATTAGATCCTTTTCTTTTGTTGTTTCTAGTAGTAAGTCATCCATCAACTTTGATAAAGTAAACAAGTTTGGCATTTCATGAAACTCAAAATTGCCAATCATAAATTGAATCCCATCCTTTGTGGCATTCTTTGAGGCAAACACCACTTAATTAAGTACTTCAACTTAAAAGTCCTCATTTCATCTGAAACAAACACTAGATTTTTATTCAATACATCAACATTAAAATGTTTATTGCCAAGATGGTGGACAATCTTGAAGTGGAAATCTTCTAACATAGAGATCCACCTTCCTTTTTTCCATTTACATTAGAAACTATCATAAGCCACTCCAAAGGTTTATTGTTGGTTTGTAACAAAAAAAATATTTGGTGCAAAAATTGTTTTAAATGCATAATTCCCCAAATAAATGCATAACATTCACCTTCCATGGGGTGACAATGTCTTTATAAAGGCATCAAACTTTTATTGGCATATGTAATCACTTGTTTTCGCCTTCCATTTTTCTAAAGACTAAATTGCCCCAACTCCTTTTATTAACCAGTCCACATATAGTATGAATGTCTTCAAGAAATTTGGTCTAATCAATATAGGTGCCTCTGATAACATTTACTTTAGTGTTTCGAACACAACTTGGCATTAAGGTGTCCATTGGAAAATTAGATCTTTTTTTGTTAAATTAAACACAGGTCCAACAATCTTAGCATACCCTTGTATGAAGGCCATGTAATATCCTATTGAAGCTTCAAGAGGGCTCGGACATTGGTAACAAGCAAAAGAGTTGGGAGTTTGGATATAACATTTACCTTGGTTGGATCTAGCTTTAATCCCTATTGACTAATCACATACCCTAAAAATGTGATTTCCATGGCTCCAAAACAACATTTGCTTGGGTTTAGTTTTAGGTTAACATATTTTAGTCTTTCAAAGACCAATATTAGATGAATCAACTGGCCAGTTTAATCACTATTATGGATGTTAACATCATCCACAAAGATCTTAAAGGACTAATCAATCCAATCTTGGATACCTCAACCATAGTATAGGAAAAAATGCTTGTCACATTTTTTAACCCAAATGGCATAACATTCCATTCAAAAAGTCTAGACTTGGTGGTCACAATAGTTTTTCAAACATCTTCATTCAACATTTTAATTTGCTAGAAACTTGACTATATGTTCAAAGCAAAAAACCATGAAGACTTCCCAAGTTGTGTCAGAACATCATCAATCAATGGCATAGGAAAAAATCTCACTTGGTTTGAGAATTCAAAGGTTGATAATCGCCACAAAACCTTTGAGTCATGTCCTTCTTTACTAGTAGTGTAACCTTACATGCATATTTAAACATGCTCTTGAATACTTTTCCCAATTGAACAATTGCTTATATCTACCGATTTACTTTAACTTCTTCCTAAAAAGATAACCTGCCAAGCATCATCTTGTAGGGAAGAAATCTTTGCATATCAATGGAATGTTCTCCCATGTTACAAGTACCCAATTCTCCCTTATGTCAAGCAAACACATCTTGAAACTATTGTAATAAATCAACAAGTTCTTAGTGTTACAACGTTGTCAACCCTTGATTGAATTCAATTTTGGAACATATCTCTATCCATCTATCTCCATCACATGACATACTCATAGATGGTTCTACCATTCCAACAATCTAAATAGAAGGTGCGGATTTGATAACAAAACTTGTTGAACGTTCTTTTTCTTCTATTTCCACCCATTGTATCTAGTCTTGATAATTATTTGTTAAAGTTAGTTGTGCCTCCAACAATTTTTGATGTTGTTGTTATAGTATCAAATTCACCATCTAAGTTGGAGCGTCCCCCCATATTAGGTCATCAAGCCCTTGATCCATCAAGTATTCCATAGATCTCTGTTCATTATGTAGGATCATTTCATGATGATCATATGCATCACTTTTAGAGTCATTCATTTTAGAATCAGAGATGAAATCATAATTTGGATCAATGGGATTTGCATCTTCATTGTGTAATTGATTTACTAGTGATAATCCTTGTATCGCTTCTCCGATAGACTAAAAGCTTGATGATTGTTCCTATTCCAAAACAAGTTGCAACATGTTGACTAGAGTCAAAGGAAATAATTCCACTACCATTCTTGGACTATTTTGTACTTCGATAACACCTTTCTCAACATCAACTACTATTTCGATCTTCATCAAGAAGTCTAGACCCAGTAGGATGTCACTGCTATAAGTGTCTACAATCAAGAAAACCATGTTGCATTAGATATTTCCAACTTTGAAAGGAAGATCAATAATCTTCCCCAATGCTCTAATTATGGTACTTGACGCAGTCTTGAAACTTTTTGTCCCAGATACCATGTGCATGATTCTCAACTTTCTAACAATTTTATCTGCCATTATTGACATGGAAGCACTTGTATCCACTAGGCCTTCTATCAATCCATTTAATTTTCAACAGTCAAATCTGCAGTTTTACCTTTGTGGCTTTTGTTGACACAAACTTGTTTGATTGTAAGAAAAATCGGGATCATAACATGTGTCACTTGTTGAACTTCTTCATCTTTGTGCTTTTTGGCCCACTTCATTAGGCTTTCAAAGTATTCCAATTCATCATGGATGGTCATAATAGTTTCCAAAGGCATAAATCTTATTTTACCTTTTAAGAAATGGGTCAGAATTTTTAATTTGGTAGCACTTATCTCATTTCCCAATTTCCTTAGTGTTGTAATATCCTCCTCATGAGGCCTTTCTTCATCTTTATCAACCATAGGTGTAACAACTGGATTTCTTTTTCTTGGCACTCTTGTTCCAAAAAAAATGTTATTATTTACTCCACATAATCAATTCAATTTGCCAATGTGGCCTTTTCATCATTGATTAAAACTTCCAAATAATTTGTAGAAATAGCAAGTCATTTTCCATTCTTTTTCCAACAACGTTCTTTCATGTGTCGTAGACCAAAACAATAGGAACATTTAAGTCCACAAATTTTTGTTTTGTGCCCCCCTTCACATTACTTGCATTTTAGTCTATTAGAAAACTTTGAACATGTAGAAGCACTATGGCCTACCATATTGCATAATTGACATACACTTGATCTCCTTAGAATTCTAGGTGGGATGATTTCCTTGCCACTAAATCCCTTAAGTTTTCTATCAATGTTTCATTAAGAGTGTGAATTTATCGTTCTGTTGAGTTCTCCCTTTCATTGGTTTCTTCATCCCTTTCCTCCTCCAAAGGTTCAAAGGGTGTTTCCCTAATTTCTCCAAATACCTTCTCAACTTCACTGGTTGCTATTAGTAATTCATCCATGTCCACATATGTATGCACCATACATAACTTCCTAATTTCTAGCTTGAGATGGGCGAAAAACCTTCTTTTCCTTTTTGCATCAAGGATTTTCCCCTTTACAAATAAGTGCTCAAGCTTGACATAATATAGTTGAACCCGTTGCTTTGGTTCTTGCCTAATCGCATCCATCTTCACCTTCAACTCCTCATGATCATACTTTCCATATTTAGCCATTATCAAAATCCATAATGTTTGTCAGTCTAGTGGTGCAAGGTTTAGTCTTTTGTATCAATCTTTTATTTATCATGTAGGTTTAGCTTGGTAATTTTTAACAACTTTTCCTCATCATATTCTCGAACTTCTATTGCCATTTGGAGTCTTTCTGCCCAATCAAATACATCCTCCAAATCTTTCCCCCAAAATATTTATTTATACCTTTAGGATTGGTCATTTTGTAATAAATCAAAACATATTTCCTACAATGGAAATGTTTGTTTCAAATTGTCAATTTCAAATACTTCCTCCCCCTTTTTTGACCTCATAACTCTAATTTTATTATCTCTTATCCTAACATTAAAGCACGTGTCACTTCTTCTGACAAAACCCCATCCTAATTTGCCATACAAACCCTTGGAAAATACCCAACATTGTATATGAACATCTTTGCCTAAAAACATTGTCCTAATGATCTTGTCTCTTGTATGTATTTTGTGATCAAGCTCATGTCTATAAAATTAGATGCAACAAGATTCTATTTCTATTTCCATAAGTATCCAAATGTTTCATAACCTAGGAATTAATGAAGGTAATTCCCTAATTATTTTTTATTGCCCAATGATCTCCAAAAGGCCACAAGATAGTGTAAAAGAACTTGTTTTCTTATGTCTAAATGATGGTCCATTGCCTTCCGTTTGACCCTTCCCTTGTCTTGATCCAAATTACAACTTTCATGAAAAACCTAAAGTGCATAACTCCAATTGCCAAATCTCCAACAATAGCCAAATGAAGATTAAATCCACTTATTATCACAGAGGCAAATCTAGTGATTTTAATAGTCACAAAACCCACATTGGATTTCTTGGAAAATGCAACATCATCTTTAGATATAATTCCCATTTGGTTTTTTGAATTCACAGTCAATTAACAAAAATGATATGCTTATGTTGCATTTTTTTAGTTAAAGAACTTTTACTATTCACCTTCAACAACAAGAACAAAATCTTAAAATGCAATTGGTAAGAGTGAGAAGGTTTGTTCATTTGAGTTGTTTAATTGGTGATTATTGTCTTCACATAATTTCCAATTCAAGGTGTGTGATGTTAGCCTTGATGCTTCTACCTTTAGAAGCTTGTTTGTAGCTTGAAATACCTTTCAATTCCCAGAATGAAGAAACAAGTAAAATGGTCAGGAGAAGTTACACATTGAGGTATCTAGATATCACTAATTTTAGGTAATCCATATGTTTTAACAATTGCAAAATCGTCTTCTCTATGCAAGGTAGGTGGTGAAATGGAATTATTGTTGAAATTGCATGCATGTTCGCCACTCATGTTGTTCATTCCCCTTCACTAGAGCCTCTTTCCAATCATCAATCACATTATACCAATTTTTTTTCCCCTAAGAAGTAAGAAACAAAACCTGGAAAAAAAAAAAAAAAAAAAAAAAAAAAAAAAAAAAAAAAAAAAAAAAAAAAAAAAAAAAAAAAAAAAAAAAAAAATAAAATT
>Ga0116227_10001414_pt1 | contig 53272 bp, 38 predicted proteins | sample S1TSphgellanicum_FD_89693 | JGI IMG/M metagenome (GOLD analysis project Ga0116227, IMG submission 89693) | Host-associated microbial communities from peat moss isolated from Minnesota, USA - S1T2_Fb - Sphagnum magellanicum MG | ecosystem: Host-associated > Plants > Peat moss > Unclassified... | reverse complement strand
CATCTAAAACACAAGTTATGGCCAAAAGAAGGGCCGGGAGTCATATTGCCAGTTTGACTCCCAACCAGAAAAAGTCAAGAATTGACCCGATTTACTTGGCTGCAAAAGGCGTGCAACATACCGTTGGAGAGCTCTTGACGAGAGCTACAACTTTGCTTCAAACCACATCTCGATTTGAGGTCTGCTCGAAAAGTTATGGGGTTCCAAAGTCACAAGAGTCCCAACTGGCGTGATTTTGGGACTCCCACTCGGGAGTCCCGAGAGAGAAAAGCCATTTGGATGTGAGCTTCGTGGCCAGCCATAGAGTATACTATAAGGGGGAAGGTGTGGCTTCCCCCAAGTCCTAGCCGTGGTGAGTCTAGTGTGTCCGTGTTGCCCGTGGCTCGTCCTAGCACCAAAGGTGCTCTAACTATACATTAACCACTTTGTGTGGGTTGTGTGTAGGCCCGTGTGAGTGAGTGAAGCTTATCAACTCTTCCTAGTCCCATCCTAGAGCTCCAACACGCCCTTCTACCCCTCAAAGTGTTATGAGCTAAGGAGCGTGCCCCGACTCCTCCCTTTTCTGGTGTCTTTTACTTGGATTCACATTTGAATCCTTCAAGGAATTGGGAGTGCGTCAATGTCAGTAATTATTTAGTTGTTATCATAGTTATTCATATGAGTAGTCTAATGATGTGACAATTGTTCATACAACTAAATTAGTGATGTGGCATATTGACATAGCGGTTGATACAACTAGAGAAATATGTGTTTTCTAGTTGTATATATGACTACATTCGTGGACACCAAGGTTCTGGTCTAGTTACAAATGTAATTGCAATGTTCATTTAGTTGTTTATGCAACTTCGATGTGTGTTACAATGGACTACATTTGGAAATATACAATTGGTTGTATCTATTTTTAATACTAGCTATAGGTATTTCGTGGATCAAATACAGCTACACACCAATACATGCACTAAATTACACATTTTAAGTTCAATACAATCAAAACAAGAATCAGATAAAACCAACTAATGCAATTGTGTGCACCATTACATAACCAAGCTTGAATCCAACACTTCATTGCCAAAAATTGACATTTTGAAAATTTGGAATAAAGTTATATGTACATAAGCCACTTCTATCCACCACACATATTATTACACCCTAACTATTGTGCTTTCAAATACTTTTGATGCCATAATGCAGAGGTTCCAACAACATCTCCTAGCAACAATTGGTCAACAATTTCATTGGGGTGCATAAAAGGATGATTAGATATGTAAACTTGTACGTCTACTCGAAACCATAACTCCTCTATTGGCATACAATGAAACTTGTCTCAATCGCAGAGGTTACTAATTGTCCCCACTATAACTTTTTGCCATGCATTCTTCAAATTCAATAGGACAACAACTTGTTGCATATGAAACTGTAAATACAAAAGAATGTAGTCATTGCATAAAAGGTTAGAACCTATATTCATTTGCAAAGAAAACATTATGATGCATTTTCAAAATGAGGTGAAAGTCAAGGAGTGGAGCACTTTCAAAATAAAAATGTATGCATCAAGTAGCATCTTAAGTAAGAGCATATGCTTGTGAGGTTAGGAAATTTTTGCTAACTTGTTTAAAGATGTAAGCAATATGAACATGTTGAATTATAGAATGGTAAATCTATATCTATATCAATATAGAACAAATCCTTGTCTTGTTCTTCTCCATAATGAAATTTATGTTGCTACCCAATGACTATAATAGATTGAAAATTCTAGGAAATGGAATTATGGGAAGGTTTGAAAAAAAATTTAACATGCTTACCGCATGTGATCCAAGAGTAGCATGCTTTGCACTATTTCCTCTAGGGGGCCAATATGAGCAAGATGGATGGATCCAAATGTTGACAATGTTGGTGTTGTCGGATTTGCTTCGTGCATTTTATTGATGTATTAAAAACAATGATTGAAAATGTTGTAGAAAAGAAATGGTGTGAATTCTTTTGAAACAAATGTATACATGGATGCAATATTGTTGTTTTTACTTGAATGTAAAGTTACATTTCTTAAATATGGTGGCCATCAAGCAGAGTTCGTACCATCCACCAAGTTGGGTAAAGCCCTAAATTAATTAAATATGTGTTATATGTGACATCTTTGGAATTATAATATTTGTTAGATAATTAGCTTGTGTCTAATTGTTTATTGGTTTTTATGTATTATTTATTGACATGGATAGTACAATTCATTATATTTTTAATAAATATGTTTGAATTATGATCTATTTATAAATATTATATATGATGATTATTTAGTTGCATATTAGACACGTAAATTAAATTTTATTGGTAAACTTACAACTTATTACAATCATAATCAAATATGATATTTTAAAAATCAAATAGATGTTTAAAATGTTTAAGAAAAATATCATTTATTTGATCATAAGACTTTTACCATAATTTTACATAAAATTTATATATTATGTTTTTAAAATTTTAAAATTTTAAAGTCCATCAAATTCCTTAATTATTTATCATTACTAAATGTTATTTGACTAGAATTGTAAAAATATAATAATATTATACATCATAAATATTATAAGTGATATTTGTTTAGTTCTTATTTTTTGAAATGTGATAGATATATTATTCTTTTATTTAAAAGAATGTGAATTAGTTAAAATTATGATATATTATTATCACATTGTATATTTATTTTTTTAATGAAATGAAGGATTAATATGTGGGAGATAAATTATTTATTCATTTATATTACATATTGGTTGTAAAATATTTTTCATTTATAAATCACATGCTTGAATTTTTTTTTCCAATGAATCATCATCAAAATGTAATTCAATTTAACAAAATTCATAAAACATTGTTTCAAATTAATCTACATTTTTGGGAAAATATATATTTAATTGTGTATGTGATTTAAATTACTTTAAGAATCAACTTTATTTTTTTCCATTTGGACAAATATCAATAAAATATGAAATATTGAAATTGGTGTTTGTGCAATATTTAAAATCAAGTATAAGGTAAATAGAATGCATTCCACTATATTTTCACATCAAATGGGGTGGTTTGATGACAAAGGAGTTGATATCTAACCTTGGGGTCTAAAGATCAAACTTCACAAATGACAAAATTGTGGTCAACAATGGTATGTTGACTGTATGTACCCTACATAGTTAGGCTACTTAACCTAGGTGTCTCCCTAGGCCCACCTAGGTCCCTAGACTACGTAATGACATGTGTCAAAAATTCATAGGCTGAAATTTTATGAAATTACCAATAATATGAATTATTATATTTCATTATATATATATAATATACTTAATAAATGTTGATTTAGTCACATAGTCCTACAACTAATCAATGGATGAATAATCCTTGCAATTGCAAGTGATATGTGACTATTAATGTGATTATACATGCCACATGGAATTTTTTGCGATTGGTTATCTTTTACCACTTGTCCAAGGTGACTAAAATTTTGTCCTTTACAACTAAAATTGTAGTAGTTTATTTCCAAATTTCTTCTAGTGTAACAACACGTGGGCCTTGCCACCAAAGAACAATACTTGTACTATAGGTGTATATGAATGCAAATATATTTGGACGTGTGAATAGAGTAGTCACCACATGGTTAAAACCAACCCTAAAAGCTAGATCATATATGGATAATATGTAAACATATCATTTGGATACATGTATCACAATTTACATGGGTCAATGTATATGTACAATATAACACATACCATATGGATAATTTACACATATGACATCAAAATATAATGGTTATTTGAAGGTGTCTTCTTGGATTCAGATATTGACCTAGAGATTAGTTAGACATAAATCATCATAAAAATAAAGCCCAATAAATTGCTCAAAAAACTGGAACAAATGAGGTTAAGTTGTGAATCAATTTCACATAACTTGGTCCAAAATCACCAAGTCAACAATCCTTTCTTGCCAATTACCCTCCACATTAAAATCCCTTTCAAAACTTTTAGAAATTTCTCCAAAAAATGTAGTAAGTTCTAATTTAACTTTTTCCCTTTGTGTTTGAGCCCAAATTTCTTTTATATAAAATCATTAGCAACTTACATTGGAAGTAAATGATTGGAACCATCTTTCAAATCCCAAATGTAATTAAATAATAGCCAAATCCATAAATCCAAGGATCACAATTTTACTAGTTGATTAAAACCTAGATTATGACCAACTAGTAGGATATATAGGACTTATTATATAGTTTATTGTAAGTAATTACTGCACACAACAATATTCATTCAATTATAATCTAGCTCATAGGAATTCCAATTATATTAAATCTTTAAAGAGCATTGTTAAATTTGAAAAAATATTACAACTCTTAAATTTGGCGTGTGTTTTAAGGATTACTAATCTTGAGTTGAATCTTTATGTTAAAATCCATAGTCCTAAAACCTTGCTTACCCCTGATATAATGTAGTTGGGTCCTAAGCTGATAATCCTTTTCCAAGTCACTTCATGTCCTTTTAGACTCCTTGCCCATGAATTTGGCATGTTATAATAACTATTAGTCCTGAACTGAGTCCTTTTGTCAACACAAATAAAATGATTAGAATAGTAAAACTTTTGTTTACCTGAATTCCCAATTTGCAACACCCATCCACAACTAAATAATTTTTACACATATGTCTTCAAATAAAAAAATCCAAAGTAAGCAATATGTATGTTTACATATCAAATTAGTAAAAAAAAAAAGTTAGGTATAATTTTAAATAGGGAAAATATAATTTCATTACTGCCAATTCATAGACCACATAAATATTAATTCTTTTATAGGATTCAAAAAGGCCCCTTCTAATTCTTTGTTTCAAAATTGGCAAAATGTCATTACACTTTTACCCAGCATTGTAATCACCACATAATTTATCTACAAAGACAATTGGCCAACAAATCAATTTGATATGCATCCAAATTACTTCCTAATTATAATATAATGTCAGAAATCACTTGAAAAACACCTAAAAAATAAAGCTTGGAATAAATAGGTCAAAAAAACAAAAAAAATGAAATTATGAGTCAATTTTGCATAACTTGGTCCAAAATGAACAAATGAACAATCCTCTCTTGCCAATTACCCTCCACATTGAGATAATCCATAAAATTCAAGAAAAAAACGCATTGACAACTCTGAATTTTTTAAAAATAACCTTAGGCCAAACAAAATTATTCTAGACACATGAAACATTTACCTTCTTCATCTCTCATGGGCACATAGGTTTTTAAATTCTAGATTAGCAAAGTGTGCTAATACAAGGTGTTCTAATTTGAACTATGAACAAATAAATATTTCTACATTTGGTACATCAAATTAACATCTCAAAAACTAAACAAATGCGTGGCCTATATCAACAATCAAAGGTTTCATCATGTTTAAATTAGGTTAAACTTTTAGTTGGTTACCTCTAAAAAGAATGACTATTTGAACAGAAAAAACAAGTTCATAGACCAAAGACATGAAAGTGTTTATTTAGGGTAAAACAAAATGCCATCTCCATTAAGCAATAACAAAGGATGAATATATTTCACATGTACCTAGACTCGTGTTCCCACTTTCATGGGCACTACTTTAACCATTATTTTATGTCTAGTTGGCATTACTTGCAAAAGAGTTACATTCATATCTATCCTTGCCACTTTTTACCAATTTGAGGCAATTTGAGCCCCCATGTTTGCCAAACACTTCGTTATATATGTAGTCATGCCCCTGTTGAGACCTCTAAATGGCTGCAAATTGGAATCCCACATTGTAAGACAATGAGCCACTGATTATTTGAAAGCAAAAAAACATTAGACCATGCCTAAGACAAATTTCAATTGCCATGGATCTTAATTCAAACCAATATGGCAATCAAAATCTAACATCAAATTTCCTCAAAACTCCAAAATAACAAGTCATTGACATTTTTGAAACCATTACCATCATTAATCCTGAATTGAGTCCTTATGTTAAAATGCATAGTGTTGAAAACTTGCTTACCCTTGTATAATGCAGTCAAGTTTTGAGCTGATAATGCTTGTTTAAATCACTTCATGTCCTTTTAGACTCATTGTTCCTGAATTTGGCATGCTTTAAAGGCCATTAATCCTTAACTAAATCCTTCTATCAAACTTCATAGTCCTTAATCCTTGTTTAGCCTCCATAAAATGTAACTAAGTCTATGAAATGACTTTTTGCCCCTCTACTCCCAATTTAATGAGATGACTATATTCAAAGGTACATATGCTATTGGTGAAGGAAAAATGCAAAGTGTATATCTAGATATTAAATTGCGTTTGTAGTTGAAAACAAATTATTTGCTTCCTATGTGTTGCAACCCTAAACTTGGGCTCACGACCAAGGCAAGGGCTTGCAAGAGGGTGAGACAAGAGGGAGACCCAGGAGGCACATCTTATACTCTTGGGAGTGCAGGAGAGTGTGAGAGAATGAACCCTCACACTCCCAAGGCAACTCCCATTTGGGGAGTTGGAATCCCGAAGGACTCCTGAATCTTCAAGGAATGATTTCAAGGGCCAAAACCCATCGGTTTGAAGAGTTCTTTATATCATTGAAAAGATATTGAAACGTAAATGTCTAAAATGGGCTCGCATCACCCATTTAAACATCTAAAACACAACTTATGGCCAAAAGAAAGACCGGGAATCAAATTGGCAGTTTGACTCCCGACCACTAAAAGTCAAGAATCAACCTGATTTCCTTGCGTTCAGGTGGCATGCAACATACCATTGGAAAGCTTTCGACGAGGGTTACAACTTTGCTTTAGACCTCATCACGATCAGAGGTCTACACACAAAGTTATGGGACTCCAAAGTTGCAAAAGTCCTGATTTTAGTAATTTCAGGACTCCCATTTGGGAGTCCCAGGGACAAAAACTCATTTGGATGTGGGCCTCGTGGAGAGGCACAAAGTATACTATAAAGGGGAAGGTGGTGGCTTCCCCCAAGTCCGGGCCGTGGTGAGTCTTGTGAGTCCAAATTTGCCCGTGGCTCGTCCTAGCACCAAAAATGCTTCAACTATGCACTAACCAACTTGTTGTTTGGTTTGTGCAAATCTGAGTGAGTGATTAAGTGTTTGTCATTCTTCCTAGTCCCATCTCGAAGCTCCAGCACGCCCCTCTACCCCTCAAAGAGTTACAAGCCAAGGAGCGTGCCCCGACTCCTTACTTTTTCGTTATCTTTAGTCTGGACTCACATTTGAGTCCATTAAGGAGCCTGGGGGTGCGTCACTATGCATCATTTATGATTTGGAATTCTTAGATATGTTTTCTAAATTTGAACACTCTAAATCCTAAAATTTTAAGTTAAACTATCACCCACCTAAACCAACTTCTAAAGATTTGACGATGTGCTCAACTTGACAACAAACCTTTAGTCATTCAAAACATTATTCCTATCACATATGTTATTTAAATCTAGCTTGCATTAGTTCATTGGAAAGTTAACTACAAGATACACTTACCTATCAAATTTCAAGTTCTACACCCAAATTAGTAAGAAGTTGTGCCATAGAACTTAACCTATTAGTTGTGCTTGAAACCCGAAAGCAAAAAACTTAACTTGATAAGAGACCTCTAGTCACTTAAAATAATTTTACCATGAATTAATTGATTCAAATTTAATTTGCCTCAGTTCATTGGAAAATTAACTACAAGACGTACCTACTTATTAAATTTCAAGCTTTGCACCTTCATAAAAAAGAAATTATGCTACAAAACCTGAGAGGTCTTATGAAATTTCTCTAAGATTCCAAACTTCCAAAACTACCCCTATTCAATTCCATTCCTTCAAAGGTACTACTATCATCCAATTTATTTTCCTTGTTTCCACCATTTATTAAAACTAATCATCCTTTTTCTCCCAAGGAAAATTGTAGGAACAAACTTTCAAATACTCAAATCGAAAATTATGTCTGGAAAAGATAGCCCAAAATGATCCAAATTCACCCCTTTAAAAAGAAGGAAAATGAAGGAGGTGAAGGAAGACCCCAACTTGGTGGCCTTGAAAGGTTCCAATGTTTGGTGACTAATGAAAGGTTCCAATTTTTAGTGACCCTTGAAAGGTTCCAATGCTTGGTGGCCTTTGGAAGGAAAAGAAAAAACATCCTTTTCATCTCTTCTCACTTTCCCCCCAACAAATTTTATTTAAACCTTTTTTTTTCCATTGATATTAAAGTTTCACTTTACCATGGTTTTAAACCATTACTTCATGCCTTTCATTCCTTTTCTTTAACCTATAAATTACAACCACACATTTCGATCTACCAAATTTTCCACACATTCATCGTCAAGTTGATTTTGACCAAAGATTTTTTTTTTCCTTTCATTGAATTCATGGCATCGTACATGACCATGTCTTACAGGCCTTAAGCTACACAATTAAATGAAGAACCGCCTCGAGAGTCATCCCTAGATTTGACATTGACGCAACATCTTCGTGATGAAGATCCCGAACCGCGAGAAATGCATCTTTGTCTTGAAGTTGAACCCCTTCGAACTTGGTATTATTGCATTTCTCCAAACTTTCGTACCTCAGTAATTTTGTTGCAAGTTGACCCTACTTCTAATGATAAACTTGAAACTGTTTACGAAGGTTTTACAAAACCAAAGACACCTCCATCTTTGCATGGTCTTCAATTTCCAATGTTAAACATTATCGTTGTTTGATTCATCAATTACTTCTTAATAACAAGGCGGATTACTTAGTTCGCAGCATTCGATGCATCTTAGATTTCTTGTAGTTATGAATTATCGCTGTGGCATAGCCTAGGACTCAACATGTAATCCTCATTGAGCTTATCCATAACCTAAATAAAAGTTTCATTCATTGAAATCCATGTTGCCATTGCCACCCTATCACACTATTTATTTTAATCATTATGTTAATTCGAATTAATCTTACATTTACAATGTTTGAAGATTATTCTATCTCCATTGGACCTTTCATTGACACCCCCTCAATTGCTTCACGAATTTCAACATCCTTGTTTACATGACTACCCACTAAATACCAAAATAAGACCAATGTTTTGTCGAACATTACGAATTTTGGTGTTAGCTTTTAACCCTAATTCTCTAGAAATTTCTCACCCCTAATCATGCAACTAAGGTTTTAAAAACAAGATTATCAGCTTTTGTTGAAAAAAAGAATTAACCCTACACCTTACTCATCCAATATTAAATTTCAAAAAAAACAACCCCCATGCAACCATGCACACTCATCATTCCTTATTTTAACATGAAGTTGCTAAAAACCCTTAATAGCCTTACCGCACCCCAATATCCCTGATGCAATGCTTAAAAAATGAAATTACCACACATGGTTGTGTCGATGTGGTTCATAAAGTCCTGAATTAATAGTTTTGATCCTTTTAGGTTCTCTTTATTCAGGAGTTTGACATGCTTAAGGGTTACAATTAATCCTAAATTAAATCCTCATGGATGTAATCATACTAACATGTACTAAAAGCAATCATAAAAATTGTTTAATTTTTTGAATTTTGGATTATAAAAAAAAAAGTAATAAATGGAATAATTTTTTATAAAATTTTATTGTGAATACACTATGTACATGTCATAAAGATTTGGAATCAATCTAATGAGTGAAAAATTTGTATAAAGACTTTTAACCTCTTGTAACCATACTTAAAAGTTGTATACAAGTAGTTTAAAGCAATTTTGACACTAAAAACACAATATTTTTTAATGACATATTTTTAAATATTTTTTAATATACACCTTAACATAATAGAATTAAGAATTTTTTTAAATTAATATTTTTTTGAAATACGTATTAAAAATATTCCAGGAAGAATTTAAAAATAAAGTAGTGGTCTAAAGGGGCATGTGTGGCTCCTAATAAAGTGGTTGGACCCTTATGAAAAATTTTAATCCTTAATCCTTGGTCACCCATTGTCTAATGCAATTTGGTTCTTAATTGACAATCCTTGTCCTTTAGTACTTAGTGTCCTTTTAGATCCTTATTCATGAATTTAGCACACTTTAAGGGTAATTACTAAACTTGAATATAATCCTTATGTCAAAATTCATAATCCTTACTCCTTGTTTACACCTTGATTATGCAATCAAGTCCTAAACTAATAGTTGATGTCCTTTAGGTCTTGTCTTTTAAAACTCATTCTTGGAAATCTAAATAAACTTTAGAACCTATAAAATTGACTACAAAATATTCCAATTTTTTCCCCTTCTATCTTGAGTGTAGAAAATCTATTGCAAGTGACACAAAAAAAAGTTATTAAAATACACATGCTAGCCATAATAGGCTTGAATCACAAAAACACGTGATTGATGGTCGGCTTTTCAAATTATTCATATTTCCATGCTTTAGTAGTTAACTCTAGCCATTTTAGAACCATGCCAAAAATAAATCAACCACATAGGTGAAATCCATCCAGTAACCCCTTTTAATAATGTCAATTAGATCTATAGTAATTTATGAACTTATGTTTTAACTAGTACTAATTATTTTGTCAATTAAAACATAATGACATGAATAAAAAATGGGCAATGAATTTGCACAATTTGGTATCTAAAGAATCTTCAATAGTAGTGGAATTCAAATTTAAAAGTAAGTCTAATTTTCAAAATTTTAGTCAAAGTGGGCAAACATGGGGAAAACATATACATGTAAGAAATAGAAAGTATGACACTTTGATTTCAAAGACAAAAACACTTTTTAAATATTCACCAAATAAACTTCACATGTGCTTTCCATCTTTTTCATAATTTGCACATTCATCACAATAATGTATGGTTAATTTTCAACCTATACATAGACCTAACTAGAACCAAATCATGTTGTTTCAATTACAGAAAGAATAGAAAAGATAGATAAGGAATCCAGTGATAACAACATCCCGGAAATGTGCTTTGTAGAGCAAAACACTAAGTCTACAATACAACATTGCACTATCCTACTAGAAAAATATATAAATTATTAGTAAATCCCACCCTATGAATCTATAAATAGAATTCAAGGAAGCAAAAGAACCTCTAGACTCCACAACAAAAATGAGTACATAGATAACAAAAGGAAGACAAAGCTTGCCTTTTAATCAACATTAGGGTTGATCTATGGCCTAGTCTAGTGAAAGAAAACCAATTATTGTAAGCAAAACTCAAATGCCAAAATTCTTATTGAAGGAATAAGGTTACATGAAAAGCATTGGAATGTGTAAGCAAACAGTGGTATATAACTCTTAAGTTTTCTACTTGTCTCTTGATTCTAGAAACTACCTATCAGCCAATCCTTGCAAAATTGTTTCCTCTACCTTGCATTCCAAAGTATAAGTTGGAAGGGAACTTTTGCATTTCCGGGCTGATAAGGGCATGGCAAACTTAGTACAAAGCACCAAATGAGAGTAACAGAATGCAAATGGGGAGGTATCCAACAACACAAAAGTTTGAGAGTTCTTCCCCTTCCTATGGTACCAATAGCTTCGAAGCAACCAATCTCTAGCCTCCCAATCATTGCCCCACCCATCTTGGAAATTCTCTTTGCATGTAAATAAAGGCTTGTCACACATAATAAAAAAATATTGCTCACCACCAAATGGATCATTAGCAACAATTACAAAATTATCATCGTGGCAAATAGAATTAGCTAGATGTTGATCATCATCCCCAAGCAATTTCAAAGTTACAATCATCCATCATTTCCCTTGATGTTACTCATTTTGTAGGTACCAATTTGATGGTCTTCCAAGGCAAGGCATGTTTAATATTGTCATAATCCTCTTCTTACCTTCATTAATGCATGTTGGGTAAAAACATGACAATTCTTGCGTTAGGAATAACTTCGAATTTGCATGGTCCAATGATGAAATGGAATGCATTTTGTAAGAACCCTTGTCACACATCCATATGGTTGGTTTCTATCCACATCTATGATCTTTACCTCCCAAAAACCCACATGACATCAACACAAGAATTGGTAAGTCCATCATATTCTTTTGTGAAATCTTTTCTCAAGAACTTCACCACATCTTGGGCATTTTGAAGAGGAGCTACATTCAATCTCAATTACCCCTTTTGAAGTTTTCTTTTGGCAATTGCCCCTACCCCATCATGTTCCCCTTTCCCATGACCTGATCCAAAAAAATTCCATAACATTTTGCAACCCTAGAGAATATGTGGACCTACTATTTTTTTGGGGTAATAGACTACATGGTACTAACATCGGGTAGATTTAAACTACCCACTACAACTATCACCCTGAACCTAATGTTTTGTTGGATAAACACTTAGGGCTTACAAATATACCCATTGTAATTCAAAATAGTGATGGACAAACAAAGTGTCGTGGGGTGCGATCATAATCAAATGAACCAATGATGACTAAGGACTTAAGGACTACAATCCTTTTTGTCGCACTATTACAAAAGTGGGGTGTAGTTCACTAGCCTAAATCACTATGAGACTTTAAAAGTGAAATAAATTCATTGCATTTTAGTGATTTCACCTTGGTTAAAGTTATTTCACTATAATAACGTTATGTAAACATCGTGTTTCACTATTAGTTAACATAATTCACTATTATAATTTATTGTAGTAAATAGGTTTATTTTTATGTTGTTTTAAATATCCTATATATGTTACTCTATGATATACCCTATATTATTTTAGGTTATTTTAGTTATTTTTACTTATACCCTATGTTATTATAAGTTATTATAAGCTATTATAAATTATTATACTTTACATTATTATACGTTATTCTACCTTAAGGTATCCTAGCTAACTTATTATAGACTTTTAAATTGGTTTAAATTAAATTATTCAATTAACTTTAAGTTATACCTTAGGTTATTTTATTTTAAGTTAATATATGTTATTTCAAGTTATATTTTAAGTTATTCAAGGTCATTTTACTTTATGCTATTATAAATTATTATATTTTAAGTATAATAATTTAAAATAATCTAAAATATAATATAAGGACTTAAGGTAAAATAACCTAAAATAGTCACTAATAGTTGTAATATAATCTGTAATAATCACCAACCACCAATAGAATAACCATCAATAGAATAACCACCAATAAAATAACCATTAATAAACACTAATAAAATAACTACCAATAGCCATTAATAAAATAGTCACTAATAGCCACTAATAATCACTAATAAAATAATTATTAATAGCCACTAATAGAATAACTATGAATAGCCACCAATAGCCATTAATAACCATATATTATAATTGCTTAGAATTACCAAAAATATCTAGGGTCAAATAATCTACAATATACAAAAATAACTTAAGGTGAAATAGCCTATAATAACTTAGAATTGCCAATAATAACATAAGGTGAAATAGTTTTAAATAACCAAAAGTATCCAACAATAGCTTCACATAGTTGAAAATAACCTAAGATGAAATAACTTAAAATAACCAAAAATAACTTAGAATAGCTATAAGTAGCCTAAAGTGAAATAATTTACAATAGCCAAATATAACATAAAATAACCAAAAATAACTTATAATAACCGAAAATAACCTAAGGTGAAATATGTTAAAATAACCAAAAATAATTGAGAATAACCATAAATAATGTAGGGTGAAATAATTTAGATTAATGAAAAGTAGCCCTATAATAACTAAAAGTAGCCTAACATAGGTAGTATTATTATATTAGCAAAAATATTATGCATTTATTAAACATTTTCTTTTTCAAAAGAATGGTCATTGAAATGTTATTGAATAGTGATATTCAAATTTGTTTTTGTTCAAATGATTTTACACTTTCAAAAGGAAATAAATGTAATTATGTACATTATTGAATTTTTAAAAAGTAAATTCAAATCATTTCATTTGGACAAAATTTTAATAAAATATGAATTTTCAAAGTTTATGTTTTTGTAATGTTTAAAATGAAATATTTGATAAATAAAATGTAATGTAATATATTATCACAAGTGAGGTGGCTTAATGGTAGGGGTGTTTGCTTCCATTCTAAAGGTCAAGGATTCAAACCTCACAAGCGGTGTGTGCATGGTCAATAGTGGTAAGTTGACTGAATATTTTTCTATTTAATCCCCTAAAGTAGGTGCCTAGGTTGATTATGTGCTCTACGTGCCTAGTTAGGTTTTTAACCTAGCTTAAATAATGACACATGTCAATAATTCATAGGCTAAAAATTGTGAAATTATCAATATTATTATATATTGAATAATTTAAATTTAATTGATTTCCATGTTATCTAGTTAATTAACTAGCAAGTGAAATGGCTTGGTAAATTTTTATTTCATTTGAAAGTAACTTTGTTTCATTAAGTAATAGTGGACCAATTCATTGTCTGTAGCAATCGGTCCCCATTTAGTGGGGGGTTCACCAATTTTACTATGGTAAAAATGTCCAAATTCACTCAAAATCTAGTGAAACCTAGAATGAACTAGGATACATTTTGGTGTAATGTTTCTAATTTGTTGATGGTTGTTCTTATACTTTTATAGGTAGGTTTAGGCATATAATTTTGTGTAAATGGTGTCTTGTGACATAAGTGATGAATTGGCTAGTGTTCTAAAGATTGGTGACAACCTTGCAGTCCATGCAAAGGATGGAAATTCAGAAGGTGCATCCTTTTAGTTAATTATGTGCACCAGGCCGTTACATAAGGTAAAAAATCTTTTACAAATAGGTGGGGACAACTTTTAACAAAGTTGATGATGTAATAACAGGACTCCATTACCAAAAATGGGGAAACAGTGAGTTTTCTTATGTCTTGTTAAAAGATTCCCATCTTGTTTATGTCTATTTCCATTTGGTCTGTGTCACCAAACCATTGGCCAAATGTTTAATTTACATAGTTGCAACATAGTCAAAATGTTCAATTTACATAGTTGCAACCTAGTTGAAATTGTAATTATATTTTTGGTTGATGTCATGCTTAGTTAGTAGATGAAGTTCATCCATTAGTCGAATGCAATTGATAATATCCCTCGACTATATTGGTAGAACACAATTTTCAACTAAATTGGTAAGTAGTGGCACATAGTGACTATTGTTGTGGTGTTGACACGTGGCATACACTTTTGATTGTAATTTCACTTTTGACTTGTATTTTTCAACATTATTGATTAGCAATTGCAAAAAATAAATTGCAACTATATGTGTAATTTTCAACTTGGTTTATAGTTGAACAATAGTTGAAAACGTAGTTGCAAAAAAGGGTGTTTTCTACTAATGACCCTACCTATTGCAATTTCAAAGGTAAAACAAAGGGGTATATAACAAATGTTGTACTTGTAGGAGTTGATGTTGAGGCAGCTTCCATAAGAAACACTTTCATTTCCTCATGAAAATTGTCAAGGCCCATGTTAGCTGCCAACTTTTTCATGACATCATCTTCTTCATAAAAACCCCAACTCTACATCCAATCTCGGTGAAAAAATTACTCACACATGGAACACTTATTGCTAACCCTCAAAAGCTCCCCCAAACAAAATGCATGATACATGTGTTTGCAAGAAGTCATGATAATGTCATTACAATGGAATCCTTGCAAACAAAACCCATAACACTTGATAACCAAAAGGTGGGGCTATCAAAATTGACATGGGCATTGAGATGAATTATGGGTTTTGGCCAAAAAGAATTTCCATTCATTTTTTTCATGCTTTCAAATTGCCTTTGAATTACTTTTTCTTCATCTTCTAACACCAAAATTTTCTATTTTACCTTAGCTATGGCATCATTTAGCCTCAAGGAATCCAGCTCAGTGTCTACCAATAAAGCATCCCCAAGCATAGCTTGTTCCATTTTCTTTTCCAGCATGTTCCTTTTGATTTCAAGTTGCCTTTGTAAGGCATTTTGTTCAATCCGCAAAGACCCCAACTCACTAAAGGTCTTATTAACAAGACCTTCAGCTTCAAGTTTACATTCAATAATTGTTGCAAATGTAGCTTTTGCCTTCAATATTTCCACCTACAAAATAAATGTAAATGGTAAGTTTCAAATGAGGAAGTTCAAAACTCCTACATGTTCATATGGCATCAAAGCAAAGAAGACCAAATCAAAACAAATAAAACTAAAACATTTGCATACCTTTTGTTCAAGCACCTGGATCTCACGCATCAATCTCTTTTTGCTAAGATTCACTTTGGGAAATGGCATTTTGCACATCTAATGTAGTTGCCTTTCAATCCTCCACACTAATTTCAGCCCTACGAGTTTCTTAGAAAACTTTTTCTTTTTTGCTTCTTGAACTACAAGCTTGATTCTGCACTATTTCAAGAGGTCTTGCATGAGGACATGTACCTCTGTCACTCTTGCAAGTTTTGTGGGCAAAACACCATATAAACAAATGGATGCTTCTTTGTCAAAACTATTAATTACATTGGGCTATTCAGACTTGTAGAATTTATGATCAAATTTGTTGGATCCCTCCTTTCCACCTTTCCCAAAAAAATCTATAGATCCGTTCTTTATTAGTTTTGCTTCCTCTCTATGGGCTTTTTCTTGAGTTGTTGAAGTAGCAACCCTAGCCCAATTAACTTTCTCACCCTTCTTTTGTGTAATGTAACCTTTCATAAACCAAATCATGAACTTGTTATTTGTCATTTGGTCTATACCATACACTTTCCAATAGAGCCTAAGTAAATCCTTCTTTGTTTTTGGGTGAAGATTCAAGTTGGTAGTTTTGAAGCCTTCAGAAGACAACCCAAATACTTCTACTATGTCTGCATTAGACACAATATTTGGAGGAAAGTTGGCCTTGGGGTTGACTCTTTCACCACTCAGCTTCCTAACAGTCTTGAAATAGTCTTTAATTTGATCTTTGTAGGGAATATAATCCCATGGAATTTAGAGTTCACCTCCCTTTTCATTTTTCTGTCCACCTTCCCCATTGTAATTTGTCTTGTATGCTCTCTCTAAACAAATCGACAAGTTTCTTGAAATCTAAAACCTTCAACTACACTATCACACTTCTAGAAAAAACTTGCAACTATGCTAAACCTAAATGAACTCAATGGACAAGATGAAAAGTTTTCGTGCTAGGGTTTGAAGTTCAGAAGTAACCATTTCAAACTTGTGATGAACCTGTTTCAAAACATGTGATTCAAAGTTTTCGTGTCATCCACATGTTTGTTGAATTCCATCCATTATGCACCAGATTCTGGAAGACTTGATGTGGGTCTTGACCTAAATTCAAAATTTCCGCCTAGGCATTGTAATAACTAATTAACTTTATCCTAGTTTTGCCACATCATTAATATTTCCATGTGATTGTTTTTTAAATGAAAGACAAGTAACTGCAATTGGGTCCTAATACCATGCCTAAACCCTTTCACAATTTGAAAATATTTTCTTTGACAAATTGGATTCATTTTGCTCTTTTATGTAGGTCTACCCACAATGCAAGGTTGATCTTTTGATTACAAATGTTCTTTCAACTTGCTAATTCCTTTGTTGATTCCGCTTTCAATAGGTGAGTTGACAATTCATCAATTTCATGAAATTTTTTGTGAACAATGGTGTAATATCTTTTCCCATGCCAATGATTTGCGAGTTTTGAAGGAGATCCAATATTTCTTGAACAACTACAACTTTCAATAGATTCATATAAAATGGCTAGTTGTTAATAGTCTTCCTCAAACCAATAATGAGGACAACTCTTCAAAGGTAAACCATTTTTCAATTGAAATTTGTAATTGTTTGTTGAATCTCCTTTCCATTGATTATGTTTTCTATTTGCTTTCATCATAGGTTGCATTAAAACTTCAATCACCTACTTGTTGTCTTTTGCCTCAAAACTCTTGTTAGCAAAGTTACCTTTTTTGTTAAGGTCTCAAACCTAGAGTTGGACACAAATATAATATTCCAATTTGTATCTCCTATAGAGATGCTAAATAATGGGTTTAAAGTTCACATTGAGGATATTTTCTACAACTACACTAACCTCACTTTGATGACTATGTCCAAGGTTGGACATCCCCTTAGAGCGGTGAAGGAAATGCACACTTTGACCCTTCAAGCATTCATTCATGCATGCTTTGCTTCAAGTGTTCTTGTTGTTGACCTCAATTGTGGAACATGTCAAAACAATTTTTCCTTCTTTGTCACTTCAAATGTTTTTTAAAAAAAATCGCTTCTAGATTTTCACTTTCTTATTTGCTAAATTCTTGAATAATGTAAGGAATAATATTTGTGCCTATCAATGTCTAGGAAGGCACATTTTGGCACTTGAGCCTAATGTGGATATTTTCAAGGAGGTTTTAAAACCTTTGATAATTGTCCTCGTGACCCCACTTGAAACATCCTTTGCCCATATCATAGTCTTGATTTAGACTCTCTAATGAAGAAAAGATTGTGAATAGTTTTTAATTTGTGAGTAACTTATATGTTTTTTGCTTTTCACTTGTTTTCACATAAGTTTTTTGTTCTATTGCTTGTATGAATCTAAATTGTAATTTTTTTTTGGTAGAGATTCCTTTCTTCCATTGATTAAGGTTCCATTTTTTGCACATTTTGATTTTCATCAAAGTCCTTCAAGTCAAAATATTAATCAAATGTGTCAATGCAATAATTGACCAATAAATGGAGACAAATTGAATATACTAGGGTTAGTCACACTAATAAGAGTCATGACAAATGTAACCAATGTTTGGTTTTTCTTGTTTTAATATCAAAATTGTAGTAATGTTGTAAGTATTTAATGTATTTTGAAAATACTTTTAATGTATTGTAGAAACATGTGGAATATTTTGGAATGAATTTAGTAGTTGTAGAACATTCCCAAAAAAAAAGCATTGTACCTATTTTTTTTGCCATTTCTTAAAAATTTCAAATCACTAGAAATGAATAAGAACTTAACATAATCATGAAGAAGAAATTGTCCACACCTTTACATAATAATATAGTTTGACATTTTTTTTTCCATGAATACTTTTGGTCATTGCAAAAATCATTGGTTTTTAATTAACAATCTCCTTCTGTAATCAATCCCAATGTGCCACATCATCTTGGTAAGCAAATTCATTGTTTTTTCACCTTAAATGGCAAGTCTGGTTTCTTTTATCTTGTTTACACCCACTTATGTTTCTTTTCAACCTTCCCCCAATTGGGACACATTTCAATCACAAAATGTTTCTTTGTTTTGCCAAAGATCTTTTCATTTTTTCATGTTGACTACGTGGGCATTCGTAGAAATTGCCAATTGGTTCACCATAACTTGGTATGGTGGCCTTTTGTTTACCATTGTGTTTTTATAGCCCATCTAGTTAAAAAAAAAGTTTGTCTTTACCTTGTACATATGAGTAGGCCTTGCACTTCATCATGCACATTTTGCCAACTCCCCAATGAGAGGCTCAACCCAAGGGAACTAATTGGCTATCCAAGAGTCCTAGAAGATGTTGCAAATTTCCTTTTCTATTTCTTTCCAAGAGGTTTACAAGCTATTGCATTTGCAAGCTCTTACATTGTTAGAGGTTGACACAATGTTGGTCCGAAGACTAAAAGACTCAAAACCATGGGGAAACAAATTTCCTTTTCTCCCACCATGTTGTGCGTAGGAGGGGAATCAAGAGGACTACCTATTAGCAGCAATTGAGGTAAAATTGAGAGGACTATTTCATGCACAAAACGTGCACAAAGGAAAATGCTCAACAAAAACATCGAGTGAAGCATCAAATCACACATCACAATGCAAAGCCAAAACACAATGGAGCCCTTTAGTGAACAAAATGAGCTCAAGTGCTAATCCATGAAATGGAAGTGAGGAGAAACACCATGACACAAAGGAAAACAAACCACAATCACAAACACACTCAAAGCTTACTAGAGAATTGGGGATCAAACACAAAAAACCTTGAATGTCATGCAAACTTACAAAACAAGAAATGTTCACATGTGGGTACTATTTTCTTACCTTAAATGAAAAATTCCAACCAATTTTCACTGAGACTTCTCTACAAACCCCAGATTTCCTTCCCACCTCCAAGCACATCCTCAAATTGCACTCTAAATTTGTTGGAGTGGCAGCACAAACCAGAAACAAAATCCCCCTCATGAATGAGATCTATACACCCAACAACTTTCCCAAGCAACATGGAAGAATCAAAATGGTGAGCACTAAATGGGAAGGAAACCTTCCATGTAGAGGTGGAAGTGTTTGCCTCTCCAAATTGTGGTGTTTGCAACTAAAGGAATCATATGTGCAGCATGTTGCCATCATAGCTAGGTTTGAGCTTAGTGTATGATTGAGAACTAATGAACCTGTTGCTGGGAAGTATCCTGGACTATATAACCTGGCAGGCCATTGCTGGCATGTTTGCAGATGTTAACAAGGCAAGGGGGCAGAGGACACAACATCCGGGTGTGTGTTTGCAGATGTGTTGAACCAGGCTATGGGCCAGCAAAAGACATAGATGAGGGTGTATACACACACCCACTGCAAATTTGGATCAGTGTGTATGAAGAGTTATTTCAAACAAACAAAAACCCATAGTGCATTTGAATCAACAAACAGTGTAGTTGAGCCTCATTGTGAGACCTTTACACTAATCAGAATTGAACTCTGTTGCGCCCATACATTTGCACTCAAAAACCTTTCTGACAGAGTAGATGCAATATTCACATGTGGGCCAGGCAGCAAACCTTCTATGGTCATTGTAGTGGGAGCAGCCTGAGTGAGTGTAGACAGGTATTGAGTTTATAATGAGGAAGAAAGTTAAGCTAAGGTTGCACAATCACTTCCAACAATGAGCATCTCTTTGTGAGCAAGCTTCATACACAGAGCTACAAACTTTATGGCACACATGCACAGCCAATGATAAACACATAAATAGGTTGGATTCTCTCTCTACCTTCTTCCTTGGTAACAAAGATCAATGTTGTAGCCATTGTATTAAGTGTGAGCAGCAGCACCCTTCCAAGATGAAAGGGGAGGGGTACGTGCATAGAGCCAGGAGAAAGCCATGAATGTAGGATGGTATCTTTCTCCAGAAACAGCCTCAGGAGGAATTGCACTCTCGAGTTCCTGCACCTCTTCCTCAGAAAGCTTCACACTCAGAGCTCCAACATTTGCCTCCAAATTTGCCCTCTTTGTTGTCCCTGGGATGGGGACTGTACCATTCCCACCTTTGTGAAGAACCCATGCCAATGCCAACTGACTTAATGAGCATTTCTTCTTCTCTGCAATTTTGCTGACTTGCTCCAGTAAGATCTTGTTCTTCTCAAAATTCTCCTGTTGTAGCAATGGTATCATCTGACAGAAAACCAACAATGCACTTCACTCATGAGTCCTGCATGGTCACCAACCCTGCTGAATGCATTGTGGAGCTCCTTGACCAATCTTTAACAAGCCATTCCTCATGGCAGAAAACACATTTCCATGTAGGAATAAGACACACCGCAAAACAAAAAAACAAAACTGATAAGACAGTCCTCGCAACATAGTAATACATTGTGTTTTGATAAATTATAATCTTGAGAGTGAGAGATCTAGCCTTGTTTTCATTGATTAAACCTACATTGATTCACTGCAGAATCAGCTGATTTCTCAAATCAACTACAAATGGAAAATCCACATACTAAGTCCTAAAGAGGGGGCCAGGGGCAAGGAGAACAATGAAGATCCCAAGTAGGAAATTCTATTACCTTCCGGAAATCATTCTCTGCAAGGTTCTCAGGTTTCAGGCCAGCCAGAAAGCCACGACCCAGAGGACTGTATGGCACAACCCCAATGCCTAGCTCTCTGTGAACATCATCATAGAACAAACCTCTGTGAGACAGACAAAAAACAATTTCTGCTCACAAATGGGTTAGTAGACACTTAACTGGGGATCTACAGATCTAGCTTTAAGACAAGGAAGAAAGGAAATTGGGAATTTACCTGCAAGTTGGAATGACACTCTCTTCAGAGTCACGAACCCACAAGGACCATTCTAACTGGACAGCGGTGATGGGGTGCACAGCATGAGCCCGTCGAATTTCGGATGGTGATGCCTCTGAGAGGCCAAGGTACTTCACCTTCCCTTCCTCCACCAACTTCTTCATCTCTCCTATCTGAAAGACAAGCTCAAAACTCAGAAGCAGAATAATATTCTCTAGAAGGGCAAGTTGCAATAGATTTCATCATTGTATGGTTTCCTCTTTCACCATTATTCCAATCTCCTGCTCAGAAGGTCTTTGATTGTGATGATCATCTTCTGACCAATTTATTTCCTGTAAAAATCAATACAATGCTTCCATGGCCAGGAACAAAAAAATTTGCATGAGATTGTAAGAAGTCGTTCTCCAGGAATCATGATTATTGTAGCACATTGGTTATGCTTGACATGGCCACAAGAGGATCCTGGTTGCATTTGGAGAAAAACAACTCAATCCAGGACACCTCATGAGCAGCAACAACACTAGTACCTACCCACAAAGGACATTCAAGTGAGCTGCATGCATCTCTTACAGTGATTTCAATTGGAACTTTGGTATCCACACGGTGCTGGTAATACAGATCAATTTGCTCAACATCAAGCCTTTTCAAGCTCGCCTCACAAGCTGCTCGAACATACTCCGGATCTCCCCGAACAATTCGGTTCCCATCCTTATCAATAGCAAGTGCAAATTTGGTAGCAATTTGCACCTTGTCCCGAATGCCTTTAATAGCCTGAGAGGAGAGTTTTCCCCCCACCACCCACCAGTCCGCCACCCAATCACATCTCCAAGAAATTTTCAGTAATTTGGTCTCCACTCATGAGGGACTTACTAAAGATCCAAAAGAAAATCCCACCTCCACACAGCAAAATGCATGAGTAATGATGATCCCACAATCTCCAAGATATTGTCAGTAATTTTGTTTCCACCACCCATGAAAGAAAGACTTACTAAAGATCCAGAAGAAAATCCCCCACCCCTACATAGCAAAATGCACGAGTGATGATCAACCCTAAAATCTAGAAGAATCAAAGATTTTGGGGAAAGACCCAAAACACTTGCTACTCTCTAATGCTGCTGTTCGAAATCAAAAGAGCTGAAAGAACTGAAAGAAGCAGCAGCAACAGCAAGTAGCTATAATAAGCTCTAAAATGGTTTTGGACCAGCATTTTGGCACTGTTTGTTGAGGCTGGTAAAAGGCACTGCAGGGGCCGTGCAGTGTGCACCTGCCAGAGACGAGTGTAATAAATCTATGATCTGACTGCTGCTCCCTATTTCTGATTGGCGAATCATAATGATTGGTCCAGGTGGGTTTGCTATTAGTAGTAGTCTCCCACCTATGTGCAGTCCCAGTTTTAGTTCTATGGGTGGGCTTGCAAAACAGTAAATAACTAAACTTGGATGTGAGAAATATTTTTGCAAGGTCACGTATTGAGCACCGCTGGGGATACTCTTAGAACTATAATTGTTTGCAGAGCTGCTGGTTTGAATGTGTTGTTTACCTTGCCAACCAGGACTTCGTTGGTGAAGGGTCCATAAGCATCAGAGGTATCGAGGAAAGTAACACCCAATTTCTCCACGGCATAACGGATGAGCTCCACCATCTCGTCTTCCGGCCTAGCGGCTCCATAGAAAGCCGACATCCCCATACAACCCAACCCTAGGCTGGAAACCTCCAGACCCTGCGAACCCAACTTCGTTCGTGGCACTGGCTGCAACAACGCCATCGCTCGCTGATAGAAAAAGAACTCTCTGTGTGGTAGGAATTTGTGCAGCGTCTGTGTGTGGGCGTGTGATCGTCGATGATGGATCGCTGCTCTCACACAATCACAAATTTCTAGAGTGTATTTTATACCCGTTTTTTTTCAAGCTCTAATTTCTCATCTCACCAGCGAGGTCCCGCTGCTCTCTGCGTGTGAGGATCCGCGGGCGTAAGTACCCCGGCTCTCTAACGAGTGTTGTGAAGTACAGAACAGAAGTGCAGGATTTGAGGACAGTGGGTAGATTTTATCCAGTCCAAGAAACTGCAGCACAAATTCGCATCAAAATTGCGTAGTAGGTACGTAGGTAGTAGGTAAGTAGGTAGTTTTGGTCAATTTGTGATGTAGTCAAAATGAAGATGATTTACATAAAGGTTTAGCCAAATTTGAGTACAAGCTAAATATGAAAATGTAATTTGTTAAACATTTTTCAATTCTTTTTGGCTACCTACTTGAATCGTTTATAAAAATCTGGTGATTTTTTGTAACTTTTGGTCCAAACCTGGCTATTGAAAATCTCCAAAAAAAAATTGATTTTAGCACTTTTAATCTTTAACATAACTTTCTGGTTGTATATTGCCAGGGCCTAGTACTACTACTAGTTAGGTGGGGCAAATTTCTCTTTTTGCCTTCACAAAAAGCGCCTGCAGAATTATTTTAGTGCATTTGTCCTCAGGAAATGGCAAGGAATCTTGAAAAATGACATGATTGCTCCAGCTGGCATTTCACTTTTCAAAACACCCCTCTTCTTCTTTTTTCAGTTCTTTTCCTATTATGGCCAATTGGTATCGGCTGAGTATCTATCTATGAAGGAAGATAGTTTGTTTTGTTTTGTAATTATGAGATCCACTGAACCGGGATGCTTCAGATCGTGTTCTTGGTGTCTTTGGAAAGCTCTCGAGCAGGAGGGTGCATGGGCTTTGTTCCATGACGTTTGGACTGGTGGAGCAAAAGTTCTTGAATATTGAATGATTTCTTCACTGAAGATTAAATTAAACCGGAGCTGGAAATTTCGGAGGAATTGGAAAATGCCTTTGGTGTTGTTGAAAAGATCTTGATGAGCAGGATTTAATGGAATTTATTTGGTAAGATTTGTATTCAGAATGTGGGAGATATTGATTTTTAAGTGATTTCTGCCGCTGAAAATTCAAATAAATTCCCAAAAACCAGGTTTTGGAAGGAAAAATCAGTTGAGGATGTGGTAACACGTGGGCCAACGGCACAGGCCACACTGGTATCTCTTCATTGGGTATAAGGGAAAAAATGAAAATGAAAAAAATCTGCTGATGTGCTCTCTGCCGAGTAACAGTAACGCAAGCCCTAGACCTCAGCTCCTCAGTCAATAATCTATACAAAAGTGGCAATTCTTTGGGTGAAAAAACACATTTTCCAAGTTTTCTCAAAAAATAGAGAAACGGCAAAATTTTGCCACAAGACTTTTTTTGGCTGTGGTTTCTTAATGTCAGATTTTGAATTCATTCTTTCTAAAAATTGCCAGATCTCTTGATGATACTCCAAACTTCAAAGTACATAGAAGGATTTCTGAGTTGTTATGGATGATAGGGACTGATACGCTAAGTTACATTGCAAAATTGGCCAAACATTACATTGCTGAGGAGGAGGAATAAAAAGCTGCAGTTAAATCCAGGCTACCTGCACAACCTACAAACCCATCTGGTTGTCCCAGTTAAGTACTGTATATACATAGTGAAGGGCGTGAAAAAGGTAACACCACCCAATATGAAAGTCCCTTGGAAGGATCGTATGTATCTTTTGCTTGGAAGGGCGTGAAAAAGGTAACACCGCCCAATATGAAAGTCCTTAGGAAGGATCGTGTGTATCTTTTTCTCCAAGCAAAGAGAAATCTGCCAAAACCAATAATAATGATGATGATAAACCCTGTAGACAAAAAAGGCAGCGATGGGAGGAACCCTTCCACAAGAAGTACAAGGCAAATAAAAGTGTGACACACATGCCACAAAAGAACATAACAACCACAACATCACTAATACATTAACAAAATAGAAGATCATAAACTAAAAAGACGTTCGTCACAAATTGGCTAGCAAGAGAGGTGCACTAGTTGTGATGTGTGGAAAAGAAGAGGAATGTTTTCCAATTGTGAGAGAACTTTGAAAAATCGCAATGGCTTGCACATGTTGAAGGACTATGGACACACAATGCCAACAATAAGAAATAAGCATTGTGAGAACTAAAATAGATTGCAAATCATGGGCTATAGTGGCTTGAACACAAGTAGTAAAAAAGGAGTTGAAACGAGAATGAAGACAACCATAAGTCTTTACAACAAGGGGAATGAAGGTGTCTTTTGATGTGTGCTCTACATATGATCGTGTCTTCTTTTGAGTTGCAACTATCATTGCATGCGTTGTTGTGGACACTGCACATTGTACCATATTTAAATAGGTTGAATCAATTATGACAATGTCTATTAAGGTTTGTAAGTTGTTTTTAGTGAAGAATATCAATTTGTCGTTAAATGTGGTGGGGGAAAAGGTGGGAAACCTTTTTTTGTATGTGTGTTCCATTCTCCAAAACAATAGTTATGACAATATCTTGAAAAATATTGTGGATTGTAATATGTTCACTCTTGCACAAACATCAAAGCAAGTTAATACCCAAATCGGTATGTCCACTTTGACAACATGAAAGATGTGCAATTATAGAATCTAACAAGCCAAGGCATGTACATAAAGTTATAAGGAAATGAAATGAGGATAAATAGAATGTAGGTGTGATAAAATGTGTTAATAACTAAACATTCATGGCCGGACTTGCACAAGATCAAAGATGTGTTTGCATGACATCCAAGGGAGCACCTACTAAAAGTGTGGCAAACTCCTATTCATGTAAGTAGTTTGTCAAAGAAGTTTATAAATGAGACACAATTATACCAAAAGATTTTCAAAAGGGGGACTTCAGAATAAAAAACCTTGAGTAATAAAGTTCGAGCATCTTACAATGCCAATTAAAGAAGAAAAATCTCAATCTCAACATGTGCCATCACATTGAGAAGAATAAGGTGATGATCTCATTGGAAACAAATGATAAATGTAGGATCAATCATAACCCAACATCCCAAAAAGGTGGGGGCACCAAATTGAACCATTAAGGGAAGGTTAAGCCCTTGATGAAGTAGGTAAACTAACATGATGAGAAGCCAAATGACTGATCATAATGCCAAAAGATCCCATGCCCAATAACTTTTTTAGTGTAGCCATGGTACATGATTTAAACTCGGTGTAATGTTGTAAGATATTTAGAGAAAAAAATATGGCACATAATAAATAGTTTGGGCATTGGCAGTAAAAAAACAAAAGTATCACAAAAGTTGATTATGTCACAAGCATGAAAACAACCAAATTTATAGGATTTCTAAACCAAGACGATAACAAGGGCAAGTTTAAATCCAGATTCAAATTGCAAAACAAGAAAAACAAAAATAAGAACATGACATGTGCAAAATAAAAATTCAACATGATTTTATTGAAAGAACAAAACAATAACAAACTAAAGTTCTGGCATGAAAACATATCTAAAACTAATGTTGAATAAATTGAAAATAATGGGGAATTCTATCTTTATTTATACCCATTGGGCATATAACTCAAGGAAATTTTCAATCTACATGTGGCCCATGTTCACCCATGTGCGCCCATGTTCACCCGTGTGTGCCCATGTGTGGCCCATGTCCACCCATGTGTGAATTATGAATGAACTAAGACTTCACTAAAAATGAATTAAAAAGGAATTGAGATTTAATTAAAAATTAATTAAAAGTGAATCAGGATTTAACCAAAAGTGAATTGAAAGTTAACTGAAAGTGAACTAAAAATGAATTAAAACTTAACTAAAAACTAATTAAAATTGAACTAAAACTAAATTAAGAATTAAGGTATAAGTTCATTACAAGTCATGGATGAACATTCATATGAATGAATTCCATGGCATTAGCATCCATGACAAATTGTGGATTTACAAACATAGAAAAATTTGTTATGGTGTTGAGATCCTTTTGAAACACCTTTGCGACAAAAGATTCCACAAATGGCACAAAACCCATTGATGCACATGGAATATGAAAACCTTTGTCGAATGTTAGAAAGTTTATAAGAAGTGATATGGATCAGTTTAATCCTTGTGGAAACCACATTACACACTTTGTTAGTTAAGTGGAAACTCTTCATGTTGCAAACTTCGCTTATAATTGTAAGAAGGTAGGTACTACATTTGAATCGTGACCTATTATGTGTGTCATTAGCAAATGAAGGAAAAACACAAATAAGGTGGGTTATTGCAATAAGAAGGAAAATGTAACGATGTGTTAAAATGAATAACATTTTGCTTAAAGGACCCCCCTATTGTGTACTAGATTTGGACAAAATGATCATGAGAACAACATGTCAAAAAACTTACAAGAAAATATAATGGGGATAAGCACGCATAAAATCATTAAATAAATGGGAAAATTTGACCCAAGGTATTGGTAAAAGATCGCAACTTTTGGAAAATGGTTGTTCATGATATGGAATTGAAAGCATTACGAATATCCATCTATAGACGTACTACCCAATCACAATGGGTTGAATGTTGTCAGTCGACTTTTCCAAAGTTAATAATTGTGATCTCACCAAGGTTATCAACATCACATCATGTCAATTTTGATGTAAATGTAGCCAACATCACATCGGTTTAAAGTCAACGTAAGGTCAACCTAGGTCAAAGTAATAAAACTTTTCATGTAGGGGTAAAAAATTTACCGAATGGCGATCGACAAGTATGGTCATTCAAAAATTAAAATCCAAACCATTAAATGTAATGACCTAAAACTGGTCCTAAGAGTTGAAAATTATCTTAAAAAATAAAAATCTTGATTGTTGAAAAATGGCAATCAAATTTTGGTTGCCATTTCAACAACTAAATTTTTAGTTGTAATTAGTCCACACTTTAATCACAATTTAGTGACTTGAATTCAGTTCAAAAACTAAGGAAACGTAAACTAAAAACAAATCTTAAGTATCAAAAAATGTTGATTGGATTTTGGTTACCATTTCAGCCACTAAGATTTTTAGTTGTAACACTATTACCAAAGTGGGGTGTAATTTACTAGCTTAAATCACTATGGGACCTTAAAAGTGAAATAACTTCATTGCATTTTATTGATTTCACCTAGTGAAAGTTATTTCACTATAATATCACTATGGACATCATATTTCATTACTAGTTAACATAATTCATTATTACAATTTTCTATAACAAATAGGTTTATTTCTATGTTTTTAAAAATATTTTATCTATGTTAGTTTATGATATATATCTTATATTATTTTAAGTTACTTTAGTTATTATAACTTATATTTTATGTTATTATAGGCTATTATAAATTATTGTACCCTAAATTATTATATGTTATTTTATTTTAAAGTATCTTAACTAGTTTATTATAAGTTTTTAAATTATTTCAAATTAAATTGTTCAACTAACTTCATGCTATACTTTAGGTTAATTTATTTTAAATTAATATATGTTATTTCAAGTTATACTTTAAATTATTCAAGGTCATTCTACTTTATGTTATTATAAATTATTTTATCCTAAGCATAATAACTTAAAAATAATCTAAAACAAAATATAATGACCTAAGATAAAAATAACTTAGAATGTAAAATAATAACCTATGAAAAGTAATTTTAAATACCTTATAATATAATAACTACCAATAGTTTATGATATTATAACATAAAATATCAAACAATAATTTATAATACAATAATCACCAATAGTTGTAATATAATATATAATAACCAATAATAACCATTAATATAATAATAAAATAGCCATTAATAACCACCAATGGCTTACAGTGAAATAACACTAATTGCCATAGATAGAATAACCACCAATAACCATTAATAGATTAATCACGAATAACCATTAATAGAATAGCCACCAATAGCCATTAATAGATTAATCACGAATAACCATTAATAGATTAATCAAGAATAACCATAATAGAATAGCCACCAATAGCCATTAATAGATTAATCACGAATAGCCATTAATAGAATAGCCATCAATAGCCATTAATAAATTAATCACAAATAGCCATTAATAGAATAACCACTAGTACCCATTAATATAATAGCCACCAGTAGCCATTAATAAAATAGCCACCAATAACCACTAATAGAATAACCATGAATAGCCACCAATACAATAATTACTAATGGCCATTAATAAAATAACCACCAATAACTATTAATAGAATAACCACTAAAAAACATTAAAAACCACAAATAGAATAGGTACTAATAGCCATTTTAACCACTAATAGCACTAATAAAAAAACAACCAATAGCCATATATTATAATTTTGTAGGATTGCCAAAAATAATCTAAGGTGAAATAATTTATAATAAACAAAAATAACTTAAGGTGAAATAAATTTTAATAATCAAACGTATCTTATAATAGTTACAAATAATCTAAATTGAAATAATCTACAATAGCCAAAAATAACGTAGAATAGACAAAAAAACTTACAATAGCTAAAAATAGCTTAAAGTGAAATAAGTTAAAATAGCCAAAAGTAATTTATAATAACTACAAGTAGTCTAAATTGAAATAATCTACAATAGCCAAAAATAACATAGAATAGCCAAAAAAACTTACAATAGCTGAAAATAGCCTAAGGTGAAATAAGTTAAAATAAAAAAAATAACTTAGAATAACCAAAAGTAGTATAGGGTGAAATAGCCAAAAATAACCAAAAGTAATTAAAAATAGCCATAAATAGCCATAAATAATGTAGGGTGAAATACTTTAAATTAATGAAAAATAATCATATAATAATTAAAAGTAGCTTAACATAGGTATTATTATTATATTAATAAAAAAATCCATTTATTAAAAAAAAAATTCGAAAGAATGGTCATTGAAATGTTATTGAATAATGATATTCAATTTTTTCTTTGTTCAAATGATTTTAAACTTCCAAAAGGAAATAAATGTACTTATGTACATTATTGAATTTTAAAAAAATAAAATTCGAATCATTTCATTTGAACAAAATCTCAATAAAATATGAATTTTCAAAGTGTATGTTTTTGTAATGTTTAAAATGAAGTATTTAATAAATAGAATGTAATGTAACATATTATCACAACAAGTGGGGTGCCTTGATGGTAAGGGTGTTTGCCCCCATTCCAAAGGTTAAGGGTTTCAAACCTCATGGGTGGTGTTGTGTGATGTCAACAATGGTATGTTGACTGAATATTCTCCTATCAAATTCCTAGGCTAGGTGCCTAGGTTGATTACATGGCCTACCTACCTATTTAGGCCAAGTTGTTAACCTAGCGTAGGTAGTGACACGTGTCAATAAATAGTAGGCTTTTAAAATCATGAAATTATCAATAATATTGTATATTAAATAATTAAAATTTAATTAATTTTCATACTAGTTAGTTAATTAACTAGCAAGTGAATGGTTTTGTAAATTTGTATTTCACTTGAGAGTAACTTTGTTTCACTAGGTACTAGTGAAACAAGTCATTGTCTGTAACAACTGGTCCCCATTCACTAAGGGGTTAAAGAATTTCACTAGGTAAAAATGTCCAAATTCACTCAAAAATCTAGTGAAACATAGAGTGAACTAAGACGCATTTCCTAATAGTGTAACTAATTCACACCCTAGTCATAGTTCAATGACCTAAATTCAATTGTTATAGTTAAAGAAAAAAACCTTAACCATAAAAAAACGTGGGCCTAATTTCAATTACCATCCCAACAACCAAAAGTTCTAATTGCAAATAGTCATAATTCAGTGACCTAAATTAGGTCTAGAGAGTAGAAGGAAAACAGGTTGAAAAAAAAATTAAATTGTAAAAAAATGTGGACTTGATTTTAGTTGCCATCCCAATGATAAAGATTTTTAGTCACAATTGGTCACAATCTGATGATTTAAATTAGGTTTTGAGAATAGGGGAAAAAAATTTGAAAAAAATCTTAATCATTGAAAAATATGAAGTTGATTTCAATCTCCATCTCAATGGCTAAGATTTTCAATCAAAACCAATTACAATCCATTGACCTAAATCAAGTCTTGAGAATCAAAAATAGTTTGAAAAAAAATTTAACAATTGAAAAATGTGGATTTGATTTTGGTCACCATCTCAACGACTAAGATTTTTGATTGCAACTAGTCACAATTTGGCAACCTAAATCAAATCCTAAAAGCAAAAGGAAGAAAAAACTAAAAATAAAATAAAATAGACTATCAAAAAATGTTGACTTGATTTCAGTTGCCATCCTCGTGGTCAAGATTTTTATCACAATTAATCATAGTTTGACAATTTAAATCAAGTCCCAAGAGTGGGAAAAAAAATTGAATTTTTTTTTACCATTAAAAAATGTGGATTTGAATTTTGATTTAAGTCACCATTTCAATGGCCAAGATTTTCAATCAAAATCAATTATAGGTTGTTGACCTAAATCAAATCCCAAGAGTGAAAAAGGAAGAAGGATGAAAAATAAAAAATAACTCCCCCCACCCCACCGCCAAAAGGAAAAAATAGGGCCCATCTTGAGTGCGTGCTAAGCCTTCCCATTAGTTGCATGAAGCCTTCCCATTAGTTGCATGAAATTTCTATTTCCAAAATTGTTCATCGCCACTTTTGGCCTAGGGTAATAGCCTCCATATCTTCCTAGGGTACTTATTGGTTTAGATGTTGCAGAGCTTAGTATATTTCATATTAAAGACATATGAAGTATCATTTGAGCATTTCGAATGTCAAATTATTCAAAATAAACCAACATAAAAAAACTTCCACCTTGTTTTTTTTGTTCATTTTTTCACAAAAATAATGTTTGTTGCCAACTTTCATTAAAAAATTCATCCATTTTGTTTTCATTCACATTGTCATCCATACATATTTTTCATCCATGAACACGTGATTAATGCATAAGTTGGATCAAATGCAAAAGTTAGATTAATGCACATTAGTTCCTGGCTTTGTTGTTATAATCTCTCTTGAAACTCTTGTTTAGTTATACACTAGTTTTCTTTTCTACAAAATGGCACACATGTAAAACATCCAGCAAGCTTATATCACAAATGGAAAAGGAAACAAGTTGCAGGGTCAAATTATAACAATCAAGGAGTACACACAAACCATAAACTAGAGTATCCATCAAAGTTACACATTGTTAAATCTTCTAGCACATTAAACTTCTACCCCAAAACTTGTGTAAACCCTATGATAGTATGAAAAAATATGATTTAACCTGGCTTCCATTGCTTGTGATTTAGCCTTCTTTGTTGTTTCCTTTGTTTTTAAGGCACATTGTTTGGCACATTTCCTTTCAGCTGTAAGTGTTTCCTTCTTTGTAGGTGTGAATTTTTGGTTTCTTATAGTGTCCATGTTCATAACTCAAATAGTTGTTCAAAAAAACTTGCAATAAGCTATCTTAACAAAACATGCACACATTAACTACAAATAAAGCTATTTGTACATACTTCGAAAAATTAGCAACAACACTTTCATTCAAATTCTACTTTTTTTGCTACAAGACCAAGGAGACAACATGCAAACACAAACAACTTTATGGCATTCTGTAACTTAGGTTGTTGTGATATTAATGGTCAATCCAAACCATTCATTGATCATCCATCATCTTACATCTAGATCGTTGAATGACATTGATACAAATATATGAATGATAAACACAAGGAATCATCAACATAATGAAAAATGTCTTAATTGGGCCAAAGTTACATGATTTGTATATTCACCCATTCATTCATTGCACAATATGCACCACATGAATATATGTAATGAAACCCATCAAAATCCATGTACTTTAGTGTAAAAAATCTTTACTTTATACCTACTTGATTAATAATAAGACATTCTAATAAGTTTGCATGTTGAGTTGAAAGTAGGTTCATTTTTTTTCTCTCTCACTTGAAAATATCAATTTCTAGCCATACAAGTCTTTCATACATATATATAAAATAAAATAAAACGAAAATAAAATTTTATGCATATTTACATCATTTTTTGACAAGACCTTTAGTTTTTGCACCCTAGAAGACTACTTTTGTGGTCTAATTACCTATGCTTTAACTTGCCAATGCCCAACAAGAAAACTATTTTCGAATTTTTCTTATTATATTCAAATTATCAAATTATGATGAGTGCTTTAATTATCTTTCTTGCACCATTATTTTAAGAAATAAAATTTGAAACAATGATTAAAAATGCCCCTTTGCCCTAAAACTTCAAGGTTCAATTTTTTTTCAATTTCTCATTTTCTTGAACTTCCATGAATGAATGAAAAAAATATGTAATTTGAAGGCAACTTCTTTAAGCAAGTTTCCTTTGGAAGACAAAGACTTGCAACTTCTTTTGGGAGAAGGGGAATGAACTAAGTTCCCCAACTTCCCCCAAGAAAACATAACTTGCAACTTTTTAAAAGTAAATGGGCCCAAGTTCCATGGGGAAATGTGGTGACCTAGTTCCTTGGGGCAAATGGACTCAAGTTCCTCAAGGAAAATTGGTTCCTTACATAAACTTGGTTCCTAAAGATAAATGCACTCAAAGGAAATGTGATGTTTGGGGAATATGGGACCAAAACATGGTTCCTTGAAGGGAATGGGATAAAGTTCCTTGGGAAACTTGGTTCTTTAGGCCAAATGGGCCCAAGTTCACCAAGGCATTTTACCTTTGGGAAAAACGTTAAATTCTTCAAATAAACATGTTTCCTTTGTTCCTTGGGGAAAATGGGCACAAGTTTCCCAAGGAATGGTGGTTGTTAAAGGAATATGGGCCCAAAAACAAAGTTTCTTAAGGTGAATGGTTTCAAGTTTCCCTTGGAAATGTGGTTGTTCAAGGAATACGGGACCAAAACATGGTTCCTTGAAGCAAATGGGTCCAAAGTCCCTACGAAAACATGCTTGAAGCAATTCAGCATGTTTTGTTTCAAACTTGTTTCCTTGAAGAACTTGGGCCCATTTATTTTGAGGAACCATGTTTCGGGCCCATATTCCCCAAGCAACAATGGAAGTTGTAAGTCCATTTAGTTAAAAGGACAAATTTTTATTAATATTTTAAAGTAGTTATGTAGATTAAAAAATAGTTACAAAAATGAATTTTTAGAAAAGATTCATCAAAATAGTCTACCAAAATAACTTACCAAAAACATTAACTAAAATAGATTGCCAAACCTGATTTGAGAAAGCAAATGAACTCCAATTGAAACAATTGATACACCAACTATGGAAAGCTCTTTTCCAAGGGCTATAAGATAAACACTTAGAATGCTTGATTTAAAGTTTGTTTGAAAAAGTTATGGGTCATCAAAGTATTTTGCTGAACTATCTATTAAACTATCGAATTATATGTTAATTTGTGAACATGTGAGTATGAGCAAGAAATAATACTTTTAATATATTGATATATTGCATCCATGTTAAAGAATACATTTTTTAACAATTTTTTTGAGGTGGAGTTTAGTATTCTCTAACATATTTTAATATTCTATGACATCATTGACCTATCCATGTTAGTGTAAACAAAATACAATGAGCTAATGACATTACTTTAGACATGGATTACATGTTTTTTTGTCCAAAAACAACTTTTTCATATGAATGAATGTTTGAACAATTTTTTTGGTAAATCGTTATAAAAGATGCTTATAGTTGTCCCAATACATGAGATTTTATTTATTTATCATTTTTGAATAAATATGAATTGTTGAAAGTGTGTAAATTGCTTGCAAATTTTATTGTATGTTTTTAAAAATGATAACAATTTCCAATCATAACCAAGAAATCATTTTTTACATTTTTTTATTTTTCTTGTACAATGAGTTACAAATTTTCTTAACACATCATGTACATTATACCCCATTTATATGTGATAAAGGACTTTTGAACTTTTAATATTTTGGATCAATTTTGAAATTAAAAAAAAAAATTGAATTAAAGTTTTAGAATTCCACATTTTATAAGGTATGAATTTTAGGTAATAGGATTTTGTTTTCTTAATTTTGTTCCCATCAAAATGTTTTTATTCTATGAGTCTTTTTTATAGTCCTTTGCAAAATCAATTCTTCCTTATGCAATAGGTGTTCATTTTTAAATGTCTTAGATTAAAACCTAAACCTAAAATTTTATGAAAATTTTGTTCTCATCAAAATGTTTTTATTATATGAGTCTTTTTTATAGTCCTTTGCAAAATCAATTCTTTCTTATGCAATAGGTGTTCATTTTTAAATGTCTTAAATTAAAACCTAAACCTAAAATTTTATTAAAATTTTTGGTTTGAAGTTTTTGGCATTCATATGAATGAACAAAGAACAACTTGTTGTGATTGTCATGATTTTAAATGGAAAAACATAAATATCTCTTTAATTTTGATTAGATTTGTTTGTTGTCCAATGCCTTTTTTGGCTTGTTGGATTGTGACTACACTCAAAAGGTAACTTCCATGGCACTACGTACATACCCCACACTATTAAAAATTAGTATTTCATCTTCCCACTACTTGGTCCAAGGTACATTCTCACAAGTTGAGGAATCTAAATTTGCACAAATACAACAAAATCAAGCCAAGTTTTTTTCTAAGGCTTGTTCACATCCATGTAGTCAACATATTGAATAGAATACACATCCCTTGTCCCCATTATGGTTGAACATGTGCATTTTATTGTTTGGTCCACATTATTTGTTTTTATATGCCAAAAGGTCCAACTAATTAACCTTTGCTCCCCTCCATATGATGTTTCTAGACAATGATTTAGATGTTCATGAAGCAACTCACAACCTATTTTGCATTTTGGAGCTAAAGTCCTTCAAACATCAAGTTGATATTTTTTGATAAACCTTCCTTTGGACATGTCAAGTGAGGGTAATGACTCATGAAATATAGTGGAATCTTGCTTTTGAATTGAGAACCCTAGCTGTTCAATGATATTCAGTGCTACTTTAGCTTGAATTGTCACCATATCCTCCCAATGTTGGAGTAAACAATGTTGCACAAACTCATGATAGCCATTTTGTGCAACATTGTTATGCCAATGCATAGATTGTACTTCACAAATAATAGCTATTATACTTGATAGCTATGCCAATGTATAAATAGACCCTTGTCAAACATTGGGCTCTTGACCTAAAAAAGATAATTCCTTCTCATTCTTGGGAGTTAGCTTGGTAAAGATCTTCATTTAGACCACGACATTGATATTTGAGCAGTCACAGTACATTGATCTTTTACTAGGACAACATTCCTATCATTTAACATCACCAACTTCAAATGTGGATATTTCCAAACATGGTGGAAAAAAAATTAAAAAATTAAGGTATTCTCTCAAATACACTTTTTGACATTCATATTAAGATTACCATTAAACTTCAACATGTCACAACCTCATGTGTTACAATTTCAATCCCTGGCACAACACCAACACAATCTACTAACTTTCCCTCCAAGTTTTGAGTAGCCTCAAACGCTATGGAGCATAAAACATCCAGATTGGCACAGCTCAGCACCAACATGCATTAACCCTAACCACATTTCTTTTCAGGTAGGAAAACCCTAATTCTCAGCATACATCATAAGCAATATTCTATATTATTCTATTCCAATGTACAAGGATAGATACAAATGTAAAACCTCCAAAAACTCTGGGTTTTCTTACTGATATACTTGAAGCCATGTTGTAGCCTTTAGGTGTTATAATCCTCTAGTGGATATGATTTGTAATACGTCTTACTAGCATCCAAGGTTCTATGGACTAATCAAACAAGCATGAAAATCAAACCCACTAAAATGATAATAAAGTCTTGAATTAATTGGTCATCATTTTTTGTTGGTAAAGCAGGATATGAATATGCCAAATATGAAAACCTGATAATGTAGAGCTCTCAGACTGGGACTAGAGTTTATTTTTCCAGTTTCAGGGTCTTTTAGTCAAGGTGAAAGTTCTAGACCTTCAGGGCCTTTCTTGGTTGCCAAGTTGTTTGGCCTCGAAGAATTTCACAGTGTCCACTCTGTGTGTGTAGAAGATGGGTAAGCTTGCAAGGCTCCTCAATTCCTAAGAAAGGCCTTTGAATGTCCCTGGAGCATTCAGGACATCTGTTTGTGATTACATGATGATTCACACTTCCATTCACATGAATGTCATTCATGTGATTGCCATCTCTGTTTTCAACATTGACATGTTGAATTATCTGGCCTGTTTTTCCATAGCTCGTGAGAGATTCAACAATGTCTGAACTGTTGCATTCCCGCCGGTATTCCAAAGTCATGCTTTTCAGATCATGACTGTCGAATTGCTGTGATGGAACACTCTGACAATTCATCAATGTGAAGTGAAGTTTAGTCAATGAAGAGACCTTTATACTAGAGCATTTTGCAACCAATTTGACAGGGTGAGAAAGCAAAGAACACCCAGACACAAATGATACAGAAAGTTACTTACCTCGAACACCCAGCTGATGTACTTGAGATTGCTCACATGTTGATTCACATCAAGATCACCTCGACATGACTGGGGACAAAGCAACCAAGCAAGTTTAAAAGTTTAAAATAGCATACAGCAGTTGCAAAAATCCACTGTCACAACCTGACAGGGCAACTGCATGTCAATGGATGGTTGTGCAGAAATGGACTTAAGAGCAAGTGTGGTATCCAATTACAACCAAGGACCTTTAACCTACCATGTGCATGGGTATAGAGAAGCTACATGTTGCCACTGCTCAGTATGCACAATCTATAACCTTGGAATGCCATTTTCCAACAGTCAAACTGGAGAAAGGTCACATTGTTGCAGGGCGTTCTGAGCTGTGACTTATGAGTGTTAATACCTTGAGATGAGAGCTCAAATACTGGGCAGAGTCATTGTCAATTCTCTGGATTTTGGGGCAGATCTTAGGTTGGGGGAAGGCAAAACGGTCTTGAATGAAACAAGGTACTATCTCTGATTGAACTTCTTCTGGAATCCTTGCCAGCCGCCGAGTTGTTGCATCCATCATACACCATTTACTGCAATCACAAAAACAGTACCTAAAGGTGGCTGAACAGTAACACTACACTCTCAATGGATGGTTTGTGGTCAGTAGAAAGTAGTGGATTGCAAGATTGTAGACCCTAAACCTCGAACCATATGCAAATAGAAAGAGACAGGACCACAGTAAATAATTATAGATTATAATCTGCATTCCAGAAGCATGAACAGTAATGGAGTTGTGAGCTGATACCTGGTGGCACGAGCAAGGACTTCTCCAGTCCTATAAGAGCTCATCACCCAATCACGCCTCATTCCATTTTTGCCACTTGATCCAACCCATGAGTCTATCTCCACCACCTCTGGCCTGGGCAGGCAAAATCTCCAGTAAATTGCAGACATTGATAAAACAAAGTTCCTGATTAGTCTAGCAACCAAAGTGATGCTATTCGACTGTCAAGCTTAAGGTAAGTCTTGTGGATTTCCTTGCATTACAAGAGATGTTTTTCAGTGACTCTATCTTCCAGGGAACACACTCTTCATTATTGCAAATGGATTTCATTCCAGCTAATGGTGCTAAGGAAAGATACCATACAACTGGCTACTCGTTATCTTCAGAGCTGATTTACATCCAGGAATTTTTCTATCAACCCCATCAGGCAACTAAAGTTCCTGGAACTTGCCTAATAGTGACTCTACTTGAGGTTTAACTGGTACACACATGATGGTGACCCCTGCTTAGGGTTGCTGTTGCATGCATTCACCTACCTGAGGACAAAGTCTGATTCTGGCAGAAGCTTCACAATGGTTCAGTAACATTAGAAAAACCAAACGACTCTGAAATGGCAAGTAATTACTCACCAAGCTCCAATGACACTGAATCTCTAAGGCAAACCTGAACTTTGTGACGGATACTTCTACCACCTCAGTCTGAGGGTGCTTGGCAGGCAACAAGAACAATGCAAGAGGGTCATTCAGATTCTATGTTTCAGGACATGGGCACTGACCAGGCAGGGTAGCGCTCGACTTCCACATGCATTCTGTTCACCACCCAGATCAAACCATTTCTATTCATGCCCTGCGTTGCTCCAAATCCATCTCCCGCTATACCCAACAGTTGGACATGGCACAGAGCCATCTCCTGCTCACAGATGTACAGCAGTGAGACAGACTTCTTAAGAAGGAGCTATCGACTCAACAATGTCTATTCACAGTTCGAGGTTAGGGTTTCATGAGGAGCTCGCTTCTCCAATCTGAGCTCTTCTTGAGGTAGGCTCAAACAAATGACTTTCCCTGTGACTTAAAAGTCTTGCGAAATGTAACCTATTTTGCTCAATGAGATCACTTCTCAGTAGTTTTAAAACGTTCACAGGAAGAACTTACTTGGAATAGTCTGAAGATGGTGTCGATGGAAATAGTCATGTCCGGTCCAACTTCGTATGAGCGAATTACAATAACCTGTCTGTACACCAAACAATTTTCCACGAACCCTCCTTGCCGAAGTTTGTGAAGAGGAATCATCTCTCTTCGTCTGCTCTCGGTTTCCTCAAAGCTTTTCGATCTCTGCTGCTTTGTATGCGATGTCGTCAAAGCTTCGTTAACCATGCCTGAGAACAGCGAGTCCGCTTCAGTCTGTACCTCTGTAAAATTGCTCCCCTTGGTCCCTGTACTTCTGGATCTAGCGGCCCTTGAGGTTCGTGGGCAGTTCAAATCGTCATCAAGCTTCCCGAATTCCAGCAAAGTGTATGGGGTAGCGGTATCGGTTGGTTCCAACAGCATTGCGCTAGTGCAGCATATTGTGTCCCTTTTCAGCTTCTTCAGTAGTAACAAGGGGCGAGTTGCTGGTGATCTCCAGAAGTGGGAAATCGAAGAGCGGAATTTAGAGAAGAGAAATGCTGATGAAGATGTTGAGAAATTATTGACGTACATGGTTTTGAGGACCTCCATGACTTTGGATCTCCACGATTTTTGAACTTCGCTTCTTGTTGAAGAAGAAGGTACAAAGAAAACGAACACAGTGTACCGCAACAATAGTTGCAGAATTCGCTCCGATCGACACCCGGCGAGAACCCGTCGACATGCAGAACTTCTTCTGTGCCTTGACTCTTTCGATATCCTTTTGGAAGTCCTCTCAACTTCTTTGCGGAGGAGATTATGAAGCTCCAAGAACGTGGCAGATTTAACGCGTTGCTGCACGAAGAAAGAAAGACCTGCTAATCTTGCTCGACAAACATACCTTTTCAGGCATGTTTCCGGGCTTATTGAATCTTCAAGATCATCGAAGATTGCGTCAATTGGACGAGAATGCAGATTCTTTTTTAGCATCGGGTTTTTGCAAGGATTTCGCATCCTTGCGTGCTTTGCAATCATGACGAATCGAACGTCAGTTGCGCTCTAAAATCTTATATTTTTTGCGCTACAATCCGCTGAAGTTCTAACTGCTTCTTTGCAGTTCGTAAAGAACCGGGCCATTTTTCATAGTGGATTTTTAGGCACATCCCTAGCTCCAATTTTTCACTGTAGCTTCCTAAATCCGGAAGGTACTTTTTTCGTTTTTATCTTTTAATCCTTTTTTCTTTTACTTAATCTTCTCTTTATCTTTACTTCTTATTTTATACGGTGCAAAAACCTGCATGAGCAACCAAAAAAAAACGAGCAGCAAAGAAAGAAACCAATCAGAAGAGGAGAAGAAGAGAAGAATGGCTGAGGGAATTGGAGAAGAAGGAGAAAATTGGAGAAAAAGGTGCAAGAAGCTTGCATAATAGCAAAATGCTAAAACATCTCATACACTGTGCTTTAGGCAAATGTTGAGACAAAAGATGTCAGAAAGAAAAAGAAAACTGGATCATTTCTTTACACATGTGAAAGGTCTGAGTATAAACCCTTCTCCTTTACAAAATATGTGAGGCTCTCATCTTGCAATGTTTAAAAACCCTTGTTCCTTTAACACAAAGCATTGTATTACATTACCTCATGTGACAACTTTAGTGGTGATACCATAGCAAATTGATTGCTCTATGATCGGAGTGCAAACTCTTTGAATAATGACAAGAAAAGAATAGTGAAACAATCAACAACAATAATTACAATTCTTCCTCCAAGTATAGGATGCAAATCTTGTTGCAACTGCAAACTATAAACCCTACCTTGATGAAGAATTTGTATGAGTGGCAAGAATTGAAAGACACAAAAATTTTCAATTTTGAAATATTGTGTTGTTGGGTGAAAGTAGATTATGTTGAACCCCTTTTGAACATTTGCATGGCCATTACAATAGTATACATTTTTCCAAATGTGATACATTCAACAAAGCTAATTTTATTTAATATTATTTACAATAAATAAACATAATAATTTAAATTAAAGGAATCATGAATATATATATACATAACATAATAAACCTTATTTTTCATTTTAGATTGCATTAGAATGTAATTTCATTACTAATTCAAATAAACATTTTTTAAAAACTCTAAAAAATAACCCTTTCTCAAAATGCTTGCCATCTTCCATTTGTAAATGTTGTCAAAATGTCTACCTATCACATTCTTATGGTCAAAACTCCCAAAAAAAATCTATTTACAACATGAAAATTATCAAATTCTTTAAATGTTTCACAAACATGATTCAAATTTTGTGAAATCACATGTGAAATTACATACTAGAAATTTCGTAAATATTAAAATAAGTTTACTTACTTTTGGAATATATTTTCATTTTAAAATACATAGTGATGTGTTTTATTTTGTACACATATATTTCAACCCACCATAATATAAAGAATTTTTATTTTATTTTTATTCTCTTGCTCGGGTTATGCTATACCATAATATGCAAAAAATTATGAAACTCCTTAGTTTTAACATGCTTAAGTTCACTAATGCAAGTTTAATAATGTTTTTTTAATTAATGTGACTACACAAAGGAGGTACTTTAGTGATTTTCACATCACTCTTCTCTAAATCTTCATGTTACCTTCTCTTTTGTCTTCCACATATGTAAATTTGCTTTTGAATTAAAATCTTCCAATGTATGATTTCTCTCAAGTAAGATTCAAAACTTGAGTTGTACTTGATGAAATTTGAATTAAGAAATAATTTGCCAGATTTAATATGCTTCAAAAGTTGACAATCTTTTACAAAGTTGATAATAATGTTTGGGTGCATTCATAAAAATAATTTATTCACGTGGGAAAACCAAATTAGAATGCAAATTGCAAATTTGAAAGGGATAGACTTTTTAAAGGGATAAAAACATTGAAGGATCTCTCATTGGGAAAACATATTCAAGTTATAATGCTACAAAAATATTTTAATATAAGCAAACAAATGTGACTAATGTTGTGCGATTGGTTTTTCGTAAATACATAAAAGATGAAAATATGATTATCAATGACATTGTAAGATGAAATAAACACAAATCAAACATTCAAACTCATATGCAAACTCCCATTACAACATTATAATATGTAAACATTGAAAACCTTCCATTTCTGCTTCAAGTGGTTCCTTTTTTAATTTGGGAGTTTTGAAATTTTGGTCTATTTTTCCATTTCAATAATATCCATTGCCCTCTCAGCTCTTGGCCTTCTTACCAAAAGGGTATCAATTTCCTTGTCTTCCCATAATTCTCTCATATCTTTGAGGGGTAGGCGATTGTTTGGGTGAAAACACATTAAGGTGTAATACATAATTTTATCACAACTTTATTATTGACCATGGAACAAAAATTAAATGAATAAGATGTGAAAAGGACTTAACAAAATAATATATTCTATGAAATGATCACATCATATGAATTTCAAAAATAAGTTTTGAATTACCATAACATATTGGATTTTTAAAGTGTTAAAACTTGCATCACAATCCATTTCATATGATTATGGACTCATTATATTTCTTAAAATTTTTAGTTGAGTGATTTTTTTATATATGAAAATTAATGTGATGCCATTGATACAAAGGAAGACAATTTTGAAAGATTTTGAAAACCCTAAATTGAGATATATAATGAAATATGAATTTTTTAATGAAGTTCTTTATTCATTTGAGTTAATAATTTAGCTTCTCATTTCTTAAATGTAAATTTTTGATATAATTATCTATCATTGATAAAGTCCAAAAGTAAGAAAAAATTGTTTAGCCTTGCCATATGACTTGTGTAATATAATGTATTTTATTATAGTGTATATGGACTTTTATTTCAACACTAATATGGACTTCACATATGATGAAAAGTACTACACCTTAATGTGCTTTCACCTTCATGGTAAATGATGCACAAGAAATTTAAAATGCAATGGGAATTATATATGGTATTAAAAATCCCATTGTAAAAATGGTTGACAAGGAATGGACTTGCTTGTTTTGGATTAAATCATTGGATGGACATACCAAGTAATTAATTGCACAAAATTTCTAAAAGCCATATAAAACTTTATGTTTTGAATATAAAAATACCAAGCCTTTGGAATAAGTAGATGTTGAGTATGTTGCAATTTAATGTTGGTATCAATTCTCATCCAACATTATAACTAAAAATGGAATTCATGATCTTGGTGGATGCGGATGAGCTCAAACAAGCCAAAATTGATGTCAAAATGTCAATTTTTTTGCAATTCTTATTACATTTGTTTATGTGATGCCATTTGTGCATATTGAATAATATGGATATTGAAAAATCTAAAATGAATCAAACAAAATCCAATATCAAAATTTAGTTTGAATAAAGGATGTTTAACAATTTCACTCAATGACATTACTTTCATAAAGGGCCCCTTAATTTTTATAATACAATTTCTTTCATCCTCAAATTTTTTATAATAATATGACACTATTATACACATTTAAAAAACACTCAAATTTTCATATTTTTTCGGTTTTGTGTTAATCAAAAATTAAGGTTTTAAAAAAACTCATGAATCTTTTTTCGACATGTAAATGTGATGCAATGTATATATTTTTTAAAAAACGTTTGTAGTTTATAATATTAAAAAAAAACTTGTGTTAACATGTTTTGGTATGATTTGAAATTATGAAAAAATTTCAAGACAAAACACAAAATCTAGCAAAATTTGTGCGCTTTCAAAAATTCATATTTTTCCAAATTTGATATAAAAAAACGTATGACATATTGGGGCAACTATAAATACAATATATAAAAAGTTTCAAAACATTTCATTTGAAAATTCCTCTTTAAGAAAACATGTGTTTTGGGAAAAAAAACAATAGTCCTAAATGCAAAATAAACACATTGGCTTGTTATATGTCATTTGGACCGTGGTAACTAATTCAATTTCTAACACTTTCATGTGAAATAATGGGGAGGATTCATGCTACATGTATGACTTCTTATCTAATATTTTACACCCATCCCTTGAATTTTACAAAAAAAATTTATTTTACATTATGTGTTTTTATTATAAATCCTTGAAGTCTTTGTAAAATTTCAATGAGGTGAAGCTTACAAACATTCCACACTTAAAAAATGACAGACAAAATATGTAAATTCAACATTTTAGTTACAAACATGACCAATTTAATCACAACCTATTTGCAATCACCCAAATAGGCAAATGGGTTCAAGTTAATGTGAACAAGGAATGCAATTGACTTCAATATGTTTAGATTAAAAAAAAACCTCATGTATATGTTTAAAACGATTTTCAATGGATGCATTTGCTCAGATTACAAATCATGTGAGAATTTTGAAAGTTATAGAATTTACTCCAAAAAGTTGCATGCAAAAAGATTTTTGTTTACCATTTGATTGATTGAACTTGTATTCTGTAGGCTTAGAATTTGTACTCCGAAATGCAGGTCACACACGTTCAAAAAAAAATTTACTTAAATTATCCTGCGTAGACTTCAAAAATACATGTCCAAACTAGAGGAAAATAATCCTCGGACTCCTTACTCGTGCAAGGAACCCCGATCTTGAATGATCCATGCTTGGAACTTCACAGAGTTTCAAAACGGAGAGAAATATAATGAAGACACGAAGAATGCAACCTCGTTTGCCATTCCTTTCCTTGATGCATGTTTGAAATCCTTTACTTGAAACATGTTGCAATATGCATCCTTTGCATGCATTTGGAATCCTGTATGCATGTAGCATGCATGCCCCAATATGCCTCATTTCTGAACGGAAATTTTAAGAGTTCTTGTGGTTAAGAATCCAATGTGAAGAATGTTAAAAGATATGTCCGTTGCACAGGGACTAATTGGTTCTTACATGTGGAAATATTGCTCATTTCATGCAAAAGTTTTCTTGAAAACCAGAATTAGACTCATCAGATCAGATTCAGACAGACAACATACTTGTACATATGGGAAATTTTTCATTCCTCATCCGAGATCCTCGAGCTGCCCAATGAGCTCTCCTCATCTGAACAGTTTATTGATCAACTGAGTGGTTCACGTGTCGATCATTTCTACAAGAAGCTGACCTCCCAAGAGAACCAAAAACGTAGAGCCACCACTAGTTACTGGCTGGAGTTGCAGCTGATCATGATCATGAAGGATCTCTACTTCATTAAGCCTATCTCTGGTAGTTACTGTAACTGGAAATTGCTGATCACGATCATCTATGATCTACCACAATATAATCAGCTTGACAATCTGAGAGCAGCAACCACGTGACCAGCTGCAGCATTTATAGTGTACTGAGTTGCTTAACCAAAAGTGCATGCAGTAGGACTGGGCGCTAATTTAGTTTTTTCTGTAGCATTAGTACCACACCATGAAACCATATCAATCCAGCTAACTATAAACACTACTAATCATGCAGATCGATCTATATGCATCAACTGCGAAAAGTTTTAAGAAGCAAGTACTAGATAACTGCTGTCGGATCAGTATGATCATTGCAAACAGCAGACAACATTGAAGTGTTGATACGAGTTTCTGTGGATGCTTATTGATCAGCTGCAGCACGTCCTCATCAATATCATGCAGCAGGTTTAGGTAACAGACAGCTACAGTATTGTCAATTTATGCGAACTAGCTGTTGTGAATAGAACAAGCTTCGAGTAGCTGACCTTCCTCGTAGAGAGTGGTACCCATGATCAAAATCACCATGCTGTGTGGTCGTCACCTTCCAGCAGGCGTAGAACTGACCAGCTCGCTGACATCACCAGCTGAATTAACAAACACCAAGGAATAGAAGTTAGCTCATTCAAAAATTGCCGAGTTATAATCTTCGTAACAATTATACAAGCATATAACTGGCAATTAGCAGCTTCACGAGCTCGACTTTACCCTAGTATATCCTTGCAAGGATGTACTTAGAATTGGTGACGCTCATGAAACAGCCAGACAAGATCATTTTGAAATTTATGATTCACAAGAAGGGTTCTAGTTACCTAGGAGAGCTTCAATGCTGTCCCTCAATGGGCCTTGGGGGAGAGGAAATATTGAGATGTCCAAGGGTTTTCCACTCATTCAAGTATTTGAGGCTATTGTTTGGGTTAAATTCCTCCTCGATAATTGATAATTCTTAAGCCCAATGATTTCAGTGTACCGAACTCAATTGCACCTTAACATTTGTTCAATACAATCTACCTTTTGCGCTTGGTACTCTTCTGCATGATAACGCCAGAGCTGGAAGAAGCTGCCAAGGGATTACTGTGCCAATTTCTTTTGCGCTGATTGATGAACCAGTTATTCACCTGCTTCAGCTCCAGTCCTGTATCCTGAATCAGTTTCTCCTTCTCATCCTCCTTTGGAAGACCCGCATGCAAAAAACGTTTACCAGATTGAAAAGAATCAGTTACCAACTCGTTTGTACCTGCAGAGGAGTTACTAATTGCAAAGCAGGATTAGATTCAACTAAGCATGCGGTCACAACTTGGAGGGAGAACTGGAAAGCTGATGGGTTCTTGAAGTTGAGCTTGTACAAATCTCTGCACGCAGGAAAAGGTTTAGGGAGCAATATTGATACCGTTGGATAGGGCCATTTGGAATGGGCATTCCACCAAGCCTTGAGGACAGTTGTAGTGCCATCAGGCAGCTTCCCTGCACGTCGTTTTCTCATAATCTCCTCTCGTACATCCTCAATCTTTGCTCTGTATCCCTGGAAGGAATACAGTATTTAAGTCGATCATGATTCAGCGACTATCCTCGAGGGGACTTTGAAAGATTATAGTATGCATGCTCGACAAGAAGCATGCAGTTCTACCCATCAACGATCATGTCTTGGATGTATCGTTAATGATGTTGCAAGGGATTACTTAGTAGAAGACACATGTGAATGTTTTTCAGATCTTGCAGCAGCACTTCATGACCTCTCACGATGTCACACCCTGCATGTGTGTCTCCAAAGTGCAACCTAAAGCTTATAGATAATGAGGTTACATATACTAAAATCAATCTCCAAACTTCCAGCAATTGCAACAACATGTACCCTTTTTCATACTCCATGATAATATTGAGAAGACCAAAAATACAGAGATCTAAAAGATTTGCTACCAAAACAGAACGATTATCAATATAAGCTGCAGATATGATCAACTGCAAATTACTAGGGTTACGAGTGAACATCAACCATCACCTCTTGGAGCTCCTGCTTTAGATCCTGACGCACACGTTCCATGAGCGAACGATCTGTTTCCGAAGGAACCAGCGGACCATACATTCCTGCTGCACTGGTTTCCAGCTGCTGATCCATACGAAGTGGCTCGTAACCATCATCGCTGCCGTCGATATCGCAGTCGGACTCGGAATCAGACATAGTCGCACCTGTGCTTTCAAGTGGGGAAACTTGACCTGATTACAAGTGCAGGACAAGATTGTGAATCGGTCAGAAGTATGAAAAACATAGCTAGCCAAAATTGTCATGTCTGCTTAGCAATCCGGTTTGCAGGTGTCATTCTGAAGACTAATTTGGGATAAATCAACCCTCCCTGTGAATTTGGCAGCTTGCCCCCAGCAATTGGTCATCGTAGAAACATGCTCTTGTGCCTCTTGAATTCTGTAGAACACAATTGTCTTAAGATTACCTGTAAAATTGCTAAGTGCTTGCTCCAACTCCCAGCATGACATCATTGCCTCAGTTATGTCAGTGTATACATGCTGCTGCAGGTGTTCCTTGAAAGCAGTGATGACCACCACGTACTGAGCCTGCGGGCACATTGTGCAGCAACAGTAACACATGCATATTCTAGCAACCTTGTAGCCAGAGTGAAGCTCATATCCGTATCCTCACAAACACACCCATGACTCATATATCGTTTCAACTAGAGATCCAAGCTTTCATTTGTAGGGGAATTGGTCAGAGATCTACATGCTGCAATTTAGCTTCAATCTCTACACACTGAAAGCTCGATGGAAAACCCTAGTTGCATCCAGGACTGCTGTGAGAAACCTTGAGCTTACATGTAACATCATTTTTCGCAATTGCAGGCTCCCAAGAAGAGGAATAATGACGCCATGTGGTCGGCTCATGAGTCAGGTCTCAGGACTGAATGTTTACTCACATAATGCAAGACTACATATGATCTGCATGAAGAAGAAGATTCTTTACCATGAATTCATTGAGCTCTGCTTGCTCTTCTGGTCCAAGATCAAGTTGCAGCACGGCGTACTTGTTTGTCACGTCCATGTAACGCTCCATTTGCATGTCGATGTTTCGGAGCTGATCCACAGGCGTTCCCATCCGAAGACAGCCTGCATGAAGCTCCAGTAATTGCAAATACAGGGGATGGGCCACTATCATGGCCTTGTACCTCGCAATCTCCCACTCCTCTTTCTGTCTTGCAACCTCCCAGGCAGCCTCGACCGGTACTGCACCCTGCACGGCTTGTGTTTAGTTCTCATTTGCCTCAACAACTGATCATGAACCAGTTTCAGAACTCTAATCTGCATTTGTAGATCAATCTTAGCAATACTCTTGAGACTGAACTAATGTGATGCACATGTATTACATTTTGCAATACAATTTCTCTCAAGCATTGACGATCAATTCATCAGGCATGACAAACTAGATTCAGGTGTCATCAACCAGTTGCTCCTCAGGTGCAGGTCCATATTCACCTGATCCCCATTTGTGCCCTGACCACCAAAAGCGTCATCCTGGTTTAGGTTATATGGATAATGCCTCGGATCCACGAACTGCTGCTGGGATACTGCACCCTGTTGATCATGAGCTGCTGAATGATGGGTTTCCGTTTGCACCATTCCAGGTGGAGTATGGGAGGCACTTCTCAAGAGACAGTCCCTTGATGTAACAAGATGTTCATCTTCTCGATGCTGAGGATCAGCAGGCCGATGCATATTGTTCATCATACTTTGTATGGTCGACCAATTATGTGCGTAGTTTTGGTTGCTGTAAGCAGCTGGAGCGCTAATGGCTGCATCATCAGCATGCATAGACATTCCACACAGACATTGTGATGATCCATTTGCTGCACAAACAGGACACCACTTCGAGTCTGTGCCGGCATGGCATGATACATCTTCAACGTCCCCAGACTCAATACCATGACCCTCCAGAGCAGTACCTGGAACTGCACACGATACTCCCGCCTGCACCATAATTGTCCCAGCGTTACTCAGCCAGGTCGGGACCTGCAGGCCTTGATTGTATCCATCGTCGACAGCTGGAGCTTCCATACGCATCTGACGCTCATCGGCGTCCTCTGCATCCTGCTTCCCACTCATGACTCGATTCACGATTTGTATGGATTGTGCTGCAACTATGTCGTGGCTTTGTATTTCCATACTCGGATGATTCGGCACCTTGGGTATCCCTTCGCCATGGTAAAAGCTATGCGGCGGATGCGTCTCAAGGGTTTCAACAAGCTCTTGCTGAGAAAACCTAGAACTTCCCCAATTCTGCGAAGCCTGTAATTGCGCCTGCACCCGTACATCATCGCTGGAAGGCACATAGTTGAACGTCGTCACATGATTACCCAAGGACTCCAACTTTGTTTGCTCGGCAACAGTGCCAAACCTGGCCAGCAATTCCAACCTACAGTTAAGACGTCGATAATCGTTTTGAGGCAATATCCACATGGTCAAAGAGCTTCCGCTTCGATCATTCAAAAAATAAAGTCATCCATCATTGTATCAAGAACAGCTGGGCCCAAAACTTAACAACAATGCGAAAGCCACGACCACAGCAAGCACGACGCAACATAACAGTTGCAAACAGAGTATACTTGATCGTGGCACCTTCAGATTCTGCTTCATTTACATCTACAATCTTCTTTTCCGACAGGTAGACAGGGATTACACTGCCACAGTTGATCAACAAGCAGTTCTTAAGGTCTCTTTCAAATGGGTTCATCTTTGCAGATAGAAGAGATATGTACTCACCCGGTATGAATATTACTTTCGTCGATTTCGAGCCTTGTCGGCCTTCCTCAGAAAACACAGGCATGGTTAGTACGAGCAAGCATTTCCGCAATGGCTATACTTGTGATCAGTCCGCACTACTTTGCTGCATAACAAACCCTAGCTTCATTCGAGCACTGGCAAAAGTCTTGCGCTAACTTTCTTTTCCTCGCGAACAGGAAATTACTAGTGATAAACATACATCTACAAATTATTTGATCGCCGGCTTATGATACTTCGAAGATGACTAGAGGTAAGGAAATCCGTGTGCACACCCTGCATCAACTTCTTTGGGCGATGCATATCGCGGTACGTACCTTAGGGGAAATCCTGCTCTTCCGACCTGCGGACAGCAGCTCACGTCAAGTGCAGAATTATTCACGAGTTCCATCATACGCTTGCAGGCCGGCGCTCTCTGACGTGCCAAAACTGAAAGAAAAAAAAGAAGTTCAGATCAGTACTCATGTACGCCTATAAACGGTACTCTTGAATGCAGAACACTGCATGACCGGTTGAATGAGCTTTCAAAAGGTGCAGGAAATATCTCGGCCACAAATGTAAAGATAAACGGAGACCCGTCGACGCGGGGAGAGGAGAGAGTACAGGATGATCAACAACGTCTTTGCCTGCTCTCTGACTGCACTCTGCGTTCCGGTGCCTCACTGCGTCGACACGGTTTGGAGTCCGGCAATCTGCAGCGCATAAATCGCGGATCACTGCTCCGTGCTTTCAAAAACAAAAAAAACAAGTACGCAAAACTCGAACATTATATACTTTGCGACCTCTTTCAAAGCACAAAGCAAGATAATTCTACCGAATCTATCAAACTCTTGTGGTGCTTATTGCCGATGAATGCAGGCTTGGGTATTTCCATGAACAAGTATTGACTCACACAATAATTTGTCTCTGTAACTCAAGAGCTTCAATATCACCTCCAGATCTGTCTAGAAAAAACGCGTCAAAATGTGAAAATCCACCGGAAACTTCTGGAAATTTTCTGTGTTGTCACGCGCCAACAAACACCTGAAGTCGTCGAGAGTCACCAGCTTACACCTGTCTTTTTTGTTTTCTCTTTGATTGTCTCTATCTCCGCAGCATATCATGGCAACCCATATTGTTTTGCAACAGCAAATTGCTCATGGTATGATATTTCCCGCACTAACCCTGCTCATCATGTTGATGCAAATCTGGGTTCTGGAAACAACTCGCGGTTGCAGACAATGAAGATGTCAAAGCATAAGCCCTAAAAGAATATATGTATGTCGTACTATATGTGTGCTGCACAAGCTTTCACCTGCTTATTGTTTTACTTCAACTGAAGATTTCTGCACCTACTGATGCTCTCATGATGATGAATCCTAGAATTCTTTTCCAGGGAGATAACCCTTTTTCTGATGGAAATACTTACAATCAATTTTTTTTCTAGGGCTTTTTCTAGCATCAGAGCATCATTTGAGATGTGCAGAACAGATTGATGAAGCAGCTACAAACCGTATCTTCCCTTCGGGGTAGTGGGAGGAGGAGAAGGGCACGGAGCCGCGCGGGAGTTGTGCACGGCCATCGTAGCACCCCCTCCTCGTCCTGCACGGGGGCAGTGAGAGGGGAACGCGAAAGTTGAGGCGGGCGCAGGTTTAAAACTCCCGTAGGCCACGGCCCGGGCACGAATGGCCTTGTCCGGGCCATCCACACATTGGCATGGTAAGATCAGCGGTTTTTTAGTTTGGGGCGAATTCTTGCCACTTGGCGACAAAAAAATTCAGTGTGACTCGTATGAACCATTTTTGTGGAGGGTAAAGCCAGAGGGCGAGGGCAGTACAAAATTTATGGCTCATGTGAGGCAATTGTCGAGTGCAGGTCCATTAAAGTAATACCTGATGAAGGAGAGGAACTTTTCGAAACTAAAATTGCCTACTCACAAAACAAAATGTGACTCCTCTCCTTTGACAAAAAAAAGTCACTCTGTAATGTTACCTCCAAAGACACTACCTAAAAAAATTCTGGGAGGTCTTTATGTACACCAAAGTCACCAGATTTTTAGGACTTTTTTTCCTGAATTTGCCATATTTAGCCAAATTTGGCTAATCCCTCTTGTGGATGGTCACAAGAGTACCACACCAAAAAAAAAAAAAAAAAAACCTTGAGAAATATGAGATAGGTTTCTGAACATGCATGAATTTTTTAAAACACAGTTTTTGATTTTTTTTGGTTTTTTTTTTTTTTTTTT
>Ga0116227_10001413_pt1 | contig 53275 bp, 39 predicted proteins | sample S1TSphgellanicum_FD_89693 | JGI IMG/M metagenome (GOLD analysis project Ga0116227, IMG submission 89693) | Host-associated microbial communities from peat moss isolated from Minnesota, USA - S1T2_Fb - Sphagnum magellanicum MG | ecosystem: Host-associated > Plants > Peat moss > Unclassified... | reverse complement strand
GGTTTTTTACTACGGGATTTCACCTTCATTAAAAAGGTAAAATTAATTTGAATATTTTGTGTAATTTTGGGAGAAAAAAAAAAGAAAAAAAAAAAAAAAACCGTATGTATAAAAGTTGAGGAAAAAGCAATGAACTTCTTGAGTTTTAGTCAGTTTTCAAAATGCACTTAACACAACTTTCAATACTGAAAGTCATCAACACAACCAAAACCCATCCTCGAACAACCTTTTCAACTATAACATGGCTAGATTGAAGAGTTTCTAATCAGTGGAGAGATGGTTGCATTCTATCGCAACATTAATTTTTGCATGTGCAAGTGTTGATGCTACATTTTTAAGACTTTCATCATTGAACCCTCGTTTTCAAAAATTTGGGTGTTCTCCTTTTTTGATTAATTTCTATTTTTGAAAAGAAGACTGGTTTCCAAGCCCATTTAATAACCCATGGAAAGTGGACTATGTTTTAGGAAACATGATATTTCACAAACTTGTCACAAAATAGAGAAAAGGAAAGGAACATATTCATTAAACAATGAGATACTTTACTTATGATATCTCACAATATTTACTTGTGGCATTGTTTTAGTGGCCAAATCATGGTGGGGGCATTCTAAACCGACGTGAAGCTTATTATGAAAAGGAAATAAGCCCCAAAACGGTTGCCAAACTTAAGAGAAAGTGGCAATTTTTGACTAAGGATAATGTCACAGCTACACCATCTGTATCATTGGATGGGGTAGTATACTTTCCATCGTCTGATGGTTATTTATATGCAGTTTGTGCAACAACAGGAAATGTTATATGGCAAAAGAATTTGACAAAACTCACAAAGAGTCCAATAACAATATCTTCAAGAACAACACCTGTTGTTACCAAGGATTTACTACTAGTTGCCATATATGGTCCTGCCTTAATGCTTGCTATGGATCGAAATACAGGTGACATTGTTTGGTCCACTTTATTGGACCCAAATCCACTTGCTGTGCTCACAATGTCTGGCACAGTTTACAAAAGGTAACTAAACTTTTCCTATCAAAAGTTTAATTGTAATGTTTTGTACATTAGAGTTATCTGGAAAGCAACCCTGTCTTCACCCTGTCTCTGGAAACCCTTTCACCCTCTATCCCCTCTTTCAGTGGTATTCGCAAAGGAAAGACATATTATTAAATCTCAATATGAAATGTTGAAACTTAGCATTTAATGCACGAGGTCCGAGACTAATTATAGTAGTTGTATAGTGTGGAGCAAAGAAAAATATATCCAGCAGCAGTGGAGGCGCTCAGGAAAAAGGAAAAACAGGATGAAACTCAGTTTACTACCAAAATTGATGGTTTTCTGAGTTTCATCCCGGGTTGAATCCTAATGTACTATTTTGCACGTGTTTTTTTGAATCTCACCCTGTGTATGACCAAACCCAGGATTCTGGTGTTGTGTTTTTCTTACTTTATGGATAACTCTATTATATAAAATTGTGTGCATGAAAAACATTTCACCTTTTGATTTTCACTTCATGATTTATGATATAAGGTCAATAAATAAATAAAATTTTGCAAATAACATAGGGTGGCTCTAGGCATTTAAGTATTTAACATTATGTTGTATGATGCTAATTTCCACCTTATTGTAGTTGGTTTTTTGTAGGTACATCATCTGAAGAGGAGGGCTTGGGCATCAATTCTGTGGATTGTTGTTATTTTCAAGGAAGTTTTTTGAAACTTGATCTCATTACAGGTGATATCAAATGGAGGACCCTTATGATACCTGATAATCATGGTAATAAACAATTATACTCAGGGGCGGCAATATGGGGTAGTAGCCCGCCTATTGACATACATAGAAACCTTGTTATTTTTGCCACTGGAAACCTCTACACCACACCTCCTAACATAACACAATGTGAACAAAATCAACTAAAAGAGAAACATCCTATTGTCCCTGACCCATGCATTAAACCAAGTCATCACTCGGAATCTGTCCTTGCACTAGACTTGGATAATGGCACAATAATATGGAGTCATCATTTGGGGGGCTATGATACTTGGAATGTAAATTGTGTCCAACCTCAAAATCCAAATTGTCCACCAATCCCAGGGCCTGATGCAGACTTTGGTGAAGCCCCATTACTACATAGCATTTTGGACCACAGTGTGCATCCACATTCAAAGCAAGATGTGGCAATTGTTGGACAAAAGAATGGATTTGTATGGGCCCTTGATCGCAATGATGGACACATTGTGTGGGCAACGGTAAAGTCCATTATTCGTTATAATAATATATGTGTTACAAGTTGAATGTTTTTAAATCATTCATCATGACAAAATAATTTTCAATTGTGTTGATCATGCAACCTACGTAATATTAATGCATGTTCATCAATGAAAGGTCAGTGAAACTCTTGACATGGAACTTGTTTCAAACAACAAAAGCCTTTTGTTTTCTTTGGACACCAATTTGTTTCTCTTCTTATAAGGAGCTTTTAATTTGAACTTTCCATGAACTAGGGGATTTGATCTGTATCTTTCTATAATTTGAACAGGTTGCAGGGCCTGCAGGAGCATGTTGGGGTTTAGCAACTGATGGCCAACAGGTTTATACAAACATTGTTAACTACTACAACCTGAATTTTACACTTCTTCCATCCAGTGAAGTTACAAATGGAGGTGGATGGGTAGCTATGGATGCACATAATGGCACCATTTTATGGTCCATTGCTACACCAAACAATAGCATTGCATACGGACCTGTGACTGTTGCCAATGGAGTTGTGTTTGTCATCGCATATGGAACACCATATGGTACACTTATGGCATTAGAAACTATATCAGGGAAAATACTTTGGCAATACAAGGCAAATAGTAGCCTAGCAGGAGGAGTTTCAGTGGTGAAGGGTTGTGTATACACGGGTGAAGGTAGTTCTGGAATTTCTACAATGGTTGACCCATATAGTATTGGAGGTTCACATGTTGATGCATTCTGTCTCCAAACCCACAAATAGAAGTAAGTTCCTAATTGTAGATTAGATCTACTTAATACTGTGACATGATTATGTTGAGCCAAATTTGGATCACTCCATGTTGACCATGAAGCCTTTCAAAACAAATTATGATGAAATAAATATCTTTTGTTAACGTGAATACCAACTTGAGTCACTTTTGGGTACTTATTGTGAGTTATGTTTATTACTTAGTCTCTTCCAAATTTTCATTTCACCCATATTCCAACATGAGTGTTGTTTCTTATCCCTCTTTTATGTAGTCATGTAAATATGTTTAGTGTGTTAACAACTACATTTGAAGGTAAAAGCAAGCTATGGTGAATCCTTTTATGTGGTCACATTGTATTATTGAATGAAAGCACATTAAAGGTGGGCAACTTTAGGTAAAAAATGGTGATGTATGACAAGTATAATAAGGTACAACCAAGTTTTCCTTGATGGTAACCTTTTGACAATCCTAAATTCAAACAAAAAACTTTTGAAATCTTTGATAACTTTTTGTAATTCAAAGTTCATTTTAAGTCAATTAACTTTGATTGAATGGTTGGATTAAACGGGTTAGATACATTCAGTGTGCACAAAATATATAATGTGCACTTTTCAAGGACTCTAGTGTGCTTTTGTCCCGAATGCCACCATCATGGAGTTCATCCATAACTTGTATCTAACTTGTACCTAATTCTTAATTTATTTTCAATTCACTTTTAGTTAGCTTTTAGTTAATTCTTAGTTCACTTGTAGTTATCCCCTAGTTCACCTCCAATTCACTTTTAATTAAATCTCAGTTAAGTTTTAATTCACTTCCAATTAACTCATAATAAATCTTTAATTCATTTTTAGTTAACTCATAGTTAACTATTAATTCTCACATGGATGGACATGGGCCACACATGGGTGCACATGGGTCACATGTAAGTTGGAAGTTTTTAAAAAAGCTTCCTTGAGATAGGTGCCCAATGAGTATAAATAAATGTAAAATCTCACATTATCTTCAATATGTTCAACACCAGTTTTGGGTAGGTTTTCTTGTCACAACCTTGTTTTGTTCTTGCAATAAAATCCTTGTCTTACATATGTCATGTTTTTGTTCTCGTTTTTCTTGTTTCACGATCTAGATTTGGAACTAGGCTTACCCTTGTTCTTATTTTGGTTTAGGAAATATTATAGACTTGGTTGTTACCATGCCCATTACAACTTTCACCTTGTGTTTCATGAATGAATGTTTTGTAACCTAAACCATGTCAACATTAAAAAATTTCACGATGTTTTTTGGATATTATGGTAGAACATAACCCAAACAATGAAATAGAAAATAAAAGATTAGTTTCTAAGTATATCATGGTGGATTGGAATATATTTGCAAGAAAAATATACTTGTAATTGTGTATTGAAAAATGCAAATATATTCCAAAAAAAGTTGAAATTATTTTAAATTTTTATGAAAATTATAGTATTATTTCAAATGTGGTTCCACGTACTTCAAACAATGTGAAAAGTTTGATAATTTTCATATCACAAATGGGGTTTTTTTATGATGTTAACCATAAATATGTGATAAATTGATAAACAATCACTTTGAAATGGAATGTGAATTGTGATTTAAGATAATGCATAAAATCCATTTCAAACATTTATTTGAATGATTAATCAAGTAAAATACCTAATGTAATCTGAAATGAGAAATGAATATTGTTATATTGTGTATACCATAAATATACTCATGGTTTTTTGAATTTAAATGATTAGTTTTTTTCCTCAAATGATAATCATAATGTTTGAACACCAAAACTTAAACCCAAAAGTAAATGTAAAACATTTTAGGACATATATATTATAATATTAGACCCAAAAGGCATCATCATAGCTTGTTTTTACCTTTTAATGAAAATTTAATGATTCACACACTATGAAATAAAAAGGGTGTTTTACAACTAGCCTTACAAACTCAATTTTTGAATTGCACTAGACATTCACAATCACTGTATTTATATGTTATGAATGTTAATGGACAAGTTGCATGAATTGCAAAATTGCAATTCATTGTATATACGATGCAACTCATTACAACTCACTTGCAACTTTGTTAAATCAACTAATTTTCAACTATTACGCGATTCCATTATATTTACACCCATGATGTCATGTTAACATCATTAATTGTCATCTATCTATTAAAATTTGATAAATGGCACAATGAAAAGTTTTAGACATAATTAATTTTTTTCAAAATATTGATCTCCATGATCCATTATGATTGTTAATGATGGTATGAGATTATGACATGTGACACAATCAGAAGTTGACACATGGCATATTAATTATATTTTGGAAAAAAATTAATTTAGTAGTTAGGTAGGTTGTACATAACCATAGGTAAGTAAATTGGTAGGTTTTTAAACCTATATACCTATGTATTTACTTAGGTAAGTAGGTAAAAAAAGTAGGACTTACTTATTTACTTCAGTAAATAAATAGGTAGGAAAACACAAGACTAAATGAACTGAAAAATAGCCATGAAATTTTATTTTATTATTTTTATATTTTGTTTTTAAGGTTAAACTTTTTTGAGCTCATCCCAAAATGTCACATGTATTTTAATGTGAAAACATAAGATAACAAGCCTTCTTTATATAATTTGTAACATGGGATTCAAAAATAAAACATATGGGTTAAATATTTTAGTTTTTTTTAGTTGCAAATTGAATTACAATTGAGTTGCAATTATAAAACTATTTTTCCACATTTTTTTTCATTATGTAAATTATACAACTAAATTACTGATTATATGATAATTAAGTATGTGAATTAATTATTTACTATTTAGTTATTTGAAATAGTGATTTGAATTATTTATTTGAATTAATAAATCTAATTTTAAATTTTTTATAAAAATAATTATTTGACTTCAGATAATTTATTATCAAATGATTAATTATCTGAATTCATATAATTAATCATTTATCATTTGAAGTTTTCTAAATATATATTTATTATAATCAATTAATGAACTAATTATATGAATCAAACTTATTCATGATTCATAATAATCAATTATCAGTTTAATTAATTAATTCATAATAATTAAGTAAATAACACATTAATTAATAATTAATACGTAATAAAATATTTAAAATAATGCATTACTAAATATTAAATATGAATTTGGGTAGAAAGCATGAAGGTATAATAGGCATATTCATATGTACATTGAATTGAATTTTTAATATAATTAACACATTTTTTTGTTTGACATTTAAATTAATTATATGTATCCAAATAATTAAAAATTTCATGAATTTAAATAATTCATGATTTTTAAATTATTGATGAATGAATAATTATCTTCAATAATCGATCTAATTCATTATGAAGTATCCCCAATTTGGATTTTTATTTATTTCTTTAATAATTTTTATTTTTAGTTAATGTAAATTTAATTATATGAATTACAATTATTTATTAATATTAATAATCAAATTATTGAAACAATAATTCTTTATAAAACATTACATATGAATATGTATCCTTAATAAGTTATAAATAATTGCATTATAATCATAACATAGTTGAACAATAGTATTTTAGGAATGATGCACTTGTTGTCATACTAATTATATCAATGGGTATCATAGTAAAAAATTAGTTGCAAATGTATCCCATAATGGGTGGTGAAAATGTGGACATGTGGCATGATCACATGTATGTCCATTCTACATTAATTGTAACATAATTGTTGCTTTAATGACACATTTATAACAGTTCTAAAGTAGGTGTTTCATTCAATTACAATGCAACTCTTGAAAAAATCAAACATGGTTGATTACATATATATATGTACATTGTGTATAAATTATTGGATAAAAGACTCATTTTTAACTTTCTTACAACTATAATACAACTAACTAATTTTTTATTTTTAGTTTATTTATTTATTAATACACTATATTTATAAGGAGACAATTGCATAATATTTGTAATACCCAAAGGATAGTTACACAATATTTGTATATGTTTTTTTGAGTTTTAGTTGCAAGGTAGTGTGATTTTCATGTACACAATTTTTCATAGTGACACCAAAACAACAATTCTTGACACATGTAATGCAATCACAATTATTGTGTTTGATTCAATGCACCTCTGAATCCACCGATCATTTTACTTTCCTTGGCTTCATAATTATGTGAATTTCAGATCATGTATTTTCACCACAAGGAGACACAACCAAGTTCACTATATATATTGCTAAATTTTGAATGAACTTGGACAAATTTACCATGGTGAAAGTGGCCAAGACCGTAATGAACAAGGACCAATGGCCGTGAACAAGTGAATTTATTAACAATTAATTAAATTCACTAATAATTAATTCATTGAATTATTTTTAAGTTCATAGTTAAATTAAGTTAAACTAAGTTAGGCACTTAAGAACTTAGGAACCTAGGTTAAACACTTAGGAAGCTATAATAACCTATATTACAGTAGAACAAAATGGCTTTAAATAGTCTTGAATGGCCAAAAGTGGAATCGCCTATAATAACTTAGGGTGAAATAACCTAAAATAATTCAAAATAACCTACAATGAAATAATTGAAAATAACTTAAAATAAAATATCTCATAATAGTTGAGAATAGGTTAAGGGATAATGACCTAAAATAGCTTAAGGTGGAATAATCTAAAACAACTTGAGGTAGAATAACACGAGGGAAAATAGCCTAGGGTATTTTAAGCAACAACACCAAGAAAAACCTATTTACTATAATGAATTATTTCAATTAGTAATGAATTATGTCAAGTAACGATGTACCATGATGATTAAACAATGACCATATTTTAGTCAAGGTGAAATGACTAAAATGATGTGAACTTGTTTCATTAAGGTCCATAATGATTTAGGTTGGTGAATTACTCCTCACTTTTGTACTAATGTTTTTCATGATAGATTTCACATCATCATTGTTCCATTTTTCTAATGAATGTTTATTCACATTACAACCATGTACTAAATTCCTTTCAATTAAACATTAGAAACAATAATAATAATGACATGCCAATCCATTGAACTCTTCTTTTTTGTTCATTAGATGCCATTACTAACCATTCGAACATCTTGTGATTGTTGCACAAATAAAATTGCAGTGAAACACAAATCATATAAACGACATTACCACATGTTAGGGTATTACATTCTTTTTGGATAGGGTATAATTACAATGGATAATCCTTTACTTCCCCCTTTCAATGAAATGAATCACATATATCCTATAGTAAAAAAACTATGAAGAGTCACATAAACAAAATTATGAAGAAACTTCATAATGAACAATGGGAGGATTGAAATGAATGACATGCTTTTAAATGCAAATTCCAAAGCCACCTTTGCTAGATATTCTAATCTATAGGTTGCACAACACCAAACCAACTTTTGCCAATTTCCTTAATAGGCTATGAAAACAAGTTTAGACATTGCAACATTCAAGGGAGGAGGGATGGTTAAGCCCATGAAAACCATGTGTCCATGTTTGTTTAATTTACCATTATCCAAATTCAAAATAAAATATGATATAGAAAATTGCAAGAATTTAATGTGCCCTCCTAATAATTTGAGTTCAATTTTTATTCAAAGAAAATTTCATCATTAGATTAACATTTTTTGTAATTGATAAATTATAAACCCCACAACGAGTCCTAACAATAATGACAATGTGATCTTTCAACTATTAGCAACTTTATAGAACTTCATAAATTGTGAGCTTCCAATTGTCTCCTCCAACCATCTCTCTCCTATATCTACTCATGTCACTAAACATCTTCAACCTCCCTTACTATGATTGTCTATGAAACACTTTAAATAAATCAAACTTGATTTTTTTTTACTTTTTAGATTTGACCAACTATAAATAAACTAGTAAACAATAAACTAGTTCTACATTACATTAAAATAATAAGTTTGTGAACATAGCATATGAACCACATAGTAATACCATAAGTGTCAATCACAAGTAAACTAATAAATGTGGATGCATACATGCACAATGGTATCATAAATAATTCATTGCAAAAATGTGCATGTACAATACACTAGATGGGCATTAAAATTAAAATTTTAGGTGTGTAATCTCCAAGTAGTAGTAAAATCATACTACCCAAATACTTCAACTCATCCTCCAAATATGGAATACAAGTTGCATAACAACCAACTCACAATTTAACACATCCCATGTCGAAACCAATGCATGATGCCTACCATGTACAAATTACATTGCATTGTCCACATTTCACAAAAATTTTGCAAGGTTGAAGATAAAACAAAATAAAATCTATGTTGTTTGTTTACCATGATGTCATTATGGTAAACTTATACTCCACAACAAGCTCCAAATGTACTTGAACCCACCTACATACTCTTAACCAAACAACAATAAACATAACCACAACATAATATGCTATATAACCTTTTATTGCCACTAAATTACAATTTGCAGCTACAATTTGATCTTACAACAAATAGTATGGCCAAAGCTATCAATATAATCCTTACACTTAATTGATTGAAACCTTATATTGTAATCAAAATAAAAAGTGTTGTTGAAATAAAAGACATGTTGTTCACCTTCAAGTTTAGAAAAACATGAAACATGGCGTAACAATATGCTTGTACTTGTGCATTGCAATAATCAGATCATATGTCATCAACTTCTATTGTCTACTACTAAGAAACATGGTGAGGATTACATGGAAGGGAAATAAAAGACAACATTAATTTCAGATGTTGATAGAATAAGATCTTAAGAAATGTAAACATGAACTTTGCTCAAACATTGAATAATATATATATACGTGTGCCCATATCTTTGTAGTGAAAGTAAGGCTTATAAAAATTGTTTTTTGAATGTTAATATTCAAAATTCTTTGAATTGTAGATGGTTATGCTATTAATAAAGCTTGTCCCCTTGGTGAAAAATTAATGAACATGAAGAGAAGAAGACCCAATGAAATTGCCATATCCAAAACACGAAGTAAGTGACACTATGTTTAGGAGTAGTTGTGAATGATTCATTATTCAAAACATAAATGTAAAATCAAATGTAAATTACTTCAAGGCATGCCACAAATGATGTATTTGTAAACCAAGGCAATGGGTTGCAATGCAAGCTCCATTGACCAAAGTTCAACCATAAATGATTGAAATAAATATATAGTAAAATGTATTATAGATTTTTTTGATGCTTGTTACTTGATAGTGATAGTCAAGATTGATGCATCATTGTTGTTAATGTGCACATCAAATTATATTGAACCCATTAGCGAACACTTCCCTAAGCAAATAACAGTATTACAAAACAAGTTAATTTGATTGGAGAATCCAATCAAGAAGGACCCAATTTGGACAAGTGTCAAAAAGACCATCCTATCAATCTAAACAAGTTGATTTGGACCTATGTATGTTTGGGTGATCTTTTATACTAGCAAAGTAAAAGAATATTTGATTGGTCATTTTGATTAACAATTAGTGGACCATTTGATTAGTCAATTTTTTTATTAAATTCAAAACATTTTTTAAAAGATTATTATGTTAAAAATTTGTAGGTAGATAGGTAAGCAATTCTGTAGGTGTTAGCCTACCTAATTACCTTAGGGTAATTGCAAGCTAGGGTGGCTCATTTTTGGAACATTTGGAATCCATTTTGACCAAATTTTAACAGTAAAAAATATGCCCAACAAACATCACCTTATTACCATCACAATTGGGAAACCAAAATTTATTCTTTTCCATTAAAACAAGGTAGTTAAAATTCATTTACATTATATAAACACAATGAAATGACAAGGTTGCAAAAAATGTTATAATTTATTTTCTGAAATAAACAATAATGTGTCCATCATTTTTTTGTTTTTCCAATAACACTTTAAATCACAATTTTAACTAGGTAATCATCCACATGAATTTTGAGGAAGAAATCCATATGATCATTTGATAACAATGAAAATTAGGAGTCCATTTATGAATTTTATATGGACTATGACATTTGATTTATGAAACTTTAGAAGTACCTCATTTGATTTGATCAAATAATTTGCTGATTACTCACAAGTTGTGGCACCAAATCATATGTCCATTGCAACAAATTAAATGGTTCTAAATTGGTCCACAACCATAGTAACCAATGCATAAATCCCACTGATGTAACATTCACCAAAATTGGTTCACCCAACCAAGCATGAACATGATGCCATGCCACCAAAACCTACTGATGTGAGTCACCTAATGGAGGGAATTTTCCAAAAATGTGGATGAATGGTTGATTTTGAATGGTCTATAAGTGTAGAAACATTTGTAGTAGTTCCCAAAATCTTGGTCATGGATCATGTAAACCACCACCAATGTTGGTTTGAGAATGGACTTGACATGGCCATTTTATAATCACCATATTCATTAGGCCAACACAATCAATATTTTGTGCCCCCAACAAGGTGATGTCAAGAGGTAAAGTCCCCAAATATCCACACCCAACTATACGTGGTAATGGGTGAATGCACATTAAGGTGGCTCACTTTTTGAGTCATGGTGCCCTTTTTGCAGAGTGCCCTTTCTTTAAACACGTATAATGAAATAATAAAACTTATCAAATTAAGAAATTGAAATTGATTATACATTAACAACTTGATTACAAAAATATATACGTATTATTTTTCAATAAAAGTACACCCACTTTTGACAATGGACTTTTGAAATACCAAAATATGGATTAGTTGATAGATTGGAATGGTAGAAAATAAAAAGGTTCATATTAAGTTCCATTCTAAATTATCTATAGGGACTCAATATATGGTGTAACATCAAATAATAAACTTTTATGTGAAAGTCTTCCCTCAAAAATCATAATCAAACTTTAATTAGGACTTTTGATTAGTCAAAATTGAGTCATATTTTTAGAAGTTCCTAACATAATTTTTTTTCTTCGTATAGGTGTATATATTTGGAATATGTAGGTGGGCTCCTATTAATATGGACTTTATTTTTCTTTATACATGAACTTTATTACCATTCAATCCATGGTACCAGAAAATTTCAAAAATTTAACAATATAAAATGGACTTTTGTGAACGTGAGCCACCTTAAATTAAATACACACTAATAACTCAAGATATTGTTCCAACAACATCCCAACATGGCACATGGAAACCTTTTGGGCTATGGTGTTGGGGTTCACATACAAGTATTTTTGAACCCACATTGTAGTTAAACCAATGTTAATGCCTCCAAACAACTCAAATAGACATACCCATTATTTAAGAGGTTGCCATTGAACAAGTGTGGACCATATTAAAGTGAAAGGTCCCCCCAATGGCGTATATGTGCCATTTCTTTGATGGGTGTTGGTGGTAAAGTTTTTCATGTTTGCAAGCACATTGATCAAATGCCTTCTCCAACTAAAGTGATGTTTCCCACAACAATGGTGGGTCATTTGTGGACAAAGCAAAATGGGATGGACATTCACATCATGTCTTCCAATGGAGGTGGCACATCATTTGTAACAAAATTATTTTCTAGCATCCCCAACCTAAAAGGCAGTGTGTTGGCAAATCCAACCAACATGGTAACACCACCAATTGATCCAACATTGCAAACAACCTTGGCACCCATCTCTTGATTGCCACCCAAGTCTATAGGAACTCTAATCTCCTCCCAAAATCACAAAACAAATCCCATGGGATACAACATTTCACTCTTTCGTTTGTGTGCATGATTTCATGTGTGTGACTTTGTTAATATTGATAGTGTTGCACACTAATCTTGTAGTCCATGATAATTCATTTTACTTGAGGTCCTTTTTATAATGTTAAATCATGGGAAATTCTTAATTGAAAAATTATTTTGTAAGCTCACAAATCATTATTGTGATTTTTATTAGTTTGTTTAAGAATCATATGATAATGTCAAACCATCAACACGTTCAAAATTATTGGAACAACATCTAAATGCTTGGCAAAACCTTTGGAATATAACAAAGGACAAACTTAAATATGGGATACATATGGGAAGTGTGGGATAAAATTAATGAACACATGATAGGGCTGAGACATTCTACACTTTAAAACCATATGAATTATTTATAAAAAAAAATTCAATGTGTATGGGATAATATTAAAAAGCACATGGGAAAAACTTGGGAATATTATAGGGATTTTCTTGGGAACATTCTAGCAAAATGAAACCTTCGACCCAAAAAGATATTCAAGTTCCCCATTTGCATCCACAATAGTTCAAAGAAAAATTTGGGCTTTTCTAATACTTGTACCAATTCACCTCATTGGAAGTTGGAAACATATTTTCATAATTGTCTTCAATTGTACCCTTTTTGCTCAATTTAATGCCAAAATTGTGATAATTAAAAACACATATTAGAGATTACAATCATTACAAAATTGATGATTTATTATTTGTGGTTATAACTCATATGCTTGATTGTTGATCAAAGGATAGTGATGTCATTAAACCATAATGTTTTCAAAAAATGATGATGGTTGAAATCATGATAAAGTGAACAATTTTTTTAACTTGGTTGTTTATTTGAAAAGTACATAGAAAGTAGCAACATAACCCATTGTAGAATACATTGAGTGTTTTTATATGAATGATAAGAAATAACATAGTTTTCATTATCAACCAATAATTTTCAAGTTTCTCATTGTATATATATATAAACAAAGAGAAAGTAAAATATATGTTTTATGATGCCCTAATAAATAAAAAAATATTTTTATCATAACTTAACACACACACACACACACACACACACATATCATTGAATATTTTGGATCAATTGAAGGTTCCTTGAACATGAATTTACATCCATTTTTGGGGATGATTTTTTAAAAAAATTCAAAATTATTTGTTCCTATTTTTTAAAAATAGATTCTTTTAAGTGCAGTAGATGGCACATAAAGTTTTATATTTTGCTTCCATTCATTTTGATTTTTTTGATTTTGATTTTTTCCCCATATGCATGATATAAGATAAAATTATATAAATCCTTACCTTTTTGGTCGATTTTACCATGTTTCCACCTTCATCCTATTTGCAAGTTTATAAAAAATATCATTTAAGATTTCAAAATATGGATTACAATTCTTTTATTAAATAACAACATTTGATTTATTAATAATGAAGGATTGTATTTTGTTTTCACATGTGTGTTTAGTTTGTGTGGCTCCATTCCAAAATCCATGTTTGCATTTTGTCCACTTTTTTTGACCCTTCCATAACTTTTTTGCCCAATTATATGTTTCTATAAATCAAGATTCAATTTGTGATAATTGATTCAAGAACATTTGAGTGCCATGACAATGTTTTTAATAACTTTGATTTGTTAAAAAATATCTTTCACTACAATTCTTTCAACAAACGTGTCATAATTGTTTGTAATTACCATGATTTGTTTCATTCAGTATATTCAAATTTTTAAAAATTATTGTTTTCTTTTCATTACATTTGTTTGTTCCATTTTCAATAAAAATTTATCTTGTCAATAAATGGTAATAGGTGTTAACAAGTAATAAATTTATTATTTTACTTTTATTTATTCAAAAAAATTAGAAATGGAAATAGAAATAGAATCATTAAAGTTCATAACTATGAAAATTTGCTTTATTTAAATGAGAATTTTCATATAGATTTTGCAATTTAAAGATTGCACTTAATTACAGATTGGACACAAAAATAACAATTGAATGTTGAAGGGATAAATCCAATAACAATATATTTGACAATGACAAGTGAAACATTGAATTTGTTCAAATTTTCATGTTATTTTTTAAAAATCCATTTAATTTTTAATCAAATGAAAAAATGATATATATTTTTTTCATATTAACAAATTTATTCTATTTTTGAAATTTAGTTAAATTGAAAAAAAAACAAGAATTTGAAAATGAGCAAAATAAATGTGCACGAAATGAACATAGTAGCACACACATATAAGGGCAAGCCCATCCTTGGGTGGTACCACTAGGAATGTCACACCTTGATTTTCTTGGACCCATTGAACTTTGAGAAATCATATGAAAGGGTGAAAACATGAATAGGGGGATTGTTTGGACTCTCACACTTATAATTATTCTAAATTACATACAAATGTAAAATTTAAAGCCATATTCAAAATTAACATTATTAAATTTTAATTATTCATGTTGTCATAGACTTTAATGGGAATCATCATAAAAAGTTTGGATGAATTTTAAGAAGATTATGGACTCGTAATGGACTTTTGAAATGATAACATTACGCTTATCACACAAAGAAAATGAAAAATGTGGACTCAAAAAATACATAAAAATAGTGTCAAAATAAAAATTAAAGCATCATCAAATCAAGAATTTATTACTGAAGTGCATTGAAAATTTCCTAATATATATTTTTTCTATTTTATTTTTTTAATGACGTGATTGTTAAAAAAATTATCTTTGGGAGTCCATTTCACATTAAATTTTTAATTTTTTGCATGGATTTTTTTTGTCATTCACATGTTTAGAAATATTTATAAGTTGGCTTATTAATACTTATGATTAAAAGCATAGGGGATAATTATAGGATTTATGGATTAATAATTTTTAAAATTGCAAAAAAAATTGTTAGTGTTAGATTATGGATTTTCAAATGCCACTTTTGAAACACTTAACCATGTTTTTCCCCAAAACACTTAAATGAACATTTTCATCATTTTCTTAAAGAATAAATTTATTAGGTTGCATAGATTTTAAAAACCCAATAATATCAAGAATATTATGTATTTTGATGTTCCTAATCATTGCATTTAAAAAAAGTTTCAGGAACGTAATGTTAGTTTTTTCCCTTGAACTTTTTAGTTAGGAACACAAATTTGAAAACATGATTTGAAAATTTTCTTATGAATTTTTTCCTAAGATAATTTGGAAGTCATTTTATTTTTAATTTTTAATTTGGCATTAATTGATTAAATATGATTTAGTTATGAAATTCCAAAGTTGAAGCTATTGATTTTTTAAAGGGCCATTTTAATTAAGAATATAAATTTTAAAATTTTCCAATTTCTTAAATTTTCAAATAAACTTCAAACCATATATTAGAATATGCAATTGATAAATATGAAAAAATAATAATTTATAATAGTGAAAACATTTAACGAAAAGGGTCTAGAAAAATGATTTGGTTATTTTTGGTTCCTTAACCATTCCTTGAGATGGTTCCTAGTGGTATCACCCAAGGATGGGTTTGCCTATAAAGAGATCCAATAACAACTTTTTTTGAATAAATTCATTACCAATGAGTTTTATTTATCATTAAATAAACTTTGCTATGGACTTTTGAAACTTATTAAAACATTATTGCAAGAAATGGAATCACAACAAAAGAAGACAAAAACCTCCAAAGCAATTTACTTCATTCAACATATCCACACAACAAAGATAAAAGGTGCATGTACTAAAGATTTTTAAAGAAAATCTAAGGAACAAAAAAATATGCATTGAAGAATAAATCATTAATTTCAAGGCTAATGATGCATGGATACCAAACCAAACATGAAACAATGAATATAAAGTAAAAATGCAAACATAAAATCATGAAAAATTCAAATCAAACCAAAGATGCAAGCTATTGGAGCAAATCATAGCTTGCAAGAATTTCATCAAACAATAAAAACAAGAAAAAAATGAAAGTGGATTCACCATACATAGTTTACAAGAAGGCACCAATGTAAAAGAAAACACAAATCTTTGATGCATATAATGCAAGCTTATGAACCTTTTTCTATGAATACCAATAAACAACAAGAAATAATCACCACAAACATAAATACAAGTGCATTATCATCAATAAGAAACAAGGGGGTGTGAAAGAAAATGAAAATCAAGAGATGTAAATGGGTGGACCTTTTGTGCCTAATGAAGGCAAATGTGCATAAACCTTTGATCTATAATGCTAAAAGGTTTGGCATTGTTGATGTGAGTATTGACGTATCCAAAAATGTTATGTTTACATTGGATTTGAATTTTAGAAGTCAACATCCATAGGTGGTGATTATTATGGAAAAATCTTCAAGTGTAATGTACAATTTGAAAGCAAAGCAAAGTGCCAAAGCAAAAAAACAAAATTGTTTAAACTCAAAACTTAAACAATAAAATAAAAATAAAAATAATGAACAAAGAATATTAAATCTCTAAAACTAAACACAACTTTCACATTGAACTCATGCCTCCAACTAGGAACACTATCAAACAACAAAAAAAATGATAGCTTATGACCACCCTAACCCAAAGACTATAAACCCTAGTCCTTAAACCCTAACCTAATAATGAGAGTTTTGAACTATTGGTTCTTGGGCTCCATTGATGGATTTCTACTTTTGAAAGAGTTTTTTTTAAGATGAAAACATCCATTCATCAATTAACCAATGAGTAATAATGCATTTTAAGGATGTTGATTTTGTTTACATAATTGAGCCTAAAAATTATCCAACATGAAGATGAGACTTGTTCTAGTTTCTAATAACTATCCAATTATAAAGTAAAAACGTTTTTTTTTTAAAGTCAAAAAAATCCCATATAATACTTTTTCAAGCTTGGCAACGTTGACATTATAGAACCAATGGCACGTTATGACATCTATAACCCCACTAATGCTGCCATTGTGAAAATCAAAAACACATCATGACATCTATAAATGTCTTATGACACCCTAGTGGTGTTGACATTACAAAATAAAAGAAAAATTAGGGGCATGTTATGACAATCTATAATGTCCTATGACACCCTCCCCAGTGCTATATGTAAATTTGTCCTATGACAACATCACTAGTAGTGTTGACATTATAAAATTCCAAATCAGGGACACATTATGACAATTTATAAAATGGTCTTGTGAGACCCTCCCTAGTGTTGTTGATATTATTGAAATTCTAGAATGTACCTATAATTTCGTGTGTTTTTAGGGGAATTTTTTGGCTAATTGGAGACCAAAAATAAGGGTTGTTGATTGTATTTGAAGGAATTTTTCAAAAAGAATCCCCCAAATTCACCATATTTTGAGGAGAACAAAAATTGAAATCACTACATTTAGACCATAGGTTCTTGCATGTTGCTAGAAGTGTTTTCTTTTCAAATTTGTGAGGAAGGTGGGTTGGTGACCATCCCAAAGAAGGCTAGCTAAAATTTGGCTATAAGTTACTGAAGAAAGTTAAAAAGTCACTTGAAGAAATTTGGAAATAAACAACTATAATTTTAGTTGCAAAAAGAAAAAGAAAAAGTTGTAATGGACATATGCGACTACAAACCTGGTAGTCACCTTGAAAACAACCAATCGCAAAAAACTCCACATGGCATGTATAGTCACATATCACTTGTGACTACAAGGATTTTTCATCCATTGTTTAGTTGTAGGACTATACAATTACATATACAACTACATAGAACATTGGGCAACATTTTGAAAATCAATTAAATTTAAATTATTTAATATAATTTTAAATTTCATATATTAAGTAAATTATTTAAATAATGAAATATAATAATTCATATTATTGGTAATTTCATAAATTTTCATCCTATGTGTTGTTGACAAATTACCTAGGCTAGGCTAAAAACTTTATTTAGGTAGCTATGTAGGCCACATAGTCTAAGTACCTTGGTGGGCTTAGGTGGGCACCTAAATTAAGTAACCTAACTATATAAGGCACATCCAATCAACATACCATCATTCATCACAACTATGTCATTTGTGAGGTTTGATCCTTAGACACCAAGGATGGATATCAATTCCTTTACCATCAAACCATCCCACTTTATGTGGAAATATAGCGGAATGCATTTTATTTACCCCATATTTGATTTTAAACATTGCACAAACATCAATTTCAATATTTCACATTTTATTGATATTTGTCCAAATGAAAAAAAAACAAATTCTTAAAATACTTTCAATGACATACCCAAAAAAAAAATTCTTCCAAAAATGTACATTAATTTGAATATGTTTTTTTGAATTTTTTTAAATTGAATTACATTTCAATGATGATTCATTTATAAAAAAATTCAAGCCCATGATTTATAAATGAAAAAATCTTAATCTTTAATAATAGATAAATAAATAATTTATTTCCCACATATTAATCCTTTATTTCATTAAAAAAGAAAGTGATTATAATATATCATAATTTTAATTAATTCAAATACAATTTTTATAAATGGATAATATGTCAATCACATTTCAGAAAAATATAATATATTTAAAATTTTAATCTAAATCATATTTAGTGATGTTAAATTAATTAATGATTTTGATGGAATTTTAAGTTATGTATATATGGTAAAAGTCTTATGATCAAATAAATGATATATTTTAAAAACATTTGAAACCTTTATTTGATTAAAATACATATCATACTTGATTATGATTATAATATGTTGTAATTTTACCAATAAAATTTAATTTACATCTATAATATATAGTTAAATAATCATCATATCTAATATTTATAAATAGATCATAACTAAAAAATATTTAATAAAAAAATTGTACTATTAATGTCAATAATTTTTTAAAAATACCAATAAACAATTAGACACAAGTTGATTATCAAACAATATTATAATTCTAAAGATGCCACATATGTTTTAATCATTAAAATATTATAAATTGAAAAACTATTGGGCCCTAGTTGCCAAAACAACTATGATTAGTTGCAAAAACAACTAAATTTTTATCAATCCAAGGATCCATTCATAATATTGGATGAAAAATGTACATTTTCATTTTACTTTTCCATCTAAACATGTAATAGTCATAAATTATAATCACATTTGTAACTTCATTTGAGTATATCAATATTGTAGTCGCAGATGTGACTACAATAATTACATATATGACTACACACATTTATGACTAAAATGACACATAAGACTAACTTAACTATTGTCATAAAAGTAGTTGATTTGAACACTAGTTGCATCTATAATCGTAACCATGTGGTTGGAATGGACAAGATTTCTTCTAGCGAGTTTAGGAATCTTGTTGCATGTTGATGACATACTAGAACATATCATTTAAATATGGTAACAATCGACCGAATTTTTCTCATAATGTGGCAACACATGCCCACTTTTCCAAAGAAAAACCCTTTATACCATTCATAGTCCCTTTTTTTGGGTCATCAAGATATGAAAATTTGCCCCAAAAAAATCATTGGTTACTAATATGTAATGGGTTTTTCTTTAAATCTACTTTTCTATGTGACTTGCAGCCAAATTTGGCTAAGTCTTCTTGTGGATGATTGTTAGTCCACCTATTTCATGAAATTGAAAAAAACACATGCGTATTACACAAATTAAGTTACCAACATATATAATAATGGTCTTGACTTCATGTTATATAATAATATATATTGCCTTGGGCTCCACATGGTTGCACACTATTGATGATGATCAACTGATCAATTAATGAAAAAATGAATTGATTTTGTGAAAATTAAGTTTCAATTGAATGACTTTGCATGCAACTTGAATTAAATTAAATTTGATTGGAAATTGAGATTCTTAAATTGAGTTCAAATATATTGAATGAAAATTGAATTCTTATTCATCTAATTCAATTCAATTCAATTCAACAATTGGATCAAAATTCAATTGAAAAAAAAGAGAGATGCAAATTGATAGAGCAAGTATTAAAAAATCTCATAGTGAAAATGACATTAAAATAAATAAATTTAAACATAGACTCGAAAAAAAAATCCTTTCATGCCTCTTTGTTTAATAATGAGTTAAGCAAATTCAAGTTTGAAACTATCAAGCAATCAATCATTTATTAGTTATGAAATCTAACGAGGGAAATTTTGACCTTGTTTTGCCTAAGCCCAAGCAGGCAACAAGTGTGTGAGAATGCAAAGAAAAGACGCTCGACTGAAGACCAATAAAGAAACATACAGGTGAAGATGTGATCTTGAGAGTCTAGAAGGGAATTGAGAATCTGTGCGAGAGCCAGGAACGAGAAGAGCTTCGTGCATTCATGCAGGCAACGGTTGTGTGTTTTGGATCCAAGCAGCTTCAGTATCAGTACTACAGCAGAGGAATGCAGTTGGCATCAAGTGTGTCGGGCTCGCGGCTACGAGTCCAGAGCTTATTACCACAACAGTCAAAGGATAATACTCTTACGGTATCCGCGTTCTGTTGTTGTCTGCAAACAGTCTACAACCTTCGCTCCCACTGCTCTTGTACTTGGTACTCTTCCTCTCTTCGTCTTCTTCGTCAGCTCATGCTCTTTTTTCTGTTTTTGCTAGGATGGTCATCAATCTGTGTCGAGAACGAGGAGGGTGGTTTTTCCCTCTCCCTCCTGCTTTAGAACTCCATTGTGTTGCATAGTATTTGTTCCTAAGAAATAAGCAATATAACATGCTAAAAACATTCCATCGTGCTGTATATAAACTTTGTACAAATTCTTGCTTTGTTTGATTCTTGGGTTTGTAGGCAAAATTAATGAGGGTTGAAGCTTTGGAACCCCATTTTGTCACATAGTTTTTGTTCCTAAGAAATAAGCAATATAACATGCTAAAAGCATCCCATTCCATGGACAAAACTTGTACAAATTCCTGCTTTGTTTTGTTGTTAGTTTTGTACACAAAATGATGAGGGTTGAAGCTTTAGAACCCCATTTTGTCAAATAGTTTTTCTTCATAAGAAATAAGCGATATACCATACCATTCCATGGTGCTGTGGATAAAACTTGTACAATTTCCTGCATTTTTTAGTTGTTAGGTTTGTAGGCAAAACAATGAGGGTTGATGGGCACAAATGGGGATTTAGGGGGTTTCACATACCATGACGTTTAGCTGGCAGGTGAAGGAGGAAGAGAAGGAGATCCTGCACGTCTTCTTCAGATTGATGATTTTGACAAGAAGATGATGGAGCGTGTGGTGGAAGTAAAGGTGGTGCTCAAGAGGGGAAAAGAAACTACCAGCCATTGTACGGGTTGTTGATGGCCATGATATTCACGACACCATCCATGTACACTAGGGTGTCATTTGAGACAGGTTTTTACAAAGCAAGGTGGCCATGCAATTTACCTTGGCCCTGACAATATTCAACTGGGAAATCAGAAAGCAAACAGGGACATTGCTCTCTGCTTGGGTGCTCTCTGCTTACAATGATGTTATCATGGCGCATGTCTTTGCTGATAAGGTCTGCCCAAAGGGGGCAAGACCTCCTTGTCTAAAGCCCTTGTATAACTTTTTGTAGGTAATACAATCAGGGTCTCTTGTATCCTGTATCAAACAGAGATTATGCATGTGGTTGGTTGCCTTATTAGGACATGGTGAAGAGCTCACTCTACTGTTCTTGTTCACGAAAGGTAGGGAGTTGTGCAGGCTGATTGATTTCTATTCAGGGTCTTCTGAAGGGATTCCGTTGCTGCTGTGTGGGGGTTTAAGACTTGTTGGATTTGGCATTGTACGCCAAGGTGCCAGTAATCAATGCCCTGACAGATCACAACCTTCCCTGTCACATCATGGCAGATGTCCTCACTGTAATTGAGCATCTGGGTCACATTGAAGGTATCAAGGTAGGCCTTCAATTGCTGGTTTCTCCTACTGGTTTGATGACCTAATTGCTGTCAACTCTCTCTGTCTGCTACTCTTATTGATGCTGGGATACCATAGTGTTGAATTCAGCAACATCTTATTGTTGTGAAATCCCTGGTTTCAGGATTACAGTGGTCCCAAAAATGTCAATGAAAGTCTTTTCATGGTTTTGAATGCATCATTATGGGCAATCAAAGTTGCTTAGTCTGACAGGTTACATGACAAGTGAAGTTGTATAGTGTAACAGGTTATGTGCATGTTTCTCAATTCGTACCTCACAGCTCCATCCATGCAACCATGCACATTGTGCTGCAATTGGATCTTTCAACAAGTATCAAGTGGCTGAGAAATTTGGCTACTGATCTTTTAACCATCCAGTGCACCCACACTCCATGGTTTGTCAAGGATTGTGCACATTTAAACTGCAAAGTGAGTATATGTGCTCCTGCATAAGTGGCATGGCTACAGCCTCATGGTGTGTGGAACTCTATTCATGCTTTGAGATCATCTTCAGAAGATATGAGGACCTTGGTCCTAGTCTATTTATCTTCAGGTCAAGAAGCACAATTGACAGTCTCTCAGTGGTTCAAAGCCACCTTCAAAAACTCCTCAATACTTGGAGGTGTTAAATTTGAAGCTGTCTTGATATCATCTCTTCGGGCTACAAAATTTCATCAGTAGTCTCCTTGATAGTAACAATCACAAGGCCCACTGCTGTTCTTAACAAAGGTTCAAAATCTCTCAAGAGTTTTGTCATGCAACTGGCAACAGAATAGGGTCTGCAGTCACAAGGAGTATCATAAAAAATAGTGGACTCTAAACTTGCAGCAACTCAACTGCACTGGGATTTACAACCCAGGCTGCAAGGTGGATTGTGTCACATTTCTGCACCGTTGTTGAGAGGAGCTCTCTCTGGCCACCTGGGAGAGGAATTTAATGGCCTCTTCAGGGGTCCCTTGGATGATGCCATGCCCCACATTGAAGATGTGATGTCTCCCCCCAGCATCTCTTATACACTCTTCCACTGCTTCATGGATCACATCCTCAGTGCCAAACAGGATCATTGGATCAACATTACCCTGCAAATGCAATACCCCAATGGCAAGCTTGAGTTCCAGCTTCTAGAGAGAAACACAGACAAATCCTATTCTCTCCATCCATACTACAAAAGCCTTGTGCCTAATCTCATGTCAATTTTGGAAACAGAGGAAAGAACAGACATGACACACAGTTTCAGCAAACTTACATTGGGTTCACCATGGGTTCCGTTGGGTTCACCATGCTCACAATGTCAAACACATTGTGCTTACATTGTTTTGTACAGCAATCCTTGTGTAGTCCAGTGCACCAAGGGAGTCATATTACCTGGAGAACACCTTCATCACCAAATAATGATCTTGCTTGGTGCATCTCTGTGGCCCAATCCAAGTGAACCACAACATCCTGATGCTGACATTGAGCTATTATGTGCAGTTTGCAAGTTCCCCATTTGCATGAAAGATCAAAGCAACATCAGGTCATTGTGCATTGACTTTACTTATGACTTGAGAAAAGCTTAGTAACGCACATGTTTTGATTTATTTTCCTATTGAGGTTTTGGACCTGTTCATTTGAAAAAAATTCATTTGCAATCCAAATATAAGATAAGAGATGTGGGAGCACCCTTGGAAGTAACATGGGTCTTATCTTTAAGTATGGTAGAGGCTGTTTGGAAAGGAGGCCCACACTTAGATAGGAGTACTTACAACAAAAATTAATGAAAAATGGAGCAAATGCCCCACACTTTCTCCTTTGGAGTGATTAAACTTTGAGCAATTCAATTGCAATTTGCATCCTTCCTTCCTCTAACTCTATCTCCACTTCTTTTTTTCGATGCTGTTGTTAATAAAGTTCAATCTGGGTTTACATCAAGATGAAACAGGATTTATGGAAAATGGACCACCCTAAGCCCTAAAGCCTAACAGATTTCAAGGAAGCAGATTGATGCAGCTTGATGTGTAATGGTTTAAATTACACTTCAAAAGATGCTAGCTTTTACTATTTTAAGTCAAGCAGTAGCAGTGTTTGGCTTCCCACCCTAATTCAATAGTTTATGTTTTGTTCATAGTAGTTGAAGGATGACTTTTAATTTAGCTTTAGATCCTGGGGATTTTGACCTCTGATTTTGTAATTAACTCTGTACACATGGTCAGTATGGTATCAGGTTTGGGACCCAGCTTAAGATTTGGGAGCTGCAATTTGGAGGCATTTTCAGCAAGCACTGAAGAACTTTCCACTTGCAAGTGGCATGACATTTATGTTCAGCTGACTGAACTTGGGCTCTTGTTTTCTCACAAGTGCAAGGGTTGCTACTATTATCTCAGGTACCATAACAGAAAAAAAAGAACTCCCCAAAACTTTTCAATCAGGAACGATGAGGATTAAATTCAGAATTGAGTGGTATCAAGCTTTATGAAGTAGAGAGTGGTAATGGAGCTTGCAATGATGCAATCTGTATATTCATTTTGAGACTATTGGCATATATGTTTCTGCTTATATGAATGGAGCACCTCACAGGCATTATGAGCAACGAAGTCATCAGGTGCATCACAAGCAGTATCAACCATATGAGTATTACTGGTATGAGGATGAAGATGGTTCTTGTCATAGTCTTGATATACACCATACTAGCCCCTTGCAACATGCAAGCACAACCACAGAAGAATTCAAGGCATGTTATTCTCTTCAGCACTGGCATCATGGTGCAGCTGACCCTAGATGAGGTTGGCACCTTCATTACAAGCAACAGATCCTAATCTTGGTTGGTGCGTACTGAATGTCTCCCTAGTGCATTTTCTGTGAGGTCCATATTTCTTCCCTAACCACAATTTTAGTTTCCCCTTTGCACAAAACATGTGTGCACTGCAACTACCTCATCAACAAGGGAGGGATACATAATCATGCAGACAATCAAGCACATGTCAAATTGCAGTAACAAATAGCTCCACTCAAAACTGTAAGACAGTGAGTCAAACATCTAATGTTTATGCAACCCACATTAGTCTTTGTCACAGTGAAATTTGAGACTTCTGAGTCACAAGCCATGGGGCTTTGACAGGAGAGCTGCTGTCCATTCTTTATGTTAAGAAGGTGACCATTATTTACACCTGAGAGGAAGTCCAGACCTGAATTCAAAGTAGAATTGGGGATGATGTGGAGTTTGAAAGAGTTTGGAGTTGGGTGGGGTAATTTTCCACAGGCCATGGAGGCAATCTTTTGACACAGTTGCACAACATCTCGGACACTCAGACATCTGCATGAGTATTATCTCCATCTCTTTAAGGTTATGAATTCAGTACACTCAAGGAACCATTCCCTCCAAAACTGCAACACCTCTGCAACCTATGATTCCCAAACTGCATACCCTTTTACCTAGTCAACATGTTTTTGTTATTGGGCTGGGTTCAACAGACTTTTGCCTTGGAGGCAGACTCTTATACTTCGGGATGACCACAAGGTCTGAGGCCATTTCATTGGTAGAACCCATGATCTGCAGCCTTTGGCTTACAGAAATGCAAATGAGTATACAATCCTTCTACCAGAGCTGAGAAAATACATTGTAATTCATCCATCATATTCCTATGGGGAATGGTTCTAATCTTAGACAAATAGGTGTCTTTGCATGCTTCCAATGATTTTACTGATCTGTTGCTCCTAAGCTCTCAATGAAGACACAAACTTGACCCCCTTTAGAATTCAGACCAAATACACATTCAACTCAAGCTGATACATTAAAAGCCTGTGATGAAGAGTCATTGTTATTATGCCTCCCTAATTTACTCCTGTAAAGATGACACAAGACTGCCAACCTCAATAGATTGAACCGGATTGAAGACTAGAAGCAATGAATAGGAAGACTATGCCATATTCAAGCAAACACGGCATTTAGAAACATGGCATCGCACCGCTCTAAGATTTTGCCTGGTTTTGTCACCAAGATTTATTGAGAAACTGCTCTCTTGCTATCACTCTCATTAATGAAATGGTAATAACCAGGATAGAATCAATAAAAGACTCTTTGAGTTTGAGATGGAACAAGGTACTGTAAACTGTTTATTGACAAAGGAGGCAAACACCTAAGAGAGATCCTGGATCACACCTTGTCCAGGCATGGCAGGTTCAAAAAAACGGTTTAAAGTACTCAAACACCACAAGAATGTACCAGATTCTTTTCAAGCCTTGTGGTGTCTATCCCAGTGCTGATTCTCTTGCTCCAACATCTCTAGAAACATCAGTAATTACTCCTTCTTTGATGGTGGGGCAGGGGGAGTCTCCCGTACCACTGCAATCACAATACATTGCAGACATATTAGCTAGCAAACTAATGTACAAGGAAAAATGAGAAATGTACTTGCTGAGTGGTCACTAGGGCGGGAAAACTGGCATACAACAGGTTGTGTCCTTGAATCACCCTAAAAATACAAGGAGGAATCCAGGGCATTGCCCTGGATTCACAAGCTTGTGAAGAGTAAAGATGTGCCAATATGTGTTTACACAACAATGTGCCTTTGATCCTAATGATCTGCTCTGGGCTTGTCTAGCACTACTTCTTACAGTGAAGATTAGACATTGCAATGGACTCATCACTTATTTAAGGACCTGATGTGCATTAAGGACTAAAACTACAATAGAAGCATATTGCCTGAAGCCAGCAAACACCAAACCCTACACATGAATGCAGCAACCTGAAATCTAGACATGCCTACACAGAAAGGTTTAATGATCACTCATGGGAGTAACCTCCATTCTTCGTTGTGGCCCCTAACAGGTAGGAAAGTCATGCACCCAGAAATCCATGTACTGAAAATGCCATGAAAACAACATCTAGCCATGGATACAAAGCTGCAAGCATCACCAGTGCTATAAGCCATGCTCTAGAGCATTCACAAAATCTGTTCCGCGTACAAAGATTCCGCAATCCACTACACCCAGCTATGGATAGAGAGCGTTACTAGTGACAATCAATCTTTCAGAATGCACAAAAGGAACAGGGAGTGAGCCAAATCTCAAAACAAGAAAAGTGTAACCAACACGACCAGTGACCTAATCCACCTTCCAGACTACCAACACAGCAGGAACGAGAAACCCTACCGATCTAGGGCGAGAAAGAGAGGGAGATCCTGTACCAGGTTTCTGAGGCTCCCCCTCCTGATAGGTCTGAAGCTTGTAGTAAACTTGCTCCCGGTTCAGAGCCTTGGTCTTGTGAGGCTCCTTGAGGCAGTTCCTCACCATGGCTGCACAAGTGTTAGCATACGAGATATACGTCATTCCCGCATTTCTCCAGTAAGGAGCTGCAGCTCCTGCTGCTGCTCCTGACATTGCCGGCCGCCTTTTTTCCTCCTCCTTCTGATCCACAACGAGTGATTGCACAGCAAACCGCCTCTATGCAAATTTCTGGCCTGTTCTCGCGGCAGCAACAAGTCCAATCACCGGCGAGAAGAGATTTGTGAACTTTCCCTTCGATTGCAAAACCTAGAACGAAATGCGTTCCGTCTTCACAACGCTCACCGGGAAGTCTAGACTCGCCGCGTAATTTTCTCCCGGGCAGAATTCACGCGGATTTCCGTCTCGGGCAGATTTCAGTATAGGGTAAAGCCCTAGGGTGGGGGCATGGGCATTCTCAAAACAAGGGGCCTAGGACAAGGCAATAGCCGAGTTCGGCCCCCTATTTTGGTAACGTTACAGCACTCCTAAAAATTTCCAAAGTGCAATTGGAGGGTACATTAATATTATGAATATCCTCCTAAAAAGAGGAGGTAGCTATTCAATTCCTACTTCTCATGGGTGCGAGAGAAATTATGCCTACTAGTTATAGGTGTAAGATCCGTCCCACTCTTAAGGAGTAGGTGTAAGAACCCTTGCCCCTCTATGACCTTTTACCCATCATACAACTTGATGTTAAAGGTATGACAATTTGAGGCTAGGCCCAAAGAATCCAGGAAGAGCCTTAATGGGGTACCTTCCCCCAACATAATGAATATTTTCAAATTTAGTAATCTTACAAAAGTGTAAGGTATATACATTACTCTTTTTGAAAAATTAGGTTCATTATCACCCTTGGCCAGGCCCTCAAATTTAGGAAGACCCTTAATGGGTTCCTTACCCTATGCATAATTAGGATGTTCAACAGCTCTAGGTCTCTGGTTACAATGAATAGATTTGATCTAAATCCACTTGACGATTTGGGATAACCAGCACCCTTTTGGTGGTCCCTTAGTCCATTCCTTGAAAAATGATAGAAACTTATACCCAAACCTACAAATAGGCATAATTCACCTCCCATGCTTCAAAAGTAGGTTTAAGATCCTTCCTCTTTTCTCATAATGTTATTTCTGTGTAAGGTAATGCTTGAGGAGCAAGGCTTTTCCAGAAAAAAAGGCATTTTCATCAAGGCATCAACAAAAGGTGAACTTGCCTTTCAAAAGCACCTTCGACTCCAAGGGGTTTGCTTAGATTAAAACTCAACAATTCAAATGCATGATAGAAATTAGTTGCCTCATATGGTGGGTTCTTCCACTAAAGCATTATGATTTTGAAAGAGTGCTTTGCCAAAGAGAAAACTCATTGAATGTTCAAAATAGTTCTCATATCACAACTTCCCTGACCTATTTAACAAGCTTGAATTTAAAATATCCACATGGTTTTGAGTGACTTATTATAAGTTGACGAATTATTTATTACAACCAAGTTGTTTATATATTAGTAGGTAAGTAACCATTGTAAACTAATCAAGATTTTAAGCCTCATCCATTTGTAAGGTGGCCATGGTTGTGAATCACCTATGCTTTTGGTTTGATGTTTAAATGTCTAAAGGCACAACAACATGGTAAGTAATGATATATAAATCAATTTGTAATAAGGTGTGTTGTGAGGAAAAAAAATAAATTATATTGTTTTTATTCTGTGCTATCACAACAACATTTACCACTATTGTTGTTATCACACATAAAATACAAAACAATAGATTTTTTATATAATGACCTTTGGTGATTCAAAAAAATTCATCTAAAATAATGCAAAATTCAAGCCCAAAACATAAAAATAACTTACAAAGCATAAACACATTTTATTTTAAAATCTCAAGTCACCAAAGAGGAATTTAATATCACAAAACTTAGGTTTTTTACTCAGTTTGGAAATTAGCTTGAACTTGTTTACACTAAAATTAGTTCATAGTTAAATTAAACATTAAGTTAAATTATGCAAAATTAATTTAAACTTAATTATATGGCTAATCATAATCATTTGACAATTGTCATGCGCTATCACATCAACATTTACAACTATCGTTGTCATCACACATACAACACATAACAATAAAAACCATAAATGGTTAACCATAGCCAAACTACTCCCCTATCTAAGGCTAAGGTCCATTTAAGTTAGATAACACTATAGGAAATGTATTATAAAATTTCATTATTTATGAACATTATGGTTTAGAGTTCCAAAGTAAAAGGACTATTAAGCCAGGTGCAATATGGGAACCCCATCATTAATCATCTAGCTATAATCTTTCAAATCCTCAACCAAATATGAATTATTATGAAAAAATTATTTAGACTAATCTTATTTAATCACCTTAAGAACCTCAATCTATTAAACACATTGAAGGCAAAACCATTTGTCAATTGATACATTGTTTAAAAGCGATGCAAAACATTTCATATACAACCCCTTCAACACTGATCACATACTTACAACATAATGGTAGCTCTGTAAACTATTCACACAACATACAACAAAGATTGATAATAACAATTACTAAAGAAAGGTTAATCTAACCATCCACATGAGGAATATGACATGGTGCACAATTACACATGTGATCTTTTCATGTTGACCATTTTAGCCTTCCAACAATAACACTCCAAAAAATAAAACCTTTCACATATGCAAAATCACATTTTGTATAATCACATCCAAAATAGTCGATTTTATTTGTTGCAAGCACACAAAATTTCTAAGTTCGAACCTAAGGCCAATATCCATCTCCCTAGATTGTGGCATATTGAAAAGTATCGAGATGTTGAATAATTGTTAAATATGATGAAAATAATGTGAAAAAAACCTACCAACTAAACCTATATCTTATAATAAGCATGATAATTGTAGGTCCAATCTTTAGTATGACCTTTTTGAAGATCATACTCACACAATTCTCTGTTTATACCATCCATTCAATTAACCTATAATTGTGTTTCAGGATGATCTCATGAAATAGGATGATCTCATCATATATCAATACTTTCTCACACATCTCTTGGAATTCCACATAGAATTCCGTACTTTGGTCTGTAAGAATCTTGACTAAAACACCCAAAAAAAAAGAGCAAATAGTGTTTCATAAACCTTTTTTTTGAGGGGGCTTCAGTTGTTTATTAGAAACCTAAAACCTAATTCATCAAACATTTGTATCTAAAAGCAATGCCCTTAAATATCAAACAAAACAAACTAATGGATGAATTGTATGAACTTAGGTGGAGAATTCATTTTAAATTAGTATCTAAAGCTGAAGTCCCTAAATATAAAACAGCACAAAATCATGTGTGAGCTGTAGATATGGGTGGGGAGGGGTGGGGGTATTAGGTAGATTTGCCAAATGATATCTTTGATTTGTAAGCCATTTCAGTTCTAAAGAGATTGCTACACCATTCTTGGGATCTAGGGTTTTTCAAAATGGATTTTTAATAATTATTTTTTTGGGTCATAGATTTTGTATTTTGATTTTTAACTACTGTAGATGTAAACCCTGCAAAAATTGTGACTGTTGGAAATTTCACAGTTTTTTTAGGTCAAAACTCTCTCTGGATGATGATGATGATGATGATGATGATGATGTGAGGTTGAGAATACCAACAACACAATTGCAACGAGTTGTCACCAATTGCAACAACACGCGCTTGTGGCAGTTTCCGCAAATTTGTGTTTGCAGCGATGGGGAAGTCGATCAGGTCTAAGAGGTTGAAGAGATTGCGCACTTTGAAGCGGGAGTTGGTGGCTCCCCACTATGATGCCAAGGAGCTGGCCAAGCTGGCGGCGCAAGAGGCCGCTGCCCAAGCGCCCAAGATCGAGCTCCCGAAGAGACGCAGCGACTCTGAGTCTATGGGTAAGTACCTTCTTCTCTCTTTTACTAAACAGGTTTGTTTTAAGTTCTAAATACAGGTGAATATATGGCAGTACAATGAAGCAGGTGCTGGCATGCCTGTGTGGGTCAGAGACAGTGTCTGTGTTTAGGGTTTTCGTGACTGAGTGAGCATTTTGAAATGGTGGGTACAGAGGTGGAGGAGCAAACTCGAGGAAGAGTTGGACAGAGTGAAAGTGCTATGAATGATGACGGCATTGCTGGTGGAAGTGCGGTCACAGGAAGGTTGTTGCAGGCGCAGGGAGGCATCAAGAAGAAGAGAGGGAAGAGCCAAGGCCGCTTGAAGAAGGAGAGGCATCACAAGAAGAGGTTGCAATTTTAGGGTTGAAAAAGAGATGCAGAGAGAGAGCAGACATAGGAATTACTTCCCATTGCTTTCTGGCTATACTGAACAGTCTTGGACAAAGAAGTGGGATCGATGAAGACAAAATTTTGCCATCAGTATAGTCACGCTTGGTTTAGGTCCTAGGAGATGAAATGTAGTTTTTTCTGCATTTCTTCTGCAAATATATATTCATGGTGTGTGGTGTGTGGAAGTTATGTCTCCTCATGCCAGCCGACATGACTTGAGTCTTCTCATTGCTTCTGAAAATGCAACAGAAACTCAGTACACAGATATCTGCATAATAGTTTGCCTGTAATTTTGGCCAGATTATTATGCACTTATCTATGCTGACAGGAGTGGGGAGTCATGGCAGTTTTTTACCTGCTACTCATGATGAAGGTGATGATCTTACACTTTGTGAATGATACTCATATAGTTAATACTGCACTCTATTGTTTTGTGTTACCTCCAAAGTAGTGTTGTCAAGTTTTTATCTGCAATCTCATAGGTATGTCTGGAAGCATGAATGTCTGTTAGCAAGATGGTGATGACTACCTCTGCAGAGTGACAAAGGTGTCTGGAATGAAAATCATGGCACATGATTTTTGTGACAGTTTCCCACAAGTTATGCTATTGAGAATTTTTGTCAGGCTTGTGCCATGTACACATCCAATCCCATCATTTTCTGGATAATAGTGGTGAACAACTACCATGCCAGGACTGTTGCATCAGGAAACTTGATTGAAACCTATTTTAGCTGCCCTTAGCAGTGAGGTTTTTGTGTACTCGGTCCTGTTTGTTCCTTTTCATTATGCCCAACATGCTCACCAGCACTGTCTCCTAGCTTTTGCAGACCTAATGTTGGATCAGAACTTTATGCTTTTCAGGTTTTTTGTTTTGCTTCAATTGAACAAAATTGGATAGCATTTGAAGAGGGATTTGAATTTTCTGCTGATTTCATCTTTGTGTAATTCTTTTCCTTGAAAAAAATGTTGTGGACAATGGATTGCAGTAAGGGGGTTGTGTGTTGCAATCACGAAAATGACAGCAGAAAGAAGCTTGGAATGTTTGGTGAGTCTTGCATGTTTCTTGAACAGTTGATGAGCATGTTGGCTGCATATATTCTGGACAATGTTGCCCATGAAGTTTGTTTTCAGTTTTAGCACCATGTACATGGAGTGGACATGCTCTTTGTCTTCCTGCGGCTCTTTACATGCATGCTTGTTACCTCCCGAATGTTGTATTGCTTGGATGGTTGTAATAATGTCAATTAGAATCCTAAATCTATATAAGTTTCCAATCTGGATCCTTACTGCAAAGATTTGTGTTAAGTCTGCGTCACTTTTGAGCAGTGAAGGACTAACACTGTATGTAATCTCTCATGATGGAACACTGGGCACAAAGAATCAAGAATCAAGTCTTCAATCTGATCATGGGATTCCCGAGGCAGTTGCCTGGAGTTGGTGTCAACATGCCTCTCAAATTGAATCTGCAATACCATATTGTGGTACTGTCATTACTCTGATATGAGCCTGTACTATAGATGGTCATTAGAGCTGTGCAACTTGGTGAGCAACAGCTGACAGCTCTTGTCCAGCAAAGCTCCTAATGAAAGTGCAAAGGATACAACCAGGGTCATGTATAATGAGATAGTGTACTTGGTGTCTAGGAATTTGATTGCCACAAACTTGTAGGCTGCATCTCCTTGCCAGCTTTGTTAGCCTCTCAGCTATTGTTTCATGGAATGGCATGGCTAGTTACTTCAGGTGGCCATAACCAAAGACCAAAATCCAGACACAGATATCCTCTTACCTGCAGGGGACTGGGATACAACTAACATTGCCATCAAGAAAACTCTTACTAATGTTCAAGCTCTGCAAATGTTTCAATGACAAAAATAGCAGGGAAAGACAATGTATTGCATACAAGTGGGCATACCTTAAATACATTAGTCAGTTCTTCTAAACTCTGGCTGTTCGTATGGCTCTGCAGGTGGATCAACCCCTTCATCCTGAATCCAGGTGCCGGTTGAAAGTGGATTGTTTACAAACCTCAAGACAAACACACAGTTTATTTAACAAGATAATAGGTTGCCACCATAATGCTAGAGTGAAGGAGCTAGCCATGTCAATCAACATTGCTGTCAAAAGTTCCCTGACCCACTAGGTATTACCATCTACAAGAAACAGTCCCCATTTGCAATGGTTACGATTGACTTGATCTTTTTGGAGCAGAGTCCCTCACAAAACTTGGCAAACCCTAAGAGCCAATCCCAACTTACTCCCTAACCACTCACATTAATTAAAATGACTTGATTGAGCATGTGAGGCACACATTCATGTTCAGGCTTTGCCTCTTGGTATGGGATTTGAGATTTTGCAATGAAAAGGGAATTTAACTGTCTTCAGGAATTGCTGGGTACCAGACCTGCAAGCTTCATAGCTTACTTAAAAGACAAATATCTGCATTCCAATCCACAAAATGCATATATGCATTCAGAGGTCAGTAAGAAGTGTCCACTGCATATATACAAAGTGCAGATCTAAAATTGTTAGAACAATCACAAACAATATGCACATGGTAATTGGAGAATCAGCGAGACCCAGACTCTGAGACCTATCTAGCCTAGAGGTACTGGAAGGAGCAGAATGCATGAGCTGTGGAACAATTACAAGCAACTGGAATCACTCTATTGTAAAGGGATGCAACACAATCAGATCAGCCAATACACATCACTGGAGTTGCATGTCTAACAACCATGGGACCTAAATGAGTCAGATTTGCCTGAAAAGAAGTATGCATTCCAACAAATGTCAAGAATGTCAATCCTTAGCTTATATCAAGCTCCATGCAAACTATCCTCTCTTTGGGCACAGGCTTCAAGTTCTGTCTTCATGCAGTGCACAATTACCCATAGTCTTCATACAATGAGAATGTCACTCTCCCTAGAGGAGAAATGGTCAATCCCTGAATTTTGGCACTTTGGTAGTGGACAACTCACCTTGCCTACAACACTGAGAATGGGACCTCGTGGACTCTGGCCATCCCCTTTTACTAGCTGAGATAGTGACACCTGAAGGTAGCATCCCACACAGCAAACATGAAGAAGTCTGTGAAGAACATAGGAAATTACAATCTCAACAAGAAGTTAGGCGAATTTCTCAGAGGCAGATACTCTGGAGTGATCATCTAAATGGAGGATAATGAGTACTTCTGCAATATGCCCAGGAGTATGCCTGGCAGAAAGAGTGGGAAGATGGGGATAGAATCCTGATGAATTAAAAGAAATCTTTTCTCTCAATGGATGTGACATGGGGAAATTCAAACTTAATATCTGACAATGGACCTATAAAAGCAGAAAACATGAAGTCACATTGATCACGTGAACTGGAATCAAAAGAGACAAGAAAATTCTTAGATTTTCCTGCTGAGGAAGGGCTTCTCACTTAAATCTCTTTGCAGAATGCACGTAATGTTTGTCAGCATTAAACAAGAATGCCCATCAAACTTTTTTGGCTCAATCTCTTGTCAATTGAAGTACAGATATATGGTTCTCACATCCAATCACCAGACCGTGGAACAAGAAATACTTTATGACCTATAGTCCAGGTTTTAAGTTGACTCTGATGTCCTAAAAAGCATTGTCAGTAGAAACAGATATCAGGAGATTGGTCACTGTAATATGTCAAGAGAATGAGCATTGAAGCACCATCTGCACTATGTTTGCACCTCTCTGATGTATACCAGAAACTACAAATGGAGTCCAAATGCATTAATAGTAGCATAATAAAATGCAGTGTTTATTATGCCACTATTTATCCGTAATTCCTTATGGATCAATTACAGGTCCAGCCAAAGTCTTCCATCAAATGGACCTTACTAGGAAACCAGTGCACATCTCGGGTAGCAAATACACACCTCAGAGAGTGGAACACAATCACTTGATTTTGAAGGGGAGTGTATATGTCTTGTATGTTTGGAACCTCTGGCATGGTTGTATATAAGCACTGCATTTCTGTGTTCCTAATGGACAAGATGTCAAACCCCATGAGTTGTTTTGTGACTCGATTATGATTATTTTTGGCACTTATTCACATACAGAGAGATGTTACATGATGCAAAGGTGTTCTTGTAATGTTTAATCATGTTTAATCATGTGTTGTATTTTCACACCTGTCTCCATAAGTGGGAGATAGGCAGGTACTTAGATTTAATAGTTAACATACTTAAGTAGATTGTTAGAATTCATAGTTACGTAAGTTAGGCAATTTGATCAATGTAGTAGTGATGGTGGATAATGGTTGATTAATATAATAATACCAGTGAATCACCAATAGTTAGAATAGTGAATCTTGATATGTGTCCCAATGACCACCAAAACTTGCTATCCATCTAGGATCTTTCCCTTGTATTTAATCTCTTGATTGGTCGTCTTCGGATCTATGCTAATGAAAGCTATTGTTTATTCAAAGTTCATATCAATGCACAAAGATAATGGGATCATCTTTTGTCTTGTCATCACACCATAACTTTTTGCACAACCTTGATCTATCAACCTAACAACCTTTGCATAGTGGTGTTGAAACTTTTTGCAAACATCATTCCATCATTTCTTTGCAATTTGCATCAAGTTGTGTTGTTCATTTTTTTTTCCCCCTTCTATTTGTTTTTGTGTGTTATGTTGTTTTGCCATCATTGCATTTTTGCAATGTTCATTCTTGTTTTGTCAACATCTTTGTGCTATTCAATTTTTTTCTTCTATTTGTCCCTATGAGCTTTGTTGATTGATCATCACTTTGTTTTCTCCATGTTCATTTTCATCATCCTTTAGATTATTGACCAATAGGGTCTCCCTCTCGCTCAAGTTTTACATTGACTTTGCAACATGTCTTTGACTATATGTCAAGAGAAATTCTGAGCAAAACAATGGCAAGCTCTCTAGGGAGTGGACTCACAAATGTGCAATTATTGCACACATTCTTGTTTTCCTTTGTAGAATTCTTAAATTGAAAATTTGCTTTCAAGAGGATTTAAACATTTAGTTTTAAATATGTCCATGCTACAAGTTGCAACAAGGTTGGAAGAATGAAGGGTGAAAATTTGTGATTTTTGTAATTTCTTGTTTGGTTTGTAACCTAGGAATGTTCAATTGAACACACCTCATAAAACTTCATCACCTAAGATTGATTCATCATCAATTTGTTTTAAGGTGAATGCTTGTGTGTGCAAAGGGTGGGGGAAAGAGGAGGAGGTAGGGGTACAATAATTTTCATAGTTGTGTAACATTAAGTTATAGGCCCCTCCATTCATTTTTATGTTAAATTAGATGTTATGAAACAAATGCAATAACATCCTAAAAACACCCTACTTATTCAAAATAACATGTCCTATTTGGCTCTTCTATTCATTAGATAAGTTGTCTCCCAAGTTTACATTTTTTTTAAAAAAAATAGACCATTCCAATTGGCTCACCATCAGTAAAATTGAAAACTTCACAAGCTTTCTTAAAATAAAAGGAAAGCAAAAACCTTATTACAAAAAACATATATACATGGCAATCCATGATTAAAAACTAAATTTTTTTTGTGGAGAGGACCATCCAAAAGCTAGATGAAATTTGGAATTTCAACACAAACATCATCATTTTCACTCTCCAAAATCTCATCCCACATATCCTTTGTATTAGCAAGAACTGCTTCTTCCTCATGATGAAAATCCTTTATAGCCTCTTCTATGGTATTTCTTGCATTAGCAAAAAATACTTTTTACTTATGGGGCATTGTTTCAATCATTTCATTCAAAACCAATATTGATATGTAGATGAAACAAAGGTAGAATCAAAATATATATTAACAAAATTTTGTAATTCAATAGTTTCAAAAAGAAGCATGCACATTTCCTAATCCCATGTTAATGCAACTTTCAATGCCTTGTGCAATGACAATTTAGGCTAGTAGTCTTGAGCCTACAAACCATTTGTAGATGCAAATGAAACAAACTTTCACCCTACTTCAATGAACATCAAACATGAAGGATCAAAATCAAAACCTATAATGCCAATAGTGACACACTTCAAAATATTTTTAAAAATCTTGTGTAGACTTGAACTTTGGAGCTTTGTTAGCTAAAGCCTTTAACTAAAATATTTTTCCCATGGAAATAGGATAAATTGATCCTCCCCTAACCAATTGCAACTTGAGTTAATAGTACTTCTTCAATAACAATGAATATATTGAAGCTTCATCTTCCTTTGTCATGCCTAAGTTGAAACCTTTTGACACAGCCCCCCCCCCCCCAAAAATTTGCATGGAAAGTCCATTGTTGAAGTGGACAGTGAACAATGGAGAATCCATTCTCCACACCAAATATAGTTCAATAAACAAAACCTCCCTTCCCCAACCCCCCACCCCCCCCCCCCCCCCCCCCCTTCAACCAAACTTAAAAGGAAAAATAACAAGGCACCTTGAATGCATGTTTGGACCTTCCCATTGATTTCATGAAATTTCTCTTCCCAATAAAGTTTGTCACCATTCTTTGCTTGAGCTAATACCCCTTGCAAAGAACACCCCACCTTTTGGGTATTAATTGATCTTTGTATTACATTAATGGGGGTTCAAGTGTCAACTTCAAATGTAATAAATTCATTGATTGGTCCAAAAGGGAAAAAAACTTTTTAAAAGTGTGACAAAAAAGGACAGCCCTTTTAAAATGTGAATGATATGAAACAAAAGTTTTATTCATAGTAACATTATACATATTGCAACAATGCTTTAAAAACATGGGCATTATTTGCATACAAAGGCACAAAATCTAAATGGAACTCTTGCTACAATCCATCATAATCACTAGGCACTTTTAATGGTGAAGAACTGCAATTTATTTTGACATTTTCTTTATAGAGATAATTATACAACTCTTCCCTTGAAACTTCCCAAATTTTTGACCCAAGTGAAGAATGTTCAAAACAAATTTGAATTATGTCATGAAGATCCATCAATGTGGTGCAACCATGCATTTCCATAAAGACTCGGATTGTCAATGATCTATTCTAATGTTATGAAACAGAACCACCCAACCAACTACGAGATAAAATTGACCAATTTGAATCATGTGGTGTAAAACCCTTGCAAGATATTAATTCATCATTTTTTAATTTCATGCTTATGAAACATTTGTTGTGCAATCCAAAACATTTTGATGTGTGAAACACATTCAATTTTTCACTATTGTGATTCCATATTTGACAAACTCTAACATGCCAACTTCCATCATTTCCCACTAACATTATGATGCACAAATTGAAAATGATCTTCATCAATATCTTTCATGTAGTAGCCAACCATACCAACAAATGTATGAAAGTGTGTCTCATAACTACTTGCAATGCACCATGCCCATTTGGTGTTTTCTTTGGATCATCTCACCCCAACCACTCTTTAAGAACCTTGTTCAACATTTTCAAACTTGAAATATGAAACTTAATAACCACTTGCATATGAAGATGTGAAAGTGTGCCACCCCTTTCTAATGCACAAAGCCCAACTACACATTCTTTTTTTATGAACATTTCCATCTTAGACAATAAACTAGGATTTACATCAAACCATCCCACAACAATAGTCACATAAACTTCCAACAATTTTTTTAAATATTTCACTCGGGAAGCCCCTACTTCTTTTGCAGCATCTTTTAAATGTCCCATCTTGTACAAAACAAACAACTTGAAACAAAGTTACAACCTCCACCTTTTAGTCTTTTCATCCCTCCTCCTATCTATGCATTTAAAGAATGATTCTCCATTCTCCATTCTCCATGTGGACAATGGACAATCACTTTGCATGTTGTGCAATATTTTTTTCCTTTCCTTTCCCAAAAAAAATTCTTACCTTTCCCCTACCCCCACAAAGAAAAAAAAGGAGGCCCCATTAATAGCCACCCATCAATTGGTAGGTCCAAGTAGTAAGAACTTAATTCAAAATTAACCTTCATGGTAGGTTCAAACCCTTCCTAGGTTACAATCCACTCATATAATTGTCCCTCCCCATTTGTAATACCCCCCCATATCAACGTAGGGTACTTACTGAATTAACACAAGTTACCACATGAGATCTGAATTTTAACCACCATGTATACATTGATGAGTAATTTGTATTTTCATTTCTTTTTACCATGATACAATTGAAATGTTAATCAATAACATGTCTAAGGATTGCAAAGGACCATCTAGTACGTGTAATTTTGACCCTTCAAAGGAAAATTAAGGAATATGCTTGTGTTTGATGTGTCATAAACTATGGTGTCCTTATGCATGGTAGATTATAATATGAGATGTGTTAGTGTATTTAAAGATATAATGATGGCAAGCAAAGTAGTAGATGCAATCCTTCATTTTGTTGACAATTCTTGAACCAAAATTGCTATTTCATCTTTTTGGATTTGTGTGCATGAAACAAGATAAAACCCATATCACAACCCTATTACCAATCTTAATACCAACCTAATACCAAAACCCAATCCTAATATCCTAATGTCAAAACCCTAATTATATAATAAAACATAAATTTAGAGCTTCAACCTTAAACCATAACTATACATGTAAAAGATTTTAGTTGCATGCATCATTTGCAACTAAAAAATAGTTGTAAATTAAGTTGTAATTTTTAGTTTATTTATAGTCATTTTGTTATGTTGGAAAGGTTCTTCATATTGAAATTTGTTGTGCAACAAATGATAATTATTTATGAATGGAAAAAGTGGGTAGAAAGGATTTGAGGAAAAAGAGGGTGTACAATGTTGTCTTTTGAATACATTAGTACTTGAACAAATTTGGCACCTTTGTGATGAATAATTAATTAATTGTTTAAAATGCAATTTGACACATTATAGATTATTTTTCAACAATTTCAGCCGACATTATAAATTTATTTATGTTTTCAACATGAATGAAATAATTTCATTTTTCATCCATTTTGATGCACATCATTCATTTGCTACATTTTTTAGTTCTTGTCCACATGTGCTTTTACATGAATTCTTGTTTGCCAAAAAGGTCCAATATGCATTGAAATGGAACCCATGATTTTATTAAATAACAAATTTGTCTATGATCTCCACCTTCTCAATAATATAACCTCTTTTTCATGATTTGGTTACCTTTTTTGCAACAATAGAAAAGAAACAAAGTTATCCTTAAATGGAGTTTTCACAAAAGTTTTTCAAACTAGTGGTGAAATGGAGATAATAAAGATGACAATCAACCGTTTCCTTGAAGGAATTAGGAAACAATTATTTTCAAGATTAAAATACCTCACCAAATGGGTAGGGTTTCATTTCTTGAATTTGCATCGTATGACATGCTCAATTTGATGGTGAATGCAACTTGGACTTGCTACAATTACTAAAATTTGAAAATTTGGCATTCAATGCAATAAGTTTTTTTTTTTTTTTTTAAAATCGAAAAAAAAGAAGATTGCCTAATCCATTAAGATACCAAGGTAGTCAATTTTGGAAAGGTGTTAGATTGGTGGTTAAGAACACGAAACCAAAATTTTCATCTATGTGACTTGTGAATGTAAGGACATCTATAATAATTTGAAATTTTATGAATATAGTTTGACCCCCATTAAATGATATTATTAATGGACAAAAGTAATATCAAGTGTTAGAGGATATTATAAAACCAAAAAAAGAAGAAAAAAAAACATCAAAATTTGCAAGATAATGCAATTATTTATTCATAGCCCTATTTATTGTGTTGGATTTGTATCTTGGAGAAGGAAGGGCCAAGAGACAAATAGAAAGGTGATGAAAGGATTTTGTGAACAATGTTTTTCCTTATATAAGGGAATGAGTAAATACTAAACAATTAGTTGTTTATAGAAATATGGAAAGGCTTTTTGCTAAACCTTGTAGCTTTTGTTAAACCTATGAAACATGTATAAGGTTCATTAATGGTTGTTACCACGACAATTTTGAACATCATCCATTGGAGAATTATGAAAACATTCTATAACTACTTTTTTTTTCACTCCTTTTCTCAACCCACTCCCATGAATATGAAAAAATAAATTATCATGTGTTTTCTCATAATTTGGTTGAATTCAATTCAACAAAATTATGAAAAAAATTCAATTGAAATCAATTTGAATTTAATTTAAATTTTGAATTAAAATAAACTAAAATTCAATCAAAATATATTCAAATGAACCAAATTTAATTCAATTCAATTAAAATGTCAATGAAAATAATACCCATGTCAAATCCAAAAGAAAATAACATTGGATTCAATTCAATTCACTTCAATTTAAAAATTTGAATTGAATTGAACATGAATTTTGTTCAATATCTTTGAATTCAATTCAAATTTAATTAATTAGTATTCAATTCAAGTTACATTATGCAAATTCATTCAATATTAAATCATTCAAATAGAACTTCAATTTTTTCAAAATCAATTCATCTTTTTCATCAATTCATTGTTCCACTTAAGCACTCAAGGTAGGCCAGATCCAAGGGTAGAGCGTCCTTGTTTCTAATGTCTAAACAAAACTTGAACCCTTCCTCTTGGCCCATTTGACACACTAATAATCTTCAAAAACGAATTAGAAATGAGAAAGTTTCACACCCCAAAGTAAAGGGAATCAAGAACTTTTAAAAAAAACAAACCACCAAACATTACAAAGGCTCGTTCTCGAACACCCAAAAAATTCCTTGTATGTTGCTATTAGACTTCAAAGACGATTTGTAAAAATTTAGGTGACGCTCCTATAACACTTTAAATCGTTTAAAATAATAAAAGTCAAGAAAGTTATGAAGTTATAAGTAGGAGGGGTCCAAAGAGGGGAAAATAGAAAGAAAAACTTGGTTCATAAGATGGAAAGCTTAATTTTTTCTTCTTGTTATTTTTTCATTGCTCTTTTTTTTTTCTTTTGCACTTCAAAGATGATTTCTTGAGGTAGCGCTCGCATGACATTTTAAATCATTCCAAAATGAAGCACATATGATGAAGATATAAATAAGTGTTCGATCATAAGCAGGCGATTGATGATGGGCCAGTCTACCCTAGTGAGCAGCAAGCGTGGAGCCCAAGTTAATTTTCAAATGGATATGAAACTTTACATTCGTACTCCACACGAAGCTTTTTTTGAACGCTGCCAATTTTGAGTACGCCTGTATTCTTCGTATTTTGGAGCTGAAAAAAACAAGGCTGTTTAGTATTTACTCCATATTTGGTCGGTCACACTGGTTTTAGGTTTAGGGTTTAAGTGCACGCATATGCCAAGTTCTTGGAGAGTTTTCAGAAACAGAATTGCAGGAGGAGAATTTCACAACCGAGCCGGAAGAGAAAAAGGATTTGCACAACGATGATGCAGAGTACTATGAATATTGACGATGAAGAAGATGTTTTCTTTGAAGAAGGTGAGAGAGATTTTACTTCCCGATCAAGCTCCTCTTTCTTTTGGAATCTATGTCTTCCTATGTTCCTTCAACTGGTTGAGTTTACTGTCTGTGATAGACGTGGCTTAGGTGCTGCACTGCGGCTGTAAGCTGCAGGCAGGCAGGCAGGAAGGCATAATTGGGTTGCTGCTGTTGTCGCATTAGCTCAAAAGCAGTAACAAAATGTACTGGAATTTGGTAGCTCATAGGTGTAGCAGGGAAAATGACCTTTACTGTCAGAGAAAGAATGGAAGATTTCTAAGTGCTTGCTTTATTCTCCAGCAGTGTTTGTAGTTTTACATGTCACAGCAACTTACATAGTAGAGTCTCGTTTTTTAGGGCAGTTATCCATCGGTTCGTCCATTCATGGCCTCTTCTTCCCTTTCACTATTGAGGGCTTTGAGTGAGCAATTAGGGCTTGTGACTGATATCACTTCATGCCAGGACCTGAAGAAGAAGAGGAGGTACAAAAGCGGGACTTCACAAAGCTGGAATTGAAGGCAGATCATATAAACCGTCCATTGTGGGTGTGTGCTGATGGCCGCATATTCCTTGAAACGTTTTCAAGCCTCTACAAACAAGCCTATGACTTCCTCATTGCAATTGCTGAACCTGTGTGCCGGTATGTATGGCCATCTGACAGGAATCTGTTTCTCATATGCAAATTGATTTGGACAGGGGGAGGTTTTCCTTTTTTTGCGGTTATGGAGAAGCTAAGACTTTGAACCCTGATCTGTGCAGGCCTGAATCAATGCATGAGTATAACTTGACACCACATTCTCTCTACGCAGCAGTTTCTGTGGGCCTAGAAACAGAAACTATTATCACGGTTCTGGACAGGCTGTCAAAAACAAAGCTGCCAAAGGAAATTGTTGACTTTATCCGCGATTCCACACTTAACTATGGGAAAGTAAAGCTTGTACTTCAGAAAAATCGCTATTTTGTAGAATCACCATATCCTGAGGTAAGAAACAGTTCTTTCTTGTTGTTCTGACCTTTGCAGTCCATACTGAGAGACCACTGCCAGAATGAGGGATGTAATATCTGGACAGCCTTCTTTGATCTTTGCCAGTCATGTAGCTTTTACATTATGTCATGGCCATTTGTCATCATGACTGAGAGTGAATGCAAAAAGGGACCTAAAAAGGTGAGTGTACTCTCCAAATTCTTAAGAGTCTGTTTCATGAAAGGAGGAGGAAAATAATAAACAGACTGTTGATGCTGCTACAGGTTTTGAAGAAATTGCTGAGGGATGATGTGGTGGCACGAGCGAGGATTATTGCTGAGGTTTGGTTCCCTCTTTTGCAGCAAGAACAGCCAGAACTGTAGAATGAATGCATCGCCAGATTGCTGCACAGCTTCTTCAAGCTTCATAATTTGCAGATGCATGCAGATGTTATCCTTTTAGCAAAACCACCTTGCTGGCTAAATCTCAAGCAATTATGAACATTGGTAGCATTGTATTTTGATAATATGCTGATGATTATGTCTAAATCTGCATCATACTGGTTCATTATTGAATTTGAAATTGTTATACTACAGGTTGCAGAAGGTACAGCCCCATCATTTACAGTGAGTAAAGCCCCCCAGGATGAAGGGGGAGCTGACCCAGAGCTGCTTGGAGGCACTGATGCAGTTGCTGCTATGGAAGAGAAAGATCTGCATTCATTTGAGATTGACCCTGCACAGGTGATCAGAAGAGTTCTTGATGTTTCTATGTTGCTGATTGTTTGATGTGAAACTTCATGATGAAGTGTTTGTGATCTCCCAGCAGCCATTGTCTTGTTCAAGCCTGGTTAATTGTGCAGTTTTCTTACAATCAATCTGGGGTGCAGGTGGAGCATGTGAAACAGCGTTGCCTACCTAATGCTCTCAACTATCCAATGCTGGAAGAGTATGACTTTCGAAATGACACTGTAAGAGTTCTCTTCTCAGTGAAATCTTGGTTGATAATATAGATCTGGTGCATGCATTTGTCATTAGTTAGCTGATAGTGACTTTTCATTTGTGGTCTCACAGGTAAATCCAGATCTGAACATTGAGTTAAAGCCTCAGGCACAACCACGGCCTTACCAAGAGAAAAGCTTGAGCAAAATGTTTGGAAATGGTGGGTGCAAAGGTTCTCGGTCTGCAAATTTGTGATTCCATATCAAGTTTTGTGGAGACCAATTTGAGGAGTTGCTGCAAAACAAGAGACTCTCTTTCAGACTCTGGAGGATTGACAACAGGAATTACTTTCTCAGTTGGTAGAATGTTGTATTCATGCAATTATATTGCGTTCGCTGATGAGCAGTGGACACTTCACAGGGCGTGCCAGGTCTGGCATCATTGTCCTGCCATGTGGTGCTGGGAAGTCCCTTGTGGGCGTATCAGCAGCTTGTCGCATTCGAAAGAGTGTACTTTGTCTTGCGACCAATGCAGTGTCTGTGGACCAGTGGGCATTTCAGTTTAAACTGTGGTCGACAGTTGGGGACCACCAGATATCACGCTTCACTTCTGACAGTAAAGAGAGGTTCCGTGGAAGTGTTGGGGTTGTTGTCACTACATATAACATGGTTGCATTTGGAGGAAAACGTTCTGAAGAGTCTCAGAAGATCATTGAAGAGATTCAAAATCGTGAATGGGGCCTGCTTCTTATGGATGAGGTATCAAACGAGTTCTCTTTCTGCACTTTTGTTCCTCATTTTGAGCTTCATTCATAGTCAGGTTGATATTTCTATCCAACAGCATTCTTTTCTAATGGGATCTAACCTTCACATCTGTTCCTGGGAGTGCAGGTACATGTGGTGCCAGCACACATGTTCCGAAAGGTTATCAGCATCACAAAGTCACATTGCAAGCTTGGACTTACTGGTGTGTACACTTTCTTATAGATAGCAGAAGACTATTATGGGTGTCAGTGTCAAATTTGCGCATGCCATCTCTGTCAAAAGGTCTCAGTTTCAATCTTCAGATCAGAGTGTTGATGCTTGTCCAAGTTCTGGATGTTACTGTTTTTGATAGTGCAAAATCTGTTATTTTGTAGTATGTATTGTAGAGTCTGCACTTTGAAGGAGTTTCTGGGCCAGCAGGAAGTATGTTGTACTCTAACTGTGAGGTCATTGGAACACAATATGTAAGACAGGTGAGGAGGTTGAGCTTGTCCTGTAAATTCATACATTTCAGCTGATTGTTGCAGCCACACTTGTGCGTGAGGATGAACGCATCAGCGACCTCAACTTTCTGATTGGACCGAAGCTGTATGAGGCTAATTGGTTGGACTTGGTGAAGGGGGGCTACATTGCCAATGTGCAGTGTGCAGAGGTGTGGTGTCCCATGACCAAAGAATTCTATGCACACTACCTGAAGAAGGAGTATTCTCGGAAGAAGCAGGTGAAGATTTGAATGCTAGTCCAATGGATTTGCAGTGCTATGGAAAAACAAGGATGCTTCTGTTGTGACAATAGAGAATTATTTGTGTTCCACGGCAACCTTTAAAATTTGAAACTGTCATGTGTTATGCTAGGCACTGTATGTGATGAATCCCAACAAATTTCGGGCATGTGAGTTCTTAATACGATTTCACGAGCAACAGCGTGGTGACAAAATTATAGTTTTTTCTGACAACTTGTTTGCTCTTCGTGAGTATGCTACCAAACTCCGCAAGCCATTCATATATGGACCAACAAGGTACTTCAAGAAAGGACCTCATAGTGTCATTAATTGTGTTTTCTTGGGTCCTATGCACCTAATAGGAAATGTAGGTTTGTTTTTGTGTCCACTTGTGGTAGTTTTTCTTCAAGTACTTTATTGGGTCCTGAATGTTGGTGAGACCTTGTTGACAGCCATCATGAGCGGACACGAATTTTGTATGCATTCAAGCACAGCCCAGATGTGAATACTGTCTTCTTGTCAAAGGTACAACTAATCATGGGCTGCCAATAAATTATAAAGGTGTCCTGCTAATGTTGGCAATATTATGTTTTTGTCATTGAAAGGTGAGTGCTGTTTTAAGTTCTCTTGCTCAGAGTTGAGTGGTGCTGACTCTCAGGTGGGAGATAACTCCATAGATATTCCTGAGGCCAATGTCATAATCCAAATATCATCACATGCTGGCTCACGGAGGCAGGAGGCTCAACGTTTGGGGCGTATCTTAAGAGCAAAAGTGAGGCATCTTTTCTTGGCTTCTCTTCTCTCATCTCTTTAGAAAAGTACTGATGTGGTAAAGATTACAAAGCAGGTAACCAGAATGACTAATTCTACAGTCTTTTCAAGCACAAAATCATCACCCTGATTAACCTTCATGTACTGGCAAACCTTTCTGTGTGTTTCTAAAGTTGTTATGGATCTTCGTTTCTGCAGGGAAAGCCACAGGATCGTGTGGCAGGAGGAGCTGAGGAATTCAATGCATTTTTCTACTCCTTGGTTTCCACTGACACTCAAGCAAGGATTTTACCAACCCGTCCAGTGGATTTGTTGTGGACATTGTTATTACAACCTGCTAGATTGCATTACATGTTGGCATGAGTCTCATTTTGTTTCTCAATATTTCTGCAGGAAATGTATTACTCAACAAAGCGGCAGCAGTTTTTGATTGATCAAGGCTACAGTTTCAAGGTGATTCTGGAACACTTTCCACACCTCATGCTTTTTAGTAGTGTACCGAATATTTTTACACAACTCATGTCAAATACCACTAGTGCATAATCCATAAACATGAGATTGTAGCAAATATCCAGTCTGCTCAGTCATTTATGCCTCCAATTGCCCTTTTTTGGTTTTGTTCACAAATTTCCACTATCATGTCTGCACAATTTTAGAGTTTAATCAATCTTGCAGTCTGGCTATTTTTCTTCATATGTTGTCTGATACATCATTTTCTTGCTGCTCACATCACTTAATATGCCATGCAGGTCATTACAAGTTTACCTCCAGCAGACACTGGTGCAGACCTGAGCTATCATAAACTTAGTGATCAGCTGGATCTTTTGAGTAAGGTCAGTCACATTTCTAGCATGTTGGCTGTTGTTTCAGGTCAGGCTGTAACTTACAGGGCCATTCAATGAAAAGTCTGAATGTTACTTGTGCTACAGTCCCATCATTACCCTAGCAGTTGGATGGAAGCTTAGTCATCCCACATTTTGTGTCATGGAGGGCCAGTGGAGTAAGAGAACTACATGAAGTTCTGGCAATTCATGTTTTGGGTTCTCACCTTACTTCTAATGTGAACTGATTTATGCCAGGTACTAAGTGCAGGGGATGAAGCTGCTGGCATAGAACAGCTAGATGAGGATATGGATGATATAACCCGGAATCGCTTCACTCGGACACATGCCAACATGAGCACCATCTCCGGTTCTGATGGCCGGTTCTACATGGAGTACAGGTTCTCTTTTCCTCCTGTGTAGCAATCAACATAGATTGTCTTTGTCTAGCTCTCTGATGTTAGGGAAAGATGGAGGGTGTCCTATACAGCTTGGAGATTGGATGACAAGGAGCGAATATTTCTGTGATGGATAATGATGATATGAGAGTTGCTATTTGTGCATGCAGTACGGGCCGAGGTAGAGGCATGGGGCGGGGACAGTTGAAGAAGGGACGCGATCCCAATAAACCACGTAACCAACTGTTCAAAAAACGCTTTGGTTGAAGAGAAGAAAGCTTATGATTGCATCATCTTCTGGCCTTGGCTTCCTTTCAGACAAAAGGTACAAGAGGCCTGCCGCCCCAACCATATTGGCTGCAATATCAAGAGAATCAGTCATAATATGGCAGGAAGAAATGCTGACAACCTGGAGTGGATGAGTGGCGCCCTTTGTGAATCATGACAGGAGACTATTTGAAACTTGTAGTTTGAGATTACAATGTGCCTAGCCACGCTATGGTCAACAGGTAACAATGTCTTATGGAAACATGAAGGGAATATGAAGGAAATGCCATATTTTGTGGGGTCTCCTAAACTAGTAATAACTGGTGAGACAGGAGATTCCTCCCACTGGTAAATTCTGGGTGTTTAGAGACAGTATTGCAAGTGTCTGGCATACACAACCTATTTGTAACATGGCAGTGTCTACTTATTCAACTTGTGCAAACTTTGCACTGTTCTCTTGAAGATGTTAATGGAAAATTGAAAAGTTACAAGATGGTAGACAATTTTTTGTCTATTCCAATCCTTTGCTGGTTCTCAAGCCCTAAATCCTGGCATGAAATGGTGATCACCCAGAAGGACATTTGAGAGTATGCCACTTTCATGGAGGCACCTTACACATTGTGAGGCACACCTCTATACATGTGTACAAAGGGACCTCTGCATGTAGGGTGCTCCCTTCTTCTTAAGGCTGAGTAATGCCTGCTTTATTCTCAGGGCATTTCCCAACACAACAAAACCTGAAGAAAGAGAGGGCCAACTTTCTATCATCTCTTCCCACAAGCATGTGAAAGCCCCTAGGTCTACACTTGAAAACTGATCGGTTGACCCAATGATGTATCTGTTTAGCTGAATTTAACTGGCATAGCTAAAATCTAGCATACACCCCAAGGGGCTTCAACTAACAACCAGGTCGGCCATAATTTTACTATAGAATGGGCTTGGTAGCCAGGGCATGTTCCAGAGTGTAATTAGAGTTTATGCCCTCGATTCACATTAAAGAATATACATATATATTGAATTTTGTGATGTACTCGAAGCAGGAATTATACATAAGAAGACTTATCCCAAATATGTCTACTAATGAGCTACCAAAGGTAGTAGGAATTTAAACATACTCTTATATAACTGGTCACCTAATTCAACATAATACAGAAAGATGATGATTTCTATTAATTGCTTTTTGTATGTTGTAATTTAGTTTGTGAAAACAAAACAGTACTGATGTTTTTGTAGCAAAATTTCACTATTTTGAAAGAAGGTACTTGAGGTGGACTAGTTGAGCCTTTGGTGCCTTACATAGGTTCATTTGATAGTTGTAGTTCAACTTATTCATGAAGGAATTTTGTCATGGAACCTTCAGTGTGCTTGTACTTGGCCAAAGAATAGGGGCACTACAACTAGGCAATTAATGTCATTGCTCTCATTTGCATGTGGCCAAATAAATTCACCACCTTGGAACCAAGGTGTCCACTCTTGGTAACCTCATATTGGATCTCTAAACTCACATGCATTGTAGTATTTGGTTGAAGGGTCATTGTATGTGTGTGTTTCACAGTTGTAGACAACAATGTATGTAGGCCTTACGAGCATAACACTGCTGTTTGTATCTCATTATTGTTCTTTGTTGGCTTGCCAACAAGAAATTTATAATATTGCATCAAAGTAAAGAACCCCATGTTATGAGAAATTTGGGAGTTGGGGTGAAGAAATGACAAAACTAGAAGAGAATTAATAAATAGAATAACCTTTAGACATCACAATCCCACCATATTCATTACAAAAGGGAAGTTCCCTAGGAAGAAATAATCATGAACTACACATATCATAATAGAGTGTTTCGAGAATTGAACAATATACATTCATGTGCACCAATTTGAAAATGAATATCAATCTAGAGATCAAAGTGGAACAAACACAAATTAAGGAAAAACACAAAATTGTTTGTCATGCAAGAGAAGATGAAATGAAACATTTGTTATGCATAATTTTGCTATGCTAGAAGTTTGTCTTACAATGCAAATAAGACTTCAAATTCCAAAAGAAAAGTCATACAATATCTCCCCATGGATCCTAACATTCACACAATGAAAAAGAAGCAAGGAAAAGTTATATAGGAAGGAAAGGGAGGAAGGAAATCACACTCATTGTCATATTAATTTTCACATCTCTTGATGATTCAACAACATTGATGAAGAGGGATGGATGGTTTTTGCTAGAGGTAACAAATGTGAGCACAAGAGCATGCTTTCATATATTGCTACATCTTTATCAAGAAGTCAAATAAGTAAAATTTTGGTTCAAAGTTAAAGCATGATTTTTTCCTCAATAGTCATTCTCAATGGCCAACTTGATCAAGAAATTAGCTGTAGTTTTTCAAAAGGGTTCTTCAAGAATAAAAAGTCCTAGGATTAGCATGTGCAAGTTAAAAAAGGCATTACATGCTTTCAAATATATACTACATATGTGGTATGAATGATTTAACTCCTTTCTACATGCTATCAATTTAAGATATGTGCGTTCTTGGGCTTTATAGCTTCTTTGAGAAGGATGAATAGTGGCAATCTAATTGTGAAAAGGATAATTATGAAAAACTTTGGATATTAGTTAGCCTACCCTTTCCTAGGTTAAAAGATAATGGGAAGGCTATTTTCATCAAATCAAAACTAAAGTTATTTGAAAGGTTCCAAATGCATAGGATAAGGTGATTAGTTGTATGGGAGGATAAGAGTTTTTGGGATAATCTTATATTTTAATTCTAGTAGTTAGGTTATGAAAATAATATACTACTGGATAGGGCTATACCTTAAACAAGACTACAAGCCTTAGGATAAGGGTTGTCTCAATAGCATAAGGTTAGGGGGGAGATCCTACATTCAAGATTACTCATGAAAAGGCAAGATATATGTCTTAATGCTAAAGAAAACATGATGGTCTTGAGAGGAGGTTAGGGTTCAAACATCAAGCAATCAACTCCCAATGTTCAAGGTTGCTCACGACAAGGTTAAGATGGCATTAGATTTATTCTTGTTACAAGTTAATCCTATTTTGATAGGGAAGGAATGCTATATGGGCTATTGATGAGAGGGAGTGGGGACAGTTACAAATCTAGGAGAGTAATGACTAGCAAGGGATGATGGCCCAATCGAGTTTTTGTTACCATGCATAGTGTCTCACATGAAGATGTGGGGATTTTGAGAAGGTTGTGTATTAGTGTAAGAGGTAATAAAATAATGTCAAGTGAGGGCTAGGATGATCCAATAAGAGAAGGGGGAAATAATATGAGAAATGAAGACATAAAGACATAAGGCATTATTGAACATAAGACATTAACAAACCACAAAGTTCCTTCAAAAGTTCTTGAAGTGGTGGAGGAATGACTTTGTATAAAGGTGAATGAATGTGATATAATTGTATATATTAGAAAACTACATTAAGCTACCTGACTGCAAACATGAGAAAGTCTAACTACTTCAAAGTAAGCAATGCAGACTTACCATTTGGATCAAACTGAAGGAGTGATAGGTTCCTTGTGGCATGGTTCCTTGCAAGCAATAGCTACATGAATTCCAATTGTTCAACACTTTCGATGGAGAGGTCTCGTGTTCCATACACAAGAAGGCTCCATGTAAGCCAAGGCTGATGGAAGATTGAAGAAAATGTTAGAAAATGTGGGAGGAGCTGGAGAACGACACTCACATAAAAGGAACAAGATGAGAAGAAGTAGCTACTTCCAGCTTCCAGAGGGGTTTCAAAAGTTGGGCATGGAGGTCCCATTGCATTTGTTTGTGCTTGTGAGAAATATGGCCACAAGTGAATTTCAATAGCATTGCAAGTGAGATTGCAGGGAGAACAGTATAGTTTAATTTAATTTAGCCGAACTTGATTTAGCCATAATTAATTTGGCCTAACTTAATTTAGCCATAGTTTTTCCAATTCATTATGATATTAATGAACTTTGCATTGGTAGCCATAGTCTTCATATGGGAAGCAATTTCATCTCTTATGGATCTTGTCCACATTGTTATTGCTTTCATAAACAATTTCAACTCCATTTTTCATTTTCTTGCAAATTTTGAAAATGTCTTTTGGAATTATTCCTAG